>Ga0065165_1003612_pt1 | contig 10618 bp, 7 predicted proteins | sample AraplaMF_Cvi_mMF_FD_63813 | JGI IMG/M metagenome (GOLD analysis project Ga0065165, IMG submission 63813) | Arabidopsis root microbial communities from the University of North Carolina, USA - plate scrape MF_Cvi_mMF (version 2) (version 3) | ecosystem: Host-associated > Plants > Roots > Endosphere... | reverse complement strand
AGGCCACTGCAGCGGCAAAAGAGGCAGCGGCCTCAAAGATAGCGCACCGCGTATGGATCAACCCTAACAAGGAAGATGCGGAAGCAGACATACAAAAACGTTATGCCGGTTATAAAAAAGCAGGCATCAGTGATATTTACTTTGAAGACGATAGCGAAAAACATTTCCGCATCGCTAAAAAGAACGGCATTAAAGCCCACCGCTGGATCTGGACAATGAACCGCGGAGAAAAAGAGCTGCTGGCCGCCCACCCGGAATGGTATTCCCAGAACCGTAAAGGAGAGTCCTGCGCAACCAACCCGCCCTACGTGGGTTACTACCGCTGGTTATGCCCCAGCAAGCCGGAAACGCTGAACTACCTGAAACAGCAGGTGGAAAATGCACTTTCCAAAGATTATATAGATGGCATTCACCTGGATTATGTACGTTATTGCGATGTGATACTGCCAGTGAACCTGTGGAGCAAATACGGTATTGACCAATCCAAGGAATTACCGGAATACGATTTTTGTTATTGCGAAACCTGCCGCAACGCCTACAAAGCAGAAAAAGGCAAAGACCCGCTGGAAATGGAGCACCCGGACCAGAGCCCTTCCTGGCGCAAGTTCCGTTATGACCGTATCACCAACATCGTAAACAACCTGGCCAAGGTAGCGCAGCAGCATAAGAAACCCATTACAGCCGCTGTATTTCCCACGCCGGAAATAGCCAAACGCATTGTACGCCAGGACTGGACCAACTGGCACCTGGATGCGGTGAATCCCATGATCTATCATGGCTTTTACCAGGAAGATGTAAGCTGGATCGGCGATGCCGTAGCCGAAGGCGTACGCGCGCTCAATGGCCGCTTCCCTTTATATGCCGGCCTTTTCCTTCCGGACTTTAAGGGCAATATGGATGATCTGAAACGTGGCGTAGCATTGGCCGTGAAGAACGGCGCCGCAGGCGTATCGCTGTTTGGCGATCTTACACCGGAAGTGCTGGCGGCGATAGCCGTGTAGAATTACGAATTAGTTAATTACGAATTGATACTGCGTAATTGAAGTATTTCGCTGCTTTAATCGTTATTTATATCCGCACAATACCACAGTAAATTCATATCAATGCATAAAAAAAGTCCTGCATGTGCAGGACTTTTTTAGTTTCTTATATTTTATTCAACACTACACTATCATCCGCTGCATTCCAATTTGTAATTAAAGCTTCGAATCCGGCCTGTCCGCTGCTAACTTCCCAAACTCATAGTTCGGCTTATCACCCATCTTAACTACCAGCGTACCGCCTTTTACAATATCAGCATGCTTAATATAGCTTTTCGTATAGGGCTTGCCGTTCAGGGTAATGCTTTGAATATACTTGTTAGCAGCGCTGTTGTTCAGTGTTTGCACGGTAAAGGTTTTGCCGCCCTGCAGCTTCAGGCTGGCCTTATCAAATACCGGGCTGCCAAAAACATAAATACCCTTAGCCGGGTTTACCGGATAAAACCCAACAGAAGATAATACATACCAGGACGACATAGCGCCTACATCCTCATTACCAGCCAGGCCATCCGGTTTAGTGGTATAGAAGTCCTGCATTACCTGCCGTACTTTTTCGGCTGTTTTCCACTGGTTGCCGGCATAGGTGTACATGTAGGTAACATGGTGGCTGGGCTCATTACCATGCGCATACATGCCTATCAGGCCCGATATGTCGTTGGACGCTTCTTTACCCATATCGCCTTTGGCCTCAAACAGGCTGTCCAGCTTTTTGGTAAAAGGCGCATCGCCACCCATTAAGCTGATCAGGCCTTCCACATCCTGCGGTACCAGCCAGGTATACTGCCAGCCGTTACCTTCTGTGAAGTCGCCTTTTTCATGTTTGGACTGGAATGGATCGTACGGCGTTTTAAAGCTGCCATCGCTCATACGCGGATGTACAAATTTGATGGTGCTGTCAAAATAGTTCTTGTAGTAAGCAGCACGTTTGGCGTAGGTATTATAATCATCCGTTTTACCCATTTTCTTGGCCATAGCAGCAATACACCAATCGTCAATAGCATATTCCATGGCTTTGGATACGGATTCATATTCTTTGTCGGAAGGAATGTAACCGCGCTCTTTCACATAGTTCACGCCCAGGTCGTCGCGGGTAGAGGATACTTTCATGGCCGCCAGCGCAGCTTCCGCATCAAAACCTTTAAAGCCTTTCAGGTAAGCATCAGCGATCAGGGGCACGGCATGGTAACCCACCATACAATTGGTTTCACTGCCCATCAGCGGCCATATAGGCAGCTTGCCCTGCTGCTGGTAAATAGCCAGCAGGGAGTTAATAAAGCTGCTCATACGGTCCGGGTGCAGCAGGGTGCTAAGCGGCGCTGCAGAGCGGTAAGTATCCCACAGGGAAAAAGTAGTGTAGTTATCAAATCCTGGTTTGGTGTACACTTTTTTATCCGTACCGCGGTAGCTGCCGTCATGGTCATTAAACAGGGCGGGGCCTATCATGGTATGGTACATAGCGGTGTAGAACACGCGCTTTTTAGCTTCATCTGCACTTTGTACATTGATCTTGGTCAGCTCCTTGTTCCACTTGTTATTGGCGCTGTTCACTACTGCAGCAAAATCCCATCCGGGAATTTCCGCGTTAATGTTAGTCAGCGCATTTTCACTGCTCACAGGCGAGATGCCTACTTTCAGCATCACCTGTGCAGGCGCATTATCAAAGGATATAATGCCTTTGGTGTATTTGGCTTTCAGCTCCTTACCTTCTTTCTTTTCATCGCCATCATACACGGCAAAATTTTTCACCGGTACATTACTTTTAATGGCAAACCACAGGCGCTGATCTTCTGACCAGCCTTTTGAAAAGCGGTAACCTTCCAGGGTGTATTCATCCTTTTGGCGGATGAATGTTTCCACGGGCGCATCCCAGCCAATACCTTCTTTCAGGTCCACAATAATGTGGGCCGGTTTGCCTTTAGGGAAAGTGTACCTATGAAAACCAACGCGCTCAGATGCGGTCAGCTCTACCTGTATATCATGATCGTCCAGGTGCACTGCGTAGTAGCCTGGCCTTGCTGTTTCACGGCTATGGGAGTAATGGGAGCCGTAACCGGTAGCGGGGTTTTCCTGTGAGCCATGGCTGGTTCTTACATCGCCGGTATACGGCATTATAAGCACATCACCCAGGTCGCCAATGCCGGTACCGCTCAGGTGTGTTTGTGAAAACCCGATCACTACGCTGTCGGAATAATGGTAGCCGGAGCACCAGTCCCACCCTTTAACAATATTATTTGGTCCTACCTGTACTGCGCCAAAAGGAACGCTGGCGCCTACAAAAACGTGCCCGTGTCCGCCGGAGCCAATATAGGGATCTACATAAGAAAGTGGTTTGCTTTCCGGTAATTTTTGTCCCTGTATTTTCCGTGGTTGCTCTACCTGCGCTTTCACCTGCGCACCTGCCATCACTAGCCCTGAGAAGGCCAGCAGATAAGCATTCTTAAACCTCAAAGTCATATTAGCTGCTTTAAACTGCCAAGATACGCGCTGTATCTTACTTTTCAAGTAGTTTTTATGTGAACGGATTTATAAAATTGCTTTTATCAGCGCGATGTCTTATTTTTCTAAACAATCCAATACCTACATGATCAACCAATTATCCACGCATCGCATTCTTTCCATTGACGCCCTCCGCGGCATCACTATCCTGGTAATGATCTTTGTAAATGAGCTGTCCGGCGTAAGCGGCATCTCGCCCTGGATGAAACATATGCCGGCTGATGCAGATGCAATGACCTTTGTAGATGTGGTGTTCCCGGCCTTCCTGTTTATTGTGGGCATGTCTGTTCCCTTTGCTATTAACCGCCGCCTGGCTAAAGGCGATAGTTTTGTGCAGCTGCAGCAGCATATTGGCTGGCGCACACTGGGCCTGCTGGTATTAGGGCTGTTTATGGTAAATGCAGAAGACGATTATAACGAAGCCGCAATGGGCATGTCTATTCATGTATGGTCATTGCTGTTTTATATCTGTGTAGTATTGGTGTGGAATGTGTATAAACTTTCGAAACCCACGCTGGTATATGTGTTAAAAGGTATCGGCATTGCAGGCTTGCTGGTGCTGGCATTTATTTACCGCGGTGGAAAAGACGGTACGGAATATTTACAGCCGCACTGGTGGGGTATTCTGGGGCTTATTGGCTGGGCCTATTTATATGCCTGTATTTTTTACCAGCTGTTTAAAGGGAATGTATATGGATTGCTGGCCATGATCAGTATCTGTACGCTGTTTTATATTATAGGCCACCAGCCTGCCATACAGCAATCCGGCTGGCACTGGATCACCTCGCAAAGCGGCAATGCAGCGCATACTTCTATTGTATTATGCGGTATTGTGCTATCTCTTATTTTCTTTGACCAGGCCAGCAATAAGAGTGTGCAGCAACGGTTTATACAGGCCGGTGGCTTTGCCTTGATCTTATTGGTAACCGGTTATTTCCTGCGTCCGTATTTTAAAATATCCAAGATCTACGCCACTCCCACCTGGTGTTTATACAGCGCAGCTATCTGCTGCATTTTGTTCTCTTTTTTATACTGGCTTATTGACCGCAAACAAGTGAGTGGCTGGACGAACTTTTTCCGTCCTGCCGCCGCCAATCCTCTGCTTACCTACATCATCCCTTTTATTATCTATGCTCTCCTGCACCTGCTGGGCATTCATTTACCGGACGTGCTGCAGCAGGGCTATCCCGGTATGTTATGGTGTATCTTGTACGCAGTGATCGTAATGGGTATTGCCAAAGGATTGAATAAAGCGGGGATAAAGTTGCAGCTGTAATATAAACGTTATAGGCTCGTTCGCATGGCTGCCATAGACAGCGCTAAAAGATTGTAAGCTGAATGCCGGCATTCCGTTTACAGTCTTTGTATTTCCCATTCCCTGTAACTTAATCTCTTCAACAAACGTTTTTTATAGCATACGAAAACACCTGCTGTGGCATCCATGCTGCCAAGCGGTTATGTATTGTAACATCAAATCACATTAAAACCATTTAACCATGCTGAAACCATTCGGCGTAGCATTGCTATTGCTGCTCGCTTTCTCCTGTAAAAAAGACAATGATCCAACACCTGCACATTACCGCTATTATGCAGTAGGCATGCACAGCAACGGCCAGGAAACCGGCTGGAAATGGCAGGACACCACCTTTGTAGTGGCCGTAGCTGATACCAATACTACCCTCATTGCGGAAATCAATGCCCAATTGAAACTGCCTATAGCCCAAAGGAATAAGTTTGTGGCAGGCACGTTAGTTGCAGGAGATGGAGGGTATAACAAGAACGGATCCCATCGCTTTAAATGGCATCTTAAAGAAACCGACTGGAACCTGGTAGACGCTACCATAGAGTTATCAGACGGATTGCCATACACCGATGTGGATGTGAACAACAGCTACTGGATGGAGAAAGTGAAACGCTTCTCCCCCTGGTCCTCGTACATTAAGAAAGAAATTACACCATGAAAATGAAATGGCTGATCTTATTCATCCCCGCCGGCTTAATCCTGCTTCTTGCAGGATGCCGGCAGGGTACTAAAAGCAAACCGGAGATCGCAGCCCGCAATACCGCGGTGAACAAAAGCAACGCCTACAACGACCTGTTCCTGGACAGCATAGCCGTAGAGAAATTTATAGCGCAGCAAAAAATAGACGATACCACCGCGAATGCCATGCGCAGCTTTTACAACGTCCGCAATTTTGAATACGCCTGGTTCGACAGCCAGGGCCTAACCGAACAGGCGCTGGGCTTCCGCAGCCTGTACCACTACAGCAAAGACACCAGCGGCAGCCGGCAAATGGAGGTTCGCCTGGATGAATTAATGAATGATAATGATACTACTATCACCGGCAATGAAGCCGGTATAATAAAAACAGAGCTGCAGCTCACGAAACGTTTTATACAGTTTTCGCAGGAAAATTATGAAGACCTGAACTTTGCCCAGCTGCAGCAATTTATTCCCATTCAGAAACAACGCCTGCTGCAGCTCACAGATTCTATACTGGCTAACAACAGCCGGGATTATGAAGCAGCCAACCCGGCATACGCCGCCATGAAAAAGCAGCTTGCGCAATATGCAGATATTGCCAAAAAAGGCGGCTGGCCGGCCATTACAGCCGATAAGAAAAAGTATGCAAAAGGAGATAACGCAGCAGCTATACAGCTGGTAAAAAAACGGCTGCAGGCTACCGGTGAGCTGTCCGGCGCAGACAGCAGCACCTTATTTGACGATACGCTGGAAGCAGCCATTAAAACATTTCAGCAAACGCATGGTTATACCCCCACCGGTTTGCTTACAGATACCCTGCTGCGCGATATGAACGTACCCGTGCTGGCCCGCGTACAACAGCTGGTAATGAATATGGAACGTATACGCTGGGCGCCCGCTGCGCCGGAAGGCCAGCTTATTATAGTGAACATACCCGAATACGTACTGCATGTATGGGAAGGCAACAAAAAAGTATTTGATATGCCCGTGGTAGTAGGCAAGGAAGGCAGCAGCACTACCATGTTCTACGGCGATCTGAACCAGATTGTATTTAACCCTTACTGGCATGTGCCGCGCAGCATAGTACGTAAGGAAATACTGCCACACATAGCTAAGAATAAAAATTACCTGGAAGAGAATGAAATGGAGATCACCGGCGAGCGCAACGGTGTGCCCGTAATAAGGCAGCGGCCAGGTAAAAAGAATGCGCTGGGCCATGTAAAATTCCTGTTCCCCAACAGCTTTAATATCTACTTTCATGATACGCCGGTGAAAGGCCTGTTTGAAAAAGATAAACGCGCGTACAGCCATGGCTGCATACGTTTAAGCGATCCCGTTAAAATGGCTAACTACCTGTTGCAGGATATGCCCAAATGGACACCTGAAAAAGTAGACAGCGCAATTAACAAAGGCGATAAGGAAAAATATGTAAGGCTGAAGCACTCCGTACCGGTGCTGGTAACCTATTACACCGCCTGGGTAGATGAGCAAGGCACTTTACAGTTCCGTGAAGATATTTATGGGCACGATGCGCGCCTGGCGCAAAAGATGTTTACAGACGGTCAGGGCCCGGCGCTCAGCTCCGTCAACTAAAAAAGAAAGACCCGGCGGTTATGCCAGGTCTTAATTAAATTTCTCAATAAACATAGGTAGTATAACAGGTAATGCCGCTTACAGCATCGGAGTGCTCATCGCTAAAGCTTTATCCTGTTTCAGCATTTTGGAATGTGCAATATAATTTTTGTTAGCGCTGTAAATAAACAGGCAGGCGCCACCTTTCAGCGCTTCGATCACCTCACGGTGTATCTCGTCCGGGATAGCCGGGCAGCCCAGGCTACGGCCAATGTAACCCTGGTTATTAATAAAATCTTCATTCACATAGCTGGCCCCGTGCATCACAATACCCCGGTGCATAGCATTATCATTAATGCCTTTTTCTGTTCCCTGCAAACGGAGTGATAAGCCATGTTCGCCCTGGTAGGTATTATCCGTAATATAAAATCCTAAGCTGCTCTTATTACTGTTAGTGGCATTGGAAAAGCTGGTAGCATTCAGCTTACCGGTATTTCTCCCATGGGATACCAGCGTGTTAAACAGCAGGCGGCCGTTCTTTATATCAATAACGAATAAACGTTTCTGGGTGGAGGGGAGGCTGAAGTCCACAATAGCAATTACACTGTCATTATGCAGCCTGCCATTATTTAACAGGCGGTTAAAACCCATTATGCCATACATAAAAGCATCCTGGGAAAGTCCCATTGTACCCAGCTGTAAGCTGTCATATACCATACTTTTACTGCTGCTTGCGGTAGCAGGTACCGGCATAAACTTTACGTTCTTACGGCTGATGGAAGAAACATTTGCAGCAAATAGGAACGAAAAAAGTACAATTGGAATAATAAACAGTTTAGCTCTTCTCTGGATAGGTTTTCTCATTTTCACAGTTCTCCTAGTTTGACACAGGCCATAAGTTTTTCCACAGGTATATGGTCCTGTTGCGGTGATTAAAAATAGTTAGGAAATAGTTGTAGTGTTTCGTTTTGTATAACAAATATCGGTAAAATCTGAATAAAATGCACGGCTGAAGTCCCTTATTTGCTGTTTTTTTAACATTTTTCAGACATTTTAAACGGTTTAATATTGCCGGGCCAGGTAGTATCTTAGCGGCCTTATCTGTTACTTATGCAGGAGCATATGCCATTTTACCGGGATCAGTTAGCCCGGGCCGGGTATACGATCATCCCGGATGTGTTTTCAGCCCATGAAATAGATGCCATTAGTGCCGCACTCGCTACCGCTGATAGCACATCGCCAACCTTCCGTAAAACCGCCGATCTTTTTGCCATCCGCCAATGTTTGAAAGGAATACCTGCGCTGCAGTCACTGATCTTTACAAATAGCCTTCATGAAATTATTCAGCAGCTTTTGGGCGATGATTACTTTGTAGTAAAGTCTATTTACTTTGATAAGCCGCCTCAATCCAACTGGTGGGTAGCCTGGCATCAAGACCTTACTATTTCTGTTGATCGGAAAATACCATTGCCCGGTTTTACATCGTGGACCATCAAACAACAACAATTTGCAGTACAACCACCATTGGAAATATTAGAACACATTTACACCATTCGCATTCATTTGGATGATACGGATGCAACCAATGGTGCACTAAAAGTAATACCCGGTTCTCATCGCAAAGGCATTTATCGCACTGAAACAATTGACTGGAAAACCGAAACGGAAGTAATGTGTAATGTGCCTAAAGGAGGTGTTATGCTGATGCGTCCTTTATTACTGCATGCCTCTGACAGGGCCACCAGCAATACTAACAGGCGGGTAATGCACATAGAATTTTGCAATCGCACATTACCGGCTGGTTTACAATGGAATGAATACATCAGTCGTACACGTTAGTTATAACACGAAAAAATTTTATGCAATTTTTTTATCAAAAGTTGTTTTTATCAAAAAATTAGTTTCATCTTTGCACTGTTAAAGAAAACAAAAAATAAAAAACATGTCACGCATACAGTTACATACAAACGCAAAAAAAAGCTTCGGTCCCATGGAGGATTGCGGCGTTTGCGGGGCATGTTATGCTACAGAATAGTTGAAACAACGAATTCGATATAACACAAGCCCCGCAAGAGATTGCGGGGTTTTTATTTTACATAAAACATAAATATGCAAATGCATTCACTACACATAACAGGTATACGATTTAGAGGTATGAATGATCAATGGTTATCACTCATAAGCCCCTGTCATGTGTATAGTGATCAGCAGAAGAATGATAAACATATTGAACGCACCCCGTCAAATAAACGACCTTGGTATGATCGCACATAAGTAACCCTGTGTGCAGTTAAAAAGCCCGGTCGTACTAAGCGGCCGGGCTTTTTTTATGGTTCGTTGGTGTAATGGCTAACATCTCAGATTGTCGATCTGCAGCTACGGGTTCGATTCCCGTACGAACCGCTGTGTGCCTATACGAAAGTAAACTGGCCTGTAGCTCAATGGTAAGAGCAGCTGTCTTATACGCAGAAGGTTACTGGTTCAAACCCAGTCAGGCCAACAAAAAAGCCCCACCCTCATCACATTTTGGCTGTGATAGTTTCAGTTTGATTCTGAATCCGGCAACTGAATAAATGGCGTCCGTAGTTTAACGGCAAAACATCCGGTTGTGGGCCGGAAGTTGAGGGTTCGAATCCCCAGGGACGCCCGAAATAAAATTGGTTCGTAACTCAATTGGTTTAGAGTACCGGTCTTTTACACCGGGAGTTGTGAGTTCGAGTCTCACCGGGCCAACAATGGTGTGAGTGCTATTTATCCCTTGCCACTGGTTAGGACAGTGGTACAAGCTCACACCAGTACGGATAGATCGCTTAATGGTAAAGCAGCGGTTTGAAGCATCGCCTGTGCAGGTTCGAGTCCTGCCCCATCCACGGACCAATAAAAACAGAATGCCATGGACCACAAAAGACAATGGAGACGGTTAAACGGCGCCATTGTAAAAACACCGATCGAAGATGAAATAAGAGATGTGCTGGTACAAGCCATCCACAATGGTTACACCATGAAAGTTTGTATAGGTACAGACAGTCAGGTGAAAGGCCGCACCACGGAATTTGCTACCGTGATCGTATTTATCCGCAAGGGAAAAGGCGGTTTCATGTACATACACAATGAAACCACGGTACGAAAAATGTCTGTAAGAGAAAGGATGCTGGCGGAAGTAACCAAAAGTATTGAAGTAGCCTACGAATTATGTGGCCTGTTCACTACTTACAATGTAGATATGGAAGTGCACGCGGATATTAACACGCAGCCCAACTTTAAAAGTAACGATGCTTTAAGGGAAGCAATGGGTTATATCACCGGGATGGGTTTTGCCTTTAAAGCAAAGCCGCATGCCTTTGCCAGCAGCAGCTGCGCAGATAAAGCCGTGCATTGATTATAAATTATAACTGATGGAAAGCATCAGCAAAAGAGCTTCCCCTGTTAGGGGAAGTGGATACCCTTCTAACCGGGCAACCCGGGCGTGGTCTTAGAAGCCCCGCAGTGCAGCGGCCGTAGCTTGCTGTATGCTGTTGTTCGTGTT
>Ga0065165_1003611_pt1 | contig 10619 bp, 10 predicted proteins | sample AraplaMF_Cvi_mMF_FD_63813 | JGI IMG/M metagenome (GOLD analysis project Ga0065165, IMG submission 63813) | Arabidopsis root microbial communities from the University of North Carolina, USA - plate scrape MF_Cvi_mMF (version 2) (version 3) | ecosystem: Host-associated > Plants > Roots >... | reverse complement strand
ATGGCATCGGCCATCGCCTTCAGCGCCACGCTTTTTGCATCGGCAGAGGCGATTGCCAGCTCAAGCGACGCTGCTTTCGCGTTGCGGCCAATCGCGGCCATGATGGCGTCGACATCGTCGACGGGCGAAACCGTATCAAGCATGGGCGGCATCCTCCTCGCGATCCTCATGCTCCTGTCCGGCATGAACGGCGCCGCTGACCACCATGTCGTCGCGGTGGACCATGGCGGCACGGCCGGCATAGCCGAGCAGCGCTTCGATCTCGCCTGATCTGCGACCGGCGATCTGGCGGGCCTCTTCGGCGTCGTAACTTGCCAGTCCGCGCGCTACTTCACGACCGTCGATGCCGATGATTGCGACGGTGTCGCCGCGGTGGAAATGTCCAAGGACCTTGCGCACGCCGGCCGGCAACAGGCTTTTTCCCGCGCCGAGCGCCTTTTGCGCGCCGGCGTCCACGTGCAACTCTCCCGATGCCTGCAGCTGACCGGCAATCCAGGTCTTGCGTGCCGTCACAGGGCTGCCCGAGGGTGCGAACCAGGATGAGCGCGCGCCGGTTTCAATCGCCCGCAGCGGATGATCCACCTTGCCCGACGCAATGATCATGGCGCAGCCTGCCGCAGTCGCAATCTTGCCGGCATCGATCTTCGTGCGCATGCCGCCGCGCGACAGTTCGGACGCCGCACCGCCGGCCATTGTCTCGATCTCCGGCGTGATGGCCGCAATCTCGTTCAAAAACTTCGCCTGTGGATCAAGGTGGGGTGGGGCCGTGTAGAGACCGTCAATATCCGACAGCAGGATCAGCAGATCCGCTCCCGCCATGGTCGCCACCCGCGCCGCCAAGCGGTCGTTGTCGCCATAGCGGATTTCCGAGGTCGCCACCGTGTCGTTTTCGTTGATGATCGGCACGGCGCCGATCTTCAGCAGCTGGTTGATGGTCGCCCGGGCATTGAGGTAGCGCCGCCGCTCTTCCGTATCGCCAAGCGTCAGCAGGATCTGGCCGGCAACGATATCCTGGCGAGACAGGCTTTCGGCCCAGGCGCGGGCAAGAGCGATCTGGCCGACCGCCGCCGCCGCCTGGCTTGCCTCCAGTTTCAGCGCACCTGGGGGTAGATCAAGGACTGTTCGCCCGAGCGCGATGGCACCTGACGAAACAACCAGAACGTCCGTGCCCTTGGCGCGCAGCGCGGCAATATCGGCACAAATCGCTTCCAGCCAAGTCGATTTCAACCCCGACCTGCGGTCCACAAGCAGGGCCGAGCCGATCTTGATAACGATGCGGTGATGGCTGGAAACGGCCTTGCGCCCAGAAATCATTCGTCGAGCTCTTCTTCCTGGTCGACGCTCGGCGTGGAACGATCGGGAAGGGCGGTCTCGTTGACGCCGCTCGCCTCGACAATCACATCGCGCAGGGCGCGTAGTACCTCGGTCATGCCCTTGCCGGTCACCGCCGATATCAGGAAAGGCGTCTGGCCGGAGGCCTTTTCCAGTTCCTTGGCCTTTTTCTTCAGCTCCTTGTCGTCGAGCACGTCGATCTGCGACAGGGCAACGATCACCGGCTTATCGATCAGCCCGCCGCCGTAGGCTTCGAGTTCCTTCTTGACCGTCTTATAGGCGTGCCCGACCTTTTCTTCGACGGCGGACACCAGGTGCAGCAGAACCCGAGTGCGCTCCACATGGCCGAGAAAGCGATCGCCGATGCCGACGCCCTCATGCGCACCTTCGATCAGACCGGGAATGTCAGCCAAGATGAATTCGCGACTATCGATGGTCGCGACACCGAGATTGGGGTGCAGGGTGGTAAAGGGATAGTTGGCGATCTTCGGGCGGGCCCGCGTCACGCTGGCAAGGAAGGTCGACTTTCCGGCATTCGGCAGCCCGACGAGACCAGCGTCCGCGATCAGCTTCAGCCGCAGCCAGACCGTCTTTTCCTCGCCTTCCAGGCCGGGATTCGCCCAGTTCGGGGCCTGATTGGTGGAACTTTTAAAATGGGTGTTGCCGAAGCCGCCATTGCCGCCCTTGGCGAGCCGGAACGTCTGGCCCTCCCGGGTCATGTCGACGATCAGCGTTTCGTTGTCTTCCTCGAAGATCTGCGTGCCGACCGGCACTTTCAGCGTCACGTCGCCGCCATTGGCGCCGGTGCGGTTGCGGCCCATTCCGTGAACGCCCGTCTGCGCCTTGAAATGCTGCTGGAAGCGAAAGTCGATCAGCGTGTTGAGGCCGTTAACGGCCTCGATCCAGACATCGCCGCCGCGACCGCCATCGCCGCCATCGGGTCCGCCGAACTCAATGGATTTTTCCCGCCGAAACGAGACCGCGCCTGCGCCGCCATCGCCGGAGCGTATGTAGACCTTTGCCTCGTCGAGAAATTTCATACTTGTGCCGTGTGTCCTGTGATGCTCGAACTCCCGATATAGCTCGGGAGCGATCTAAGGTTTCGATATCGCCCGTCGTCGCGCAGGTCAAAGACTATCATCAAACCGGTCCGCTATTACATCCCGGGCGACATTGCCAGGCGGTTTGCTTTCCCGGAATACCGGACCGGCAGGGCGAACCTGCCGGTCCCATGATCGTCACTTCCGGGCCGGGACCCTGAAGTCCTGAGACTGCAGCGCCGTTTCGATGTGGGGTGCCATGCGATTGCGCCCCAGGCTGAAGACATCTGCCGCGCCGGTGATGCGGAAGCCCAGCTTGCGCTGGACATTCAGCGAAGCCAGATTGTCCGCGAACGCGCCCGAATGGATCTCCGCCTGCGGCATCCGCCGGAAGAAGCGTTCCAACACGGCTGCTACGGCCTCCGTCATGAAGCCGCGATCCCAATAGAAGCGGTTCAGCCAGTAGCCGAGATGCCACTGCCCGTTGCGCGGTTCCAGGTCAACGACGCCCAGGTGGACGTCGTCGCCGGTGGTGATCGCCAACGTCCAGCCAGGCAGAAGGCCAGAGGCCTGCACCACCAGCCAATCGAGCGCCTCCTGCCGGTCGTAGGGCTGCGGTACTCTCGCCAGCATGCGGCTGACCTTGAAATCCGCGAGGGTCTCGGCGATCGCGTCGGCGTCCGAGAGCCTGTGCGGGCGCAGAACCAGCCGCTGCGTGGAAATGACGGGGCAGGGGCCGGGCAGCGATGCAATGCGGTCTGCGGTCGGAAGAACTGCGGCGTTCATCTCAGTTCTCCCCAGCTGCGCAACGACATCCAGGTCTTCCGGTCCAGCCGGAACCATTCGACAGCAACCATGCCGCCCAATGCCAGGCACTGGATCATACCGGTGGCCTGGAACTGGAAGCCGCATTTCTGGATGACCCGCCTGGAGCCGACATTGGTGACCCGGCAACGGGCGTCGATATGCTCGATGTTGTTGCGGGTCCGGAAGGCCATGTCGATCAGCGCGTGAGCCGCCTCGGTTACAAATCCCTGGTTCCAGTAGGGCTCGCCCAGCCAGTAGCCGATCTCCAGCGTTCGTTCATCTTCCTGGGGTTCCAGGGCGCAGCATCCAAGGAAAGTGCCGTTGTCGCCTCGGGTGATGGCGTAAACGCATTTGCCAATCTCGCCGTCATTCGTGCGTCGCACGAAATCGGCTGCGTCTTTCGCCGTATAAGGATGCGGCATGCGCGACACCATCGTCGCGATGTTCGCATTGTTGGCAAGATGGGCAAGTGCGTCAATGTCTTCTACGTGGGGCGCGCGCAGAACGAGGCTCCGCGACAATAAGACAGGGCAATCGCTTCTCGACCGGTCGGGTCTCAACCGTTCCTCTGGCGGCCGGGATTGGCTCGCCCTCAGTAACTCGCCTTGCATGGTCAGTCCTCCTGTTGGGAAAAGAAAAAGGGGAAGATGGTGGTGTCCCATCTTCCCCTTTTTCTGGACTGAACCTTGAAGCGTTCAACCGGGTCGATGTGACACCGGTTGCATAACGCTTGACCGGCTTTATTCTGCTGCTTCGGCTTTCGGCATTACGGATACGTAGACGCGGCCATTGGCCTTCGTACGGTAATTCACATTACCGGCCGTAAGCGCAAAAATGGTGTGGTCCTTGCCGAGGCCGACATTGGCGCCCGGATGCCACTGCGTACCGCGCTGACGCACGATGATGTTGCCCGGAATGACGTTCTCGCCGCCGAACTTCTTTACGCCAAGGCGCTTGGATTCGGAATCGCGACCGTTGCGCGACGAACCGCCAGCTTTTTTATGTGCCATTGGAGTTCTCCTTTTACCTTCGAAACCCTGAGTTAAGCCAAGATGTCCGTGATGCGGACGACCGTGTGATGCTGGCGATGGCCGCGAATCCGCTTGGAATTCTGGCGACGACGCTTCTTGAAGGACAGAACCTTCTTGCCACGATTGTGCTCGACCACTTCCGCCTTGACGGTAGCGCCCGCAACGAAAGGTGCACCGATCTGGGCATCGGCGCCTTCGCCGATGATGAGGATCTCGTTGAATTCTACAACGCTGCCTGCGTCTGCTTCCAGCTTTTCGATGGTCAGCAAATCGTTGGCGGCCACGCGGTACTGTTTACCGCCGGTCTTGATGACTGCGAACATTTTTTATCCTTTCATGTTCGTTCCGGCTCTGTCTGTTACAACGGCCGTCTTTTTGTCAGTCGGATATGGCTATGCCCAAACGAAGGATCGATCGAACAGATGCCGGTGAAATCTGTCTCCAAAAGCGTCAAGCCTCTGGAAACAGCACAAAAGGGGAGAGAAACCTTCTCCACGCCTAATCGCGTGCGGACATACGCGAGGGACTTCGAGGTGTCAAGGTGAAAGCCGGAATTCTGTTGCCGAAGGCCCCTTGCCAGCCCTGCAAATCGCCGCTATGAGACAGCCCGCGCTTGAAGAGCGCCGACCAGCAAAGCGGAGAGGTGGCTGAGTGGTCGAAAGCACCGCACTCGAAATGCGGCATACGGGCAACCGTATCGTGGGTTCGAATCCCACCCTCTCCGCCATTGTATTTGTTAAATAATTGATTTTATTGGACGTTATTAGGGCAATTTTAATTGGCCTGTCAGTCATCTAGCCATGGACAATAAGCCGAATCTTTTGCCGGCATCCACCTCGTGAATAACCGAGGCTTTTGGTTGCCAGTTGTTACGACATTCGGCCACTTGAGATTCGTTCGATAACCAACCAAATGGGCAAGACGGCAGATGTTCCAATCAAATGGAGACCTCTGTCTTCTGATTCGCAGCTAGGCCTGTTTTCCGGCCCCGTCACCGCTGATCTTACGTTGCGTGACGATGTACCGCTTCACCACGGCTCGTCGGCGTAGACCGCTGCCGAGACTAAGCTGCGCTCGATGGTCTGGCGATCTAGAGATCGATCAATCTCTGCGCGGTGAACTTGTCGGTGACAAGCATGTCGATGACCCCGACGCGGAGCGCGCCAGCGATCGCGTCCGTCTTCTTGGCGCCACCGGCGAGGGCGATCACCCGTTCGATGCGACCGAGATCCTCCAGAGGGAGGCCGAGGACCCGTTCGTCCAGGGGCGTCTTCACCGCATTGCCATCCTTGTCGAAGAAGCGCAACGAGATGTCGCCAACTGCGCCTGCTTCGGCCAGATCCGCTAGTTCGCGCGCCGAAAATATGTTGCCGGAGCGGGCCAGCAGTTCTGAGGGTTCGACTGCGCCGACACCAACGATGGCAAGCGTGATGCTGCCGAACAGATCCATCGTCTCGCGGACAAACGGGTCGGCCTGCATCAGTAGCTTGGCCTCCCGCGAAGTCGTCACGCCCTGAACCGGCAGAAGCTTGGGTTCGGCGCCGGTCAGCCGGGCAAGCCTGGTCGTCAGCTGCGTCGCGTGCGTCTGCACGGACGGATCTCCCATGCCGCCCAGCGTCTGCACCACGTATTTCGCCTGCGCGCTTTTCTGCGGATGGATGTTCTCGACCATCTTGAAGATCGTCTGGCTCCAGCTCGAGACCCCGATGATCTCGCCGGGTGCGAGCGTCACCTCCAGAAGATGAGCCGCGGCCTCTCCGATCCTCACCATGATCGCACCGTCGCGATCCTCGGTGCATTCCACGACGATCGCTTCCGGCAGCTGGTATTTTGCGCGGAGCGCCGCTTCGAGTTCGCTGTAGGTGCCTGCCGGCGGGATGACGCTGGTGCGGACGATCCCTTCAGCCTCGGCGCGCTTCAGCATCCGCGAGACGGTTGCTTGTGACATGCGAAGATGCTGAGCGATCTCCGCCTGACGGCGTCCCTCGATATGATACATCTGGGCTACTCTGGAGATCAGGCGAAGTTCGTTGAGTCTGGCCATCGTCCATCCCGATACGAATGATTATTCACCTCTAGCGTGCGCGGTGCGCCACGTCGAGCGCCCGAGGGCATCGTTCCAGTTTTCCAGAAGGCTGGCCTTTTCGACAGGGTGCGGATGAATGACGTGCCGGTTGCGAGGCAGAGCCGCGATCTCGTCGAGATCCCGCCACAGACCGAGAGATAGGCCTGCAAGATAGGCGGCGCCGAGGGCCGATGCTTCGGGAGCGTCACTTTGCGTGACCGCGTGTTCCACCACATCGGCGACGCGCTGCATGAGATAAGAATTCTGGCTCGGCCCGCCATCGACATACAGGGCGCCAAGTTCGCTGGTGCTCTGCGCCGTCATGACGGCGATCACGTCGTGGACCTGAAAAGCGATCGAGTCCGTGACGGCCCGTGCCATCTGCGCCCGCGTCGTGCTGAATCCGATTTGCGAGAAGAGGGCGCGGGCATCCGCGTTCCAATGCGGTGCCCCCAGGCCGACGAACGCCGGCACGAAGCCCGGACCGCCCGGTTCGGCTGTCGCCGCAAGGTCAATTAGGGCTGCCACATCGGGGAGGCCGAGAATCTCCGTCATCCACGGCAGGCTTGCCGCGGACACCAGGATATTGCCCTCAAGGGCAAAGGTCGGTGTGCCACTGAGGCGCCAGGCAACGGTGGTGGTGATGCCGTCTCGCGGCGCGATGAAGACCGGCAGAGTGGTCATCACCGAGGATCCGGTGCCGAACGTCACCTTGCCGTCGCCGGGGTGGAATGCGCCGTGACCGAAGAGGGCTGCGTGGCTGTCGCCGATGGCTGCCCGGATCGGTGTGCCGTCCGGGACGCCCGGCAGCCCAAGCGTCGTGCCGAACTCGTCCGAACTGTCGAGCACCTCGGGCAGAAGGGCGATGTCGACGCCGAAGATTTCGCCCAGCTCCTCGCTCCAGACCTGGGCCTGAAGGTCGAACAGCTGGCTTCGCGCAGCGTTGGAGGCATCGCAGACATGCCTGTGGCCGCCGGTCAGGCAATGCACCAGCCAGCTGTCGATCGTGCCGAGGCGGACCCGACGGCCGGCCGGGATGCGGTCGAGAAGCCAGCGAAACTTCGATCCCGGAAACATCGGATCGAGAGGAAGTCCCGTCAGGCCCTGGACGCGGTCGATATAGCCCTCTGACGTCAGCCTCTCGCAGTCGGGCGCGGTGCGCCTGCACTGCCAGCTGATCACCGGCCCCAGAGGCTCGCCCGTTTCGGCGTCCCAGGCGGTAACCGATTCGCGCTGGTTGGAGATGGCGACGGCTTCGATAGTTACGCCTTGCGCTGCCTTGAGGCAGGCTTCGATCGCTTCGCAGACGGACGCGTGGATACGGCGCGGATCCTGCTCTACCCAGCCGGGCCGGGGATAGGAAATTCCGACGGAAGCGGTGCCCCTGGCGAGGATCTCCCCCGTCTCGGAAACCAGGACCGCCTTCGAATTGGTCGTCCCTTGATCGATCGCCAGTATGGCTTTCATAAAAATGCTCCCGAATCATGATGGCAAGGGCGGTGGCCGCCCTTGCTGAACCCGCCTCAGGCCTTCTTGCGGCTGATGAGCTGCTGTGCGGCGTCGGCGATTGCCGAAGGCGCCATGCCGAACTCGTCCAGCAGGAATTCGGCCGAGCCGGTCGGTGCAAAAATACCGGGAACGCCCAGCCGTTTCATCGGAACAGGCGCGTGGTCGACGACCACTTCGGCGACCGCAGACCCTAGTCCGCCGAACACCGAATGTTCTTCGGCCGTCACGATCGCGCCCGTCTCGTTTGCTGCGGCGATGATGGCATTTTCGTCGATGGGACGCACGGTGGCGAGGTTCAGGACCCGTGCATGGATGCCGCGTTCAGCCAGGATCTCTGCCGCCTTCATCATCCGATGCGTCAGCGTGCCGTTTGCGATCAGCGTGACATCCGAGCCTTCGCGAAGACGATTGGCCTTGCCGAGTTCGAACCTGTGGCCTTCCGGCAGAAGGTCCGGCACGCCGACACGCGACAGGCGCAGGAAGCACGGGCCGGCGTAGCTTGCCGCCCATTCGACGGCGGCTGCCGTTTCGATCCGGTCGCAGGGGGCGATGACCGGCAGGTTGGGTAGCACCCGCATCCAGGCAAAGTCCTCGATCGAGTGATGGGTTGGCCCGAGCTCGCCATAGGCCATGCCGGACGAGATGCCGACCAGCTTCACATTGGCGTTCGAATAGGAAATGTCGGCCTTGACCTGCTCGAGCGAACGTCCGGTCAGGAAGGGCGCGGCCGCGCAGACGTAAGGGAGCCGGCCGCCATTGGCGAGACCGGCTGCGACACCGATCATATTCTGTTCCGCGATGCCGACATTGACCAGCCGCTCCGGAAACTTCCCCTTGAAGCCGCCGAGTTTGGAAGAGCCCACGGAGTCATTGCAGACCGCGACGATCGTCTCGTCCTCGGCGGCAAGGCGTTCCAGCGTAGCCGCGAACGCATCACGGCAGTCGTAGAGATTGGGGGATGGGACGGGCGCGTTCATGACTAAGCCTCCGACAGTTCTGCGACTGCGATTTCATACTGTTCCTTGTTGGGAACCTTGTGGTGCCAGTCGACACGGTCCTGCATGAAGGAGATGCCGTGGCCCTTGTTGGTGTGCGCGACGATGCAGTGCGGGCTGTTGCCTCGAAATTCGAGTGCCGCAACCACCTCGCTCATGTTGTTGCCGTCGATCTCGGTAACCTCCCAGCCGAAAGCCTCAAGCTTGGGTCGCAGGGGCGCGATTTCATTGGTATCGGAAAGCGAGGCACCCTGCTGGAAGCGATTATGGTCGATGATCAGGGTCAGGTTGGTTAGCTTGAACTGGGCCGCGGCCATGATGGCCTCCCAGTTCGATCCCTCCTGCATCTCGCCGTCGCCCGTGACGACATAGGTATGGTAATCGGCGCCAGACAGCTGTGCGGCTTTCGCCATTCCGACGGCGACCGGCAAGCCGTGGCCGAGAGGTCCGGTGTTGGTTTCGACACCCGGAACCTTGTTGCAGTTCGGGTGGCCGTTCAGACGGGAATGCGGCTTCAGGAAGGTCGAGATTTCCTCTTCCGGGATGAAACCGCGCTTGGCGAGCGTCACATAGAGCGCGCAGGCCGTGTGTCCCTTCGAGAGCACGAAGCGGTCGCGGGCCGGGTTCTTCGGCTCGTCCGGCCACAGGCGCAGAACTCGGAAGTAGAGAGCGGTCAAAATATCGATGACCGACATCTCCCCGCCGATATGGCCCGCACCCGCCTCGTAGACGGCCTGAAGGTCGCGTAGGCGGATCTCCCGGGCCATCCGCTCAAGTTCGCCGATCTCCATGTCTCGATCTCCTGAATAAATATGCATTATGTTATATTTTTGCAGAAGACACTCATTAGTCAAGCAAAACTTGTTTTCGGAAGCGGGCAACTGTGCCTGCTGAAGCCCGTTGACAGCTCATAGTCGAATTGCTACTAAATCAAAAAAGCAGTGAATAAATATTCTGACATGATTGTTTATTGCTGCCGCGTGGCTTCAGGGAGGTATGATGGTGGCGCTCGACATCAATGAACAGAGCCGTCCGTCGCGGATCTGGCTTAGCAAGCTTACCGGAGCGACAGGGCCGCTGGTCGGTCTTCTGGTGCTGTGTGTCTTTCTCAGCATCAGCACCGATGCGTTTCTGTCTCTCCGAAACGGGCTCAATATTCTCGACCAGATTACCGTGCTCGGCATCATGGCGGTCGGCATGACCTTCGTCATCCTGATCGGCGGAATCGACCTCTCGGTCGGGTCCGTGCTGGCGCTGTCGATGATGGTGATGGGCTGGACCGCAAACATTGCCGGCATGCCGATGCCGCTCGCCGTCGTCTTTGCGCTGGCTGCATCAGCGGTCAGCGGCCTGCTGGTCGGACTTCTGGTGACCATGTTCCGGGTGCCGGCCTTCATCGCCACGCTTGCCATGATGTCGGCCGCGCGCGGCGTAGCCAACATGATTACCGATGGGCAGCAGATTGTCGGCTTTCCCGACTGGTTCACGATGCTGGCGATCGATCGCCATTTCGGCATCCTGACGGCGACGGTGTTCCTGATGCTGGCGGTCGTTGTGATAGCCTGGGTGTTCCTTCACTTCCGGGCCGAGGGCCGCATGCTTTATGCCGTCGGCGGCAATCCGGAGGTGGCAAGGCTCGCCGGCATCAACACCCAGATCGTGACGATCGCGGTCTACGTCGTCAGCGCCGTCCTTGCGGGCCTTGCCGGGATCGTTCTGGCGGCACGCCTCGACTCGGTCCAGCGTCAGCGTGTTCTACAAAGACGATGCGGGCGTGGTCTATCACACCTATTCGACATACGGGCGCGGCGTGGAAGTCATGATGCATACCTATCGCTTC
>Ga0065165_1003609_pt1 | contig 10624 bp, 10 predicted proteins | sample AraplaMF_Cvi_mMF_FD_63813 | JGI IMG/M metagenome (GOLD analysis project Ga0065165, IMG submission 63813) | Arabidopsis root microbial communities from the University of North Carolina, USA - plate scrape MF_Cvi_mMF (version 2) (version 3) | ecosystem: Host-associated > Plants > Roots >... | reverse complement strand
GATCCCTTCTGGGGCGACAAATATACGCCCCTCGTACGGAATGAAGACGTTTGAATGAAATCGAGGAGAGTTGAATTGACATAGGCCGCAAGTGTGCCAGCCAGCTGAGTTTTACAAAAGCCAGTCAGAATCTGTATATCAGCCAACCCGCCATTACCAAACATATTCAGCAACTTGAAGAAGAGTATCGCGCGAGTCTTTTTGAACGTAAGGGCAGCTCTATAACGCTGACGGAAGCCGGGAACATATTGCTTGATTTTATTACACGCACGAAGACGCTCGAGAAGCAGCTGGAGTATGAACTGAGCACGTATCGCGATCGTTTTCATGCGAAGGGCGAATTGAAGCTTGGCGCCAGTACAACAATAGCGTTATACATAGCTCCTTCACTCCTTTCGGCCTTCCGGCGTAAGTATCCCGAGGTGAGTATGAGTTTGTTTAACCGTAACTCGGAAGGCATTGTGAAGGCGTTGCTGGACCATGAGATCGATCTGGGTATTGTTGAGGGAAAGAATAAAACATCGATGGTGAACACAGAGACTTTTCTGGCCGATGAGGTTGTGCCGGTGTGTTCGTCAACAAGTTACCTGGCGCGTCGCGCCAAGTATACGATCAGTGAAATCAAGGATATGCCTATCGTACTGCGCGAGCGGGGCTCAGGTACGCTTTCTGTGTTAAAGCACGCCTTGCAGGCGCATGGTATTAAGCTGTCGGACCTGAAGGTGCGGATGCGGTTGGGCGGTACGGAGGCGTTGAAGAATTTTGTGCTGGCCGACGATTGTGTCGGTTTTTTGTCGATGAAGGCGGTTTCGAAAGAGCTGGCTTCCGGCGAGCTGGTGCGGTTATATATTGACGGTCTGACGGTTGTGCGCCAGTTTTACTTTATTCAGCGGCATGGCGATGAGAATCACGGTCTCAACGAAGCGTTCCTGAAATTCGCCAAAAGCCATTATAACATTAAGTTATAGGGGATAAGAAACCGGTATTGGTCGGGCAAGTTTAAACCCGATACCTTGCATCGCTATGGAGGATAATCGATCATGATTACGGTACGCGAGCGGCAATCCCGGATCCAGTATTTACAATGCTCGGGATGTGCGCGTACGTATGCGGCAAACGCTGTTCATACGTATGCGAGCTGTGAATTGTGTGGTAAATCGCCCCTGTTGAGTGTGTATGACTTGTCAGGAGCCCCGCCCGATGCTGTGATCGATTCTGCGGTGCGTTCGATGTGGCGTTATACCGAAGTCTTACCTGTTCTTGATAAAGCGAATATTGTTACGCTTGGCGAGGGCTGGACGCCGATGTTGCGGTTGGACCGTACGGCGAACATGCTTGGCGTCAAATCATTACTGCTGAAGGACGAATCGTTGAATCCCACGGGTTCATTCAAGGCGCGAGGACTTAGCATGGCCGTATCCAAGGCGCTTGAATTGGGGATTCGTGATTGTATTGTGCCTACGGCAGGTAATGCCGGCGGAGCGCTGGCTGCGTATTGCGCACGTGCCGGTATGCGTGCCACGGTGGTTATGCCGAAGCACACCCCTCAGGCCTTTAAAACCGAATGCCGGTATTTTGGCGCTACAGTAGTCGAGGTAGACGGATTGATAAACGACTGTGCGCGTGTGGTTGGCGAGATGAACGTTGATGGACGGTATTTCGATATGTCTACGATGAAGGAGCCGTATCGGCTGGAAGGAAAGAAGACCATGGGCTATGAAATTGCCGAACAACTGGGCTGGCGGCTTCCGGATGTTATTCTTTACCCTACCGGCGGTGGCACGGGGCTGATCGGCATGTGGAAGGCCTTTCATGAGATGCTTCAGATGGGTTGGATTACCAGTGCGTTTCCGCGGCTTATCGCAGTGCAGAGCGATCAGTGCAAACCGGTACAGGAAACGTTTTTATATGGCGAGTCGATAACCCGGGCGAAGCCTACGGTGGCCAACGGACTGGCTGTGCCTGCACCGTTTGCTCAGAAGCTTATTCAACAAAGTTTACGCGACACACGGGGAACGGTGGTTACGGTTTCGGAAGAAGCGATTGTGGCCGGCGTAAGCGCGCTGGCGTCGAAGGAGGGACTGTTTGTGGCTCCTGAAGGTGGCGCATTGTTACCTGCCGCGCAGACGCTGATTGCCAACGGCACGATTCGTCGCGAAGAAGAAATCCTTTTGCTGAACACAGGATCAGCCTATAAATATCTGGAGAATCTTCCAGTCTAAGTATTTCGGCGGGTCAGGAATGGTTTGGATCGGGCGGATCCTTACATGTTATCTCAACGTTTATGATTGGTCTTTCGTGGCCTCATTTGGTAATAGTATCATAATCTTGAGAGCGTTGTTTCCTGATCTTCGCCCTATACTTTTGTGGCATAGGTTCTTTAAGTTTAGGTAAGGTTAGAAGGTCCCTTCCGGTATACCGGAAGGGACTTTACATTTTACGGTTGTGGTAACGGTTCAACGCGTACGAGGTACAGTTTCCGGAGTACAGATGCGCGTGTGGCGGGGTCGATAAATTTCGCGCTGAAGCGCGCGGCATTGTAGTTCCAGGCCTCGGTAACAATGGTCGTTTTCAGACCGGTGAGTGTGTGGATCCCTTCATCGCCGGTAACGATATACCGTGTTTTGGTTGTGGTAAAAAGGTCTGTTGTGCTAACGGTAGGTATATTGGTTTGCAGATAAAAATCGAGGTCGTTACTGATTTCGGTGCTGGCCACGTAGGCCACATCGTATGCGGGAATATGGTGGCTTGCAATACTTTCGGCAAGCGACCTGCCGGCCTGGTATTGCAGTATGGTTGGGTAATAGTGGAAATTAAGCACAAAGAACATGAGCGCCGAGAGTGCGATGGACATGAGCATGAGCTTGTTGATTTTCCGTAGCTTTTCTTCGAACATCAGAAATACTGTTATACAGAACAGCAGGATCATGCCGAGCAGTATGGGCTTGTTGGTGATGGGAAAGTAGTTTCCACAAAGGCCCAGCAGCAGAAGGATTACCAGCACGGCAACACCCTGCTGCACAAAGAGCAGTGCTTTAACGGTTCGCTTTTTAGCCCGGGCCACAAATGCTGCGGTGAAGATCGCGACGAATGGAAACAGTATGTTCAGGTAGTGTGGCAGCTTTGACGATACGAGGCAGAGTATGATAAACGTGGCGGTTGCTGTAAGCACGGTCATTACTTCGCGGCGTTGCCGGAACAGTCCTTTTCGGAAGAGTCGTGCGAATGCTTTGGCCCATGCGGTAAGTGCGAGGGGTGTCCAGGGCAGGAATGTCCAGAGGAAGGTGTGTACATAAAAGAACGGGTCTCCCCCACCGTCCGGCATTTTGCCATGACCGTTTCCGGTGAGGCGCTGCATACTTTGACCGAATATCATGAAGGCCCACCCGGAATGTCCTTGAGTGCCGTTGATTACTTTCTCGGGATGCAGGTCAAACTGTATATAGAAGCATACGAGTACCGGCAGCATGAGTGCTACGGTAGCGATACCACATACCAGCCATGCTGACGAGCGTATCATTTTCCAGTCGCGGTTTTGCAGACAGTATAACGCGGCGGCGGTGAGCGGTATCACAATGCCGATCATGCCCTTGGTCGAAAATCCTGTAGCCATTGCCAGCGCAGCCAGTAGTGCGTGTTTTACGTGGTCTGTACGGCAGAGCATCACGAGCTGCCACACGGCGCAGATCATGGCACTGGTAAGCATGGCATCCATGCGCACGTCGTTACAGGCCAGTATGAACGCGTATGATGTTGCCAGTATAAAGGCTGCAAAGATTCCGGTTTTACGATTATACAGTTCGTGGCCTAACCGGTAGGTTGCGTAGATGCCGAGCAGTGAGAACAGGAACGACGTGAGTTTGTAGGCGAATGCCGATACGCCAAAGAGGTTAAAACACAATGCGGCTGTCCAGAACAACAGGTGCGGTTTATCGAGGTAATCGCTTTCACGATCTATGAGCGATATATAATCGCCGGTGTTGTGCATGTGTAAGGCGATGTTGGCGTGATGGCCGGCATCGTTGTGCATGAGGGGGATCCACAAACCCCGGGCATAAATCAGTAAGAAGATGCCCGCAAATAGAAAATAATAAATCCGTGGCGAGATGCGTTGCCGTACGTGTGTATCGCTGATAAGAACTGAGTTGGTGATAAACTTCATGAGGTGCGTTAACGGAGAAAAATAGATCGTGCTAGTTGCCGCCCGATGCATTGCTGAACGATACGGGTGGTGTTGCCTGGAACATGTCTGTTATGGCGTCTCCTACGGGTTCTTTGTTTTCGTAGGTCATGCCAAGAAAAGCCGCCGCGGTTTGGGCCACCTGCTTCTGCCAGTATTGGTTATCGGTCTTCATTTCTCCCAGTGCCGGTGTATCGGGTCCGATAACGGCCATCCATATTTCGCCTGAGCCGAATGCCAGGCGACCGTGTTTCTTCCAGTTGTGCTTGCCCTGACCACGGCCGTGATCGGTCGTGATGAGCAACGTGGTTTTATCTTTGTAATCCGGTTGCGATTGTATCCAGTTCCAGAGTATGCCGATCATGCGGTCGGTATAGTGAGCCGATGTAAGGTATGAATCATAACGTCCGCCATGGCCGTGTTCGTCGGTTTCGTCGAAGCTTAGAAACATCAGGCGCGGGCGTTCCTGCTGCATGTATTCAAAGGCCTGATAGAATGTAAAGGCATCGTGTCGCGAGCCATGGTGGTTAACGGCTACTTCCTGTAGTTCGTTCAGTAACGCCACGCGCGAGTTGGGTTCTGCGGTAGCGACTTCCTTCCCGCCGTTAGCTGGAATGTTTGCCGACTTTTCGCGTACAACGTAGGGTATAGCGTCCCAGGTGGCGAATACGGCTACACGATTCCCGAATGCCGCGTTATGGTCGCGAATGTATTCGAGTACGGTGGGGTTTGGATTTTCAATCTGGTCGTTCGATTTGATGCGCTTATCAACAAAGCCCACGAGCATCTCACTGTAGCCGGGATATGAAAACCAGTGTGGGTTGCTGCAGTCTACACGATTCTGGTATTGGCGGTTGCCATACAATTGACCTTGCGTGGCTATGGTGCTCCAGAAAAACGGCATTAGCTTCCGGCGTCGTTCTTCGGGTGTATCGGCATTGAAAGTCTGTGCTACATGTTGATTATGGGTATAGTCTTTATTGCGCAATATTTTCTGATCGGCGCCCTGGAACATCTCCTGCCAGCGAAAACCATCGAGCGTGATGATCACCAGGTTCTCGGTTTTTCGATCCTGTGCGCGAAGCGCGAGGCATACGCATGAGAGTATTATGACGATTAGGGCTTTTCGCATGAACAAATATGCAAAGCCGGTATTACGTGACGGTTAGTTAATGTTTATAGTTTCGTTAGTGAAAGATCATGGTAATATGAAGTACGTTATCCGATGATTGGCTACACTATAGATATTTGTTACAAACCTTGTCCACTATGTTCTGATTTCGGTGGTATGTTTTTCGCCGTGATGCGATTGAAGGGCTGTGGAGGCCCTTTACAGATAAAAAAAACTTCTCATTATTTTGAAATTCAGATAAAGTATTACCTTGCGAGCGCTTTAGGGGTGCCTTCCTGGAAAGGCTGAGATGTATACCCTTGGAACCTGATGCAGTTCGTACTGCCGAAGGGAAAAGTGAAATGATTACTTCTTATACCGGATTCTATCTGTTCCGGTATACTTCAACGGATCATTCCTAAAGCGAAATCTTGTTTAGGAATGAAGATCACACTGAATAATAGATCGATCGATGTTGCCGAGCACGCAACGCTGCACAGCCTTGTTGTTGCGCATGTGGGAGGCGTACTGACCGGCGTGGCTGTTGCTGTAAACCATGCGGTTATAGCGCGTGCGCAGCATGAGCACTATGTGCTTAAACCTAACGATTCGGTATTGATTATTCAGGCAACTCAGGGAGGATGATGGAATCAGCGCGAGTGCGGAGTGCGAGAGCGGTGAGTGTAATTGTAATCTGAAAAAAATTAAGGGTAATCATTATGGGTAAATCCGAAGGAACTGCAACGAATGGTACGATTTCTATGGGGGCTATTTCGGGCTCGCGTAAGGTGTATGTTGGCGGTAGCCGGCATGCTATTCAGGTGGCTATGCGTGAGATTGTACTCACGCCTACACGGCATGCTAACGGCACGGTGGAGCATCATGCTCCGGTAACGGTTTACGATACGGGTGGTCCGTATACGGATGATGCTGCGGTGATCGATGTGCGTAAGGGGCTGCCCCGGTTACGTGAAGCGTGGATTACGGATCGTGACGATACCGAGGTGTTGGCTGGGCCAGGTTCTGTTTACGGGCAGGAGCGATTGGCCGATGCCGCTACAGCGCACCTGCGGTTTGAACACCGGCAGGCATCGCGTAAGGCTCGTGCGGGTATGGCGGTAACACAACTGTGGTATGCCCGGCAGGGTATTGTAACGGCGGAGATGGAATATGTGGCGATTCGTGAGAACCAACGGCGCGATGCGTTGCGGACACAGCTTAATGGAAGTTACGAAGAGCTTACGCAGCAGCACCAAGGCGAGTCGTTTGGTGCTGGTTTGCCCGGTGGTCTTATTACGCCGGAGTTTGTTCGTGATGAGATTGCGGCAGGCCGTGCGATCATTCCGGCTAACATCAATCATCCCGAGAGTGAGCCGATGATTATTGGGAGGAACTTTCTGGTGAAGATCAATGCCAATATCGGGAACAGCGCGGTTACATCTTCTATTGAGGAAGAGGTAGAGAAAGCCGTGTGGGCGTGCCGTTGGGGAGCCGACACCATTATGGATTTATCGACGGGCAAACATATTCATGAGACCCGTGAGTGGATCGTTCGGAATTCTCCTGTGCCTATCGGTACGGTACCGATTTATCAGGCATTAGAAAAAGTTAACGGCAAGGCAGAGGCGCTTACGTGGGAGATTTTCAGAGATACATTGATTGAGCAGGCCGAGCAGGGTGTTTCGTATTTTACCATTCATGCCGGTGTGCTGCTGCGGTATATACCGCTTACGGCAAAACGTGTTACGGGTATCGTATCACGTGGCGGCAGCATTATGGCCAAGTGGTGCCTGGCACATCACCAGGAGAACTTTCTGTATACACACTTTGAAGAGATCTGCCAGATCATGCGTGCGTATGATGTGAGCTTTTCGTTGGGCGATGGCTTACGGCCAGGGTCGATTGCCGATGCCAATGATGCCGCGCAGTTTGCCGAGCTGGAAACACTGGGTGAGCTCACGAAGATTGCCTGGAAGTATGATGTGCAGGTAATGATCGAAGGTCCGGGGCACGTGCCAATGCACCTGATTAAAGCGAATATGGATAAACAGCTCAAAGAGTGTCATGAGGCGCCGTTCTATACGCTGGGACCGCTTACGACCGATATTGCGCCGGGCTACGATCATATTACGTCGGCTATTGGCGCGGCCATGATCGGTTGGTTCGGTACAGCCATGCTGTGTTACGTAACACCAAAGGAGCACCTGGGGCTGCCGAACCGTAAGGATGTCAAGGATGGTGTGATTACGTATAAGCTTGCGGCACATGCGGCCGACCTTGCCAAGGGGCACCCTGGGGCACAATATCGCGATAACGCATTGAGCAAGGCCCGGTTTGAATTCCGGTGGGAAGATCAGTTCAACCTGTCGCTTGATCCTGATACGGCCCGTGAGTATCACGATGAAACGTTGCCGGCCGATGGCGCGAAGGTAGCACACTTCTGCTCGATGTGCGGACCGAAATTCTGTTCGATGAAGATCACGCAGGAGATTCGTGAGGCGGCGGCCGCGGGTATGGAAGAGCGATCGGACGCGTTTCGGAAACAAGGTAGTAATCTTTATCTGTAACGGTATGCTGATTGTATTGTCAAGCCCGGTGCCGATGGTTGATGAAGCGCGTTGGATCAACGCGTTGTTCGACGCAGGCCTCGAATACTTTCACCTTCGTAAGCCGGGTCGTGAACGCGGTGAGGTGGAGACATTGGTGCGTGCTATCGATCGGCGCTATTATGATCGTGTGGTGTCACATCATCACCACACGTTGGCGTGTGATGTTGGTATGAACCGGCTGCACTTTACGGAGTTTATGCGGCAGAAGCTGGAGGACGACGACCTGGTTATTCTCCGCGCGCAGGGCATGGTGTTGTCTACGTCTATTCATCACCATCGCGACTACCCTACCCTGTCGGAGCATTTTGATTATACATTGATAAGCCCTGTGTTCGATAGCTTTTCGAAGCCGGGTTACGCGGCGCAGCCGGAACTGTTATCGCTTCCTGCTTCGGTGCACGGTGTGAAACGTATTGCGCTGGGAGGCATTGATGCCGATACCTGCCGCGAGGTCGCCGTGGCGGGGTTTGATGGTATTGCCATGCTGGGGGCTATCTGGCAATGTGCCGACCCGGTAGAAAGTTTTAAAACAATACAGCACGCATGGTCTACAACCGCCCCATCGTATTAACGTTTGCCGGTTTTGATCCGTGTGGTGGTGCCGGCATTCTGGCCGATATCAAAACGCTGGAGCAGTGCCGCTGCCTGGGCTTTGGTGTGATTACCGCGCTTACCCGGCAAACGGAAGATCGCTTCGAGGCGGTTGAATGGCTTTCGTTCGATACGATTATAGGCGCAGCCGAACCGTTGTTTCGGCAATACCACGTTGCAGCAGTAAAAATCGGGATTGTACGCGACCTGCCGTTGCTCTTACAACTGGTACGCTGGGTAAAACAGCAGTCGCCTTCGGTGCCGGTCGTGTGGGATACGGTGCTGGCGTCGTCTACCGGCTTTGACTTTGTTAACGCGATAGAACAGGCCACGGTAGCGCAATTGCTGCGGGAGGTTACGGTAGCTACACCGAATTTGCCCGAGGTGCTCCGACTGGCTGACGAACCGGATATGGAGCGTGCCCTGGCGTGGCTGTTGAGACAGACTACCGGAGCGTTGCTTGTAAAGGGCGGGCATGCTTTGCGTGAACCGGGTGTTGATTACCTGTATACCGGTAACGATGTGGTGGCTATTCCTACCGCTTCCGGAGTACTTCCTGCCAAACATGGTTCCGGTTGTATACTGTCTGCCGCTATTGCTGGTGGTATGGCACAGGGACTTGGTATTGCCGAAGCATGTAGGCAGGCCAAGGTATACGTAGAAGGAATATTAACCAGTAACACGGGCCTGTTGGCATATCATTATGTTTAGTAAAGTTCAATATATATCGCAAGGGCTTACGGCTTCAGAGCAGTTAATGAATATCCGTGCCGCGCTGGATGCCGGTATAACCTGGGTACAGCTGCGGTATAAGCATGCGGCCCAGGATGCTGTTCTGGCACTGGCCGAAACGGTGAAGCCTTATTGTCAACAGTATAACGCCATGTTTATTATAAATGATTGGGTACCGGTGGCTCAGGCCGTTGATGCCGATGGTGTACACCTGGGCCTCACGGACTCGCCCGTGAAACACGCCCGCGATGTATTAGGTTATAGCCGTATAATCGGCGGTACGGCCAATACGCTGGAAGATATTAATCAGCGGGTGGCTGAGGGGTGTGACTATATCGGCGTGGGGCCGTTCCGGTTCACGTCAACGAAAGAGAAGTTGAGCCCTATTGTTGGGCTGGAGGGCTACAGGCAGCTTATTGGTGCGCTTCATGCCGATGCTCATTTGGTGCCGTTGTATGCCATTGGTGGTGTTACGGTTGATGACGCCGCTGCCCTGCGTATGGCAGGATTATACGGCGTCTGCCTGTCGGGTGGTATTACCGGGGCTTTGGATAAACGGGAAACGGTTCGATTACTACATGAACGAATGTATGGATAAACTTACTATAGGTGGTCGGGAGTTGACGTCCCGTCTTTTTCTGGGCACCGGAAAGTTCGGGTCGCCACAAGCCATGGAGGATGCCGTGCGCGCTTCGGGTACGGAGCTGGTTACGGTGGCGTTGAAGCGCATGGATGTTGGTGGTAGCTCAGATATGCTGCTGAAACATTTGCGTAACACGGGCGTACAGTTGCTGCCCAATACATCAGGAGCCAGAAACGCACAGGAGGCTGTGTTTGCCGCGCAGCTTGCGCGTGAAGCCCTGGAGACGAACTGGGTTAAGCTTGAGATTCATCCGGACCCGAAGTACCTTCTGCCGGATGGCATTGAAACGTTGAAAGCCGCCGAGACGCTGGCTGCGCAGGGCTTTGTTGTTCTTCCCTACATTCCGGCAGACCCGGTGCTGTGTAAGCAGTTGGAAAACGCCGGTACTGCGGCAGTGATGCCGCTGGGTGCGCCGATCGGCACGAATAAAGGTTTACGTACGATCGATTTTCTGGAGATCATTATCGAGCAAAGCCGTGTGCCCGTGGTTATCGATGCAGGCCTCGGTGCACCGTCTGACGCTGCCCGGGCGCTGGAGATCGGCGCCGATGCCGTGCTGGTGAATACCGCCATTGCTGCTGCAGGTGATGCCGCGCGTATGGCGCATGCTTTTAGGCTTGCTGTGGAGGCAGGCCGTGAAGCCCGGCAGGCCAGGCTTGCCCCCGTACAGAAGCATGCAGCTTCCAGTAGTCCATTTACCGCATTCCTTGATTAGTTGGTTATGTTTACCACGGTATTCAATCAATATTCCTGGGAGG
>Ga0065165_1003608_pt1 | contig 10625 bp, 6 predicted proteins | sample AraplaMF_Cvi_mMF_FD_63813 | JGI IMG/M metagenome (GOLD analysis project Ga0065165, IMG submission 63813) | Arabidopsis root microbial communities from the University of North Carolina, USA - plate scrape MF_Cvi_mMF (version 2) (version 3) | ecosystem: Host-associated > Plants > Roots > Endosphere... | reverse complement strand
GGGTAACGGGAATCGAACCCGTGTATTCAGCTTGGAAGGCTGCTGCACTACCATTGTGCTATACCCGCGCGCCGCCGGGGCGACTGCCACAAGCCGACGCTATCGGTCAACCTTCTCGCGCACGACGACCATCTTGCCGAAGCCCGACGGCTTGCCGGGCTCGGCCTCGACCAGCACCACGAGGTTCCGTTCGCTTTGTCCAGCGGGCAGCGCGACGTCGAGCCGCGCGGGGGCAGGGTCGCGCTTCTCGGCGAGCTTCTTGCCGTCGAGCCACACCTCAGCGCCGCCGGCGAGTTCGGTGAAGGTCAGCACGCCGCCCTGCTTGCGGACGCGCGCCGGGGGCATGAAATTCATCTGATACGCGTTCCAGCGCCCGGCGTCCGAGGGACCTTCGAGTCTGCCTGAACGTCCGCGCGCAGTGGCGTAGCGGTCGCCGGTGTCGATCTTGGCGAGCGGATCGGGGCGAGTCGCGGTGAACGGCGCGCGAGCCCAGAAGCTCAGCAGCATCTCGGGACGGGTGTTGGCGACCTGCCTGCGCGGCGTGGCGGCGATGCGGTCGAGCGTCAGCGTTGCCGGCTTGAGCCCCGGCGCGGTGGCGCGCAGCACCAGCCGGCCGCGACCCGGTGCCGCCCGGACGATCACCTGCGCCAGCCCGTTGAACAGTTTCCGGGCGCTGCCCTTTTCGGGATCGTGATCGTTGGGATTACCGTTGCCGAGCCCGATGATCTCGCCGCCCTCGATCGTGAAATCGGCGGGCAGGTTCACCGTCGGGACGTGCCGTCCACGCGAATCGATTGCGTCGACCGTGACGGGCTGCGCGTCCTCGCCGTCACCGGCCATTACCCGGCGATCGGGCGTGAGCCGCAGCGCCACCGGCGCGCCGACCGTCTCGATCACCGCGCGCGCCACTTCGCGGCCGCCGCGATAGCCGATCGCCTCGAGCTTGCCGGGCGCGTACGCCACCTGGAATTCGGGCTGCTTCAGCCGGTCGACCATGGCCTCGCCCACCGGCTTGCCGTTCAGGCGCAGCACGACGCGCTCGGCATTGGTCAGCGCGACCACGCGGATCGGCGTTCCCTCCTTGCCCGGCCAGTTCCAGTGCGGCTGGAGCGCGAGGACGGGTTCGTCGTCGATCCATTGGGCGCGGTGCTGGTGGAAAGCGAGCTTGGGGAAGCCGCAGATATCCATGATCCCGAAGAAGCTCGACGTCGACGGCCATTCGAACGGGGTCGGCTCGCCATGATAGTCGAACCCGGTCCACACGAACCCGCCGGCGAGGAACGGGCGCTCGGCAATCGCCTTCCACGCGGTGGTATGGGTGGCACCCCATGGCGCGCCCTCGTCGTCATAACTGGTCATGACGTTGCGCGCCTTGTCGGTCACCCATTCGCCACGGGTGGCGAAGGCGCTGGTATCTTCCGAGCTGGTCAGCGGCTTGTCGGGGAAGGCGGCGTGATATTTGTCATATTGCGGGATCTGATAGTTGAACCCGACCACGTCGACCGCGTGACTCACGTTCGAGGGCGTGAACATGCCGTCGTTCATCGCGGCGGTCACCGGGCGGCTGTCGTCGAGCGCCTTGACGGTGGCGGCCATGCGGCGGACCATCTCATAGCCCTGCGACGAGCCTTGCATCGGTTCCTCGTTGAACACCGACCACATGAAGACGCTGGGCCGGTTGCGATCGCGCCGCACCAACCATTCGAGCTGCGCCATGTAATCGCGACTCGGATTGAATTGGCGGTTCTCGTTCATCACCAGCAGCCCGTGCCGGTCGCACGCATCGAGAAGCTCGGTCGGCGGGGCATTGTGCGACATGCGGATCGCGTTCGAGCCGAGCGCCTTGAGGCGACGTATGCGCCAATCCCACAGCGACTCGGGGATCGCGGTGCCGACCCCGGCGTGGTCCTGATGGTTGCAGGTACCCTTGATCTTGAGTGGCGCGCCGTTGAGGTGGAAGCCGATGCGGCTGTCGAAGTGAAACCAGCGAAAACCGATATTGATGCAGCGTTCGTCCAGCAGCTTGTCGCCGTCACCGACGCGAATGTACAGCTGGTAGAGCGTCGGGCTTTCGGGTGACCAGAGCTGCGGATCGGCGGCGGGCAGGTTCAACCTTGCGGTTGCCATGACCAACGGGCGGACCTCGACGTTCACCGATTGCATGACAATGCCAACGCTATCGGTGCTGGCGAGGGTTGCCTGCACCATCACGGTGCGGTTCTCAGTCGAGATGTTGCCCAGTTCGATCTCGATCGGCACCGTCCAGCTACCGTCCGCCGCGCGGCGCGGGTCGCAATGCACGCCGTCGGTGACGATGTGGACCGGCTCGCGCACCGCCAGCCAGACATGGCGATAGATTCCCGCGCCTTCGTACCACCAGCCTTCCATCGGCGTGGCGTCGACGCGGATCGCGATCGTGTTCAGTTCGTCGCCGAAGCGCGCATAGGGCGTCAGGTCGACATGCACGCCGTTATAGCCGCTCCAATTGCGGTCGACGATCGTGCCGTTGATCCAGATCGTCGCGTGCGTCGCGATTGCACCGAAATCGAGTTCGAGGAACTTGCCCTTCAGCGCCGGATCGAGCCGGATCGTGCGGCGGTACCAGCCCACGCCGCGGCGACGATAGCCCTGCGCGATATTGGCCTGCGGATCGACCGGGGCCTCGATCGCCCAATCGTGCGGCAGGGTGACTTCGCGCCAGTCGCTGTCGTCGAAGGTCATCGCCGCGGCACCGTGCGACGCGCCGGCCTTGGCATTTTCGTAGCTCGCCTGATGGCCCTTGATCTCGGGCATCGGAATGTCGCCGAGATGGAAGCGCCAGCCCTGATCGATCAGCAGCCGGCCAGGTTCCTCGGGGGCCGGGCGCGGAGCGGGGCCGTCGCGGGGCGCTGGCATCGGCAGGTCGCTGCCATTATAGCTGTCCGCCGGCTTTGCGCGGGCTGGGAGGGCGGGAAGCGCGGTCGCCAGCGCCGTGGTTGCCAGAAACGCGCGCCGATCCATGCCTCTTCCCCTATGCGCCGAGGTGCATCGTCACCGGCCTGGTCCGGTCGATCGAGATCACCCCGTTCTGCTCCTCGAGCTCGGCGACCTGCAGCACCGTCCGCCGGCCCCAGTCCGGCTCGCTATTTGCCTCGGGCTCGCCCGACTGATGGACGAAATAGATCAGATAGGCCCGGTCGCCCGCGACGATCACGTCGGGGTGCTGGACCCTGGCGCGATCGGTCGGGCGCGTGCCCGGTTCGCCGCCGAGATGGCCGGGCTGCGCGGTCCAATGCTCGGCGTCGGCCGAATGCTGGACGAGCAGGCCCTTCCAGGCGTCGCTGATCAGCCACCAGCGTCCGCGCCAGCGAAACGCCTTGGGGCCTTCGCCGGGTGTCGTCACCACCGTGCCGCGTACCGTCCATGTCGCGAGGTCCGGGCTGTCGGCATATTTGATCGCCTTGCCCGCGCGCTCGTCGTTGAACCACATCCGGTAGCCGCCTTGCGGCAGCGCCAGCACGCTCGCGTCGATGATCCGGTCCGAGCCGAGTTCGACGCGCTCGCCGCAGTCCCAACGCTTGAGGTCAGGGCTGGTGAGATGGACGAGAAAGCGCGGCGCGTTCCAGTCGGCGAACACGCCGGGCACCACGGTGACCCACATATGCCATTTGCCGCCGAAGCGCTGAACCTCGGGCGCCCAGAGCGTAGCACCGGTGCAGCTGGCGGGAATGGCGGCGGTGCCCGCATGGCGCCACGTCGCGCCGTCTTTCGATCGCGCCACGCCGATCGCGGTGCCGTGCACCCAGCTGACGTCCTTGGGATCGGACAGCTTCAGGTCGGCGCGGCGATTGGTGTAGAACATCACCCAGTCGCCGGTCCTGGCATCGCGCACCGTCGAGGCATCCGCCGCGCCATCGTGCACCGGATCGCGGAACAGCGGAACCGGCGCGGTCTGGCCGAGCAACGCGAGCGCGGCGAGCAGCATCAGCGCTTGATCCCCGCAACCGGGTTGTTCCCCCATAGCTGCTCGTATCTCCAGCCCGACAAGTCCTCGACGATCGCCCGCGTCTCGGGCGTAGGCGGGCTTGTGTCGCCTGCCTTCAACCGATCGATCTCCGCCATCAGCACGTCGTGCGTCGCCGAATTGAGCTTGAAGCGCGTGGAGACGAGGATGCCGCAGAACAGAACCGCGACCGTGCCGATCCCCATCACCAGCGCCAGGGTATGGATCGCCTCCGGCGTCTGCACCTTCGCCTTGGAGACGAACCCGCCCCAGCTCATGATCGTGGTGACCCCGAACACTGCCGCGGACTGAGTCATCTTCCGGACGAAGGTCATCACCCCCGCGAACGCGCCCTCGCGGCGGCGGCCAGTGACGATCTCGTCGACATCGGCCATGTAATTGTAGGTCGCCCAGGGGATATAGTTGAGCGCGCCGCGGCCGAGCCCGGCGAAGACGATCGGCACCCAGATCAGCGCGTCGGTCGAGCGCACCCCGGCGTTCCACAACACCAGCAGCGCGATCACCCCGATCGCGAAGCTGACTGCCGCCAACTGATACGCGCGCGACGGCGACTTGCGGAGCGCGACATAGGAAGCGATCGCTACCGCGACGAACTGGACGATGTACATCGTGCCGAGCAGCGACGAGGCGACGCTGATCGATCCGGCCAGCGCGAACACCACGAAGAAGGTGAAGGCGGCGTTGAACACGTCCTGGCTGATATAGCCCCCCAGATACATGCCGAGATGCAACCGGAAGGCCCTGATCCGGAAGGTCGAGAACAAATTGCTGTAGAGCGCTTTCACCGCCGCGCCGATGCTGGGTTGCTGGGCGCCCGCCGGCCGCAGCGCCGCGACTTCGGAGCGGGGGCGCTCCCAGCTGAACAGATAGAGCAGCCCCGCCGCGAGCATGAACAGCGCGGTGAACAGGATGCCCATGTAGAGGAAGGTGTCGGCGCTGTCCTTGCCCAGCGCCTCGATCAGCCAGCCGGGAAGGAAGCCCGCGAGGATCGCGCTCGCCTGCGCGAACAGGATGCGGGTGGTGGCGAACTTAGCCTTGGTCTTGAAGTCCTTGCCCATCTCGGCGGCGAGCGTCTCGTACGGGATGATCTCCATCGCGTAGACCAGCTCGAACAGGACATAGGTGACGAGATAGTACCAGAAGCCTTGGCCGGCGATCCACATGATCGCGAAGCTGGGGAGCAGCGGGATCGCGGCGAGGATGAAGAATCGCCGGCGGCCGAAGCGCCGACCGAGCGGAGTCTCGCCCATGTTATCCGAGATGTGCCCGATGATCGGCGAGGCGATCGCATCGAGCACGCGCGCGACGAGAAAGATCAGGCCCGCCTGCCACGCGTCGAGACCGCAGAAGGTGGTGTAGAAGAACAGCACCCAGCCCGAGATCACCGCCATCGAGCCGGCGCCGAGCACATCGTTCGAGCCGTAAGCGAGATAGTTGATCGGGCGGACGGGGCGCGGCTGGGAGATCGGCGCGGTGGCCATGCAGGTTCCTCTCGGACGACAGGCCAAGCCTGTTCTTTACTCCATATTTTGAACGGCTATCATGATATGTGGAACGACATCAAGTCGGCGGGAGAGAGAGGATGCGGCTGGGACGCAGGATTTGCCAGAGCCTTGCGGCGGCATCTTTGCTGGCGCCGGCGGGAGTCGCCGCGGCCGATCCGGCGGCGCAATGGGTCGATCCACTCACCGGGCACAGGGTCATCCGCATCAGCCGTGAGCCCGGCAGCGCCGCGCTCTATTTCCACCAGAACAGCTATACGCCGCAGGGCGACAAGATGGTGATCTCGGTGCCGGGGGGAATCTCGGTGGTCGATCTCAAGAGCTGGGAAGTGACGCCGCTGGTCAAGCTCGAGGGCGCGATCCTGCTGTTCACCGGCCGCAAGACGCGCACGGCCTATTATCAGCGCCGCGGTCCGGACGGGGGGCCTTCCGCGATCTTCGCGGTCGACATCGATACGGGCAAGACCCGGAAGATCGCCGAGATCAAGGAGGGCTTCATCGGCTCGATCAACGCCGACGAGACGCTGCTGCTCGGGCAATGGGCGGCGACCGACAAGCCGCTCCAGCCGGGCGCCAAGCCCGCCGACAACGCCAGGTTCGGCCAGGCGCAATACGCCGCCAACTGGCCCGACGGCCGGCCGATGACCTATGCCGAGGCCAAGGAAGTGCGCTTGAACGAGCGGCTCGAAGCGAAAATTCCGATGGAGATTTTCACGATCGACGTGAAAACGGGCGCGCGGAAGGTTGTCACCGCCTCGACCGACTGGCTCAACCACATCCAGTTCTCGCCGACCGACCCGCAGCGGATCATGTATTGTCACGAGGGACCGTGGCACAAGGTCGACCGGATCTGGACGATCCGGGCCGACGGCTCGGGCAAGAAGCTGGTTCACAGCCGCACGATGAACATGGAGATCGCCGGACACGAGTTCTTCTCGCCCGACGGGAAGACGATCTGGTACGATCTCCAGACCCCGCGCGGCGAGGTGTTCTGGCTCGCCGGCTACGATCTCGCGACGGGCAAGCGCCGCTGGTACAATGTCGAGCGCAACGAATGGTCGGTGCACTATAACCAGTCGCCCGACCTGAAGCTCTTCTCGGGCGATGGCGGCGACAGCGAGATGGTCGCACACGCGCCCGACGGGAAATATCTCTATCTTTTCCACCCCAAGGACATTCCCGATGTCGCCGGCATCCACGCGCCGGGCGCCGAGAACCTGATCGCGCCGGGCACCTTCGACGCCGAGAAACTCGTCGACATGCGCAAGCAGGATTATCGGCTCGAGCCCAACATGACTTTCACCCCCGACCGCAAATGGATCGTGTTCCGCGCCAATTTCGAAGGCGCCAACCACATCTATGCGGTCGAGCTGGCCAAAGCGGTGGCCAAGTGATCCGCGCGGCCCTCGCACTGGCGCTCGCCGGCTGGGCGCTGCCCGCACTGGCCCAGCCGACCCAGCGCGTGTCGATCGACAAGGATTGGCGACTGTCGATCGGCGACAGGGTCGACGCGATGGCGCCCGCGTTGGACGACAAGGATTGGAAGCAGGCCGATGTGCCGCACGACTGGGCGATCGCGGGCCCGTTCGACGAGAAAGCGCGGGCGACCGGGTCGGGCGGCTGGCTGCCGACGGGCGTCGCCTGGTACCGCAAGCATTTCACGCTGCCGACAAGCGCCAATGGCCGCCGAGTGTTCGTCGAGCTCGACGGGGTGATGGATCGCGCCGGCGTGTGGATCAACGGCCGTCATGTCGGCTATCGCCCCAACGGCTATTCCAGCGTCCGCTACGAGCTGACCGACTTCCTCAACCGCGAGGGCGACAACGTCCTCGCAGTGCGCGCCGACACCTCGGCGCAGCCGGCCTCGCGCTGGTATGCGGGCGGCGGCATCTATCGCCACGCCCGGCTGGCGATCAGCGGCGATGTGTATTTCGAGCAATCGGGTATCGCGGTGCGCAGCAAGCTCGACAGCCGCCGCGCCGGCGCGGAGATCGAGGTCGTCGCCAGCATCCGCAACGCCGCCGATGGCGCCGGCCGGGGCCGGCTCGCCATAGTGATCCGCGCGCCCGAAGGCAGCGTGGTGGCACGCGACACCGGCGATGCCGCCGGGCTCGACGGTGCGCGATCGACCGAGTTGCGCGCGCGCCTCCATGTTGCCGATCCGCGGCTCTGGGATCCGCGCGATCCGGCTCTGTACACTGCCGAAGTCACCCTCACCGCCGCCGACGGCAAGGTGCTCGATCGCCAGACCGAGCACTTCGGCATCCGCGACGCGCGATTCGAGGCGGCTTCGGGATTCTGGCTCAACGGCCGAAACCTCAAGCTCAAGGGCGTGGCGATCCATGCCGATGGCGGCGCGTTTGGCATGGCCGTCCCGCTCGCAATGTATGAACGCCGGCTGCGCGGGCTGATGAAGCTCGGAGTCAACGCGGTCCGCACTGCGCACCATCCCTTCTCGCCCGAATTCCTCGGTCTGTGCGATCGGCTGGGGCTGATCGTGATGAACGAGGCTTTCGACATGTGGACGGTCGCCAAGAACCCCAACGACTATCATCTGTTCTTCACCGACTGGTCGTCGCTCGACGCCCGCGATTTCGTGAAGCGCGACCGCAACCATCCCAGCGTGGTGATCTGGTCGATCGGCAACGAGATCCACGACACGCCCTATCCTTTGGTCGCCAAGTCGATCGTCGAGCGGCTGATGAAGATCTTCCACGCCGAGGATCCGACCCGCCCGGTGACGATGGCGCTGTTCCGCCCGAACACGACGAAGGATTACGAGAACGGCCTCGCCGACATGCTCGACGTGGTCGGGCAGAATTACCGCGAGAACGAACTGGCCAAGGCGCATGCCGACAGACCGAGCCGGAAGATCATCGGCACCGAGAACAGCAAGAACCGCGGCAGCTGGGTGATCGTGCGCGACAATCCGGCTTATGCCGGCATGTTCCTGTGGACCGGGGTCGACTATCTCGGCGAGGCCGATCGCGCCGGCTGGCCGGTGATCGGCAATCCTTCCGGCCTCACCGACCGCACCGATTTCGTCAAGCCGATCGGCTGGGAGCGCGCGGGCTGGTGGGCCGAGAGGCCGGTGGTCAAGATCACGCGCCGTGTCACCGAGGTGGTCGACATCAGCGAGCTGCCGACGATGGTCGGCGTCGCCATGCCGCAGCCCAAGGGCCCAGGCGTGCTGATGGACTGGTCCCCCGAGAAGCGCGCGCCGCACCCGGAAGCGGTCGAGGTCTACAGCAACGCCGCGAGCGTCGAGCTCTTCCTCAACGGCCGCTCGCTGGGCAGCAAGCCACGCCCGGCCGACGATAGCGCGCGTCGCTGGGACATCGGCTTCGAGCCCGGCGCGATCCGCGCAGTGGCGCGCGACGCGGCGGGCAGGACCGTCGCCACCGACGAATTGCGCACCGCGGGCAAACCCGCTGCGATCCGGCTGGTCGCTGAGGCGCCGACCATGGGCAGCGCCTTCGACGATCTCGGCTTCGTCCGGGTCGAGGTAGTCGATGCCAAGGGCGTGTTGGTGCCGGGCGCGGCCAACCGCGTGCGCATCACGGTCGAGGGGCCGGGAAGGCTCGTTGCCTATGACAATGGCTCGCCGACCGAACACACCCCGTTCGCCGAAGCTGAGCGTCCGGTGTTCGGCGGGCATGCGCTGGCGATGCTGCGCGGGATCGGCCTCGGAACCGTGCGCATTCGCGCGACCTCCACGGGGCTCAAGTCCGGGAGCGTGAACATTACAGCGCATTAATTTGTCTGCACCGGTGGCGCCGTTAAGGTGTAGCGTTGTTCGACCGGTAGCGGAGGGCTGAATGCCGGGCTTCTTGATCTATGCAACCGCCGTTGCTGCCGGCGTTGGCGCGCCACTTTCGCAAGGTTCGTTCGAGCATCGAAGCGGTTTTTTCTGCGTCTTCTGGCCGCATGATGCGAAACGCGTCGAACGGGCGAAGAAGAGTTTCGATATCTCCTGGGTATTCCCCGATGGTGAGATGACCGGACACGACGTCAGCGCGATCGAGATAATAAAGGCGCCGAAACAGATCGGAGCGCGGCCGCGCGTGGTCGAGTTCCGGACCGATGGGAATGGCTTCAATCTCCTGTTGGCAGGAGATTCCGGAAAGTTCTTTCTGGTCTTGATGCCACGTCGCGGCCGCGGCGGTGAATATGATGCCGGCGCTGGCGCTTTCGACAAACGAAGCGTGGAATATTTCGGCGCTTGTCGTACGATCGATGCCGACGAGAAACTGGTCGCGGATTTAAGGAACGGTAGGTCTCATTAGCGGGCCAAACGCTGCGGAGCGGAATCCGCTTCTCAACCCTCGACCCGCACTTCGCTTACATTCTCGCCATGCACCGGCTTGCCCGTGACCGTCGTCACCCGCACGCGCTTCAGAGTCACGTCGCGCACCGGCAATTCGGCGGCGCCCTTGATCTCGGCGACGAACTTCGCCCGCTCGACCCGCACGTCGCTGACGTGGATTCCGGCGATCGGCGTGAGCCGCCGGTCATAGGTCGGGGTGAGCGTGCGCCACTGGTAAAGCACGTCGGTGTCGATGCTCAGCACCCCGCCGGCGACTTCGGTCGCGGTGACGTTCGAGAGGTGGATATTGCGCACGAAGCCGCCGCGGCGCTCGTTGGTCTTGACGAACAGGATGTTCTGGATCGTGCTCTTCGCCCCGGAGCCGGTCGCGTCGAAATGGCAATTGTCGACGAACACGTTCTCGATCCCGCCCGACAGCTCGCTGCCGATCGCCATCAGCTGGTGCCCGTTCTTCACCCGGCAGTTGCGCATCACCACGTTGCGCGCCGGCGTGTTGAGCCGCCAGCCGTCATGGTCGCGGCCCGACTTGACCGAGATGGCGTCGTCCCCCTGATCGAACACGCAATCCTCGATCAGCACGTTCTGGCTCATCTCGGGATCGACGCCATCGTTGTTGTGGCCGTGCGCCGCGATGCTGACTCGGCGGATGACCACGTCGCGGCAGAGATAGGGGTGGATCGTCCAGAACGGGCTGTTCTCGATGCGCACGCCCTCGACCAGCACGTGGCGGCAGCGATTGAACTGGATGAAATGCGGGCGGAGATTGGCGTTGCCGCGCGTCATGTCGCGCGCG
>Ga0065165_1003607_pt1 | contig 10627 bp, 12 predicted proteins | sample AraplaMF_Cvi_mMF_FD_63813 | JGI IMG/M metagenome (GOLD analysis project Ga0065165, IMG submission 63813) | Arabidopsis root microbial communities from the University of North Carolina, USA - plate scrape MF_Cvi_mMF (version 2) (version 3) | ecosystem: Host-associated > Plants > Roots >... | reverse complement strand
AAAGGAGTTGAATGGCTGTTGTGACAAGGGCCTTCGGATAGGATGAGGGGATTAAGATTATGCGAAAATCAGAGAAAACAAAATTCTTTCACCTGCAGTAAAGAATAGCCATCAAAGATTTGACATCGAAATGCCCTCTTATACTTGGATATGGTGATTAACCGGAAAAGGCAGTAATACTGCCTTTTTCTATTTTATGACAAGGTGGAATGATACATACAATCTATCTGCAATTCAGCCGAAGTGAGTGTTTTTTGCAGGAACTGACAGCTATGCTGTCTTTTTTTATTTCCCTCATAGTGTGCACAGGTATAGCACATTCTTTGTAAGCCCCCACCCTCTTTGTGCATCAGGCCTGCTATCATAGCAAACAGTGTTTGATACAGGTTATTCTTTTCAAAACCAGGGCGTTTTTCCAGCACCTCAGTTAAGGGCGCAGCATATTCTTCTGCTTTGAGCAGGAGTTCTTGTCCTGCTTCTGTAGGGGACATTGAAAAACTACGTCTGTCACGTTTGTCAGGTTGCATATCGATGAGGCCTTTCGAGACGAGGGAGGCAACGGCATCGCTGATAGTAGGTCGGCTTAATTGTAATTCTGTGGCAATGTGCGCCACTTTGTTCAGTTCTGCGGGATGGTAGCCGATGAAGAGCAGGATCTGTAACTGAAGGGGGGTAAGCCCCAGGGTACGCGCCTGCTCCCATTGCAAGGCTTTCAGCATATCGCTGAGCCGCTGTATTGACAATACAAGTCTGGCATCCAGGCTGTGAAGCTGCTGTTCCGGACTAAAGTTGGATGGTTTTTTCTGTGGCATGTAAGGGTGCAAAAGTAAAGTGGTAAAAATTGTGAGATAAGTGCCAGTTAGAACTATTTTTAAATCAAAGTGGACTGGTGAAGTTGGGATTATGTATGAAAGAAAAATATCAAATTGCTTTTAATCAGGGGATTGGGATAAATGCAGGGTCATGGGGGTGTTTGAAGATGAGATTTGGGGAGGTAGTTACTGTTTGGTAACTATTTAAAAGGCTGCAGGTGGGCGGATCTGTAAATCACTATAATAAGTTATATTTACCATTACAACACAGGTATTTATACGCTTTTCTTTATCACCCCATTCTTCTAGCTTGCATTATCAATCAAAATAAAACCGCTTATTTATGAAGCACCACTCCATCCGTATCTTTACGCCGGTTTTACTACTGCTATGTTTTAGCAGATGTACCCCCAAGCCCCCCGACAATTTTCAGATCCCGCTGGACAAAGCACGCGCCAGCCGTCATGTGATCTCCCAGGAAGAAGCTGAGCAACTGACCAATGGCTTCCAGCGTGGCAAAAAAGAATTGCAGGCACGCCTGCAGGGCAATTATCTTGACAGTGCCTTCAACCTTCCCGATGCTGAAATGTTCAACCGTGATGCAATCGCTGCCTTGTTGAATGCAAAAGGCGCAGATGGTATTCGCATTTACATGGGAAAAGATGAAAAAGGCCAGGTAAGACTGGTGTTATTACCTGTAGATGGCAAGGGCCGTGATATTCATACCACCCTCATCAGCCGTGAAACCGCCCTTAATGTACCCGGTATTCAATCTGCCCAAGCCCGCGGAACGGCGCAGGCTATGGAAAGCGGGCAACGTTGTCCTCCACTTTGTAATGCTGCACAACCCGAATAAATGAATAATCTAGGCGCATTCTTTGTTAGCCAGATTGTAATTATTCCATTAGTGATAGGGCTGATACGCTTTAACAAAACGGTATCGAGCTATCAGCCCTTCCTCCTCTTGCTTGCCCTGGCTTTCATTTCAGAATCTATCAGCTTTATATGCATTGAAGTACTGAGCACCAGCAATGCTATCCCTTTCAACCTATATGGGCTGGCTGAATGTATGGTTGTATTATATCAGTTCTATGTATGGGGTTTTCTGAAAAGGAAAATCCGTCTCTATATCGTACTCGCCACAGGTCTTGTTGCCGGGTGGGTCACCGAAAACCTATTGTATGCACAGATTGAAAATTTTAGCCCGGTATTTCGGGTCACGTATGCTTTTATTGCGGTCCTGCTGAGCATTAATGAGATCAATTACCTCATTGTGCAGGATAATAAGAACCTGCTGCGCAATTCACGCTTTCTCATTTGCCTGGGGTTTATCATTATTTTTATTTACCAGATCATTTATGAGGCATCGTTCTTTGTGGGCTCGGATACGATATTGACACTGAAGATTGTTTTTATGTTCAATTATATCAATGCTTTTGTAAATTTGATATATGTGCTCGCTGTGTTGTTTATCCCCGTCAAGACTGCTTATTATTTTAAAAAACACTTTGAAGCGTAGCAATGAAATTGCCCCATGGATGATAAGATCTTTTATACGACCGTATTTATTTCACTGCTGATAGCGGTCATAATTATATTCTTTGTCGTCTCGATCATTCTTTACCATCGAAGGTATATACAGTTGCAAAGGGAGCGGATTGTAGCGGAGATTACGATCCTGGAAAATGAGCGGAAGCGGATTGCAGCGGATTTGCATGATAGTATGGGGCCATTGCTTTCGACAATTAAGCTGAATATTAATAGTATTCATGTGCATGATGAGCATGATAAAATGGTGATTGCAAAATCAGGTGGATATATTGATGAAGTGATCCGGGGTTTGCGGCAGATCTCGCATAATTTGCTGCCGGCCACGCTGGAGAGGAAGGGCCTTGCAGATGCGGTGCATGAGTTTATCAGGCAGGTGAGTGTGAAGGCGCAGCTGGATATACGATTTCATACTTCGGGGCAGATCAGTATTCCTGCGGAGAAGGAGATACATGTGTTCAGGATTATCCAGGAGATCACACATAATACCCTGAAACATGCGAAGGCGACGCAGTTGCAGATTGTGCTGAGCCGGGAGGATGGATTCTTTTTGGTGTTGGTGAAGGAAAATGGAGTGGGGTTTGATGTGAGGAAGGTGAAGGCGGAATCGACCGGATTAGGGATGAAGAGTTTGGCGATCAGGACAGATATTTTGGGTGGGAATTTGGTGATCGAGTCGGTGTTGGGAGAGGGTACGAAGTATTTTATAAAGATACCGGTGGGATGAAGTTTTCAGGGCTCGTGTACCGGATTGTTTTTTCAAATAAGTCTTATGATTCGCCTGGGGAAAAAGATACCTTTCGAATGGATGATGTATAAAAAATGGGGGCTGCTTTAAAGTTGAGAATGAACAATTTCATGAAAATTCCCGCAGGATGATGTAATTTTACCATCATACCGATACCATTACCCCAAAAAGATTCAACTAACATGTACGACATCCGATTAGTGATAGCCGATGATCACGAGATATTCCGCGATGGCCTGGCACTGATGCTTTCCAGACAACCAAATATCAACCTGGTAGGTCAGGCTGGCAATGGCAGGGAATTAATGGAGCTATTGGAAACTACAGAAGCAGATGTCGTCATGACGGACCTGAAAATGCCACTAATGGATGGTATTACCGCTACCCGCACTTTGATACAGCGCTACCCACATATCAGGATCATTGCGCTTTCTATGTTTGATGAAGAAGAACTGATTGTGGAAATGCTGGAGGCAGGGGCCAAAGGCTATTTATTGAAAAATGCAGATAAACAGGAAATCATTGAGGCCATTACCAGTGTTTTCGATGATAAGATCTTTTATTGCAGACAAACGAGTTCCAAGCTGGCAGCGATGATTGTGAAAAGCCGGTTCAACCCTTACCGTGATGCACAACCGATTACGTTTACGGATCGGGAAAAGGAGATCATCAGGCTGATTTGCTTGCAGTATACGGCGCAGCAGATCGGAGAAAAGATATTTTTGAGTAAGCGTACGGTGGAAGGACATCGTACAAGGATATTAGAGAAAATGAATGTGAAGAATACCGCAGGTGTGGTCGTGTTTGCGCTGAAAAATAACCTGATCAGCGAAGGAGAACTTTTATAAAATGCCATCGTGCACCATATTGTATTTAATAAAATCAGCCGCAGGCCCCTTTCAAATCCCCCCTATTGTAAAAGCCCCCCTCCTTGATTACATTTGTGTCCTATCAACAATAAGGACCTATGACATATATCACTATTATCCGACACGGGAGTACTTCATGGAACAAGCAAGGCAGAATGCAGGGCAGCACAGATATACCGCTGGATGAAGAAGGTATTGAACAGGCCCGGAAACTGGGAGCCAGACTGGCTGCTGAACAAGGCTGGGATATCATTTTTACCAGCCACCTGTCCAGGGCAAAGAGAACCGGGGAAATTATTGCGGAAGCCATCGGTCTTTCTCCTGTATTGACAGATGAAAGACTCCGGGAAGTGTCTGGTGGTCAGACAGAAGGTACGGTAGAAGAAGACAGGATTGCCAAGTGGGGTCCGGACTGGCGACAACTGGATCTGGGGATTGAAACGGTTGATGCTGTCAATGAAAGAGGTGCCGCTTTTATGAAAGACCTGCTGGAAGAACATGCTGGTAAACGCATCCTCATTGTAAGTCATGGCAGTTTTATCAGACATATGCTTCGTCACCTGACACCGGAATTTGTATTGACTGAGCACCTGAAAAATACAGGCGTATCAAGGTTTGTAGTGGAGGATGAAAAATGGTCCTGCGACCTGTACAATTGCACCACACATCTGGATGAAGAGATGGTTAAACAATGATTCCGGAGCTGCCAACCGGGATTATCATTAAGGGATTCTTACATCATGATCCTGCAACCCACCCACCGGGATTAAAGAATTGTCCTTAAAGTGGTTTTTACACAATGATCCTATGAGCGGCCCACCGGGATTAAAGGATAATCCTTAAATTGTGCCCTACACCCAATCCCCGTTATGCAAGCGACTACTTCCGGGTATGCACCCGCCAATGGATTAGACCTCTATTATGAAATTTATGGCAGTGGTGAGCCACTGGTATTGATTCACGGTGGTGGATCTACTATTGAAAGTAATTTTGGATATTTTATTCCCTTGCTGGCTGCTGACAGGCAGATCATTGCCATGGAGCTGCAGGCACATGGGCATACGAAAGACAGGGGTACGCCCACTTCTTTTGAGCAGGATGCGGATGATGTGGCCGCCTTGCTGGCATTTTTGAAGATCCCGCAGGCGGAGATCTTAGGTTTTAGCAATGGCGGGAATACGGCCATGCAATTGGCAGCCAGGCATCCGCAGCTGATTAAAAAACTGGTGATTGCTTCGTCTTTTTTTAAGAGAGAAGGGCTGTTTAAAGGGTTCTTTGATTTTATGAGAACTGCAAGTCTGGCGAATATGCCGATGGGATTGCAGGAAGCGTACCTCGCAATCAATAATGATCCCGCAGCACTGGAGATCATGCATAACCGTGACAGAGACAGGATGCTGGAGTTTATAGACTGGCCTGAAGAGATGCTGAGGAATATTATGGCGCCGACTCTTATAATTGGCGGGGATCAGGACGTGATGACGGTGGAGCATTTTGTGGAGATGTTCCGGTTATTTCCGAAGTCACAGCTGGCGATATTGCCAGGTGGGCATGGAGCTTATCTTGGGGAGGTGACGCAAAGACATCTATCAGGAGAGCAACCGGAAATGGCGGCAAAGCTGATTTTGGCGTTTTTGAATGGATGACCAATCATTTCTTCTGGTAATGTAACTTGCACACATGATCAAGTACAGGCAATTCGAACCGGTAATTATTGAGACAAGGGATATCCTGACAGAAGCCTTCACTACCCATAGTCATACCTATCATGAATTCTTCCTGATCCGTTCAGGAACAGGCAAACATATTTTTCGTAATCAGGAGGTGTCTTTTCAAAAAGGAGACCTCTTTTTTATTGCCCCTGGTGAACCGCATTCTTTCGTTATTCCACGCACGGCAAAAGCGACGCTTATCAAATATAGCGAAGACCTCCGGTCACTGCTTAAAACTTATGTCAATAAATGGGATATTGATGGTGTTGTGATTGCGAGTGCCAAGTCGCCGTTGAATGCATTTATTCCTTTGAGCACTGAGGATAAAGCCATTGTGACTCATATCTTCAATGCACTGGAAGCCATGAAAGAACAAACGATGCTGAATGAACAACTGATCCTTCATCAGTTGGTGTCTTTGATTGTCATTATGGAGCGGAATCTTACTGATAAGCGTTATCCTAATCCTGATAAGTTGATTGTTGAGCAGATGGTAAAGCATATACATAAGCATATGAAACAGCCATTGCTACTGACGTCGCAGCATATGTCGGGGTTGTTTAATATTCCTGCTACTTATATTGGTACGTATTTTAAGCGGCATATGGGGCAGTCATTGAAGGCATATATTAATGAATGCAGGATGGTGATGATAGGTAGGATGATCAGGAAGAATGATGTATCTGTTTCGGTGATCAGTCAAGATTTTGGGTTTACGGATGAAAGTCATTTTTTGAAGACGTTTAAGAAGTTTTATAACATGAGTCCTACGGCGTATAAAAAAGCTATAGTTTCAGGCTGATGCCTGAAACTATAGGTGGGATGGACTGCGGTTAGATGAAAATATTAATTATACTTTCATTGTTGCAGCGCGTTCCATCATAGACCTATCTTCTGATTCACCATGTTTCCAATACCCGTAGGCCTGCCAGTTATCCCGCTTAATCCGCGCATGCTTACGGAGTTTATCCTGAATTGCATTCACGACTTTATGTTCTGCAAATGCATAGATACATGAGCGAGCATTTACTTTATTGGCGATCGTATCATATGCCGCAGGCAAAGCAGATGTATCACCAGGATGCTCATTAAATAACCAGGTAATGTCAATGCCAGCCGGTTTATGGATGGCCAATACATCGGCTATTCCGTGTACCTCTATATATGCATGCCCTTTTGCCGATGGATCTAACTTTTCCAGCAGGACACTGATCACGGGCAATGCACTATGATCTCCAAAAAAATAATATTCATCAGCAGATCGCATTAACTTCTTTCGCCCCGCTTTCATCAGCACACCTAATTCATCACCTGGTGATGCATTCATCGCCCATGCAGATGCAGGGCCCGGGTTTTCATGGACGACAAAGTCAATCGCCATCTCCCCTTTTGCAGCATCAAATGATCGTAAGGTATAGGTTCTTACTACCTGATTAGGATAATCAAAGAGGCTACGTGTAGCCATATCTGGTAATTCTATACCGATTGCTTTATCCTTTGGAATAATGATCTTGTTATTGTCGCCGGTTTCGGCTCTTTCGTAGATCTGAATGTCATCGCCGGTAAGGATGATGCGAATGTAATGAGGGGTCAATTGTTCCCTGCGTTTCACTTTTAATATTGCCCGCATGAGGCTATTGGGATCCATTTGCATTGTAGATAAATTTTACTACAAAATTCCGGATTGCGATAGAGGAAGACTGGTAAAAATCAATTAATCGCTGGTATATTTTAATAAAGAGATGCAAAAAGAAAAGGTGCCACATCCGCAGCACCTTTCATTAAATTTAAATCTCAGTATACTTCACCGTCACTACTGGCCTGGTCTGCGTCACCTTCTTCAGGTAAGGCTGGTACACCAGTATATCTTCACTCTCCTTGTAAGCAAAATCAAACTCCTGGATATACCCATGCGGGAAATTCCCAGAGCGATCCAGCAACTCACTGAATTGCTCCTTGTAAGCTTTTCGCTGCTTTTCTTTTAACACCGTCTTCCAGTGCTTCATCGCATCAAAGCGGGATAATTTTCTACCCGCGCCATGCGCACAGGATAAGAGGGCATCTTTCGCACCCTGTATATTCCCTGCTTTTACCAGCAGACTGCCTCTTGACATTGACAATGGAATGACCACTGTCCTGTCTTTGCCTAACTCCGTACTCCCCTTTCTATGCATGATCTCCTTCCCATTAAAACGGAGATGATTATGCACTGAATCTTCGAGTACATAAGACGTACCATGCAATGCGCCTTGCTGTGGCAGCGCATTGTAATTCGTACGCAGGTAGTTCCTGTCAATAGCGGTTTTATTACAACGGATGTAATTCGCATTTTGTAAAAAGATCAATGTCTTGATACAAAAATTCTTTCGGCGTTCGTAACCGAACTGCAGGGTATCATGATAGTACTTTTCAAAGTCTGCACCGATGAAATCCCTGTGCACATAATCTACTTCCTGGCCGGCAGCTTTTGAATAATTGCGGGTCAGCTCTAAACAATGCTGGTACAGTGCAATCCCTCTATCCCTGGTACCGGTATGGCAAATGATATAGATGGCTTCGTCATCTTCTTCAATAGAGAGGAAATGGTTACCACCACCCAGTCCATCATCAGTCATCTGGGTATGCGCAACAGAGAAGGCTTTATAATGTTCTTCCTTATTGAAAGGCATCAGCCAGTCTTCCTTGCTGATGCGCAGGTACATGACACCGCAACCAATATCCTTTCCCGTTATGAGCGGGAAAAAATAATCTGAGGTCTTGAAAGCTACCCCTACCGGCAATGCTTTTTCTGAGCAGTAATGGATATCAGTGAATGCACAAATGCCTTGTAAATAAGGCTTTTGAACATATTGTTGCAATTGCTGCATAGCATTTTCTTCAATGCTTTGCACATCGCAATAGAATGCAATAGTTTGCATACTCCTATTTTTCGTATAAAATAATGATTAGGTCTAAGGGCCTTAGGTAGGAACATCCGCCCTTTATAATAAGATGTCAGCAGCCGAAATTATTCGGGAATGCGAAGGTAAGCTATTTTTAGTTCTTGTATAGTAGTTTTTTTCAATACGCCATGATTAAGCAGATATAGATCGTCACAAACATCTATTACTTCGTGGATCATGTGGTCGGATAATAAAATGCCTTTGTGTGCTTTTTCTTTGGTTAAGAAGGTTTTAAGTCGTTCTATAAAGATCGGGGAGATCAATGTAAAGGGCTCATCCAGGATCACGAATTGAAACGGCGACTTTACCATGAAATATATTTCGAAGAGGCGGGTCTCCCCTCCTGACAGATCTCCCATAGCCGAATTAGCGCATTTCTCCAGTTCCGGAAAATCTGCAAAGCATTCAGACATGCCCAGGTTATACAAAGAAAAAAGATCTTTGACCTTCAGGTGTTTGGGAATGAAATTCTTTTGTGGCAGGAAACCGAGTACACCTGGCACCTTATATATTTTAGGGCCCAGGTATTTACCATCTACCCTAACGGAACGATCTTCGGTATTTAGTTCTCCATAGATGATTCTGAAAAGCGTGGTTTTTCCTTCCCCGTTTCTGCCGACTAAGGCCGTGATTTTTCCTGTTTCAAGTTTTAAATAGATATCAGACAGGAGTTGTCTGCCATTGATATTATACCGGATACTATCTGCTTCAAGTATGCTCATGGTTAAAAACAAAAGGGCATTAAAATAGCAAAGAGAATGAATTCTGACAAGAGACCTACGATTAGCATGACCAGTGGAGTCATTTGAAAATTGTAGAAGAAATAGAATTCGTTCTTTCTGTATTGAGCGGCGATGTGACCAATTGTCATGCTGGTCAGGATCTTTAATGCAAAAACAAGTGTCTGCATGTTCTTTGTACCGAACTTGAGTGATACCAGGCAAAATAAAGCAGTGAAGAAAAATGCAGGGATTAAAAACCGGCGGGAGAATATAAGTATGAGTCTGAGTTTTCTGGCAATAAGCATATATGGGCTACTAACTTGCAGAAATATACGAAGGATTTCTGCAGGTTAGCAGCCACAACAAAAATTTAACAGTCTTTTTGCGGGTGCCAGTTATACCTTTTCAAATTCGAATACCTTTTCCAGGTGTTCGTTATACCTGTTCAAATCTTTATTGATGTCAGCATTTTTTTCTACATCATGAAAATGCAGGCTTTCCAGGGGCGTCATCCCTGTAAAGGCATTCATGCGATGGAAACCAAAGAGCACGCCTTCATCCACAGATTTTTCCTGGAAGAATTCACCAGGCAGCGTGAAAGCCGTAGCGGGTGCATTCCAGGAAGTAGTGAGCAGGTATTTACGGCCATGCAGCATACCACCTGTACCGTAATTGATAGCAGGGTTTTCTGCTTTACGTCCATCGCTGCGATAAATACCTTTTCCCTGGCCGGCGGTGAAGACTACATCCAGGTATTTCTTGAATCCATGTGGTAATCCAAACCACCACACGGGGGTATGATAGATGACAGCATCAGCCCAGACAAAGTTCTCTACTTCTTTTTCCGGAACGTAATCGCTGTTGATATCTGTGTAACGTACTTCATATCCTTCTTTGTCGCCAAAGAAAGCCAGTGTGGCTGCCGCAATAGTTTTATTAAAGCGGCCTCCGGAGTGCCCGAATACCTGTCCGCCATTTATCACGAAGATCTTTTTCATTGTCATTTCGATTTACGATGCAAAACTAGGACGGGCAGATCTACTATTAAAATAATATAAACTATACCTTTGCATCATAATTCTGATAGATGGTGAATCTTGAATGGTTTCGGACCTTTAAAACGATATATGAGACGGGTAGCCTTACGGGGGCTGCAGAAGCGCTTTACGTGTCTCAACCGGGTATTAGTCTGCACCTCAGTTCGCTGGAGGCGTATGTGGGGCATAAATTGTTTGACCGCAGTTCCAGGAAGCTTATTGCTACCGAGCGGGGGA
>Ga0065165_1003599_pt1 | contig 10656 bp, 10 predicted proteins | sample AraplaMF_Cvi_mMF_FD_63813 | JGI IMG/M metagenome (GOLD analysis project Ga0065165, IMG submission 63813) | Arabidopsis root microbial communities from the University of North Carolina, USA - plate scrape MF_Cvi_mMF (version 2) (version 3) | ecosystem: Host-associated > Plants > Roots >... | reverse complement strand
AAGGCCAAGGTGCTGATGCCGCTCGCCGGCCGCCCGCTGCTGGCGCACGTGCTGGCCGCGGCGCGCGCGCTGTCGGCGCAGCAGATCCACGTGGTCTACGGCCACGGCGGCGACCAGGTGCTGGCCGCCTTCGAAGGCCAGCCTGACCTGCGCTGGGTGCTGCAGGCCGAGCGCCTGGGCACCGGCCACGCCGTGGCCCAGGCCCTGCGCGACGTGCCGGACGATGCCGCGGTGCTGGTGCTGTACGGCGACGTGCCGCTGACCCGGCCGTCCACCCTGCAGCGCCTGATCGATACCGACGAAGCGCTCACCGTGCTCGCCACCCGCGTGGCCGACCCGAAGGGCTACGGCCGCGTGCTGCTGGACGGCAACGGCTTCGTGCGCGCCATCGTGGAAGAAAAAGACGCCAGCGACGAGCAGCGCGCGATCGACCGCATCAACACCGGCATCGTCGCCGCGCACGCCGCCGCGCTGAAGCGCTGGACCGCGAAGCTCGACCGCAACAACGCGCAGGGCGAGTACTACCTCACCGATATCTTCGCGATGGCCGCGGCGGAAAACCGCCCGGCCTTCTGCGTGGAATGCGACGACGAGATGGAAGCGGCCGGCGCCAACAATCCCTGGCAGCTGACCGAACTCGAAGCGGTCTACCGCCAGCGCGCGGCCAAGGCGCTGGCGCTGGAAGGCGTGCGCATCGCCGATCCGGCGCGCATCGATATCCGCGGCCGCGTCACGGTGGAGCGCGACGTGGACATCGACATCGACGTGATCCTGGAAGGCGATGTGCAGCTGGGCGAGGACGTGCGCATCGGCGCGTTCTGCCGCCTGAAGGACGTGCAGCTCGCCGCCGGCACCGTGGTGCAGCCGCACTGCGACCTGGAAGGCGTGGTCACCCACGGCCCCTGCACCATCGGCCCGTTCGCGCGCCTGCGCCCCGGCACCGAGCTGGCCGCCGGCGTGCACGTGGGCAATTTCGTCGAGACCAAGAAGGCGAAGCTGGGCGAGGGCAGCAAGGCCAATCACCTGAGCTATCTGGGCGACGCGGTGATCGGCGCGAAGGTCAATATCGGCGCCGGCACCATCACCTGCAACTACGACGGCGTGAACAAGAGCGTCACCCGCATCGACGATGGCGCGTTTATCGGCTCCAACAGCGCGCTGGTGGCGCCGGTGCGGGTGGGCGAGAACGCGACGATCGGCGCGGGCTCGGTGATCACGCACGATGCGCCGGCCGGGCAATTGACCGTGGCGCGTGGACGCCAGGCCACCTTGCATGGGTGGAAGCGTCCCGAGAAAAAATGAGCTTTGTCCTCACTGGATGCCGGCCTGCGCCGGCATGACGGTTTTTGATCGTCATTCCGGCGCAGGCCGGAATCCAGTAGCGAAGCGCCACATGGAGTGAGCGGCCCCAGAGCGTTGCTCTTTCCGCCAAAATGATCCAAAGACAAGGAGTGTCTTGCATGAACTTCCCCCTGCGCCTCTGTGCTGTGCTGCTTTCATCGCTGGCCGTCGTCGCCACTGCCGGCGATGCGCCGCACCGCGCACTGACCGGCCCGCCCTCGCACTACCTCTCCGTCGCCGGCAAGGACTATCGCCTGGCACCGGCGCATCCGCGCGATGCCGCCGGCCATGCGCTCGACGCCATCCGCGCCACGCGCATCGAAGTCAAAGACGGCGAGGGCGACTGGGAAACGGTGCAGGACAACGAACTGCCCGCACTCGCCATCGCGGCTCCGCCGGAACTGCGCGACAAGCTCGACTGGTTCTACGCCAACGCCATCGGCTGGCTCGCCGTGCCGCGCGGCTGGAAACCGCAGCGCACGGCGGTAGGCGTCGACGGCAATACCGTCTTCAGCTTCGTCGCGCCGGAAGGCGCCGAAGCGGGATGGATGAGCTGGGAACTGTTTCCCGCTTGCCTGGGCTGCATCTACGAAGCGGCGCAGGGCGTGTTCCCCGGCGCGCACAAGCAGCTCGATACGCTGATGGAAACCTCGACGCCGGAGCCGGTGCTCGAACCGAAGCCGGACCAACTGCAGCGGCTGGACCGCTGCACCGCGCGCCTCGCCTACCGCCTGCCGAAATCGCCGCCGGTGCGCGCGCTGATGGTGCTGGACCAGACCGGCGATCCGTTCTTCCGCGAACTGGCGATCGCCGCACCGGCTTCCTCGGCAGCGGTGGCGGATTTCCTGCTCGCCTCGTTCAAGGACGCGCACGGCGGCTGCGGCAAGCCCTGATCAGGCGTAGCGCCAGCCGTCGATCTCCACCAGCAGTTCGCGGCGGCAGACGTCGCCGTGCAGCAGCAGCACCGGTACGCCGGGCAGGCGCGCGGCGAGGAAGCCGAGCACGTGCGGCGCATCCGCCGCATGGCGCACATAGGCCTTCAGCGGCGAATGCGTGTCGAAGCCGGCCGGCATGCCGGCGTGCGCCAGCAGCGTTTCCAGGTTGGCCAGCGTTTCGGCCAGCTGCGCATCGAGGTCGTCCTCGTGCGCGGAACTGTGGCCGACCACCGCGGCGGTGCCGGAAATCGCCAGCACGTCCTGGCCCGGCAGCGCCATGGCGCGGGCGAAGCTCGGCGGCGTGCGGCCGTACTGGCGCGGGTAGCGCCAGGCGCTGACCTGGCGCGGATTCTCCACGCGCTGGCCGGGCTGGTCGCAGGCCAGCAGATAGACCTGCAGCTGCTGCCCGCCGGCGTGATGGCCAGCTCCATGATGGCCCGCTCCATGATGGCCAATCGCCGTGGCGGCGGGAAAGCCTTCGCGGAAGAACTCGCCCATGCCGGCCGCGCGGCCTTCGCAGAACAGCTTGTAGCGCTCGGCGTCGCCGTCGCCCTGGTTGATCGCGCCGAGGTAATTCCAGATGCGCTGCACGTGCTGTTCCGGCCGGCGCGCGAGGAATTCGCGCAGCAGGCGGTAGGCCAGTTCGGCGGTAGCGCGCGGGCCGCCATGCGCGTGTTCGTCCAGGTCCACTGCGGCGAACAGCCAGCCCGCGCCGGCGGACCAGCGCAGCGCGCCTTCGCGGCCGTGTTCGACTTCGCCGTCGACCTGCCAGACCTCCAGCGGCGTCGGCGCCTCCATGCCTTCGAGCGGCACGGGCAGATAGCGCGGATCGTCGTGCAGCGGTGCGCCGGCGCCGAAGCCCAGCGCGGCCAGCGTGCCGGTTTCGGCCAGCACCGCGGCCAGGGCCTCGTGGCGGTAGGAGATGCGGGGGGCGCGCCTTTCCAGGGCGGCCGGCTGGATGCTTTCTGAACCGGGAACCATGCACCGTAACCAGGGACGACAAGGCCGCCATGTTACACTGCCGCCCCATGCCAGCCGGGGGGGAGGGCATGTCCAGAGCAGTACGGAACGAGCATGGCAGAGCAGACCGCGGCACAACGTGAACTGGCGATCCTGATCGTCGAGAGCCTCAACCTGGAAGACCTGCAGCCCGGGCAGATCGACCCCGACACCCCGCTGTTCGGCGGCGAGCTGGGCCTGGATTCCATCGATGCGCTGGAGATCGCGCTGGCGGTGTCCAAGCAGTACGGCTTCCAGCTGCGTTCGGACAATCCGGACAACCGCGCCATCTTCGCCAGCCTGCGCTCGCTCGCCGAGCACATCGAAAAGCACCGCGCGGCCGCCTGAGCCATGCCGGCGATGCCCGCACGCCCGGCATCGTTCCCACGTTTGCGCACGCGCATGCCGGTGGCTGCATGAGCCCGACCTATCGCACCTGCGTGCGCATCGATCCCACGCATCCGTCGCTGCCGGGCCATTTCCCCGGCCAGCCGCTGGTGCCCGGCGTGGTGCTGCTGCAAGCCGTGGCCGACGCGTTGCGCGCCTGGCGCGGGCTGCGCCTGGCGCGCATCGCCGAAGCGAAATTCATGGCGCCGCTGCTGCCTGGCGAAGAGGCCGAGCTGCTGCTGAGCGAAAGCGGCGCGCGCGTGCGCTTCGAACTGCGCCGCGGCGAGCTGCTGCTGGCGCGCGGCGCGATCGAAGGCGAGGCGGCATGACCGAGCATTGGCAAAGCCGGCCCGAAGGCGGCGGGCGCTTCGCGCTGTGGCTGATCCGCAGCATCGCCCTGCATGGCGGGCGCGGTTTCGCGCGGCTGTTCCTGTATCCGATCACGCTGTACTTCTACTGGCGCCGCAAGCTGGAGCGCGAGGCCTCGCAGGCTTTCCTGGCGCGCGTGCTGCCGCATCGCGTCACCGCCTGGCATGTGCTGAAACACATCCACTGCTTCGCCTCCACCATGCTGGACCGCGTCTTCCTGCTGGCGCGCGGCGAGCGCGGCTTCGCCATCGAAGTGGAAGGCCTGGAGGCGCTGAGCCGCTACATGGACGAAGGCCAGGGCGTGCTGCTGTTCGGCTCGCACCAGGGCAGCTTCGAGGCGCTGCGCGCGATCAGCGCGCGCCGTCCCGAGGTGAACCTGCGCGTGCTGCTGGACAAGCAGAAGACGCCCGCGCTCACCGAACTGCTGGAAGCGCTGGCGCCGGAGATCGGCGACAAGGTCATCGACGCGTCGCAGGACGGCACCTCGGTCGCCATGCAGATGGCCGAAGCCTGCGGCCGGGGCGCGCTGGTGGCGATGCTGGCCGACCGCGGCCGCGAACACGAAGTGCTGCGCCGCGCCGAGCTGCTGGGCAGCCCCGCGCCGTTCCCGATCAGCCCCTGGCTGCTGGCGCATACGCTGCGCGTGCCGGTGGTGCTGTGCTTCGGCCTGTACCTGGGCGGCAACCGCTATCGCCTGGTCTTCGAAGCCTTCGCCGACCGCGTGGAGATCCCGCGCCCGGGCCGTGCGCAGGCGCTGGACGCGGTCATCGCCCGTTATGCGCAGCGCGTCGAGCATTACATCCACGCCGCCCCCTACAACTGGTTCAACTTCTATGATTTCTGGCAGCAAGACACTGGCGCTCCTGTTCGGCCTGAGCCTGTCGTGCTGGGCGAACGCCCAGGAGCCTGAGGCGCGCGCGGCCGGGTCGAGTTCGGCCGATGCACAGGCGCTGATCGCTTCGCTGGCGCGTCCCGCGCCGTCGCGCACGCCGTTCGCCGAAGCGCGCTTCATGAAGGTGCTGGAACAGCCGCTGGTGGTCTCCGGCGAACTGGCCTGGCTGGGCGGCGATCGCCTGGAGCGCCGCGTGGAGAAGCCGGCCAGGGAAACCGCCACCATTGCCGACGGCGAGGTGACGCAGCAGCGCGAAGGCCGCAAGCCGCGCAGCTTCTCGCTGCGCCGCGCGCCGCAGCTGCAGGTGCTGCTGGACAGTTTCGTGGCCCTGCTCGGCGGCGATGCCGGCCGGCTCAACCAGGCCTTCGACGTGCGCCAGGAAAGCCATGCCGGCGGCTGGACCCTGACCCTGGTACCGCGCGATGCGCGCGTGGCGAAAGCGATCGCCAGCATCCAGATCGACGGCCGCGGCGGCGAGCCGCGCTGCATGCGCATGCAGGAAGCCGACGGCGACCTGGCCGTGGACCTGCTCGGCGACCTGGCCGCGCGCATGCCGGCGGCGCCGACGCGCGACGCCCTCGCGGCGCTGTGCAAGGGCGGCTGAGCGTGAAGCGCGGCATGCTGCTGGCCGTGTGGCTGCTGGCGCTGGCCGGGCTCGGCCTGCTGGTGTCGCAGCGGCTGAAGGTGAGCGGCGACCTGCGCGACTTCATGCCCGCGCCGGTCGATGCCGATCAGCGCCTGCTGATGGAGCAGGTCGGCGACGGCCCCGGCTCGCGGCTGCTGTTGCTGGCGATCGATGGCGGCGACGACGCGGCGCTGGCTGCGTTGAGCCAGGGCCTTGCGGGTGCGCTGCGTCCTGATCCGCGCTACACCCAGGTGCTCAACGGCAGCTTCGACCTCACCGCGCTGGACGAAAAGCTGCTGCCGTACCGCTATCTGCTTTCGCCGACGCTGGATCAACAGCGCTACGACGAGGCCTTCCTCGCCGACCAGCTCGACCAGCGCCTGGACGATCTCTCTTCGCCCGCCGCCGCGCTGCTGAAAGGCCTGCTGCCGCGCGATCCCACGCTGGAAGTGCTGAAGCTGGCCGAACGCTGGACACCCGCGCGCACGCCGGAGACGCGCGAAGGCGTGTGGTTCTCGCCGCGGCGCGAGGCGCTGCTGGTGGTGCAGACGCGCGCCGCGGGTTTCGATCCGGCGGCGCAGGGCGAGGCGGTGAGCGGGATCGAGCAGGCGTTCCATCGCCTGCCCGGCGCGAGCAGTGCGCGCCTGACCATCAGCGGCCCCGGTTATTTCAGCGTGGTGGTGGGCGAGCACACGCGGCACGAGGCGGAGTGGATCGGCAATGTGTCCACCGCCGGTTTCATCCTGTTGCTGCTGCTGGCGTATCGCAGCATCGGCTCGCTGCTGCTGTCGGCCTTGCCGATCGCCAGCGCGGCGCTCGGCGGCATCGCGGCGCTGGTGCTGGCGTTTCCGCAGGTGCACGGCATCACGCTGGCCTTCGGTTTCACCCTGCTGGGTGTGGCGCAGGAATATCCCATCCGCGTGCTGAGCCACCGCCGCGCGGGCGAGGACGCCGTGGCCAGCGTGCGCGGCCTGTGGCCGCTGCTGCTGACCGCCATCGCTTCGGCGTGCATCGCTTATCTGGCCTTCTACGCCTCGGGCGTGAACGGCCTGCAGCAGCTGGCCGTGTTCACCATCACCGGCCTGCTGGTGGCCGGCCTGTGCACGCGCTATCTGCTGCCGCGCCTGCTGCCGGCGCAGGTGCGCGACGTGGCGCAGATGCCGTGGCTGGCACGCGCGCGCCGTTTCTTCGACCGGCTGCCCCGTCCGCGCTGGCTGCCGGTGCTGGTGGCCGTCGCCATTGTGGCCGCGCTGGCGCTTGCGCCCGGGCCGTTCTGGCAGAACAACCTCGCCGCGCTGACGCCGCTGCCGCAGGACCTGCTGCAGCGGGATGCGCGCCTGCGCGAAGCCCTGGGCGCGCCGGACGTGCGCTATCTGCTGGTACTGCAGGCGCCCGATGCGCAGGGCGTACTGCGCCTGTCGGAGCAGCTGGAGCCGAAGGCCGCCGCGCTGGTAGCCGGGCATGCCGCCGATGCCATCGAACTGCCTTCGCGCTATCTGCCAAGCATCGCCACGCAGCAGCAGCGCCAGCGCCAGTTGCCCGATGCCGCCAGCCTGCGTGCCGCACTCGCGGAAGCGACGCAGGGCATGCCGTTCCGCAAGGATCTGTTCGAGCCGTTCGTGGCCGATGTCGAGCAGGCGAAGACCTTGCCGCCGTTGACGCCGGAAGTCTTCGCGCAAAGTGCGCTAGGCCAGCGCTTCGCCGCGATGCTCGTGCAGCGCGAAGGCCAATGGCTCGGCCTGGCGACGCTCAGCGGCGTGCACGACGTGGCCGCGCTCGAAGCACTGGCCAAGGACAGCGGCGGCAAGGTACGCGTGCTCGACCTGAAAGCCGCCGCCGAATCGCTGGTGGCCGATTACCGCGTGCGCATCCTGCATGCACTGGCCATCGCCGCGGTGCTGCTGGTGCTGACCGTGTCGTTCGCGCTGCGCGGCTGGCGCCGCGCCTGGCGCGTACTGGCGCCGATGACGCTCGCCACCTTCCTGGTGCTGGCGGTGGAGCGCGCGGCCGGCGTGGAGATCTCGCTGTTCCACCTGGTGGCGCTGACCTTGGCCGCCGGCCTGGGCCTGCACTACGCGCTGTTCTTCGAGCGCGATACGGACGACGCAGCCGAACAGCGCCGCACCCTGCACGCCACCCTGGTATGCGTGGCTTCCGCGCTGCTGGTGTTCGGCATGTTCGCCTGGAGCAGCATCCCGGTGCTGCGCGCCATCGGCCTTACGGTGAGCCTGGGCGTGGCCTTCCATTTCTGCCTTTCGACCCTGATGGCGCCGCATGCTCGACCGGACTGACTGGGCCCGGCTGATTCCGCATGCGGGCCAGATGTGCCTGCTCGATGCGGTGCTCGCGTGGGACGCCGCCACCATCCACGCCATGAGCGAAGGCCATGCCGCGGCGGCGCATCCGCTGCGTTCCACGCACGGCTTGCACGCACTGCACTTGTCCGAATACGGCGCGCAGGCGATGGCGGTGCACGGGGCGTTGAACGCCAGGGCGCGCGGCGACACCGCGGTCCGCCAGGGGCGTCTGGTCAGCCTGCGCGACGTGGTGCTGGCGGTGGAGTACGTCGACCCGCAAGGCGGCCGGCTCGACATCCACGCGGAACAACTGTTCGCCGACGAAGCCGGCGCGCAATACGCGTTCCGCGCGGAGCAGGCCGGGCGCGTCCTGGCCAGCGGACGCGCCGCGGTGATCTACGTCGCCGGCTGACTCAGCGCGCCGGCGCCGCCGTATCGAACACGATCGGCCGGCTCGCGCGCGAACGCCGGTAGCTGGCCCACACCTCGCCGTAATGCAGCACGCGGCCCACCGTGTAGGTGGTGATGCGCACCACGTCGCGCACCGGATTGAAATGGCTCAGGCGGAACTCGCCCTGGTAGCGCGAGGCGATCGGCACCGAAGCCATCCCTAAGCCCTTCTCGCGCGAGGCGGCGATCAGGATGGCCGCTTCGAACACGAAGTTCTCCGCCGGCAGTTCCACCAGGTCCAGCGCGGCGCGCGGATACCAGCGCTGGCCGCTCTGCGTGTCGGCCACCGGCTGCGCGCAGGCCCAGGAAATGCCCCAGTCGGCGATCGCGTTGGCGATGCGGCGGGCCTTGGGCTGCTGTGCTTTGTCGAGCAGGCGGGCGCCGATCACGATGTGGTGCGGATAGCGCTGCGCGGCGGCGACGATGCGCGGCACGTCGCTGGCCAGGTGCTGGCCGTCGCCGTCCATGGTCACCACCGCGTCGAAGCCCTGGCGCAGCGCTTCGCGGAAACCGGTGCGCAGCGCCTCGCCCTTGCCGCGGCGCCGTTCGTGGCGCAGCAAGGTCACCGGCAGGCGCGCGACGATGTCCGGCGTGCGGTCGTCGGAGCCGTCATCGACCACGATGACCGGCGCGCCCAGCGCGATCGCCGCGCCGACCACGGATTCGATGGCCGCCTCTTCATTGAGGCAGGGGATAAGTACACACCAAGGGTTGGCCCGGACATTCAAGCGACGTTCTCCATGAGGATTTCCAGGCCGAGCCCTCCCGCTGCGGCCATCTGACAATGACGATCCCGGCCCGCCAGAACGACAAGCAGCGGCAGCGCCGCGGCGGCCGTGGCATTGGCCTCGCTCCAGGCGGCCGGCAATGCGCCGCCGTCCATAGGCGTTGCCGCGCGCGGCGCCAGCTGCAGCGACAGCGTGGCGAGCGTGCGCGGCGAGGTTTCCGGTGCGAGCACGAAGGCGCAGCCGAAGGCCTGGGTACTGCGGGTGATCGGCGCCAGCGGACCGGCACCGGCGACGTCGCTGCACACGAACAGCACCGGGCGCTGGTCGGCCAGCGCCATGGCGGCCGCTTCCAGCAGGCCGGCGCCGGTGCTGTCGTGCCAGGCGCACACGGCCGAGGACGGCGCGTGGCAGCCGGTGGCGATGGTCCAGTAGCCGGCGGCGGCGTTGTGCACCGAGTTGTGGAAGCGCGTGGGCGACAGCTCGGTCGGCGCGTGCGCCAGCGTCTCGCACATGTAGTCGGTGATGCTCAGGTCGCCGAAGGCGGAGCCGAACACGCAGGCCAGTTCCGCCGGCGCGCGTCCGCTCATGGCCACCGCCTGGCCGGCCACTTCGATGGCCAGCAGCACGCTTTCCGGCGCGCGGCGGCGTTCGTTCGCCGGCAGCGTCGATGCGGGCGGCTTGCCCGCAGGCGCGGGCGGCGGCGTGCCCTGCAGCTGCGCGTGCAGCGCGGCGAAATCCGCCAGCTGCGGCGACCACAGGCCGATGCCTTCCACGTGAACCCGCATGCTCATGCCGCCGCCTTGCCGAACGCGAGGCAGGCATTGTTGCCGCCGAAACCGAAAGAATTGCTCAAGGCGATGCGTACGTCGCGTCGTTCGCCGCGCCAGGCGAACTGCGGCCCGCAGGCAGGGTCGGGCTCGTCGCCGCCGAGGTTGCCGGGCACGAAGCCGTGTTCCAGCGCGAGCAGGGCGAACGCGGCCTCGACGATGCCGGCCGCGCCCAGGGTATGGCCGGTATAGCCCTTGGTGGAACTGGCGCGCGTGCTGGCCGGGAAGATGCGGCCGATCAGCGCGGCTTCGACTTCGTCGTTCTTCAGGCTCGCGGTGCCGTGCAGGTTGATGTAGTCGACCTGCGCGGCATCGAGGCCGGCGCGCGCCAGCGCATCGCGCAGCGCCAGTTCGGCGCCGAGTCCTTCCGGATGCGGCGTGGACATATGGTGAGCGTCGCTGGCTTCGCCGTAGCCGAGCAGGCGCGGCGCGGCGGGCGCGGCCCCGGCGCGTTCGAGCAGGGCGAAGCCGGCGGCCTCGCCCAGCGACAGGCCGCGGCGCGCGCGGTCGAACGGGCGGCAGCGTTCCGGCGATACCAGTTCCAGCGAGTTGAAGCCGAACAGCACGCTGCCGCACAGCGTGTCGACGCCGCCGACCACGGCGGCATCGACCAGGCCTAAGCGGATCAGCCGCTCGGCGCTGGCAAACACCTTGGCGCTGGACGAGCACGCGGTCGACACCGTCAGCGCCGGCCCCTGCAGGCCGAGCGCTGCGGCGACGAAAGCGGTGAGCGAGTGCGGCATGTGCACGCCGGAGCGCTCCAGGTCGGCCGGCATGCGGCCGTTTTCCAGGCGCCGGTAGCCTTC
>Ga0065165_1003597_pt1 | contig 10658 bp, 10 predicted proteins | sample AraplaMF_Cvi_mMF_FD_63813 | JGI IMG/M metagenome (GOLD analysis project Ga0065165, IMG submission 63813) | Arabidopsis root microbial communities from the University of North Carolina, USA - plate scrape MF_Cvi_mMF (version 2) (version 3) | ecosystem: Host-associated > Plants > Roots >... | reverse complement strand
GAGGCGCCGGAAGAGATGCGGGTCGACTGGTCGGTCGCGCACGTGCTGGCAGCGGCAAGTGACGACGCGCTGGCGGTAACCGACCGCGCCGGGCGGCTGGTCTGCGCCAACGACCGCTACGAGGCGCTGTTCGCGGGCTATCCCACCCCGCCCAATCTGCCGCTCGACCAGCAGGCGCTGATCGCGCTCGACAATGCCGGCCGCACAGCGTGGCGCGACGGGCAGGGGCATAGCGACGCGGTCGACATCAACGGCGCGCCGATCACCGGCTGGGTGGAGCGTGTCGGCGACGAGATGCTGGTGTGGCGCTTCACGGGTGCACAGGCGCTCGATCTCGCCCAGCAGGTCCAGGCGCTGATCGCCGGGCATAGCGGCGACCGGCTCGCCGCTGCCGGAATCATGGCGGTGATGCTCTCGCCCGACGGGCGCATCCGTGCTGCCAACCGGGTGTTTCGCTTGCGCGCTTCGGGCTCGTCCGAGACCAATCTCGAGGGGCGTGACTTCAGCCGATACCTGATCACCGATTCGATGGGCCTGGTGCGCTTCGAGCGCGAGGGCCTGACCGGCACGCCGCTGCGCGTGCTGCAGATCCCCTTCCTCGACGGTGAGGACGCCCCGATGCTCGTCGCCTTGCTCGACGAGGAGCACGCCACCAATGTTACGCCGGCGGTTGGCGCCAATGCCTCTGCCCACGTCCGAGCACTGATCGCCTTGCTGCCGGTAGGTATGGCGCTGATCGACCGAGAGGGTCGCTTCGCGCACATGAACGACGCTTTCACCCGCGCCGCGCGGGTGACGCCCACCGCGCCGCCGCTCTATCCGGGCGATCTGGTGGTGCGCGAGGACAAGGCCGCGCTGGCAGATGCGATCCGCCGCTTCGCCGCCGGTGCCGCGCATTCGACCGACATGAACGTCCGCCTCGCGGACGCGCCCGACGAGCCGGTGGCGATCACCATCGCCGGCGCGCGCGGTCTCGGTGATGCCGCAGCTCTGCTCAGCCTCAAGGACAATGGCGAGGAGGGCAAGCTCAAGCGCCAGGTCGCGCAGGCGACCAAGATGCAGGCGGTGGGTCAGCTCGCCGGCGGCGTCGCGCACGACTTCAACAACATTCTGACGGCCATCATCGGCCACTGCGACCTGATGCTGATGCGCCATACACCTGGCGACAGTGACTATGACGACATCCAGCAGATCCGCGCCAATTCGAACCGCGCGGCGAGCCTGACCCGCCAATTGCTCGCATTCTCACGCCAGCAGACCCTGCGCCCGCAGGTGCTGCAATTGCCCGACATCATCTCCGAGGTCTCGAACCTTCTGAAACGCCTGCTCGGCGAGACGGTGCAACTCGTGGTGCAGCATGGCCGCAACCTCGGCCCGGTCCGCGCCGATCCGGGACAGCTCGAACAGGTGGTGGTCAATCTCGCGGTCAATGCGCGCGATGCGATGCTGTCGAAGAATCCCAATGGCGGCGGCACGCTGATGATCGAGACCGCCGCGGTGCCAGCTGCCGAAGTGCGGCGGATGGACGACGATGTGCTTCCCGTCGGCGACTATACCGCGCTGCGCATCGCCGACACCGGCACCGGCATCCCGCCCGAGATCCTCGGCAAGATCTTCGAGCCCTTCTTCACCACCAAAGAGATCGGCAAAGGCACCGGGCTCGGCCTCTCGACCGTCTACGGCATCATCAAGCAATCGGGCGGTTACATCTTCGCCGAGAATGTGCCGGAAGGCGGGGCGGCCTTCACTATCTATCTGCCGGTGCACACCGCGCCCGAGGCGATGAAGGCGCCGGTGCTCCGCCAGAAGCCGACCGACACCTGGGGCAGCGGCACCGTGCTGCTGGTCGAGGACGAGGACATGGTGCGCGCCGTCGCGGAGCGCGCGCTCACCCGGCAGGGCTATAGCGTGCTCAGCGCCGAGAATGGCGAGGCCGCGCTCGAATTGCTCGAGACCTGCGAACGGCCCGATCTGCTCATCTCCGACGTGGTGATGCCGTCGATGGACGGGCCGACCATGGTGCGCATCGTGCGCGAGAGATATCCGGACCTGCCGATCCTGTTCATGTCCGGTTACGCCGAGGAACAGCTAAGAAAGTCGATCGACCTCGACAATGTCGCCTTCCTGCCCAAGCCTTTCTCGGTACAGCAGTTGGCGGAAGCCGCGCGGGATGTGCTCGCGAGCTTAAAATAGGTTGTTGTCGCACCGAAATATCTCGGTCAAAGCGAGGGATATGACCAGCACCAAGCGTATCCTCATCGTCGAGGACGAACCTTTGATCTCGATGGTGCTGGAGGATTTCCTCGACGCGCTCGACCATCAGGTCGCGGGCACAGCCGATTGCGTTGCCGCAGCGCTCGCGCAGATCGACGACGGCGCCGCACCCGATGCCGCGATCCTCGATGTGAACCTGCGCGACGGTGAGCAGAGTTGGCCGGTCGCAGAGGCGCTTGCCGAGCGCAGCATCCCCTTCATCCTCGCTACCGGCGGTCCGGGCGATTCGGTTCCCGAGCAATGGCGCGACCGGCCGGTGCTGGCCAAGCCGTTCACGATCGACAGCGTGGGCAAGGCGCTCGATTCGCTCGGCTGAGCTAGGCGATCCGCGACGGCACCGCCGCGGCATCCTCCTCGAGCGACGCCGCCGGGGCCACGGCTTCCCACGGGAACACGAACCAGTCCTTGGTGAAGGTCCGGTCGATCGTGCGCGCGCGATATTCGACGCGTTGGCACGAGGTCTCGTTATCGATCAGCGTGGCGAAACGGACGCTGCCTGGCACCGCATCTGCCTCGGCGAGATGCGCGCGGAGCTTGGCGATGGTCTGGCCGCTGTCGTTGATGTCGTCGACCAGCAGCAGTTTCTCGCCCGCCCGGGTGCGTGCGGCGAGGCGGGTGAGGGGAGCATCGGCGAACTCCGCTACCTGCGAGCTATGGTCGACCGAGAGCATCGGCAGCCCGGTCGCGTGGCTGAGATAGACCGCCGGCACCAGCCCGCCGCGCCCGATCCCGATCAGGAAGCTCGGGATCCACGCTGTGTCCGCGCGGATCACCGTGGCGAGATCCTGCACCTGCGCGACGAATTCCTCGTGCGTGATATGCGTGTAGACCGGCATCAGTTGGCGGCGCTCCAGGCGTCGACCGCGGCGATGTGTCGCGCCTTGTCCGCCTCGGGCAGGAACGAGCCGGCGAAGCTGTTGCGCGCGAGCGTCGAGAGCTGGTGGCGGCTGAGCCCGCGCGCCTCGGCCACGGCGCGGTAATTGTTGCCGACATAGCCGCCGAAATAGGCCGGGTCGTCCGAGTTGATCGTCGCGCGCAGCCCCTCGGCGAGCATGCGGTCGATCGGATGGGCGTCGAGGCTCGGCACGACGCAGAGCTTGTGGTTCGAGAGCGGACAGACGGTCAGCGTGATCTCCTCGCGCGCCAGGCGGGCAACGAGCGCGGGGTCCTCGAGGCTGCGATTGCCATGGTCGAGCCGGTCGACCTCGAGCAGGTCGAGCGCCTGCCAGACATAATCGGGCGGCCCCTCCTCACCGGCATGGGCGACGCGCTTGAGCCCCATGTCGCCTGCTGCGGCGAAGACGCGCGCGAACTTCTCCGGCGGATGGCCCACCTCGGAAGAATCCAGTCCGACACCGAGGATCCGGTCGAGCCACGGCACGGCCTTGTCGAGCGTCTCGAACGCGGCGCGCTCGTCGAGATGGCGCAGGAAGCAGAGGATCAGCCCGGAAGTGACGCCATGCTCGGCCTCGGCATCGCGCATCGCGGCGAACAGCCCGTCGGCGACGACCTGGAAGGGGATGCCGCGATCGGTGTGCGTCTGCGGGTCGAAGAAGATTTCGGCATGCCGCACCCCGTCCGCGGCGGCGCGTGCGAAATAGGCGGCGGCGAGGTCGTAGAAGTCCTGTTCGGTGCGCAGCACGTCGGCGCCGGCATAATAGATGTCGAGGAAATCCTGCAGCCGGCTGAATTCGTAGGCCGCGCGCACTTCCTCGACGCTGGCGAAGGGGATCGCGACCTTGTTGCGCTTCGCCAGCGTGAACATCAGCTCTGGCTCGAGGCTGCCCTCGATATGCAAATGGAGTTCGGCCTTGGGCAGACCGGCGATGAAAGTGTCGAGATCAGCCATGGGCCATGATCGCGCAGGGGCGGGGAGGTGGCAAGGGGCTCACTCTCTCAACTACCGTCATGCTGAACTCGTTTCAGCATCCACGCGCATCGCTTTCCTCACGCCGCGTCGCCGGCGGATAGTCGCGCGCATGGATCCTGAGACAAGTTCAGGATGACGGGCGTGAAAAAATTCGCGCCCCATGTCACATCCGTCGCGCCTGTCTCGTCATAGCATCGGAACCAACCTGAAAGGACCGATCCCATGACGACCGCCAATCCCTATCTCCAGCACGCCGGCCTCGTGCAGCCGCTGATCGATTTCGGCATGACCATCGGCGCACAGGGCCTCGAGACCAGCCTGCAGGAGCTGATCAAGATCCGTGCCTCGCAGCTCAACGGCTGCGCCATCTGCCTCGCGATGCACTCGATGGCGGCGCGTGCGGAAGGCGAGAGCGAGCTGCGCGTGGTGATGCTCGACGCGTGGCGCGAATCCGCGCTCTACAGCGCCCGCGAGCGCGCCGCGCTGGGCTGGACCGAGGCGCTGACCCGGCTTACCGACCATACGCGCATCGAAGAAGCGCGAGCAGCACTCGCAGCCGAGTTCAGCGAGGAGGAGCAGGTGAAGGTCACGCTGATGATCATCGCGATCAACGGCTTCAACCGTATCGGCGTGGGCTTCGGGCTCACCGACGCGATGGCGCCCAAGCCGCGCAAGGCGGCCGCCTGATCATGGCGGCGGACAGTGACGCCGCCGCCAGCTTCGATCCGCTGCGTCCGCGGCTGATCCGCATCGCCTATCGCATGCTCGGATCGGTCGCGGACGCGGAGGACGTGGTGCAGGAGGCCTTTCTCCGCTGGCTCGGCACCGATCGCACCGCGATCCGCGAGCCCGAGGCATTCCTGCGCCGCGTCGTCACGCGCCTCTGCCTCGACCAGCTCAAATCGGCGCGGGTGCGGCGCGAAACCTATATCGGCCCCTGGCTGCCCGAGCCGGTGATCGAGGAGAAGGATGTCGACGACGACATCACGCTCCCGCTGATGCTCGCGCTCGAACGCCTCTCGCCGCTCGAACGCGCCGCTTTCCTGCTCCATGACGTGTTCGGGGTGGAATTCGACGAGATCGCGACGACGATCGGTCGCGATCCGGCCGCCTGCCGCCAACTGGCCAGCCGGGCACGCAGCCATGTCCGCGCCGCCCGCCCGCGTTTCGAGGTCTCGGAAGAGCAGGGCATGGCGATCGCCCACGCCTTTTTCGAAGCCTCGCGCAGCGGCGACATGACCGCGCTCGGCGCCTTGCTCGCCGACGATGTCGCGATGCACGCCGATGGCGGTGGAGTGCGCTCGGCCGCGCCGGCGGTGATCGCAAGCGCGAACCATGTGCTCAAGCTCCATGCCGGACTCGCCCAGCTGTTCAAGCGCCATGGCTCGCAACTGCTGCGCTACGCCATGATCAATGGTCTGCCGGGATTCGTCACGCTGGAGGCAGATGGACTGATCCAGACCACCGCGTTCGACGTTCAGGACGGCCGGATCGCGGCGATCTATGTCGTGCGGAACCCGGACAAGCTACGGCATCTACAGGATTTTTCGGTACATTGATCCGAAATGGAGGGAAATTTGTTTCCCTCTTGTTCCTATGGAACATTCCGTGTACGAAGTGATCCGACGAGTTGAACAGGCGTCGTACTTCCTCTAGCGACGGGGCTTCCCAATGGCGGCATCACTGAAGGTCATCGACAGCAAAATGGCAGCTCCCAACAACGACAGGCAGAAGGCGCTCGACGCCGCGCTGGCACAGATCGACCGCGCGTTCGGCAAGGGCAGTGCGATGCGGCTCGGCTCGAAGGAGACGATGCAGGTCGAGGCAATTTCGACCGGTTCGCTCGGTCTCGATATCGCGCTCGGCGTGGGCGGTCTGCCGCGCGGTCGCGTAATCGAGGTCTATGGGCCGGAATCGTCGGGCAAGACCACGCTCGCGCTCCACGTCATCGCCGAGGCGCAGAAGAATGGCGGCACCGCCGCGTTCGTCGACGCCGAGCATGCGCTCGACCCGGTCTATGCCAAGAAGCTCGGCGTCAATATCGACGAACTGATCGTATCGCAGCCCGACACCGGCGAGCAGGCGCTCGAGATCACCGACACGCTCGTCCGCTCGAACGCGATCGACGTGCTCGTGGTCGACTCGGTCGCGGCGCTGGTTCCCCGCGCGGAAATCGAGGGCGAGATGGGCGACAGCCATGTCGGCCTGCAGGCGCGCCTCATGTCGCAGTCGCTGCGCAAGCTCACGGGCTCGATCAGCCGCTCGCGCTGCATGGTGATCTTCATCAACCAGCTGCGCATGAAGATCGGCGTGATGTATGGCAATCCCGAGACCACGACCGGCGGCAACGCGCTCAAATTCTACGCCTCGGTCCGTCTCGACATCCGCCGCACCGGCCAGATCAAGGACCGTGACGACATCATCGGCAACTCGACTCGGGTGAAGGTGGTCAAAAACAAGGTCGCGCCGCCGTTCAAGCAGGTCGAGTTCGATATCATGTATGGCGAGGGTATCTCCAAGATCGGCGAGATCCTCGATCTCGGCGTCAAGGCGGGGCTGGTCGAGAAGTCGGGCGCGTGGTTCAGCTATGACAGCGTGCGCATCGGCCAAGGGCGCGAGAACGCCAAAACCTTCCTCAAGGAGAATTCCGAGCTTTGCGACCGGCTCGAGGCCGCGATCCGCGGCCGCACCGAGCAGGTGTCGGAAGGTTTGATGGCCGGACCCGATCCGGACGAAGACGACCTATAATAGATTTATCGGCCGTGCTGCCTTGCGCGAAGGCGGCCGCGGTCACGGGACTGGCTCCCACCGGAAGCTCGGCGTAAGGCGAGGACCACCGCGAACCATCGGTTCGCGGGTCGGCCCCAGCTGCGCCGGGCTTTCTGGCGTGGCGATTGAGGCACCCGAGCATATTGTTGAAGCCTGGATGCCGGAATAGAATTAGAGGACGCAGGTCGCGGGCACTTCATGGGGCGACGCCATGGCAGACGCGAAGGAGCGGGAACCCGTCGAGTTTCTCGGGCGGGATTATGAGCTCAAGATCCAGTATCTGAACGCGCACTTCACGCGCATGTGGACGCGCTTCAACTATTTCCTCGGCATCGAGACCGCGCTCGTCGGCGGCAGGATCGTGTTTTCCGCGGATGCCCGACCGAGCATCGGGCTCGCTGTGATCGGCTTGCTCGTGGCTGTGCTCTGGTATGTAATGGGCGCAGAGGACCGCTACCTCGTGCGAATTTATCGCGCGCAGGTGGAGCGAGCGGGCGAACTGGTCGGTCAGCACCTGTGGCCGCTCGCGGGGCCGCCTTATGAATGGGTGGGGCAGATCCCCGATCGCATGCCGGCGGGGTCGTGGGAGCTGAGCGGGTGGCGCCATCCTGCGATTAGTACCACCCGCATGGCGGCCCTGATCCCGCTGCTCGTTGCACTGGCATGGATCGGCGTGCTGGCGGGATTGGGCAGGGCATAGCGTGGGCCTCCCGCGTTCGTGGCACCGGCGCCGGGGGGATAGCCGACGCTCGCGCCGCGCTGTACCCAATGACCGATGAAGACGCTCGTCGACCCGACCAATGCGCTCGCCCGCGGTCTCGCCGCGATCCGCACGCAATATCAGGTGCCCGCCAGCTTCCCGCCGGAAGTGCTCGCCGCTGCTGAGGCCGCCGCGCGGCGCGCGCCGACCGCGCATGCCGACCGCACCGACCGGCCCTTCGTCACGCTCGATCCCGCGAGTTCGACCGATCTCGACCAAGCCTTTGCGATCGAGCCGGCCGGCGCCGATCTGCTGCTCCATTACGCCATCGCCGACGTCGCCTGGTTCGTCGACGACGGCGGCCCGCTCGACGCAGAGGCGTGGCGGCGCGGCGAGACGCAATATCTGCCCGACGGCAAGGCCGGCCTCTATCCGCCGGTGCTCGCCGAGAGTGCCGCAAGCCTGTTGCCCGACGGTCCGCGTCCCGCCGTGGTCTTCACGACACGCGTCGCCCCCGACGGCAGCGTGAAGCTCGACGGCGCCGAGCGCGCAGTGATCCGCAGCCGCGCCAAGCTGGCTTATGCCACCGTACGAGACGATGAGCTGCCCGCAGGTTTCGCGGAGGTAGCCGAGCGGATCGCCGCCGCCGAGGCACGGCGCCACGCGTCGCGTGTCGATCCGCCGCAGCAGGAGGTCGAACGGCAGGACGACGGCAGCTTCTCGCTCGCCTTTCGCCCGCGCCTGCAGTCCGAAGACCGCAACGCCGCGCTCTCGCTGGCGAGCAACCTGGCTATCGCCGATCTGCTCCAGGCGCACGGGACCGGGCTGTTCCGCGTGATGGCCGCGCCTGACGAGCATGCCGTCGCGCGCCTGCGCCACACCGCGCGCGCCTTCCATCTGACCTGGCCGCACGATGCGACGCTCGACCAGTTCGAGGCCACGCTCGACGCCACCGATCCGAAGCAAGCTGCCTTCATGCTCGCGATCCGTCGCGCCAGTCCGGGTGCCTCCTATGTGCCCTATCGCAAGGGCGTGGTTCCGTGGCACGCGGCGATGGCGGCGACCTATGCCCATGCAACCGCTCCGCTCCGCCGGCTTGCCGACCGCTATGTTATTCGCGCGGCGCTCGCGATCATGCAGGGCGAGCCCGTGCCCGAAGCGGTCACCGCCGCATTCGACCGTCTCCCAGCAGTGATGGCGCGCGCCGACACGCTGAGCGGCCAGCTCGAACGTGCGGTGATCGACCTTGCCGAGGCGGTGATGCTTCAGAATTGTGCCGGGCGGATATTCCCCGCGATCGTCACCGATGTCGACGAGCGCGGCACGCGCATCCAGCTACGCGACCAGCCCGTCGTCGCGCGGGTCGAAGCGCATGGCGTGGCGCCCGGCGATAAGCTCGGGGTGCGTCTGATCTCTGCCGATCCGCTGCAGCGTTCGGTACGTTTCGAGCGGACCAGTTGAGCGCGAAGGGCGGCGCTATATGTCGACCGCCAGATGGGTTTCGTAGGACGATCGTTGTTCGATCATCGCGTCCAGCCAATGCACCGCCTCGTCGATCTCGCGCCTGAGCGAGGCTGGGCCGCTATAGGCGAGTGCCCTCGCCCGCGCCCTCTGGCAGGAGGCGCGAATTTTTCCCGCCGGCCCGAGGTGCCGGCTCAGGCACCGCGCATAGGGCGCGACCTGCTCGGTGGCAGTCGCCCCGACGCCGCGCAGTCGCAACTCGGCCGGACACTCGGGGTCACCGGTCTGCGCGGCAAGGAAAAGGAGGAGCAACAGCTTCATCTGGCGACGCTCTCCGGCAAGTCGTTACTTGCCGCAGGTTTCTCCCGGATCTTGTCGGCCCACAAGCCGCCAAGGCGGGATCCAGCTCCGCCTTTTCGTGGGAATGGGGCTGGGCTACACGTCATTGCCAGACATTCGGGAGTGAAGGAGGCATGGCCAACAAATCCGCGCTCCCATCCGACTCTGCTGAGGTCGAGACGCAGCTTGCGGCCTTCATCGACCGTTTCACCCCGTCGATAGCCGCGCAGCTCCGTGCCTGCCGCACAGCGCTGCGCGCGCGGATGCCCGGCGCGGTCGAGCTGGTCTATGACAATTACAACGCGCTCGCGATCGGCTTCGGCGCCGACGAAAAGCTTTCCGGCGTAATTTGCTCGCTCGCCACCTATCCACGCTGCGTGCTGCTCTATTTCCTCAACGGCAAACGCCTCGCCGATCCCGACGGACTGTTGCAGGGGAGCGGCAATCAGGGGCGTTTCATCCGGCTCGCTGGCGCCGGCGCGGAGACGTTGGACGAGCCCGGCGTGGCCGCGCTGCTCGACGCCGCGATTGCCGACGGCGCGCGTCCGCTGCCGCCCGCTGGCCATGGCCGCACCGTGATCAAGTCGGTTTCCGCGCGCCAGCGGCCTCGCCGTCCCGCCGAACAGGAGAGTGCATGACGATCATCGTCCATCATCTCGAGAATTCGCGCTCCCAGCGCATTCTGTGGCTGCTCGAGGAACTCGGGCTCGAATATGAGATTCGCCGCTACGAGCGGAATCCGGCCACGATGCTGGCGCCGCCCGAGCTCAGGCGCATCCACCCGCTCGGCAAGGCGCCGATCGTCGAGCATGACGGGCGCACGCTGATCGAGACCGGCGCGATCGTCGAATATCTCGTTGCGCTCGCCGATGGCCGGCTAGGGGCGCCCGCGCACCGCGACGACGCGCTGCGCTATCACCAGTTCCTGCATTATGCCGAAGGCTCGATGATGCCGCCCTTGCTGGTCAAACTGGTGCTGAGCCGCGTGCCCCTATTCGGCAAGGCCGCGCAAAAGCGCATCCAGCCGATGATCGACGTGCATCTCGACTATGTCGAAGCCGAGCTTGCCGACCGACCCTGGTTCGCCGGCGACGCATTCACCGCGGCCGACGTGATGATGAGCTTCCCGATCGAGGCTGCGCGCAGCCGGGCTGGGCTCGACGGTTCGCGACCGGCGACCATCGCCTGGCTTGATACGATCCACGCACGGCCGGCCTATCAGACCGCGCTGAAGCGCGGTGGACC
>Ga0065165_1003594_pt1 | contig 10674 bp, 10 predicted proteins | sample AraplaMF_Cvi_mMF_FD_63813 | JGI IMG/M metagenome (GOLD analysis project Ga0065165, IMG submission 63813) | Arabidopsis root microbial communities from the University of North Carolina, USA - plate scrape MF_Cvi_mMF (version 2) (version 3) | ecosystem: Host-associated > Plants > Roots >... | reverse complement strand
ATTCGTCTGCAGCCGCGACCTGAAGCCGCTGGCTGCGCTGGGCACGTCCTGCCCCGACCACTTCCTGCGCACCGGCCGCCCATGCCTTCCACGGCAGCTCACTACAGAGTCGGGGTCAGTGGATGCTCATCACCAGGCCCAGCAGCAGGGCGCCCAGGGCCAGCACCACGCGCAGGGGTTCGAAGCCGCGCAGTTCGGCATTGGGGTCGGTGGGTTCGGGCTTGTTCATGGCGGCATCCGGGGTGCGTCGAAGTGCTGCCTATGAGGCGCCGGCGGCGGGCGCGCGGCCCGGCACGGTGCGGGCGAAGGCGCGATGGCGTCTGGCAAAACGCGGGCAGCGCCAGCCTCCGCCTTGCGCCGCGCGAGTCGGCATAGCACCCTGCGCGCCATCCGCACCGAGAGGGAACGCTCCATGGGCCGCAGCATTGCCATCGTCGAAGACGAACCGTTGATCCGCGCCAACTACGTCGAGGCGCTCAACCGCTTCGGCTACGACACGCGCGGCTACGGCTCGCGCCAGGAGGCCTCGACCGCCTTCGCCATGCGCCTGCCGGAGCTGGTGATCATCGACATCGGCCTGGGCGACGAACCGGAAGGCGGCTTCGACCTGTGCCGCGAGCTGCGCGCGAAATCGCCGACGCTGCCGATCATCTTCCTCACCGCGCGCGATTCCGATTTCGACGTGATCTCCGGGCTGCGCCTGGGCGCCGACGATTACCTGAGCAAGGACACCAGCCTGCACCAGCTGGCCGCGCGCATCGCGGCGCTGTTCCGCCGCATCGAGTCGATGAAGGCGCCGGCGTCGAGCGAGACGGTGATCGAGCACGGCCCGCTCAAGCTCGAATCCGAGCGCATGCGCATCACCTGGAACAACGAAGAGATCCCGCTCACCGTCACCGAGTTCTGGATGGTGCACACCCTGGTGCGCTTCCCCGGCCACGTGAAGAACCGCGACCAGCTGATGCGCGAGGCGGAGCTGGTGGTGGACGACGCCACCATCACCTCGCACATCAAGCGCATCCGCAAGAAGTTCATCGCGGTGGCGCCGGAGTTCGATGCGATCGAGACGGTGCACGGCGTCGGCTATCGCTGGCGTCCTTGATAGTGGCGGGGAACGGGGATCGGGGAACAGGGAACGGCGCGCGTTCCCGAAGAACTGATGCCATGGCTGCGACGTCCCGTTCCCCATTCCCTGATCCCCGTTCCCCAGCAACTCCATGACCCTCCGCCGCAAGCTCCTGCTCGTCGCGCTGTGCACCCTGGCCCTGCCCGTGGCGGGCTGGCTGTATGTGCGCCAGATGGAAACCCTGCTGCGCGAAGGCCAGGCGCAGGCGCTGGTGGCGTCGGCGCGCGCGGTGGCGCGCAGCCTGGTGGTGACGCATGCGCCGCTGCCGCCGGGGGGCAACGGGTGGTACGTGCAGCAGGCGGTCAATCCCATCACCGTCGATGGCTATGGCGACGACTGGGCGCCGCTCACGCCGTGGAGCCAGTCGCTGGACAAGCGCGGCAAGCTGCTGCTCGCCGAGGACCGCGACTGGCTGTACCTCTATGTGGACGTGCGCAGCACGCACCGCACCCGCGCCGACGCGGCCGACGCCAATGCGCTGGCGGCGGATCACCTGATCCTGGGCCTGCGCAAGGGCGGCCAGCTGCGCCGCTATCTGATCGCCAGTGCCGCACCGGGGCCGGCTACGGCGCGGCCGCTGGATCCGGCGCTGGAACGCTTCCCGGAATGGATCGCCGCGCAGTGGCAGGAAGACGGCAGCGGCTACCGCGTGGAACTGCGCCTGCCGCGCGCGCTGGGCCTGGACGGCCTGGGCGTGGGCATCTACGACGCCGCGGCGCCGGACAGCGATCCGCAGGCGGCCGACGTGCGCCCGCTGCTGGGCTATTCCGCCGAGCTTTCGCACGAACTGGCCCAGCTCGCGCCCGAGAATGTGCGCGCCCGCGTGCTGGCGCCGCAGGGCTGGCTGCTGGCGCGCAGCGGGCGCCTGGGCAGCACGGCGGTGCCGGCCGGCGAGCAGCCGGGCTGGTTCGCCTCGCTGGTGTACCGCTCGCTGCTGGCCAATCAACTGGAAGACGCCGAGCCCTGGACCGACGACGCCCCGCGCCTGGACGTGCGCGAAGTGAACGCCGCCGCCGGCGGCGCGCCGTCCACGCTGTGGCGCCAGGGCGAGGCGCGCGGCAGTGTGGTGCTGGCCGCGGCGGTGCCGGTGGAGCAGGGCGGCAAGGTGCAGGGCGTGCTGCTGCTGGAACAGTCCAGCCGCGCCGTGCCGCTGCTGGCGAACCGCGCCCTGCTCGGCCTGCTGGCCACGAGTTTCGGCGTGCTGCTGGTGGCCGGCGGCATCCTGCTGGCCTTCGCCACGCGCCTGAGCCTGCGGCTGTCGCGCCTGCGCAACGCCGCCGAGCGCGCGCAGGCCAACGATGGACGTCTGGACGGCCAGATGCTGGCGCGCTTCCCGATGACCGACGCGCAGGACGAGATCGGCGACCTGGCGCGCAGCTTCGAGCGCCTGTTCGAAGTGGTCGGCGGCTATACCGACTACCTGCGCACGCTGGCCTCCAAGCTGTCGCATGAACTGAATACGCCGTTGGCGATCGTGAAGTCCTCGCTGGACAACCTCGAACACTCGCTCACCGACCGCAACGCCCTGCCGCCCGAAGCCGCGCCCTACCTGGCCCGCGCCCGCGACGGCGTGGCGCGCCTGGGCACCCTGGTGCGCGCCATGAGCGAAGCCAGCCGGATGGAGCGCGCCATCGCCGCGGCGGAACCGGAAGACGTGGACCTGGCCGAAGTGGTGCGCGGCTGCGCCGATGCCTACCGGCCGCTGGCCGGCACGCGCCGCTTGGATTGCGTGCTGCCGGATGGTCCGCTGCGCCTGCACTGCGCGCCCGAGCTGATCGCCCAGGCGCTGGACAAGCTGTTCGACAACGCGCTCTCGTTCACCCCCGATGGCGGCTGGATGCGGCTGAGCCTGCGCGCGGCCGGCGACGGCGCCGAGATCGAGTTGGCCAACCAGGGCGAGCCTTTGCCGGCGGCGATGCAGGGGCGCTTGTTCGATTCCCTGGTGAGCCTGCGCGACAAGGCCACGCCGGGCGACGTGCCGCATCTTGGCCTGGGCTTGTACGTGGTGCGGCTGGTGGCCGAGCGCCACCATGGCGTGGCGTCGGCGCGCAATCTGGAGGATGGCAGCGGCGTGGCCTTCACCCTCAGCCTGCAAGGCATGCCGCGCCAGCGCCTGTAACGTAGGTTGGGGTGAGCCGGAGGCGAACCCCAACAATGCGGTGCGTTTGGACGGTGCGATGTTGGGGTTCGCCTTCGGCTCACCCCAACCTACGTCACGCTACCGGGGCTAGCGCCTCACCATCCATCCGCCCGCGCTGTGCAGCACCTGCACTTGCTGCACGGCCGGTGCGCCGCAGGTCTCCCCTTTGCACGGCACCAGCGTCACGCTCAGGTGCTGGTCGTCATCCAGTTTGAAATCCGCCAGCTTCTCGCTGGCCGCGCCTGCCGCATTCTCCAGCGCTGTGCCGATGAATACGCCGCTGCGGAACACATACAGCTGCAGGCTCGACGGATGGCAGGCGCGGTCGAAGCTCGCGGCGGCCTCGGCGACATAGGTATCGCCCTTGCGCTGCGCGCGGCCGGTGAGCAGGCGCTGGCCGCCGGTGAGCAGGAAGCGGTCCTCGTCGCTGCGTGCCGAGGGTGCGGCGGCGGCGCACTGGCCGGCGTTGGCGCTGGTGACGGAGGCGTCGTCGCCAGCGTCGTCGTCCTCGAATTCCAGCGGCTGCAGCGGCCGCGGCACATAGCGCTGCGCGGCTTCGGGCGCGCTGGCCGGCGCGGGCTTGTACAGCCACAGCGCCAGTCCGGCGGCGGCGATCACCAGCACGGCGATGGCCCAGCCGGGGACGCGCCAGGTCCGGCGAGGCGCGGCGGCGGCCGGGATCGGCGGCGGCATGGCGTGCGTTGCGTCGGTGGGCAGTGGCGGCGGCAACGGCTCGCCCGCGCCGGTGGGCGACCACGGGAACCACTGCTGCCCGCCGTCATGGCACCACTGGTCGCCGCCTTCGGCATAGCGCGCCAGCGCGGACTCCGGCAGCGGGCCGCGTACCTGGCCGGCGCGCAGCAGCCATACCAGCGGCGCGTCGTCGGGTTCCGGCCGCGCTTCCACGCCCATGTCTTCCAGCTGCGCGGCCTGGGCCTGGGCGGCGGACAGCTCCAGCCCGCGGCGGATCAGCAGCGGCGCGCGCCCGAACACGCGCTTGCGGAAATCCGCGTCCTGCATGCCGAACGCTTCGGCCATGCGGGCGTGCGCGCTGTCCGGGTCGTGGCCGGGCAGCAGGCGGCCGGTGAGCACGAGGCAGTACTGATCCATATCGGTTCCCACCGGGAGGCGCGGGTGCCGCGCCCATCCGCCCAAGGGTAGGCGCGGCGCCCGGAGCGGACAAGCACGAGCGCCGCCGCCACCGCGGTTATGCCTACAATGGCCGCCTTGAGTGTTCCCCGCATGGCTTCCCGGATTCCCACGACGTGAGCTCACCAGAGAAGATCGGCCGCGAGCAATTCGACGCGCTGGCCGCCCAAGGCCACACGCGCATCCCGCTGGTGCGCGAGGTGTTTTCCGACCTCGACACGCCACTGTCGGTGTACCTGAAACTGGCCGACGGCCCGTACACCTTCCTGTTCGAATCGGTCGAGGGCGGCGCCACCTGGGGACGCTATTCGATCATCGGCCTGCCGGCCCGGCGCGTGTACCGCCTGCGCGGCCACGAGCTGGAAGTGGAAGACAGCGGCGAAGTCACCGAGCGCCGCCACCTGGACGACCCGCTGGCCGAGATCGAGAAACTGCGCCTGCAGTACGACGTGCCGCGCCTGCCGCAGCTGCCGGCTTTCAGCGGCGGCCTGGTCGGCTATTTCGGCTTCGAGACCATCGGCTATATCGAGCCGCGCCTGGCGCGCTGGGACCGCGCCGACGAACTGGGCACGCCCGACGTGCTGCTGATGCTGGCCGAGGAAGTCGCCGTCTTCGACAACCTCAAGGGCCGCCTGTACCTGATCGTGCATGCCGACCCCGCCCGGCCGCACGCCTACGCCGAGGCGCAGCGCCGGCTCGACGCGCTGGTGCACCGCCTGCGCCAGGGCGGCGCCTCGTATCCGCAGCTCACCCAGTCGGTGGCGCTGGACGAGGGCGATTTCAAATCCTCCTTCACCAAGGAGGAATTCGAGGCGATGGTCGAACGCGCGAAGGAATACATCCGCGCCGGCGACATCTTCCAGGTGGTGCCTTCGCAGCGCCTGAGCGTCGGCTTCAACGCGCGCCCGGTGGACGTGTACCGCGCGCTGCGCGCCTTGAACCCGTCGCCCTACATGTACTTCGTCGATCTGGGCGGCACGCAGATCGTCGGCTCCTCGCCGGAGATCCTGGCGCGCCTGAAGGACGGCAAGGTGGTGGTGCGCCCGCTGGCCGGCACGCGCAAGCGCGGCGCCACCGAGGAGGAAGACCAGGCGCTGGAAGCGGAACTGCTGGCCGACCCCAAGGAGCGCGCCGAGCACGTGATGCTGATCGACCTGGGCCGCAACGACATCGGCCGCATCAGCGAGACCGGCAGCGTGGAGGTGAGCGAGTCCTTCGTGGTCGAGCGCTACTCGCACGTGATGCACATCGTGTCGCAGGTGCAGGGCCAGGTGCGCCCGGATGTCGGCTACATGGACGTGCTCAAGGCCACCTTTCCGGCCGGCACGCTCAGCGGCGCGCCGAAGATCCGCGCGCTGGAGATCATCCAGGAGCTGGAACCCTACAAGCGCAACATCTACGCCGGCGCGATCGGCTGGATCGGCTGGTGGGGCGACGCGGACACCGCCATCGCCATCCGCACCGCGGTGATCCAGGACGGCCGCCTGCACGTGCAGGCCGGCGCCGGCATCGTCTACGACTCCGACCCCACCGCCGAGTGGGAGGAGACCATGAACAAGGGCCGCGCGCTGTTCCGCGCCGTGGCGCAGGCGGCTAAGGGCCTGTAAGGCGGCGATGGACATGCACAGGAAACGCCAGCTCAGTCTTTCGATCACGCGCGCCGGCATCGTCGCCTTGCCGCTGCTGTATTCGCTCACCGCCACCGCGCGCGAGCCGGCGCAAACGCGCTGGGTCGACGACCCGTACAGCCGCATGAAGGCGATGGCGATGCTGCAGTCGCTCAACGCCGACCTGCTCAGCCACCCCAGCGCCACGCTCACCCTGGAGCGCTGGTGCGGCACGCATCATCTGGCCCACGACGCCAAGGTGGTGGCGCGCGTGGTGAAGGGCGCGGACAAGCCGCTGCCGGACGGCGCCCGCGAGCAGCTGGGCATCGGCGCCGAAGAACCGGTGCGCTACCGCCAGGTGCAGCTGGTCTGCGGCGGCCTGGTGCTGTCGGAAGCCGACAACTGGTACGTGCCGTCGCGCCTGAGCGAGGCGATGAACCGCGAGCTGGACGAGAGCGACACCCCGTTCGGCAAGGTGGTGCAGCCGCTGCACTTCCGCCGCCAGACCCTGGCCGCGGAGCTCCTGTGGTCGCCGCTGCCGGCCGGCTGGGACGCCGGCGCGCCGCTGCCGCCAGCCACCCGCCATCCGCTGGACATCCCCGCCCACGTGCTGCAGCACCGCGCGGTGCTGGTGAGCGGCGACAACCAGCCCTTCAGCCTGGTGGTGGAGAGCTATACGGCGAACGTGCTGGCGATGCCCTCGTCGCTGCTGGCGCCGACGCCCTAGCGCAAGCCCGGCGTAAGAGCCGCGTCACAAAATCTGCCAGAATGTGACGGCGATCGCAGGGAAGGGCGGTCGCCATTGCGCCGCGTGCCGTCCAGGCACGCTCCCAGGGAAACGGGGCCCGATGCCGCAGAACCTCTTCCGGTAATACCCCCGCGACGCGGACGCCATGGTGGCTTCCGGGGGAGCGCGCGGGCCGCAGCAAAGCAACAGGGGAAAACATGAAACTCATCGCCAGGACCGCATGCGTCGCCGCATGCGCGCTGCTGCTGTCGTCGTGCGCGACGATCGTCGGCGGCAAGTACCAGAACGTCAGCGTCGACACCAAGGCGTCCGACCAGAGCAGCATCGCCGCCCAGTGCACGCTCAGCAACGACCGCGGCACCGTCAGCGTCACCACGCCGGGCACCGCCCGCGTGCGCCGCTCCGACGGCGCGCTGGACGTGAGCTGCCAGAAGGACGGCGCCCAGATCGGCCAGCAGACCTACCACGCCAGCACCCGCGGCATGGTGTGGGGCAACCTTCTGTTCGGCGGCCTGATCGGCATCGTGGTGGACTTCACCAACGGCGCCGCGCACCACTATCCGGATCACCTGAGCGTGACCTCGTACAACAAGCACTACGACGCGGCCGCGATGGCCGGTGGCGCACCCGCCACCATGGGCAGCGGCAGCGCCGCCGCCTCGGTGCCGGCCGCCGCCGGCGACCTGGCCAGCCTGGATCGCCGCATCGCGCCGGCCACCTTCAATGCCGCGCAGAACGTGGCCGCCGCCAGGCAGTGCGACCGTGCGCTGCACGTGGTGATGGCCGATGGCGCACGCTCGCTGCTGGAAGCGAACTGCCCGGGCGCCGAGCCGGTGCATATCGAGTGCGATGGCGACAAGTGCGTGGCCGTGCACAAGGACTGACGCACATGGCTTAGGTTGGGGGGAGCGCAGCGAACCCCAACGTGCCGGCGACCGTGCAAGGTCCGTTGGGGTTCGCCTTTGGCTCACCCCAACCTACGCCGTCGTTGATGGGCTAGTGGCGCGGATCCTGCGGCGGATCCAGCCGCACCCACCGCTTCCCATCCACCCGCGCGCAAATCCCGCCCTCCGCGCACGGCGCCAGATTCCCCGCCGCGATCGCCGCATTGATCTGCGACGTCCACGCCGCATTCGACAGCTCGGTATGCGCGTGCATCACCGTATAAGCCGCCGCGCCGATCACCAGCAGCCCGCCGACGGCGCAGGCGATGAAGGCCTTCCACGCCGTCGCCGTATGCACCCGGCCGGCGCTGCTGATGCGCTGCTGCAGGTCCGCCGCGGCGTTGCGCACGTCCAGCATGGCGCTTTCCAGATGCTTCTCCGCCTGCGCGAACGGCTCGCGCAGGCCGTGGCTGAGCGTGGCGCCGGCCGCCTGGCGGAATTCCTCCACCGCGCTGGCCGACACCTGCTGCGCCACCTGGCTGACGCTCTGCGCCGCCATGCGGATGGTCTCCGCCGCCTGCGCGTTCTGCTGCACCACCTTGTCGCCGCGGGTTTCGAAGCTGTCGACCAGCATCGACAGCTTCACCGCCATGGCCTTGATGTCGTCCTGGGTCATGCGCGTCTACTCGCGTTCATTGCCGGAGCGTGGGCCCCTGCTGTTGCTGCTGCGGGTTCGGCGGCGGCTGCTGCGTCGGCGCGGGCGTGGCCTGCTGCTGTTGCTGCTGCGCCTGCAGCTGCCGGTTGGCCTGCTGGCCTTGCGCAAGCAGGGCCTGGCCTTCGCCCGATTGCGCGTACGACTGCGCGATCTGCCGCGAAGCCGCATCGTTCTGCGTGGCCGCGGCGCGGGTCAGCGCCTCGAACTGGTCGTTGACCGAGGGCGCCGCGACCGGCTGCTGCGGCGACGACGGCGTCGGCGCCTGCTGTTGCCCCTGTGCCTGTTGCCCCTGCGGCACCGGACCGATCGTGACCGGCTGGCGCGGATAGGCCTTGCTCAGCTCTTCGTTGACCGGCTCCGCACTGGTGCGCGTGCCGACGCCGTTCCATTCCTTCTTCGGCACCAGCACGGTGTTGTAGCCGGCCGGCGTGTTGCGGTCCACCTGGTTGAAGCGGTACAGCAGCATGCCCTGTTCCGAGCGGTGCACCACGTTCATGCCCGGATCGGTCGGCACCTGCGCCTTCTGCAGGAACGGCTTGTCGCTCACCGTGTTGAGGTAATCGACCATCAGGTTGTTGCTGCGCACCGCCAGGCCGTCGCGGTGGTAGCTGCCGCCGATGTCCGAATGCGCGCCCGCCACGGTGACGCCGAGGAAACGGCCGTCCTTGCTTTCGCCCGGCGGGATGATGTGGTCGACCTTGAACAGCCCGCGGCGCTCGTCCGCGGCGATGATCTGGAAGCCGGAAATCACCGAGGGCGGCGGCCGGCGATCGTGCTTCTGCGGCACGCCGGTGCCGACCGGATCGAACAGGCCCTCGACCTGGGCGACCTTGCCCGCTTCTTCCAGCCGCGGCTTGGAGTACTGCGCGTTCTTGATCATGCCGTCGCGCTCGTACGTGTACCTGGCGCCGCTCGGATCCTCGATGCCGCGCTCTTCCACCAGCCGGGTGAAGCCGGCCGCCTGTTCGGCGCCGCGGCTGAAGCCGATGCTGACCACGCTGATCTTGGCCTCGGGGTCCTCGCGCCGCCACTGCTTGGACTGCTCGATGAACTGCTTGTACATCTCCTCGGTGCGGCGCTCGTAGGTGTATCCGCGCATGCCGTCCAGGGTCTTGGTGACGCCGTTGTCCTGGGTGCCCGGGCCGGCCAGGTAGCCGGACACGATGCTGCGGTCGCCGCCGCGGTTGCGCTCCTGGATCTGCGCATGGATCTTGGCCACGTTGGTGGCGTGTTCCGGATCGTGCGCCACGTCGTTGCCGGTGCCGTCGAACGCCGCCACGAACACGCGCTCGTGCGGGTTGTTGGCGTGGATCAGCACGGGCGCCTCGAACTTCGCCAGCTGGTCGCGCGCGGTGTCGTAGCTCTGCAGGCGGGCGGCGTCGGCGGGGTAAGTGCCTACGCCGTCGTTGAGTATCCCGTCCGCGTCGGGCTTGTGGGTTTCCTTGGGCATGGTGCAGCTCCTTTAGTAAGTCCTGCTCCAGACCAGGAAGATGTCTTTCCTGAAGTCGCTGTCCTTGTTGCCCGGGACCTGCGGCTGCCGGGTGGGAATGAACATCGCGGTGTAGACGTTGATGGTGCGGTCGTCCACTTCCAGGTAGATGTCCGGCGCGCCGGCCACGGGGCCGGAATAGAAGTCGGTCATCGCTTCCTTGGGCACGTTGTGCCAGATCAGCTCGTCCTTGAAGATCTGCGCGATGTCGACCTTGGCCTCGTGCGCCGTGCCGTCCTTGGATTTCCAGCGGACTTCGGCCGGCGCCGGGAAGTTGCTGATGCCCAGTTCCGCCGAGCCCCAGCCTTCGCGGTAATCGCCGGCGGGCTTGGGCGGCGAAGCTTCGTCCGCGGCCTTCTGCACCTGGTAGCGGCCGTTGTACATGACGCTGCAGCCGATGGTGTCGTAGCAGAACGCCTCGAAGTTATGGCGCTTGAAATGGAGCGGTACCTGGCGGGTCAGAGCCGGCGCCGGTGCCGCAGTTCCCTGCGTGTCGTCGAGTGACATGGCGAAAACACATCCTGTAGAGAGAGAAACCGTGAGGCCCAGTACGAGCGAGGCCTGAAGCCGGAGGGCTGAAGTGCGCATGCGAGCAATCCCTTGTCTTCGTGTCGGCCATGCGGAGTCCGATGGCCCCGGCCATCTTACCGCGCTGCGCCAGCGTGGCCAGTTTCGACCGGCCAGTCAGCGAAGTACCGCACATTCGTCATCCCGGCGCAGGCCGGGATCCAGTGACGATACCGGCTGGTTGTCGCGAAAGCCCAAAAGCTGAACCTTACGACCTTCACGCACAAGCCAGCGCGTCGCTACTGGATC
>Ga0065165_1003592_pt1 | contig 10686 bp, 8 predicted proteins | sample AraplaMF_Cvi_mMF_FD_63813 | JGI IMG/M metagenome (GOLD analysis project Ga0065165, IMG submission 63813) | Arabidopsis root microbial communities from the University of North Carolina, USA - plate scrape MF_Cvi_mMF (version 2) (version 3) | ecosystem: Host-associated > Plants > Roots > Endosphere... | reverse complement strand
CATGCACCCGCCCATATTACCACCGGCTGGATGCGAGACATTATTGGTTCCACAGCCAATGAAGGAGCTGTTAAAATTGCCAACAAGTACAATGGCAGAAATGAAGTCATCAGCCTCTCCCTGTCCCACCACGGACAGACACTTTTTGCGACCGCCATCTCAGGTAATGCCTTCCGACGCAAATCATTTCCACATACAGTGGTAACGCAGAATGGTATTGTACCTGCGCCTTATTGCTATCGCTGTCCTTTTTCGGCAAAAGGTGCACCCGCCTGTGGTTTCCTTTGTACAGAAGCCATTCACGACTATGCTGAGTATGCCGCTGCTGGTGGTGTATCCTGTATCATCATAGAGCCGATACTCGGCAATGGTGGCAATATCGTACCTCCCGAAGGTTACTTTGAACGGGTCCGCAAAATCTGTGATGAGCTGGACATTGTACTGATCGCTGATGAGGTACAAACAGGCATTGGCAGAACAGGGCACATGTTTGCAAGTGACTACTATGACATTAAGCCTGACATCATCACATTGGCCAAAGGCCTTGGTGGTATTGGCATTCCTGCTGCTGCCATACTTTACACCTCCCAACTGGCCGTGCTGGAAAAGTTTGAACATTCCTACACTTCCGGTGGTAACCTGCTATCGCTCACAGCGTCACAGAAGACCATGGAGATTGTATCCCGGGAAGGTTTCCTGGAAAACGTGCGTGAAAATGGGGTAGTCCTTGGCCACCTGCTCAATAATCTCAAGGAAAAATATAGCGATGTAATCGGTGATGTACGTGGTATCGGTTACATGTGGGGATTAGAAATCGTTGATAAGGATGGTGCGCCAGATGTAGATCTGACTAACAAGATTATCGACTGTGGCCTTGAGAACCATCACCTCATACTGCGCGGCTCCCGCTATGGATTTGGGAATGTCGTGAAGGTAAGACCGTCCCTGACAGCAACCGTTGATGACATTGAAGAAATCTGTGCACGGCTGGATAAGATATTTCAAGAACTTTAAAAATTGCAGCTCATGCAAGCTATCGTTTATAACAATCCCTGGGAAATCTCTATCCAGGAAAAGGAAGAACCTACTATTATACTTCCCGATGAAGTGATCGTAGAAGTCCGTGCTACAGGCATCTGTGGCACAGACCTGAGTATTATTTCAGGTGAATACATGGCACGTCCGCAGGTGATCATCGGGCATGAATCTGCCGGGGTAGTCGTGGATAAAGGTGCCGCTGTGGATAATTGCCAGATCGGTGACCGGGTCATTATAGACCCCACTTACTATTGCGGTTATTGTGATAACTGCCGTAAAGGTCTACGTAATCATTGTCTGCTGAAGTCCTCTACAGAAGCAGGTGTATCTATTGACGGCACATTCACCCGGTATTTTAAAACCACACAACGATTTATATATCCATTGGCTGATGCGATCCCTTTTGAGCAGGGAGCCTTGTCTGAGCCATTGAGTTGTGTGCTTACTGCTGTAAAGAAATTGCAGGTGACACCTTTCATGCGTACAGCTATATTGGGTGGAGGGCCTATTGGCCTCTTGTTCTACCTGGCCCTGAAGCAATATGGTATTCGCGAAGGCGTTATCTATGAAGCATCAGGTCAGCGTATGCAATTGATCGAACAAAATAACGTGATGACTGATCGCTGGACCACGTCTCCATCGTTTGTACCGCAGAAGAACCAGTATGACCTCATCATCGATACTACGGCCAGTCTGCTGGAAAAATCCATCCAGGCTATTGCCGACGGTGGAAAGATCTCACTGATGGGATTACGCAATAATCTGCAAACCATCAATCCGCGCGAGATAGCGGATCGCAGTATTTCTATCATTGGCTCCATTGATTCACAGGACACCTTCCGGCATGCCGTGGATCTCATCAACAGTGGCCAACTGGAGTTGCAGAAAATCATTACCAAGGAGTATGATCTGCATAACTTCAATGCAGCTGTAAAGGATCTGGGTTGCGATCTGAACACCCGTCAGCGAAGCAATAATATCAGTAGTCTGAAATCAGTTGTCAGGATCTCTTAAAGTTAACCAGTATGAAGTACATCATTTTTGATATAGACGGTACATTGACCGACACCACTACTATAGACGACCATTGTTATACACGTGCGATAGAAGATTGCTTTGGTTTTAAAGATTTTGAAACTAATTACGGATATTATCAGAATACTACCGACAGTGGTATCATTGATCAGTTGTGCCGTGAAAGACTGGGTCGCACATATACAGAAGCAGAGCGGGATCATTTCATCACTCACTTCTGTGGATTATTGCAGCAGGCGTACCAGGAAGATCCTGCTACCATTCGTGAAATTTCGAAGGCTGGAGCTGTGATAGAGTTGTTAAGCAGGCAGGAGCATTATAGTATAGGACTTGCTACAGGAGGATGGCGGCAATCAGCACTATTTAAACTACAATGTGCGGGGATTGATGTAAGTGCCTGTACAGCTTCTTTTGCACAGGATTCACTGGCGAGGCAGGATATTATCCATGCTACAATCCGGAAGATGAATGAAAAACATGGACTGGATACTGCACCTCCCGGCATCGTTTATGTAGGAGATGGTACGTGGGATTATCTCGCTACGCAGCAGATGGGTATTGGGTTCATTGGTATTGCCAATAAGAAACTCGCCCACCTGGAGAATATTATCAGGATTGAAGATTACGATCAGCTCTATCAGCATATAGGACTATATGCAGAGAAGGTTAATTAAAAAAAGTGCTTCACCGCTGCCATGGGCAGCGGTGAAGCATACTGATAATGACCTGCGGTACGCCTTGAACAGATTAATAAATGTGAATTTATGCTTTCAGTTACGATAGACCAGAAACGTTCCTACCGTATAGCGACGTCCATTTTCTTTTTTATAGCAGGCCTGACCTATTCAAGTTGGGCCTGCCGTATTCATGATATCAAATCCCAATTTGGGCTGGGGAACGCCGGGCTGGGGAGTGTCCTTTTTGCATTGCCCATCGGGCTGATAGTGAGTCTGCCTGTATCCGGGTGGCTGGTGACAAAGACCGGGAGCAGGAGGGTGTTAATAGCTGCCGGCCTGCTGTTTCCTTTTATGCTCACATTCATTGGATTTACTACACACATCTGGCAGTTGGTCATTGTATTATTCTGCTTTGGGTTTATGAACAACGTGTTTGAAATATCCATGAATACACAGGCTGTGGGTATTGAGAATTTATATGGGCGCTCGATCATGGCTTCCTTTCATGGCCTCTGGAGCCTGGCGGGATTCACTGGTGTGGGGATTGGTACACTGGCTGTAAATCTTAACTGGCCTATATGGCAGCACTTCCTCATTGTAACGTTGCTATGCTGGGTGCTGGTATTCAGCGCCAGATCATACCTGTTGCCGGCTGATGCGCCAACAGACGATGGGCCACTGTTTGCTATGCCGGATAGAAAGATCATGCAGCTGGGATTGATCGCGTTTGCCAGCCTGGTTACAGAGGGAACTATGTTTGACTGGAGCGGGGTATATTTCCAGAAAGTAGTACAGGTGCCTGAGGCATTGACCACGGTGGGATATATCGCCTTTATGAGTACGATGGCCGGTGGTCGGTTTGTAGCGGATAGGGTAGTGACACGCCTGGGTGTGAAGCATGTGCTGACATATGCAGGTATGATCAGCAGTACAGGGTTATTGATCGCTATTTTCTTCCCGCATATTGTGACGGCGACACTGGGCTTCCTGTTGGTAGGGATTGGTGTTTCGTCTATTGTGCCATTGGTATTGGCATTGGCAGGTAAGTCAGACACCTTGCCACCAGGTATGGCTATCGCTGCAGTGTCAACCGTAGGGTTTATTGGATTCCTGATTGGTCCGCCAATGATCGGTTTTATAGCAGCAGCACTGGATTTACGATGGTCATTTGGTTTAATAGCGATGTTTGCCGGCTGCACGGTCTGGCTCACACGTGGTATTGATACAAAACAATAACAATATGAAATGGATGAATGAACCGGCCCAATGGGCGGGTGATCATCAGCAGCTATCGATGATAGTAGATGCTGATACCGACTTCTGGCGTGTCACGCATTATGGTTTTATACGTGATAATGGACCGTTTTATTACGTGGAGCGGGAAGGTGATTTTGTAGCCAGCGTGAAAGTGAGCGGGCAATATCGGGAGCTTTTTCATCAGGCAGGTTTGATGGTGCGGCTTGATGATAAGAACTGGATCAAGACCGGCATTGAGTACGTGGATGGAGTGCAAAATGTAAGTGCTGTAGTGACGCGGGAAGTATCTGACTGGTCTGTGGTACCCAGGAATGATAGTCCGGATGCGCTCTGGCTAAATTTGTTGCGAAAGGGTGATTATGTGGAGATCAGGTATTCATTTGATGGAGAAAAATATGAAATGTTGCGGCTGGCATATTTTCCGCCGGGAGGAATTGTCCGGGTAGGGCTTGTGGCCGCTGCTCCGGGTAAGGAATCATTTTCAGTGTTGTTTGAAGATTTTCATGTAAAATAAAAAAGGCAGCCTCAATAGTAATTTTTGCCTGAATTGATTCAGGTACCTGATGGAGAGGATTTCGTTTACGCGGTTCTCAAGCCCATCAGATCACTTTTGATACAGCCCGCCTACTTTACAAACTCCCGGGGAAAAAGAGTGGTTCGAACCTTTAACGTCTACAAGTTAGTTCATTTGGTAAATTTGGTTCGAAAGGTAGCATGAGAAAGAGGTATCCTACGCTGTTAAGAAAACGATGTGTATGACTATTTATACTCAAATGGCAGCAATCTACTGGCTTTGATCCTTAATCACAAACATCAGAATTTTAATTTTGTTCGTTTATCAAAAGTAACTTCTCAGTATTATCGACATAGATTACTAAATATCAGAATTATTTGGTTCGAAAACATACTGCTACCGGGCACTTGGCGAAAAGGTCGGAGATATCTCCGGCCTTTTCTTGTTTTAAAGGGTTAAGGTCCGCTCTGGTCCTGGTTATCAGCGCTGGTAATACATGCGGTTCAGCGATTCGAAGTTGATTTTCTGAGAAAATTAGTTTTTCAGGGAATAATGATTTGTTTTTTGCCTCGAATGCCATTCACAATAGCTGCCTTTTAATTAAGAATAAGAAGCGGTTTGTTATGAGCATCCCGGCCATTATTATACCCAGGTAGTGCTATTAAATATTCGACCCATCATTTTCTACCTCCCACATCTTCGAAAGCCTAATCTAAATTGCATTACTAACTAATTTTTAAATAAAATCACGAATGAGAAGGGTAAATATTTAAAATATAAATATTATTTTTGCAAAATATCTACCTGCAAAAGGCGCAACAATGATCCCTAAAACGTTCGTAATCTACCTACCCTTTGTGGTAGCCCTTACCATTTCTATACCTGTTTCCGCACAAGGGCTGATTATTAGTAATGGAGCTAACCTGATAGTACATGACACAGCAAATATCGTAGTAAATGATGGCGGCATTACCAACTCCGGGGTATTCAATGGAGGAACAGGTGTTGTTACCTTCACCGGCGCTTTACCAGCTACATTATCCGGCTCATCTATCACCTATTTTAATACGATTACCCTAAACAAACCAGCAAACACTTTAACGCTATTTCAGCATTCCGGGGTAAATGACCGGGTCAACCTGATAGCTGGAAACATTGATTTAAATGGATATAACCTCGACCTGGGCAATACTGGTTATCTGAATGGGGAAACTGATGCTGCCCGCGTTCTGGGCCCTAATGGTGGACTTTTGATCAGGTCAGCGGATATTTCCGTTGGCACGACTGTTAACCCGGGCAACTTAGGCATGGTATTCACACCAACTACTAACCTGGGCCTCACTGTTATAACCAGAGGACATCAATCCTTACTGATAAACGGTAATAATAGTATAAACCGTTTTTATGAGGTAGCCACAACTAATAGTGCAGATGTGAAAGAAAATATCACATTTCAATATCTTGATGATGAACTGAATGAGAATATTGAAAGTGACCTGGGGGTTTATTACATAAAAACAACTGACACAACAGGATTTTGGCAAACAAAAAACGCGGCTGATGTAAATGCCAATACCATCCAAATAACTAATGGTGCTTTCTCCGGAAAATATATCATTGCCAGTAATAAGGTTGATTCTATCTATGCCACTCCACTGGTGGCAAACATGAATGGAAATACCGCAACGCTTAGCTGGACTACCCTATTTGAAAGAAATACCGTTCGTTTTGAATTACAGCGAAGCGTACAGAATGGTAGTTTCCACGATATAACAACAATACCTGCTGCAGGTAATTCAGACATTGCCCATAATTATACCTTTTTAGATGCCGAACCTGTTTCCGACCTCTGGAATTACCGGTATAAGATCATTTTTAATGATAGCACCTATTTATATTCAAATATAGTTACAGTATCACCTGCGGGGTATCAGGACATTTTATTGCAGGTAACTCCAAATCCAACTACCGGTCCGGTAAATATTAAATTCAACAGCATCGATGAGCGAAAGGTATACCTGGAAATTATAAGCAACACTGGTGCATTAGTGGCGCGAAGGGAAATAAATGCTACCAGGGGAATGAATACTGCATCTATTGATATCAGTAATGCAGGGGCAGGTACCTACTATATTATACTGGAAGGCATTACTGACAAAGCATACAAAATAATAAAACTCAATCCTTAATATTTATTACACACACATGCAACTTAGAAAACTCCTTACAGGCTTTTTACTTGCATTCACTTTACAGGTTTCCGCACAAAATGTAGGCGTTAACGCTGACGGATCTCAACCTGATAATAGTGCTATGCTGGATGTTAAAAGCACGGTAAAAGGTTTACTTATACCTAGAATGACTGCTGCACAAAAAGCTGCAATTGATAGACCCGCTAATGGATTGTTGATCTACCAGACTGATGGCACAAGCGGTTTTTATTATAATAAAGGAACATCCGCCTTACCGGAATGGACAAACCTGGGGGCTTTAGGAACTGGGGGAACCAATGGTGCAAATGCATTAATAAAAACATCTAAAGTAGCTGTAGGCGCTGATTGTAGTAATGGTGGAGCTAAGGTGGAAGTTGGTACAGATACCAATAATAATGGAGTGTTAGATAATAGTGAAATTGAAAGCAATTTTACTATTTATATATGTAATGGCGAGACTGGTTTAACAGGTGCTAAAGGAGATAAGGGAGATACCGGGGCTACTGGTTCACAAGGTATTCAGGGTATAAAAGGAGATAAAGGAGACAAGGGGGATACGGGTGCTACCGGCCCACAAGGCGCTACTGGTCCACAAGGTATTCAGGGTATACAAGGAGACAAAGGGGATAAAGGAGATAAAGGGAATACTGGCAACACAGGGGCTACTGGCCCACAAGGCGCAACCGGAGCCAAAGGTGACAAAGGAGATACGGGTCCTACCGGCCCACAAGGCGCTATCGGCCCACAAGGTATTCAGGGTATACAAGGAGACAAAGGTGAAAAAGGTGACAAAGGAGATAAAGGGGACACCGGTGCTACAGGCCCACAAGGTGCAACTGGAGCCAAAGGTGACAAAGGAGATATCGGCAACACTGGTGCTACCGGCCCACAAGGTGCCATCGGCCCACAAGGTATTCAGGGTATACAAGGAGACAAAGGAGACAAAGGAGATAAAGGAGACACCGGTGCTACCGGCCCACAAGGTGCCATCGGCCCACAAGGTATTCAGGGTATACAAGGAGACAAAGGAGACAAAGGAGATAAAGGAGACACCGGTGCTACCGGCCCACAAGGCGCAACCGGAGCCAAAGGTGACAAAGGCGAAACAGGTAATGGCTTCTCTAACGGCACTACCGGCGGTCAGGTGATCCTCACTAATCCTACCGCTCCTTTTGCACCCGGCGCCCCTGTATCTGTAAGTGGAGATGCACTCTTGAATTCATCAGGTGTGCTTACAATCTCCAATGATGCTATTACTACCACCAAAATCAAAGATGCAAACGTTACAGTGGCTAAAATATATACCAGCTCCGGAACTGCCAGCAGTTCTACCTATCTGAGAGGTGATGGTACATGGTCTTCTGCTTCCAATGGTAAAATTGGCGTCATTGCCTACAATTCCGGAACCCAAAACGTAGCTGCTGCCTCTACCTCATCTTATGGCATTATAACTTTCAATAACTATAGTATCCCATCTACAGGTTATTTTGATGGTTCAATTTTTAGAGCAACTGAAAGTGGCGTATATATGATCACCGCAAACGTGGCCACCACCGCCACAAATGCTGGAAGTCCACGTCCTGGCATCTTAAATGCAGGAACAAATACTGTTATTGCATGGGGAGTTTCAGACGCTTATTCATCTGCCTACCCAGCATCAGCTACTGCCTCCGGCATGGTTACAACAGTAATTTCAATGGCTCCAGGGGATCAGATTAAAGTTATTACGTCTAATACATCTACTTATGCATTACCTGTATCCACTGATGGCAGTACAAGGTTTGCTGTGATCAGGTTATTTTGATCTTATTTCTAATTAAATTGGTTAGAAAAACTTACTGTTAATGTAAACATGGCGAAAGCCGGGGAAAATTCTCTCCGACTTTCGCCATGTTTACATTAATTACACCCTCCAGCAATCTTCTAATACTTCCTCTCTTCTACAATTTCCTCTTTTATTCGCTGCCTGATGTCGATTTTGGCGCCCGTAAAAAGGAAAATTGTTGTTCTATATTCTCTTGCATTCGGATTGGTGACAGAATCAGCTGCCACGCCGGTATTGAAATAAGCACCTGTTTTTTGCAGTTCATCATCTCTGTCATAATAGTCTTTCACTCTGATCAGGTTCTCATACCACTCATTCAGTACAAACCAATTAATATAATCAGCATTAAATGATACTGCCTGTATACCTTTTTCAGAATAATAATTGATAGCGCCTGCCTGTCCATAATTATCACAAAGCACCAGGGTCCGGGAGGGAAGCTCCGCATAGATACTATCCACTTTGTGTGCCAGTTCCCTCCATCCAAGCATGTCTGCAAAGTCCTGCGGTAATGCATGGTCTTTACCATCCTCCCAGCGAAGACGTCCTAATCTTTTATATTGCTGCTGATGTTTCAGGATATATTCAGGACCATTATTTGGAAAGGCAACCTTATACATTGGAAAGAAGGCAAGCAGGGGGATTAAAATTACAAAAGGTCGTAAATAACTTTTCCAGTCTCCTGACAATACCCTTGAAAGAAAAACTGCGCCAAAAGCTATGTAAGCCGGATATACGCCGATGGCATAATAATCTTTTGCCTTAAAGTAGATGAAAATAGATAAGGTGAAAATGAATGTCCAGAAAAAGAGCCTGTATTTTTGAAATGGCCTGTATGATACCAATGCTACTAATCCAGATAAAATTACAATAGCTGCACCAAAAAAGAATAACAACTGGGATTTTAAAAAACCCGCCCTGCTTACATTCACCAGTTGATAACGCGATAACTCTTTCATGTGGCGAACAACCGGAAAATTATTATTGTATTGCCATAACAGATTCGGAAAAATAAGTACCAATGCAAGTAAAGCTGCCAGATAAAATCCTTTATTGGTAAATACTTTTCGCTGAGGTGATAGTACAAGCGCAGGAAGAAGCCCAAGGAGCAGGAATATTATATTGTATTTATTCAGGAACCCTACGGCGAAAACAATGGCGGCAAGCAACAGCCATTTCTGCTTTTCTGAATTTATATACTTTATGATGCAGTAGTAAAAGGCCGTCCAGCTCAGCACATCTAATGAATTTGGCTGATAGAGAGTATTTAAAGCCAATATAGCTGAAAACAATACACAAGTTGCACCTGTAATTAAGGCAAACAGATCTCCGCCTAATTCTTCAATTGCCTTCCATACTATCAGAATAGTCAAGGCGCCAAATAACGCAGGAAAGAACTTAATCCAGAAAAATGTATTTCCCAGTAGCATGATCAGAAAGGAAATCCAGGAAGTCACAGGAGGTACCGATAAATAGCCCCATGCCAGGTGGTGTGCCTGATCAAGATGTAAATATTCATCCCGTTGTAAATCGTATGCAGGGCTTATCAGCATATATTGCAATAAGAATTTTAATATGATGAACCCTATTAAAACTATTGTTCTTTTTTTCATACGCAATTCATAAATAATAGTTTGTAATAAACGACATTTATTACAATTTATCCTGTGAGCTTTTTATAAAAAACAGGAAACCGCAGATGCAGCAATCAATCATTTAATCTGATTGCAAGATCGTCTGAAACTACTTTTTTCATTAAATCTTACTCCCGTTCAGGTAACCCAACTTTTTGCCATAGATCGAACAGGTAAATAGTAATGCATCGCAGGAATAGAAGGGGTAATTTGCGGTGTTTTTGCCTGGTATACCGGAATAAAAGAGGTATCTATAGAAATGTAAAAAAGATTCAATTCAATCAGTTAAGGCAGTTTCATTACCGGAAACAGTTGTGTAATCTTTAATTTAATTGATCCTCAGGGGATTACAGTGATTTATCCAGAATCACTGCAATCCCCTGAGGCGTTTTAGGCTGGTAATACCTCAATAATAGGGCTAAACCAGGAATAACCCGTACATAAACCGTAGATATCCCGCCTCTTTTAGAAGGCGGCTTATAGGCGGCTTATA
>Ga0065165_1003591_pt1 | contig 10692 bp, 9 predicted proteins | sample AraplaMF_Cvi_mMF_FD_63813 | JGI IMG/M metagenome (GOLD analysis project Ga0065165, IMG submission 63813) | Arabidopsis root microbial communities from the University of North Carolina, USA - plate scrape MF_Cvi_mMF (version 2) (version 3) | ecosystem: Host-associated > Plants > Roots > Endosphere... | reverse complement strand
CTCGCTGACTTGCTTGACCGCTTCAGCCTTGAACTCGTCGGTGAAACGTTTGCTGGTCATAGATCCTCCGATCCTCAATAGACACTATCAGGTGTCTACGGAATCGGGGGCGTACCAGCTCGTCGGTCATAACATCTCGGCGGTGATCCCCAACCGCGAGTTTGAAGCTTGGCTTATTGCAGGAGCATCTGGAATCAACGGCCAACGAGGACTTCAAATTAGTGATGCGGACCTCCTCGCTGACCCTGAACATCCTCGCGACGCGAAGGGCTGGCTTGGGCGCAGGATGCCCGACGGCTATGGGGAAACGGTGGACCAACCTGCCTTCTCAGCGAACATGGATTTAGATCAAGCACGAGTGCGGTCCCGCTCGTTTCGCAAGCTGTGCGATGAGTGGGACAGGTACTTGGCGAAGACCAACGCCCCCTGAAGCAGACGAACCTGGCTACTAGCTTCTTTGCTCCTCGGCTCGAAGAAGGATAGATATTTCACCAGGATAGAAATCAGATCGATAGCAACACCTAGGGCGATCTAACCCAAATCGACTAGATTTGGGCCTTCCATACTGCGTTTGGCCCTCAAAACGGGGCGCTTCCAATGGGTCACGTTCTGATGACGACTGGACATGCGAGTTGATGTCACGGCAGATTGATACTTTTGACGTTGGACCCAGCCGAGACGGTGACCAGTTTCATTACTCACGTGCGTCCCGCCTTTGCCTGGAGCTTCTCGACGCATCCTCCGACCTCAAGGTCGTATCCGTTGAAGGCATTTCAAAGAAGGACTCCGTCAACGCTGGCATCGAATCCATCGACCTCGCGCTCTACTACGGCAGTGCCAACCTGTGCGCGGCACGTCTCGTACGCTATCGCCAGCTCAAGCATTCAACGCTCCACGCCGACAAGGAATGGACCGCAAGCGGCCTGAAAAAAACGCTCAAGGATTTCGCTGACCGCTTTACAGCGCTGGTGGGCCAGTTCGGTGTCCAACAGGTTTGCGCGCGCTTTGCTTTCGAGTTCGAAACCAACCGCCCACTCTCGCCTCGCGTGGATCAAGCGCTGGCGGATCTGAGGCAGGGCACGTTGGGGCGTGACGCGCGCTATATCAGTCACGTGACGGGTCTGACGCCTGCTGACCTCCAAACGTTCGCCTCGCTATTCCGGCCGATCACGCGCGTTGAGGGATTTCTCGAGCAGCGTGCGCTGCTCAATCGTGACCTGCGGGCTTACCTCCCGGACAACGACAAGGACGCGGCGATCGCACTACGCGAGCTCGTCGCACGCAAGGCCACGACTGAATTCAAGTCCAATCATGAAATTCGGCGTGAGGATGTCCTAGACACCATTGGTGTCCGCCTAGACGATCTGTTTCCAGCGCCAAATGAACTCGAGTCGCCCCCAGTCGTCGTGGTGCGCGCCCAGATGCCGGATTTGGTCAGGGTGATCACCGAATCGTCGACTCCGGTCATTGTCTCTGCCGATGGTGGCTACGGCAAATCTATCGTAGCCACCCAGATCGGCCCGGCACTGTCGGGCAGTACGACCTTCATCTATGACTGTTTCGGCAATGGCGGGTACCGAAGCTTCACCGGTCTTCGGCATCGCGCGAAGGACGGGTTGGTCCAACTGGCCAATGAAATGGCTGCCCTGGGCCTATGCTACCCGCTTATCCCAACACCTAAAGCAGATGACGCCGCGTATGTTCATGCTTTCCTGGCGCGAGTGGGCCAAGCCAGCGCCGCCGTGCGCAGTCGGGCTGCTGATGCGTACCTCGTTCTGGTCTTAGACGCGGCGGACAACGCGGAGATGGCGGCTGAGGAATTTCACGACCCGCCCAGCTTTCCGCGTCTGCTGCTCGCCGAGTCCTTCCCTGACAACGTTCGGCTAGTGCTCACAGCGCGTCCTCATCGGATCGACAAGCTCCAACCGCCACCGGGCGTGGCCCGTTTTGATCTCGATGGATTCACCGAGAAGGAGACCGGGGACCTGCTCAGGACCCGTTTCCCGGGCGTGGGTGAGATGGAAATCCGAGAATTTCACCGTCTGACCTCACGCAATCCGCGAGTGCAGCGCGCGGCGCTGGATCTGGAATCGGCCGCGTCGCTGGCCGACGTCCTACGCGGCCTCGGCCCGTCGCCTCGCACGGTCGACGACACTATTGGAGATCTTCTAGAGCAAGCCATACGCCAGGTCCGGCATGTCGCGGCGACGGTCGAGCGGCCCCAAATCGACCGCATTTGCGCGGCGCTCGCCACGCTACGTCCATTCGTGCCCATCCGGATCATCGCGCTGACGGCGGGTGTTGATGAGGGATTGGTCCGTAGCTTCATCCATGACCTGGGCCGAGCGCTGCTGCTTCGAGACGACTCGGTCCAGTTCAGGGACGAGCCCACGGAGACGTGGTTCCAGAAGCACTTCAGGCCTGAACAAGAGGAGCTCGAGGCATTCGTCCGCCGCCTGAAGCCGCTCACGCGGGAGAGCCGGTACGCGGCATCCGCACTGCCTGCGCTGATGCTGAGTACTGATCGCTTCGATGAACTGGTACAACTCGCACTGGACGACGACGCCCTGCCTGAGAACGACGAGATCGCCCGGCGTGACGTCGAATTGCAGCGGCTGGAGTTTGCGACACGAGCGGCTCTACGAGCGCGCCGGTACGTCGATGCCGCCAAGCTCGCATTGAAGGCCGGCGGGCGGGTGGCGGCCGATGACCGCCAACAGACGCTCCTGAGCAGCAATGTGGATCTTGCGTCACGGTTCCTAGATGCGGATCAACTGTTAGAGCAGGTCTCCAGGCGTCAGATTGTCGGCGGCAACTGGACCGGCTCTGAGCATGCCTATGAGGCGGCGCTGCTTTCAGGACGAAAAGGCCTAGAGGGCGAAGCGCGTACCCAGTTGCGCTTTGCCTATGACTGGCTCGGCCACTGGCTGCGCAACCGGCAGGAGAGAGATTATCGAACCTCGGTCGAGGACCAGGACATCCTAGAGTTGGAATGGGCCGAGTTAAATGTCCATGGTCCGGCCATGTGCGCTGCGCAGTTGCGACGATGGCGGCCGCGTGAGCTTTCCTATCGCGTTGGGCGACCGCTCGCGAAGCGCCTGGTCGAAGCAGGGCGCTGGGCGGATGCCGACGCCCTGGCTATGGCGGCCGGTAACGACATTGGATTGGTCCTCGCAGTCGCCTACGAACTGAGGGCCGTCGAACGGCATGTGCCAAAAGCCGCCGCCGTGCGCACAATTCGCCTGCTCCTCCATTCGCGAGTCAAACTCGACGCGCCGGGCGACTGGCGAGGCGAAGGCAAGCGAATCGGAGCGGTCACATCGATGATCGATACCGCACGGCATTACCGCTTGACATCCAAGCGCGCACTGGCCGGCCTCTTGCGTCGCTACCTGCCTGTAAGCGCGCCTCGCACCCTCGAATCGGAACACCTCCACGACGATCGGTTTGTGTACCTGCGGGCGTATGCTCTGCTGGCGGTGCTTTTGGGCAAGCCCCTGACGCTCGAATTCATCTACGGGGCAAAGCGCAGGTCCCGCAAGAAACCGAGTGAGAATCGGTTCAGCGACCGGGTATTTGAGAACCTCAAGGCGTTGTTGCCGTGGCACGAACTGAGCGTGAAGGTCCGTTCCGGCGCGATGTCCAAAGAGGAATTCGAGACCGCATTGTCGGCGGTGCTGAAGCACTGGACGCGCCACAGGCGAGACGTCTACCAGGACTGGTCCGCAACTGCGGACGAGGTCGTGCGGCTATGGTCCGAGTGCATCGTGTTGCTCGGCGGCGGCGAGGCGCCCTGGGCGCGCCTGGCACAATGGCAGGAAGATCTACGAAATCCCCTTTTCATTCCGACCCTGGCAGACCTCGCGCGACGCGCGGCATTGACGGGTGGCCCCCCAGGTATTGTCCTTTCCTTTGCGCACAAGGCTCGCGACCGGATCGGAGAGGAAGCCGAACTCGCCGAATCCATGGCCGATAGCTTCGTCCTCCTCGCTCGATCCGTGCTGGGGGCCAGCGAGGATGATGCCCTGCAGTACTTTAATGAGGCTGTTCGCGTCGCCAGTAGGATCGGACAGGAAAACCTTGAGCGATGGGGCGCCCTGTTGCACCTGAGCGATGCCTGCGCTGCGGACAGGATCGATGACCCGCAGCTCGCGTATCGATTCGCGCGTGCGGCCGAGCTCACTCGATCGTACGTCGATCGCGACAAGCACTTTGATTGGGACCACACAATCGAGGCGATCGCAACGCTTTCGCCGTGCACATCGCCCGCGATCATGAGTCGATGGCGCGATCGTCGATTCGGCGAGCCAGAGCGTTTTTTTCCCCAGCTTGTCGAAGTCCTGTGCAAGCGGGGCGACCTGGATGGTCGGGACGCGGCAGCCCTTATCTGCTTCGAAGGCAACTGGGATTGGGCGGCCATGATCGAGGTCGCGCTAGATGCGGCCGAGAGCGGCGCCGAGAAGGACAAGCTGATGGCGCAGTTTTACCGATACCTGCGCTTCTCCGCGAGTTCCAGACGGCGTCTGATGAAGGTCGGAAATGCAGTCCAGGCACGGGGTCTGAACGCCCAGCCTTTTCGCGAACTGGAAGAACGCGCCCGGCGGTCTGAATCGGATCGCGACTCGCAAGTGGCGCCACTGGCGGGCGGGCTTGAGTCCAGTCCGGCCTGGGACTTGGTGTTTTCAGGCATCGATCTCGGCAGCGCGTCGGGCCTTCTCGAAAGCCAGTCGCGACTACCGGACGGCCACTTCGGGCGGTGGCGCGAGGAGTGGATCGGCGAAGCACTGGCCCGCGTGCCCGCAGGCAGGGAGCGCGCATTCGTCGAGAGCCTCGAGGCGGTTGACGACTGGAACCCCTATGCCGTCCGTAGGCTTATAGAGCAGATCCCCGCGACCTGGACAGACCGACTCGCGGCGCGACAGGCATTGGCGTCATTCGTTCGGCGCATGGCTCGCGACCACGCGACGTCACTCAGCATCGACCGCCACTACCAATCCTTGCCTTACGACCTCGTCTTTAAGAAGACGGGGGTCTCGCACCAAGAGCTGTTGCGGTGTGCGCTTGAGGCGATCGCCGAAACGAGCCTACCGAATACGTCCCACGGCCTCTTCCAGCTCGTCACAGTCATTGCTCAATTCCTGGATCCCGTCGAAGCGCGCTCCGTGCTGGGCTATGGCCTTGAGCATCTGGAGGATATGCTCGGCTGCGAGCAGAGCGATGGGCCATGGGGTCCGCGCTTGGTACCCGCCGGCGGCTGTCGCGAAAGCATCGCAGGCTATATCTGGGGCGCCCTCGGGGCTATTGAGTCGGGACGACGATGGCAGGCGGCCCACGCGGTTCGGGCGCTGTGCAGATTGAACCGCGAAGCACTCTTGGCGGACATCCTCGCGCTCGCGACCGGCGCCAATGTGTCGGCTTTTACCGACGCAAGCTTCCACTTCTATCGATTGCACGCGATCCAGTGGTTTCTTATCGCACTCGACCGCGCTTCGCGTGAATGTGGGGACGTTGTCGCGCGCCATGCCGCGTGGCTGGAATCGTTGGCATCGCGGCAGAATCATCATGTGGTCTGCCGCGGTATCGCGGCTCGCGCTCTCTTGGCCTTAGCCAATGGGGGCCACGTGACGATGGATCCGGTGGCCCGCGATGCTCTAATCTGGATCAATGCGTCCACGCTTCCGACGCAGTTTTCCGCCCACCACACCCGGATCCACCGCGCCCCACTAGGCACGGAGGACGAGTGCGAGTTCACATTCGACTACGACTTCTCGCGCAGTTGGATCGAGTCGCTGGCACAATGCTTCGCGATAAGCCCCGGGGAAATCAAGGCCAATGCGTGCCGGATTATCCGCGACGACTGGGGGCTGCAGGAAAACGGCCATTACGATCGGGATGCGCGTGCCCTGCGCGGCCAATTCAAGGAGCACGCGAGACGCCGCAACAGCGGGCTGGGCGGACAGGACAATCTCTCGTTCTATCTTTCCTATCACGCCCTGATGGAGGCCGCTGGGCAGTTGCTGGAGACCCATCCGCTCCATGAGGACCCGAAGAGTTCATGGGGATCCTTCTCTCATTGGCTCGAGGACACTGCGTTGATCGATGCGAAGGGCGATTGGCTGTCAGACCACAGGCAGATGCCTCCACTGGATGCCATCGAGTTCCCGGCACACAAAAAGGGCACATGGCCCGTCCCTACGGCAAAGAATTACGCGCTTTCGCGCCTCATGGCTCACCCAGGAGCGGTGGTGGTGGCAGGCCGATGGACGCTGTACGAGGGGCGCAACAGCGAAACCCTGCGCGTGGTCAGCGCATTCGCGTCGCGGGCCCGCGCCGGGGCACTGTCCCGTGCCTTGGCGACGACCCGAAATCCGTACGACTACGCGCTCCCCGAGTTCCAAGATACCCACGAGATTCACCACGGCGATTTCGTGTTGGAAGGGTGGGTGACGGAGTCGGGTGCCGAGTCTGGCGCTGATTCTGATGATCCTTGGACCGGCGGATTGGCCCGACGCTTTCCGTATCTCGCCGGCCCCATCGCGGCCGAACTCGGAATTGTCCAGAGCGAAACTTCTGATAAGTGGCACCAGGATGACGGAACGTGCGTGGCCTGGATCGAGCGGTGGAGCGAAGGCGGCGACGATGAGCACGGGCGCACTCCGAGTGGAGAACGCCTCGTGGTCAACAGGCAGTTCCTGCAGAAGGCCCTTGACCGGCATGAGCGAACATTGATCCTTGAAGTCACCTGCCATCGCCGCGTGGTGCCCTTCAACTACGAAAGAAGGAGTGAAGATGCCGAAGAAGAGCATTCGACGAGCATCATTACGATCGAAAAAACGGGAGCGCCCTGCATTATCGGCCGCAACGTTCGCCCTCGGCGAAAAGCTCGTCGCCGAACTAAAGCTTCTTGAATCGACCGACACGCTCGCGCGATGGATGGCGCACTATGTCGCCGAGCTGATGGTGCGCGCCGAGAACTCCCCTCCGCCAGAGCGCGATGACGCGCGGAAATCCTGCGCGCGCGCCATCCTGGAGCTGTGGGCACAGGCACAGGCTTTCCCCGCAACGACAACGGCGTTCGAATCCATTGATAGGGTGATCGAAACCATCGCCTCCCTGCATCCGGACGGTGGACCGCGTTACCGCAACGACCTCTGGGGCGCCCTCGATGCACGTGCCAATAGGGGGGAAAGTGAAGTTGAGGAGCTTCTGACGACCGCATTGGGGATAGATGGCGCCGCTCGCAACCTCATCCACTACGTCCTTGCGCGCGCCTCGCGCGTGGCGGGGAGAGATAGCGCCGAGTGGTTGGAGCTGGCCCAGCGCCTAGACGGAGAAGATCCCCTAACCGAACTTCGGATCAGGATCGTGATGGCGGGGCGGGATGAGGCGCAGCTTAAAAATCATCGTATCGAGCTGCTGGAAAAACGCATTGCGCAGCTTGAGCACTTTTCTGCTGCGGCTAAAGCCCTCAAGACGAGCCTTGTGGAATCGTTGGCGACTGCTAAAAACTATAGCCATACGCTCGCCGGGGAGGATGAGGAGTCGAATGCTTAGCTATCGCGCGCCCGATGTCGCCGCGCTTCATCGCACTCCCCATGCAATGACCGCCGAGGGACTGATGTCGGGTCGCGCAGTTTTTTGAGAAGCAATACAAAACCCCGCTGCACGCCAATTGGATGACCGGCTTCGGCAACCGCAATCGCGTCGCTCAGTTGACGAACGATCTGACGACCGCCATGGATCTTCATCAAGCAAGCCAAGAAGTAGCGGAGCGCGCCCAAAGCTTGGCCGACGATACCGCGCGTGATCTGGCGCTTCTCAAGCAGCTGGAAGACACGACGTTCGAGGCCATCGATGTGGCCAGGTGTGGAAGATGCTTTTCCACCGCAGCTTCAACTGAATGTCGTGCATGCCTGCCGTGGGTAGAAAGCGAATCCGCTGGAGATCATCCTACTGACCGATAATGCGTACATGCACTGATTGGCCACTCCCTAAGCGTCGCCGTAAGTACTGCGCCCCTGGCTTTTGCTCGGCGATGTTCTGAATGGTGGTACTCGTAACGCTCAATTTTGCCGAGTCGATCGATTTCCAATCCCACATGATCGAAACGAAGAATGAGTAGTCCTGGCCCCGAGTACTGAATATTTGCGGGTCCGCTTCAGATACCCGCACATGAAGATCAAAACCCCTACGTAGACGCGGCTGCTCTCGGAGATACCCTGCAAGTTCCGCCATATCTAACGGCTGACCATCTGTAGGTGCGTCCTCTTTGGGATAAATCTCTTCGATAGCCTTCCCGGCATACGAACTCGCGGCGATGTCCTGAAACTGGATCTCCACCTCGTCCGATGCGGAGAGTTCGCGATTATGCACCCAAATCAAGTGCTTAGTTTCTCCGGGGTCGCCGTAGTAGCCACCAGTCACGTCAAGAATGGCGATTTCCGGCGAAATCACATCGCCTTGAATCCGCACCGAAAGAATATTGAAATTCTCCGAGGACACGGCAGCGGCGACCACATTGTTGATCCGTATGACAAGGCCTGGGTGCAGTTTCATTGACCCTACTTCCGTATTTTAAACGACTATAGCTTGCGGTTGAGACCATGTCCTAAGAAGCGTCGCGCAGCTTGTCGGATGCCCTAGCTCCGTCGCGCTCCGACGGCCGGATAGTGACCCGAGGTCGGCGCAAAGTCCTAAGGCACGTAAGACGCAGGAAGCCCTTCATGCTGGTCACGTATGTCCATTGTGGTGCTCGGCTCGAGTTCGTTGGCATGAGCGAGATCCGCGGATAGGACCATGGCGAGTGCGAAAGTGATGCGGGTTATTTCCATCGACGCGTCCTTGCTCGTCAGTAGTGGGAACTCCCTCGACAAGCACAGCGGCGTCCGCTGACCGAGGACTTTCGTTTTTTTCGCGTCCACGACGACCTTCGCGGACTTCCACCCGGGTGCGGGATGCCCCGCTCCCTGCCCCGATACGGGTGGGAGAAACGCTGACGGCAGGAGTAACACCATGAAAGACGACTGCATCACCACCCCTCTATACCGCGCCATCGATCAGGTGGACGCCATCGACACCTTGGGCGCTAGCCTGGCGGTAGGCCTTCATGCTGGCGTGGTCACTCACGAACACGTCCAGACGCTTATAACCGTGATGGCTAGACAAATACGAGGGCATTTGGAGGAGCTGAGGGTCGCGATCGATGGTCTTTCCTTATAGCGAGGTCCGTGTGGACATCACTCAACTGGCTTTTACCTACAAGCAGCATCCCTTGCGTGCTCGGCTGATAGACGCGGTCGCCTGGTATGACCTAACCGATCTATGCACCTTACTCGGCCGAGCGTCACTCGAGGACGCGACCGCCTTCGTGGCCTCCGCCCATCCCCAGCGCTTGTGCTGGCTGGCCGGAGACGCAGATAGCTCCCCATGGGTCGACGACGACGGGCTGTGGTCAATCGTAAGTTTGGCGGGCTACCGCTTCACCGACGATCTGGCCCAATGGCTGCACCTGGTAGTAGCGCCAGAGATTCGCCACGCCATGTACGAGCAGGCCCCGAATGGAAATACTCCCGAAGTGCGCGAGTTGTGGCATGTGATTGATCAGCTTCTTGACATCGGCTTAGTTAGGGACCATGGCTGCGGCACGGAGAGACTAGCCATCAATCTTGCCGAAACAATGCTTGCGGCACTCCGTCGCGGTCTTCCATTACCTAGCAAGGCAAGGCTGAATCGCCTTCTTGCGCAGTCCAACACGCCGGCATACCTCGGACGCATGCGCATAACCCATAGCCAGCGCCAGACTCTTTGCCTGATCTTTGAACGAGTTTGACTGGAGTTCGGTCCAGGCCCAGGGGACTCTTTCCAACCCTGCATCAATCCGCATCAATACTCGCCCTAGAGGAATCCCCCTCCACGCCAAGTAGATCCTAGCTCGGCGCCGTTACATCTACTGCGTCAAAAGAGAAGGGAGAAGTGCGCAGGCGAGGAGGGGGGACGACCGCGCGCGCCAGGGTCGAACCAACCCGGTTGGTCAATTACTGACCAGGCCTGCGTCCCTGGTAGACGGACTCCTACGGGCCGCGCGCCCGCACTCCCTCCGACAAGGCTCGCGCCCTTCCGGTGCGTCTATGGAGGGCTGCTCATGCCACTTTCACACCCGGGTGCTAGATTTCCGCATCGATAGAACGGTCGATTTCATCAACGCAAAAAGGGTCGCGTTATATGCACCTGCTGTCACGCGCAGTTTTCGGAGTCGGGCTCGCTGTCGGCCTTTGTGGCACAGCTGTGGCCGCATCACCCAGCACTGGGCTTGGCCAGTCTTGGCCCAATGCGCCCGATGTGAGCACGAACCCTAATTTCCACGTCTATGTCTTCGACTTCGGTGGGATTCGATACATCCAGGTCAACGACATCAATGGGAACGTTCTCGGCAGCGTCGGCAGCGCCGGCGGTACCTTCCTTACCCTTCCCATTGGGCGGTACGCGAACCTAGTCGATACCCCCTCGCAACCTGCAACCCTTCCTGCAGCCACGCAGCCGGCCGCCGCGCCCAAACCGATTTACGATGACGGCACCACGGCTATCACCGTGACACCGCTTTCTAACGGCGCCATGCAGCTCCGCGCCGCCGACACCTGTGGTGACCCTGTCACTTGCAATATCAAGGTGCAATGAATGGATGCGCCAACCCCG
>Ga0065165_1003590_pt1 | contig 10695 bp, 13 predicted proteins | sample AraplaMF_Cvi_mMF_FD_63813 | JGI IMG/M metagenome (GOLD analysis project Ga0065165, IMG submission 63813) | Arabidopsis root microbial communities from the University of North Carolina, USA - plate scrape MF_Cvi_mMF (version 2) (version 3) | ecosystem: Host-associated > Plants > Roots >... | reverse complement strand
GGGTGCCCTTTTGATGAGATCACCCTTCGGGCCGGTGCCTGCCAAGGCGCTGGCGCGAGCCTTCCCGTAGTGTTAACAGGCCCTTGTCACCATGACCCGACCGATCCGCACCCGCATCGCCCCGTCGCCCACCGGCTTCCTGCACCTGGGCACGGCCCGCACCGCGCTGTACTCGTGGGCTTTCGCGCGCCACTTCGGCGGTGAGTTCGTGCTGCGCATCGAAGACACCGACGTCGCCCGCTCGACGCAGGATTCGGTCGACCAGATCCTCGCGTCCATGCGCTGGCTCGGGCTCGATTGCGACGAAGGCCCGGTCTACCAGATGCAGCGGCTCGACCGTTACCGCGCGGTGGTCGACCAGATGCTGGCCGATGGCCACGCCTACCGCTGCTACACCACGCCCGAGGAGCTCGACGCGATGCGCGAGGCGCAGCGCGCGCGCGGCGAGAAGACGCACTACGACGGCCGCTGGCGCCCCGAGCCGGGCAAGACGCTGCCGGCGCCGCCGGCCGGCGTGGACGCGGTGATCCGCTTCGCGAACCCGCAGGACGGCATCGTCCGCTGGGACGACCTGGTCAAGGGCCCGATCAGCATCGCGAACAAGGAGATCGACGACCTGATCATCATGCGGGCCGACGGCGTGCCGACCTACAACTTCGCGGTGGTCGTCGACGACTGGGACATGGCGATCAGCCACGTGTTCCGCGGCGACGAGCACGTGAACAACACGCCGTGGCAGATCAACATCTTCAATGCGCTGAAGGCGCCGCTGCCGCTGTTCGGCCACGTGCCGGTGATCCTCGGCGACGACGGGCAGAAGCTGTCGAAGCGGCGCGGCGCGGTCAGCGTGACGGCGTACGAGGAGAACGGCTTCCTGCCGGAAGCGATGCTGAACTACCTGGCGCGCCTGGGCTGGAGCCATGGCGACGAAGAGCTGTTCACGCGCGAGCAGCTGGTATCGTGGTTCGACGGCACTCACCTGTCGAAGAGTCCCGCGCAATGGGATGCAGCGAAGCTCGCATGGGTCAACGCGCACTACCTGAAGACCATCGACGAGCGCCGCCTGGCCGCGCTGGTGGTGGGGCAGTTCGCGCGCCGCGGCATCAGCGTGTCGGAAGACGAGGTGGCCGCGCGCTGCGGCCTGTTCAAGGACCGCTGCTCGACGACGGTGGAACTGGCCGACTGGCTGCAGATGTATTTCGCCGACGTGGCGCCGAGTGCCGAAGACCTGGCGGCCCACGTGACCGATGCGGTCAGGCCGGCGCTCGCGACGCTGCGCGACAAGTTCGCTGCGCTGAGCGAGTGGAGCAAGCCCGCGATCGCGGCCGCGATCAAGGAGACGCTTGCGGCGCATGGCCTGAAGATGCCGCAGGTGGCGCATGCCGTTCGCGTGCTGGTGTGCGGGCGTGCGCAGACGCCGTCGGTCGATGCGGTGCTCGAGCTGTTCGCGCGCGAAAAAATTCTGGAGCGTCTCCAGAAGGCCTGAAAAATCTGCCTATAATCGTGGTCTTCGCTAGTGAGAACAGCGCAGCGTCTGAAGGTAGCTCGAAAGAGCGGCCGACAGGAAACCCAAGGGGGTATAGCTCAGCTGGGAGAGCGCTTGCATGGCATGCAAGAGGTCAGCGGTTCGATCCCGCTTACCTCCACCAAGACATCGAGTCGGGGTGCGCTGTTCAAAGTGGTGAAGATGTGAAGAGTTTTTGTCCCCTTCGTCTAGAGGCCTAGGACACCACCCTTTCACGGTGATTACAGGGGTTCGAATCCCCTAGGGGACGCCAAGTTTGGCGGGGCTTGCGCAGAGAGTCGACGGCTGAAAGGCTGCGGATCAAAGCGGAAACCCGCTGCGGTAAGAAGAAATTGGAGTGGTAGTTCAGTTGGTTAGAATACCGGCCTGTCACGCCGGGGGTCGCGGGTTCGAGCCCCGTCCACTCCGCCAACAAAAAGCCCTTGTGAGTCAACGACTTACAAGGGCTTTTCCGCTTCCAGGCTTGCCTAAAGTTTGAGCATCGCAGCTGCTCAAATTCCAAGTTTGGAATTTGACTGTGATTCTTGCGCCGATGCGGCGCAGTCAAGCGAAGCCTTTCGGCATCCGCAGCGGGGCTTCGTTGTCTTGCAGTTGGCATTGCCACCAACTTACGTCCCGCCATGCGCCGAGTTTGAAGCCGACCTCGCGGAACGTGCCCACGGGTTCGCACAGCCGTCTACTTCGCCATGGGCGTCGAGGGACGCCAGCCAGGCCGCGGCGCTGGTGCTGCTGCGACACCGCCACGGAGCGCAGCAGCGCGTGTGGCCCGTGCCGCTCCAGCGTCGCGCAGCCCACTGCCGTCGACGCCTCCTCGGCGACGACGAAGTGCTGCAGGCATTCATGAGCGCCGTCGGTCGGAAGCTTCGACTGGGTCAGCAAGTCCGTGATGGCCGGCCAGTCCATCGACAGCGCCGGACGGAGGGCCGCTGTGCTAGCCACGGCGCACCCCGTCATCCAGCACCAGTTCGCCGTCTTCCTTCGTGAACGGCGGAAGCGCCTCGACCGGCAGCAGTGCGAGCACGGCCTCGGAGGGGCGGCACAGCTCAGTCCCCAAGGGCGTGGCAACGATCGGCCGGTTCAACAGGATGGGATGCTGGACCACGAAGTCGAGCAATTGCTCGTCGGTCCAGTGGGGCTTGTCCAGCCCCAGCTCGGCGAACGGCGTGCCCTTCTCGCGCAGCAGCGCGCGCACCGGCTGCCCTGTGGCAGCGACCAGCTCGCGCAGACGTTCCTTGGAGGGCGGGTTCTTCAAGTACTCGATGACGGTCGGCTCGATGCCGGCATGCCGGATCAAGGCCAGCACGTTGCGCGAGGTTCCGCAGGCCGGGTTGTGGAAGATCGTGATGTCACTCATGGTGCTGCGTCGAAGAAGGTTTGGCTGAACCAGGCTCGGGTGGCAGGAGCCAGCGGTGCGCAGCCACGGCCAGCGCCGCGCCAGCCACCTCGGCCGCGATGAAGGCGGGAGCACTGCTCGGCGCGATGCCTGCGAAGCTGTCGCTGAGCATGCGTCCCGCCACCGCCGCAGGGTTGGCGAACGAGGTGGACGCGGTGAACCAGTACGCGGCACCGATGTACGCGGCGACCGCGGCGGGGGTGCGGGAGGGCGGCGCGCGCAGGATGACCAGCAGCAGGCCGAAGGTCGCAACGCCTTCGGCGAGCCACTGTCCGGGGCTGCTGCGTGTCCTGGCCGCGAGCTGCAGCAGCGGCAGGTCGAACATGCCGTGCGCGAGCCATGCGCCGCAGGCCGCACCGAGCAGTTGGGCCCCGACGTAGGTGGCGAGGTCTGCGCGCGACAGCCGGCCCAGGGCGACCATCACGCCCGACACCGCCGGATTGAAGTGCGCGCCGCTCACCGGGCCGAACACCTCGATCAGCACGTACAGCCCACCGACGGTGGCCAGTGCATTCGCGAGCAATGCGATGGCGACGTTCCCTCCGGCCAGGCGCTCCGCCATGATGCCGGAGCCGATGACCACCGCCAGCAGCAGGCCCGTGCCAAGGAGCTCGGCGCAGGCCCGTCGGGTCAGGCTGTGCATTGCGGTCGAAGGTCAGCAGCAGGAGGGCGAGGGCGCTGCGCTGACCGGAATGCTCAACGGTTTGCCTCGGGGCGTGTTGCTCGCGCAGCAGGCGGCCGAGCTGGACTCCGCCGCCTGCGGCTTCTCGCTGAACACCGGAATGTTGCCGAGCGTGCGGAACTGCTCCCACGCGATGCCCTGCGGATCGGTCACCCAGTACTTGTCGCTGCGCGCGTAGCAGCAACTCGTTTCGCCGACATCGAGCAGCGTCATGTCGGCGGCTTCGGCACTGGCCTTCAGCGCGGCGAGCTCTTCCTCGGTGTCGGCCTGGATGCCGAGGTGGTCGACGCCCGGCGCGCCGCCTCGCGTCGAGATGGCGAAGTTGATGCGAGGATCTTCGATCATCCACTTCGCGTAGTCGCTCTCGACCCGGGTGGGCTCCGCGGAAAACATCTTCGAATAGAAGGCGATGCTCGCCTGCAGGTCCTGGACGTGGGCGTGGACATGGAAACGCTTCATGGGGGACTCCTGAGGGTGGATCAGCATCCGCAGCCGGTGGCTGCGGCAGGGACTGCGCAGGATTCGCCCGCGCAGCAGTTCTCGGTGAGGTAGCCGATGACGCCGTTCATGCGCTCATAGGCCGCGCGGTAGACCAGGTGCCGGCTCACGCGCTCCTGCGAGACGAGACCGGCATTCACCAGTTCCTTCAGGTGGAAGGACAGCGTCGTGCCGACGATGCCCAGTCCTTCGCTCATCACGCCGGGGGTCAGGCCGGCGGGTCCGGCCACCACCAGCGCGCGGAAGACGTCCAGGCGGACCGGATGGGCAAGGGCGGCGAGGGCGGCGATGATTTCGTCCTGGTTCATCTGAGCGACTATACGAGGATTATCGAAATGATGCTGGATTTTTTTGGCGGGCCGTGCCATGCGGAGCCACCAGCTGGTGGTGGCTCTTCGTCGTGGAGGCGTCGGGCGACCCGACGCCGGCCGACCTCGTTCAGGCCGGCGGAAACTTGACGCCGCGCAGCAGCAGTCGCATCGAGCGATCGACTTCGGGGTCTCGCCTGTCCTGCTCCGCCGGCCGTCCGTTCGCGACGAAGTGCGCCACCAGCTGCAACAGGCTCTCGGCCTCGATCGGCTTCTTGACGAAGGCGTCGTAGTCCTTGAACAGCTCGTGAACGACGGCCTCGTCGCTGGCGCTGACGAAGACGAACGGGATGTCGGCGAGCGCAGGATTGGCGCGCAACGCGAGGCCCAGTTCGCTGCCGGTCATGTGCGGCATCATGAAATCCGAAAGAATCGCGGCCGGCTTCTCGCCGGCCAACAAGTCCAGCGCGGCCTTGCCGTTCGCTGCCGCGGCCACCCGGTAGCCTTCCGCCTCCAGCAGCATCTGCAGCACTTCGGCGTTTCCGTACTCGTCTTCGACTATCAGGATCAACTTCATCGGCATGACGCTCCCGAAAAGTTACGACACCGTCAGCCCGGATGCGCCACACCCGAACTGAAACCTGGTGCGAGTCACGCGCACCCCACGCATCTTGCGGATGGCCAGTTCGCGACCCTCCTCCGCCCGGACAGCCTGCGAAATCTCCAGCACATTGTCGAACCAGGCCTTCAAGCCCTCGGCCGAGGACCTGCCCGCCGCAGATCCGAGCGCAGCCGGATCCAATGTGAACACCGACGTGACGCCCCTGGCCTTCAATTCGCGAAGCAGGCGCCCGATGAACCGATAGCCCCGCTCGGGAAACGCGACGGTGTCGGCGAGTGCGGCCAGGCCGTCGATCACCAGTCGTTTCGAGCCGAACTCGTCGACGAGCCGCAGCAGCTTGTGCCCGATCTCGTCCATGCCCTCGTCTTCCTGCGGCTCCCACTGGATCTCCAGCGCGCCGCTGTCGATACCGTCGGCAATGGGCAGCGAGAAGGCTTCGCCGAAACGGACGAGATCGCCGGGAGCGTCGGCGCTCGTCAGCAGCAGGCACCGCTGCTGCAGGCTGGCCTGCGCGGCAAAGGCCAACGCGAACAAGGTCTTGCCGGCGCCGCTGTCGCCGACCACCACCGTGCTGCTGCCGCGAACGAAGCCGCCGTGCAGGCAGGCGTCATCCAGCGCCGCCATCCCCGACGACACAGGCCGCTCGTCTGCGTGCGCATCGGCGCGCGGGGTCCAGGGCAGGCCCTCGAGCCGCGGGAAGAAGCGCAGGCCCTCGTCGGTGATGCAAAACGTGTGCTTGCCCCGCTCGACCGCACTGCCGCGGAACTTGCGGATCTGGATCCGTCGCTCGGCGCGCCATTGGTAGACGTAGTCCTCGAACGCAAAGATGCCGTCGACCATCGTCTGCTCGGCGTTGAGCGAGCGGTTGCCGCCGCTGGTCAGCAGCAGGCCGGTGCAGGTCATCGCGGACGCCACGCTCTGCAAGCCATGGACGAACTGCCGGATGCGCTCGTCGGGCCCCAGTTCCTGGTTCTCGACGACCAGGCCGTCGACGACGAACAGCGAGGCCTTGTGCCGGGCCAGTTCTCCGCGCACCAGGTCGATGACGGCCTTCAGGCCTTGCTGTTCCAGTTCGCGGTAGGCGCTGACGTAGATCACCGCGGAATTGACCGCTTCGGGCTTGAAGTAGGCCTGGCCCTGCATGTGCTGCACCATGCGCGAGTGCGACTCGGCGAGCAGGGTCACGTAGAGCGTCTTGGTGCCGTCGTTGGCATGCGCCTGGTAGGCGATCTGGTTCGCGAGGGTCGTCTTGCCGACGCCCGGGGGCCCTTCGAGGATGTAGACGCCGCCTTCGAACAGACCTCCGTGCAGGATCTCGTCAAGTCCGGGAACGGCCGTCGGCAACCTTTTCATCTCAGTCACTTTTCCTCCTGGCACTGCCACGAGGCCATCTTATCGCCGCATCGCAGCGACGCCGCTGCAGACGCCGGTGGCGACGAGGCCGGTGGTGGCCAGCATCGCCGCCGTGTGAACCAGCACGGCCGCCAGCGCGAGGCCCAGCGAGCCCGATGCGGTGATCTCGCGCGCCGGGTTCCCGGCGAGGCACAGCGGCATGAACGCCGGCACCAGCATCAGGCCGGCGCCGTGCGTGGTGGTCATCAGGAACGACCACGTCGCCATCAGCGCGCGGCCGGCGTTCGAGGCGCCGGCCGCGGCGGGTGCTGCCGGGCCCCGCAGCGCGCGGCAGGTCGCCACCCCGATGAGCAGCACGACCAGCAGCACACCGGCCACCCGCCAGACGCCGTCCCGGTCCACCGACCCGCCGTGCGCGAACACGAACGCCACCGCCACGATCGACGCCACGTGCCCGAGGCCGATCGCCCACAGCGCCCGGCGCACCGGCGTTCTCTCCCGTGTGCGCAGGCCGCAGGCCGCCGCCAGCCCCCAGCCGTTGAGCGGACTCAGCCCGTGCAGGGCGCCGAGCCCGGCGAGCGCCACCCACGGCCACAGGCTGGCCATGGCTCAGGCATGCGCCGAGCAGCACGAAGCCGCTGCTGCCTTCGCGGCCGGCGCGGTCTCGTAGCGGTCGTGGTGGCGCACCCACTCCATCGTGTGGCTCATGCCCGCCTCGTCGCGGCCCTTCGGCGTCAGGTCCAGCAGGTCGTAGGTGCCCATCATCAGCTCGACGCCGCGCCCGAAGGTCGAGTAGGTGTGGAACACCCGGCCGGCGTCGTCCTTGCAGAACACGCTGATGCCGGGCGCCTCTTCGGCCGGGAACGGCTGCAGCTTGTAGTTGTAGTAGGCCTCGCCGCGCGCCACTTCGTCCGGCGTGAACGTGACGCCGAAATCGCGATTGAAGTCGGTGCCGTTCGACGACACCCAGCGGAACTGCCAGCCCATGCGTTCGCGAAAGCGCTCGATCTCGGCCAGCGGCGCGCGCGACACCACCAGCATCGAGACATCGCGCTGCGCCAGGTGCGGCACGGCCCCGTCGAGGTGGTCGGCCATGAACGAGCAGCTCTTGCAGCCCGCTTCCCAGCCGGGTGCCAGCATGAAGTGCTGCACCACGAGTTGCCGGCGGCCCTCGAACAACTCGGCCAGCGAGCGCTTGCCGGCGGGCGTGTCGAAGATGTAATCGGTCTCGACGCGCACCCACGGCAACGCGCGGCGCTGGCGTGCCAGCTCGTCGTGCTGGCGGGTCAACGCCTTCTCGCGCTCGAGCAGCGCCTTGCGCTCGGAGATCCAGCGGTCACGGGAAACGACGGAATGGTTCATGGTGTTGTCGGTGTTCATGGCGATGCTCCTCGGCTCGGCGAGCCGTTCGTGGTGGAAGGACGGGGTGAGGGGAGGGATGACGAGAGGGATGAAGAGAGGGCGATGCGAGCGTCCAGCCGCTCACGCCTTCGGGCGCCGCACGGCGCGGACCTTGCCGGTGCCGCCGCCGCCGCAATAGAACAGGCCCGCGCCATCGGATTCGAGCCCGCTGACGTTGATGCCGGCCGGCATCGTCAGCCGGTCGAGCACGGCACCGCTTTGCGGGTCGATGCGACGCACCTCGCTCTCGTCGCCTTCCCAGGTGCCGTGCCACAGCTCGCCGTCGACCCAGGTCACGCCGGTGACGAAGCGGTTGGATTCGATGGTCCGCCGGATCGCGCCGGTGGCCGGATCGATCTGGTGGATCTTGCGTTCGCGGTGCTGCCCGACCCACAGGCTGCCCTCGGCCCATGCGAGCCCCGAGTCGCCGCCGCGGCCGGGTGCCGGAATCGACGCCAGCACCCGGCCGGTGGCCGGGTCGATCTTGTCGATGCGCGATTCGGCGATCTGGTACAGGTGGGTGCCGTCGAACGCGGTGCCGGCATCGCAGGGCAGCTCCAGCGTGCGCGTGGTGTCGCCGCTCGCCGGATCGAACGCCACCAGCGCGGCGCCGGTGGCGGCCCACACCTGGTGGCCGTCATGCGTGACGCCGGCCACCTTGGTGGATTCGCCGAACGGGCCGTACTCGCGCACGATCTCGGCCGTGCGCACCCGGGGGGCCGGGCTCTGCGGGGTCTTGAGGTTCACTGCTGCTCCTTGTCTCGCGCCGCGGATCGGCGCCGTGAGACAACTCTATGCAATCGGCAGCGCAGCAGGGAGTAACAAGATCGTCGTGAATCCGGCCAGCGGCGGTGCGAGCCAGCGGCGCGAACGCGCCTGCCCGATCGCCCGCACGCGGCCGGCGGCTTCGAGCTCGGCGAGCGCGCGCTGCACGGTGCGCTGGCTGGCACCGAGCGCCAGCGCCAAAGCCGAGGTCGACCAGGCCGCGCCGTCGCACAGCAGCGCCAGCAGCGAGCCCGGGTCGCCATCGATCGGCGGTGCGAGCAGCACGACCTCGCGCGCGCCGCGCGGCTGGAGCACGAAGCCGCGCGAGGTCGCTTCGAGGTCGGCCAGCGGCTTGACCAGCGCGCGCAGCCGGCCGATCTCGACCCGCAGCCGCGCCCGGTGCGTCGCGTCCGGGCGGCGGGTGTTGAACACGCGCTCGATCAGCTCGTCGCGGTCGACGTCGCCTGGCCACGCCTGCGCCAGCGCGCGCGCCAGCCCGAACAGCACCGGCCGGCGGGCCAGCGGCAGCCAGGTGTCCGCGGCCTGCAGCCCGTGGCGGCAGGCATCGACGACCAGTGCGTCGGAGGCCAGCAGCGCCGCGACCTCGTCGATGCGCAGGGCCTGTTCGCCGCCGGCCTCGGCGCGGCGCACGCGGCGCGCGGCCGGCTGGTCGAGCGCGGCCTGCGCCTCGGCCACCTCGGCGGCGAGCGCGGGCACGCCGGCACGCTCCGCGGCCGCCTGCGCGCGAACGAGCGCCGCACGCGCCGGCACCGGCCGCAGCGAGCGCAGCGCGAGTTCGGCGGCGCTCAGTTCGGCCACGGCGGCGAGCGATGCCGGCAGCCCGCGCACATCGAGCTGTGCGAGCGCGGTGCCGGCCTCGTCGAGCCGGCCCAGCAGCAGCAGCCGGCGCGCCGCGATCAGGCGCGCCTGCAGCGCATTCGCGTGGTCGTCGCGCGCTTCCAGCACGAGCGCGGCGTCGGCCAGCGCGCGCGGCGAGCCGCCGAGGTCGCGCATCGCCAGCGCCACCTCGGCCTCGGCCACGACGCAGCGCGCCCGCGCCAGCCCTTCATGCGCGCCGAAGCCGCGGGCCGCGCTGCGCAGCAGCTCGCGGGCGCGTGGGTGCTCGCCGAGCTGGGCCATCGCGATGCCGCGCAGCGCCAGCGCCGGCGGGTCGTCGCGCAGCGCGATCCGCTTCAGCGCGCCGAGCGGGTCGCCGGCGGCCAGCGCACGTGCCGAGGCGGTGATCAGTGAATCCATCGCGCAAGGCTACCTCGGCCCGCGCCGGCGCCCGATGCCGAGCCGTTCAGGCCATCTCGGCCGGCTCGGTGTCGGTGCGCGGCCGCAGTGCCAGCGACAGCAGCTCGTCGAGGCGGTGGTACGCGAGGCTCGCGCCCGACACGAAGTCGGTGCCCTGCCCGTGCGAGAAGCGGGCCGAGTCGAGCACCGCGGCCAGGCTGCGCCAGGCGCGGGTGCGGTTGGCCAGCGGCGACAGCAGGTGGCGCCCGCCATGCGTCTCGCTCAGGCCGAGCTGCTCGCCGAGGTTCTGCGCCTGCGCCATCATGTCCAGGCTCAGCATCAGGCCCTCGCTCGCATACAGCCAGCCCAGCGCCTCCATCAGCCCGAGGCCATGGGTCGCCGGCGTCGCGCCGGGGTTCGGCGGCCAGGCCCGCAGGTCGTGCAGGTCGGCCTCCATGCGGCGCGCGCGCGGTGCGTCGACCAGCTCCGGATCGGGGATCACGCGCCAGACCTCCTCGTCGGCATAGAGCCGCCGAACGTCGGCGAGCATGTGGTACAGCACCGTCAGGAAGCCGGCATAGTGTTCGGCGGTCCGGAACGGCTCGATCAGGTTCAGGCCGTCGCGCAGGTAGTCGTGCAGGAAACCGGCGTCTTCGCTGAGCCGCTGCGTCAGGGTCCTGCCCGACGGCGTCGGCGCGAACGGTGCCGGCACGGTCGGGAACTGCAGGGCGATGTACGGGATGTGCATGGGCGCGCGTGGGGTCTCGGTGATCGGGGGTCAGCGGTTGGCATGCTGCATCGGCTGCGTCGGCGCGAAGCCGTGCTCCGGCAGCGTCGGCTTCTCGGTCAGCGAACCCGGCGAACGGGCTGCCGCCGGGGGATACCCCGGCGAGCGCGCCTGCACCTGCGCGC
>Ga0065165_1003588_pt1 | contig 10696 bp, 11 predicted proteins | sample AraplaMF_Cvi_mMF_FD_63813 | JGI IMG/M metagenome (GOLD analysis project Ga0065165, IMG submission 63813) | Arabidopsis root microbial communities from the University of North Carolina, USA - plate scrape MF_Cvi_mMF (version 2) (version 3) | ecosystem: Host-associated > Plants > Roots >... | reverse complement strand
AGCCAGCGGGTACGTCGCAAAGCTCGATCCGGAAATTCACCTCGACGATCAGAGATCTGCGCCGCTCGCGTGCCAACGCGTGCACAGGCGCCGCAAGACGCGCGCCCTGCGCCCGCTCGTCCGCTGCGTATTCCGAGCGGCCAACTCGTTTGCATTCGACTGCCCAGCGCCGCCGCCCACGCGCAACGTTGAGGTCGTTGGTCTTGCGCCGGCCTGGTTCCTCGGGGATGAACTCGACCTTCGGCCAGCCATTACGCTTGTACGCTCCCGCGACCAGCAGCTCGTAAATGCCATCATCGGGCTGGCGGCGGCCATCGGTGAGGATCCGGGCGGCGCGTTCCTCGGCGCCGGCTATTCCGGTTAGTTGCGGCAGTAGCTGTCCCAGTCGATGGAAGACCGGCGCGAGACGGTACGCCTCCGGCTCGTACCACTCGCTACGATCGACCGCATAGGCGTTCGCCTGAAACACATACCATGCGGCGAGATCGGTCGGGTCGAACAGCGCCACACGGTCCCCATCGAGCCACCGTCGTCGTGCGTCGTGGAAGGTGTCTCGCACTCTCTCGAGTCTCGCCTGCCAAGCCTTAAAATCAATCAAGCGCGTCATCCACTCGATGGCGGCCAGCGACTCCTCGTCTCGCCAATCCTGACCGTGACGCTGCGCAATCCAGACGGGGGAATTTCTCATCCGAATTCCTTCATTGGCGTGCGACGCTGTCTTCAGGGGCTCCACCAAATCGGTGGCGGCAGATCTTGAATCGGTGACAAGCCCAGCGCGGCCTTTCCGCAGAGGAGGCAGTCAGCTGATAGCCTTTGCTCCGCACGACTTCTCCCGCGAATCTTTCATTTATCCCGCAGCACCCGGTCAAGCGCGACATCATCGAAAGCATAGCTTGGGCCCCGTTGCCGGTAACCAATCACCCTGATTTTGTGCTCCTTGAGCACGCCTGCGAGCCTGTCCGGTGGCCGCGCCGGAACGACGATAGCCTTAGCATGCCGCTTGGCGAGCAGAGATTCATAGACAAGCAACTGCCCCAGAGCTTCATAGATCGAGCGCGCGGTGGTGTCGGTCTTGATCTCGAATAGAGACGGATTGGCGGCGCGCGTGCGGAGATCGGGCCCATATTTGCCCACACGCGCGTTGCTGTGAAGGATCCCGCGCCGATCGAGTTCGACGGCAAGCGCGTGCCAGACATCGGCATGGATATTCTTCGCTTCGGTTTCGGGCCGTGCGGGTATGACGTGCCTACCTCGCTTCTCCGGCCTGGACTCTCCTTCACCTTCATCGACGCGCCGATCGAGAACGGCCTCCTCCCTGCCAAACAGGACCGCACTTCGGACATAGCCACAGGTCCTGACGAAGCGCGCGACAGCTGCGTGGAGTTCGTTCGCACCCCGATCGAGCGGAGCGACCAGAAAGTACCCGCGGCGGGTGCCATCCGAGAATTCAACCTCGACTGGTGTCAGGTCCGACAGCTCGGCAAAACGTTCGAAATCTACGCGAACGTTGCTTGGATGGACCCGGCCACCATGAAGAATCCAGCGTTGTCCAGCTCGATCCAATGCCACGAGGCCCTGCGTTCCGCCGGCAACGCCGGACTGGGGCGGATTGATCTCTACGAGGACGTTGCCTCGGGGCGGTCTTGGATTGGTGCCAAACCCGTTCCAGTAGCGCCAGCCGAGCTTCGTGTTCGTCGCGCTCGTGCCGAAGAAGGACCAATAGCGGTAGCGCTCCTGCCAAAGAGCCTGGTTGTTGCCCCACGGTATGGATTCGGCACCGTTCTCGGACAACTTGCGCCAGTCGGCTATCGCTTTTGCAATTTTGGTCGGGTGCTCTTCGGCCGTGAAGAGCCTTGGAGTTGCAGCCATCGTCACCCTCCCGCGAGCGCTGCGGCCGGAGTGCCGCCCGCTTCTTGCCCCGCGACGCAGTTGATGCGTGAAACCGACCCTTGGTGGAAGCGATCGCTTCAAGACCCGGTTCGGCGGTGTGTGGCGTTGACACCGACATTCGATGCTATCGGATCTAAGTCGGGAGGGCTTGGCTCTCAGGTGTATCCAAGGTCGTTCCGCCACCTTGCTCGAGCTTTGTAGTGGGCAAGATCCTGCGCTATGGACGCCATGACAGCCAAAAGATGGACCAGCATGAACATCACGCCTAAAGACGTACGCGTTCGGACGCTCTTCCAGTCAAGCTTTTACAAGATTCCTCGGTTCCAGCGACCCTATTCTTGGGACAAGGGCAATATCGAAGATTTCTGGACCGATGCGGTCGCTTCCGGGAAGGAAGGGTATTTCATAGGGTCAATGGTGATGTTCGGCCACAAGGGGGAGCAGGATCTCTTTGTCGTCGATGGGCAGCAACGGCTCACCACCATCACCATCTTCCTGGCAGCGTTGCGTGACACACTGATCGACGCCGGAGAGCAAGATCTCGCTCAGGGCATACAAAACGTCATCCAGCGCAACGACCTTGCGAACAAGTCGCGCTATGTGCTGCTCACCGAGACATCTTACCCTTATCTCCAGGAATATGTGCAGAAGCTCGGGGCGCCCGACGTAACAATCAAGCCGTCAGAGGAAGAGAAAGGCATTCAGAGCGCCTATAACTTTGCGAGGGATCGCTTCACTGCGATGCGCGAAGCGGCAGCCGCCGATCTCTCCGGCACAAAGCGCAAGACCGCGGTGCGCAAGCGGCTGGAGGAAGCACGTGATCGATTGCTCGGCCTCGATGTAATCGTAGTTCAGCTCGATAACGAGGACGACGCCTATGTCGTATTCGAGACTCTAAATACGCGAGGGAAAGATCTTGAGCCAAAGGATCTGATCAAGAATCTTTTCACCAAGCTTATCAAGCCGAAGAATGCAGACGTCGACCCGGCGAGGATAAAGTGGAAGAAAATGATAGATGCTATCGCCGCATCTGCTGCTTCACTCGACGTGTCTACTTACTTACATCATTATTGGCTCTCGCTCTATGATTATACCCCGGAGAGAACCTTATTCGACAAGGTCAAGAAGCGCGTGACGAAGGCCAATGCCTCGGGGCTTCTGGACGCCATGGTACAGGACGTGGAGCAGTATCGCCGGATATTTGAACCGGATAATTTCACTTGGGAGAAAGAGGCAGAACCGCTTAAGCGCTCGCTCCGCGCGCTCGCGATATTCAAAGTGCGCCAGCCGACCCCGATGATCCTCTCAGTTTTGCGCGCCTACCGTGACAAGCGCATTTCTCTGAAACAGGCACGTGACACGATCGAGGCCATCGAGCGCTTTCACTTCATGCACACCGCGGTCGCAGGGCTCTCTTCTTCCGGTGGCGTATCAATGATGTACGCAGCTGCGGCGCGCGAGCTAGCCAATGAGGTGGATGCTCAGAAGCGAGCGAAAGGCCTTCGCGAATTCCAAGGCAAATTGAAGGACCGCGAGCCGGAAGAGGATGCGTTCGTCACCGGCTTCCTGGAGCTGCGCTACAGCAACTCTGAAACCCGGAGCAAGTCACTAGTTCGCTATATTCTCGAGCGGTTCGACATGCTGCTGCGCAAGGACGCGACGATTAATTACTCACTGATGACCATCGAACATATCGGTGCGCAGAATCCCAAGAGCGGAGCCGCGCTCTCGCGCTACGCCGAAATCGGAAACCTGGTATTGGTATCGGAAAAGTTGAACGGCGACATGAAGAATAAAGACTTCGTCGAAAAGAAGAATCTAATGTTCAAAGCCAAGCTACCGTTGGATCCGATGCTCGGCGCCGCTACGAGTTGGGGCGATCCTGAGATAGAAAAGCGCGGCGTGGCCATCGCGAAAGCGGTCTTCAAAGGATAGTGTTCGCCGAGGCCACCCGGGTTCTGAGACGCTGTCGCATGAAAGCCTTAAGCTTCAGCTTTCGCAGCAATTTCATAAAAGGGAGAACAAATGGCCACCGATGCTGAGGCGAGTGAACTCTTCAAGTTGCTGTCCGAGAACCTCGCGCAACATTCCCGTCCGGAAGAGAAGGCAGCTGGCTTCCCGACGGGAATAGACGCAGAGATCCAGGCGGGAAGGCAGGTCAAGGTCAAGCTGACCGTGCCCGCAGATCAGCGTACCGACGATGCTTTGGCCGGTCCGCGCGTCACGCAGTCGACGACGCGGGCAGAGTTCGTCCAACGCCGCGACCTGACGGGGAAGGAAAAGCTGGATATCTTGCTCGATGGAATCGGACTAGCTCGCGTGGCACCGCCACGCATGGCGAGCAAGATCCTGGAGACGATTGGCGCGATCTCGCCGCGGAGCAAACTGGAGAACGTGAGCTTTGCCGACGATCTGAGTTCCGACCCCAGACTTAGTTTTGGACCGCAAGAAGTCGCGACGGCAGTGGAAGCGGTTGGTGAACTCCAGCGACTGCTCAATGTGGCGCGAAGCGAGCTTGGCGCGTCGATCGAGCCGATGTCGGAGGCCTAGTGGATGGTTACGCCGGCACAATTGTATAACGCGATCAGCAACACGCTTGCCGGATTGCCCGCAAATCTAACCTCGGCGTCAGCCGGCGCGGATCTCTATGAAGCCTATATTTGGAGCTTGGTCCTGGAGGCGGCGCATAATGAAGGCGCGGCTATCGAATTTCGAGACCGTCGGGGTAATGTGCCAGCGACCTTCTGGTTTCGGACCTCTCCGTCGAACATTTTCTCGACAGCGCACGATTATTGCCACGCTGTCATCGCCTTCCCGGATTGCCCCCCGCTCGAAGCTCATGTGGGCATCTACGTCGCCGGTCGATCCCAAGTGCAGCACGAGTGCGACGTGGCGGTGCTCTATCAAAGCGAGGCCGAGACCTGCCGCACATCCAACGCCCTGCCGCGAAGCGGCAAGGTTTTACTAACGGTCGAGTGCAAATATTATCTCGATTCCAATATAGGTATCAATCTTGGTCGCTCGTTTCTCGGCCTTATACACGATATATACAATGGCGACCGATATTTCGTGGGCACACGAGAATCGCAATCAGTGAGCAAGCTGCTGGGAAAGCATAACAAGGAGTTCGAGTTAGGCCTCTCGCCTCTCGAACCACGTCTCGAAGGGCGGCTTCGCGGGTCGTTTGAAAAGACCTTCCGAGACTTTCGCAGCTCGTGGACTTGAAGTTCGTAGCTGAAGCAACCTCAGCGACGCGTGCAGCACCTATGCCGCGCGCGTCGCACGCTGCTGGGCGCCGCGGCCCATACCCGTGCCAGGATGATCGGCGTGATCGTCGATCAGCGCGAGGTAAGGGCGCGAGACGGGAATGACCGGCTCTGGCTTCGGTCGGCGCTTGCGGGCGGGCGGCAGCAACTTGGGTGGCCCGGCATAGGGCCCCTGCCCGAGTAGCTGCACGGCAATCTCGCGGGCCAGCACCTCCGCGAGTAGCGACGGCACTGCATTGCCGGCAAGGCGCTGAACCTCGTTGCGGCTGACAGGAAACGTGAGACTCTCGGGGAACGTCTGAAGCCGCGCCAGCTCGCGCGACGAAAGCTTGCGGCTTGCCCAGTGAAACGGACCGGTCGCGGAGCCCGGCTGCGCCTGGATGGTCCACGATGGCCGGTCCTTCGCCAGCTTCAGCAGGAAATTCCAATAGCGCGTGCGCCAGCCGAACAATGGGAGCCCGCCGCCGCGCCGGGTGTGCCAAAGATAGTTCTGCCCCTCCGGAATTGAGGGCAGAAGGTCTGCCCACTTGCCCCCCATGGCAAGATCGGGCTCGTTGGGATTTGTAGGCAGGTCGCCGAGCGCGTCCCAAGTGGTTCGATAGGGCTGCTGGCCGGACTCGAGCGCATCAGGTGGTCCGAAGCCGGCTTTGGGGAATTCGAACTCCTTGCCGTCGCGGCTGGCAACGATGATCACGCGCTCACGAAGCTGAGGCACGCCGTAGCTGGCAGCATTCAGAACCTGCCAGCGCGGCCGATAATTGGAGCCAGTGCGACGATTGATCGCCTCGATGCCCTTGAGGATGCGGTCCAGTCCCTCGTCCTTGCCACGATAGGCGAGGCCGTAGACATTCTCTAGCAGGAACGCCCGCGGGCGGGTCTCTTCGAGGACCCGCAGGTACGCCGATAGCGTGTCAGCCCGCTCGTCCTTCAGTCGCTTTGAGTCCCCGGTCACCCAGTAGCCCGACTTCGAGAAAGGTTGGCACGGTGGGCCGCCGATCAGCACATCGGCCTCGCCCGGCGCGAGCTTGGCGGTCGCGAGAAGGTCGGTGCTCGAGACATTGTGAATGTCATCCTCGATCACCGGCCATGCGCGGTTTGCGCGTAGCGTGCGGCAACAGGCACCGTCCATCTCGAGCGCCACCGAGGTGTCGAAACCGGCCGCCTCGAAGCCGTAGTCCAGCCCGCCGACGCCAGTGAAGAGGCTGATGACCTTCATCCAGTCGATTCTTCTACAAAAGTCGCTATCGTGCAATTTACTTATCGGGCGGGATTGTATTGTCAATACAAGATATGAGGGTGCGGCTTAAAGAGCAGATGGAGGCCTATCGGCGCCGCACCGGCGAGCCGATGACCTATGCCGTGCTCGCCGCGCAGGCAGGCGTCTCGCGGGCCAGCCTCGAATCGCTTGCCACGCGTCCAGGCTACAACGCCACCCTTGCGACGATCGAGCGCATCTGTGTAGCGCTCGACTGCGCGCCCGGGGATCTGCTTGAGCTTGAGCCTTCGGAGAAGACTGCGGCATGACCAAGGCCAACGGGGCGATGGACCACCGGATTGCGCGCGGGATTCTGTACGAAGAGGCTGCCAAGGCAGCTGCCGGCTACGTCGATCAGAACTGGGTCAAGCCGATCGAGGCTCTGTCAGAAGCCGCGGCGGGAAGCAGTCAGACGCATATTGCCTTTCTGGGGACCGCCATCCTCGCCAAGTGCACCGTAGCGGCGATTGACGTGTTCGCTGTCAAGAAGGCGTCGAGCCCGCGCGGCTACTCGGCACGCGGGCTCTGCCACGCTGTGCTCGTCCCGAACGCGCCCGAGCTCGATATCAGCTTGGGTGTGACCGGGCGGGAGCCGCTCAATAACCAGCCTTATTTCCGGATCGAACGCCTTACGCGCGACGCGCCCGTCCGCAGCACCGCCCAAGGCGTGCTCAACATGCTGTGCGATATCCTCGATCGGCTCGACGGCTCGACTGAGGAGCAGGCGCGCCAGGCGTTGCGCGCCTTTATTGAGGTCAGGCGCCGTCATGGCGCGCGCTACTCGCGCGCGATGACGGAGCGCGTGGCAATCAGCGTGCCTGCGCTCGTCGAAAGCATCGGCGTGTTGGTCGGAGCGTCCTCCGAAGGCGGTCGTCGAGCTCAGGCGGTGGTAGCGGCGCTGATGGACGTGTTCGCGAGCGCGGAGCGGGTGGATGCCCGGCGGGTCAACGATCCTTCGCGGACGATCCCGGCCGACGTTAATGTCCGGCGCTTGAGCGGTGAAGGCTGGGAACGCGCGTTCGAGGTACGTGACAAGGCGGTGAGCCGCGAGGATCTCTACCTGCTGGTCAATAAATGCATCGGTGGCCAAGTTGATGAGGCGGTGATGGTCGCGATCGCGCCGAGTCCATCGATGAGCCTGCTCGACGAGGCACGTGCCTGGGCCGCCGAGCGTGGGGTTGCGCTCACAGTGTTCAGCGATTGGGCGACGCTTGTGGGCCAAGCGCTGCATTGGGGGTCCCTGCCCACGCTCGAGGGTGCTTCCGAGCTGCCTTCGCGGATTGAACAGCGCCTGATCGAACTGGAGGTATCCGAGGAAGCGCTTGCGCTCTGGACCTCGCTCATTGGCGTGCCAGAGGCTATTGCAGAAAACTCGTGAGGCGCGCGGCGACACGCTCGCGGTCGCGCGTCTCGCACTCCCATATCACCAGCGTATCCCAGCCCAGCTGGGACAATTGCGCGGATGTCTCTGCGTCGCGTTCGATATTGCGCGCTAGCTTGGGCAACCAATAATCGAGCCGGGTCTTCGGCTGCCGCTTGAGCCGGCAACCCTCGTGTTGATGCCAGAAGCATCCGTGCACCTGGACGATTTTCTTGTGACGCGGGAAGACCAGATCCGGCGTGCCGGGAAGATCCCGCCGATGAAGACGGAATCTGTGCCCGAGTGAATGTGCGATTCTTCGCACCACGATCTCAGGCTTGGTATCGACCTTGCGGATCCTGCGCATGTGCTCGCTCCGCGCAACCCGGCTGAGACGATCGGGTGTGCGCGGGCTTTTCGGATCAATCTCGTCTGACAGCGCTTTGCCCATACGGCTGGAGATGGCGATCCGGCGTGGTCAATGAAAGCAGCAGTCGCAATTCCGACAACTGTTCGCACGGGTCGGTCAAGCACCGGAAGGGGGTTTTATGGCTGGGGAGGGCTCGACATTGCGGCGGCCCGATTTCCCTATAACTTTCTGCGGCCTCGGACATTACCGCTGACGCGCGGGGATCCGTTCGCGTCTCCCGACACGACCTGCGCCTTGCCGGACCCTCACCCGCAGAATCGAGTCCCTATCCACGGTCAATTGGAGGTGAGGGCCTTCAGGCTTTGATACTGGACGAGCGTGGCTCGACCGACCTTCACGGTATCCAGATCACCCGACTGGATGAGCTCATAGATGCGCGAGCGGCTGAGACCGGTGATGCGCACGGCCGTGGAGATGCGCACCGTCAGCGGTTCGAGCCGGCTCTCCCATGCGCGCTCGATCATTTCCGCACCCGCGCGCTTGCCTTGCGCGACCGCGCGAAGGCTCTGTCGCTCTCGAGGAATGCCGCAAGCATTGCCGGTACGAGCTCGGTCACGGAAACCTCGACACCGTAGGTGGAGGAGTAGAGCGACGCATAGGTCTGGAGGGTAGCGCGAAGATCTTGGGTTATCGTGATCGACAGCTTCACACGCGCGCGATCGGGCAACTTTCCAAGCTTGAGGTCAGCCATATCAGATAGCCTTTCCATCCGAGGGCGCGACCATAGGGTCGCGGATCACAGCTACGCGGGCGTCCAGCAACGGAGCCGGATGCGCTCCGGGCGGCCCGATCCGGGAGTGCCGTCGAGGCGCCATCTGCCGTGCCCATCGTCGCGTGCTCCCGCGCTGATTGCTGCGTTGTCGGCAAGGATGAGATCGTCCGTGTTTCGGGACAACGGCCTCTCTGGTGCCACAGAGAGCCTTTTTGGTGACACCCGGAACACGCGCGTGTCGACCATGGCCAGCAATCCATGAGGCAGGTGTCCCACAGCGTCTCACGCCGGTGGCGCGATCGCGCTCTACGCCGCCTCGCGGCGCCGAGTCGTCTGCGCGCCTCGGCCGATTCGGGTTACGATCGCTTCTGTGATCGGGTCAACCCACCGTTTCTCTCGTAAATGCGGCAATGGTCGTTTTGATGGGCGAGCGCTTCTGGCGACCGGAATGCCCCGGACGCTTTTCATCATGGCTGCGATCCACCCGCTTCACGCTTCTGTCCGGAGTAGAGCCGGAGGCCTCTCCACGTTGGGCTTCGAACAGGATGCGGTCGTCCAAGCTGACTGCACGTGCTCCACTGGTTTGCTCGAGAGAGCGCGCCGGCACAGCGATCGCGACGGACTGGCCGCGCCCCGCCGTAGTCGGGTGGGCAGGTTGCCCTGACTAACGTCAGGGAGTGTTTGGAGCCGCCTCCGCAACTCCGAACCTGAACGGCTCACCGCTGAGCCACATCGCGTGCATCACGATAGCGAGCTTCCGAGCGACAGCGATGATCGCCTTGGACATGCCAACCTTCTTCGCCAGCTGGGTTCCCCAGGCTTTGAGGGCAGACCATTTCCTGGATCGCAGCAACATCGCGACTGCTGCCTCAGTGAGCAGATAGCGCATCACCTTGTCACCGCACTTCGAAATATGGCCGGAACGATCGATTTCACCGGATTGATAGATGCGAGGCGTCAAACCGAGATGCGCTGCAACAGCCTTGGAGCTACGGAACCGGGTTGGATCATCGATGGTGGCCTTGAATGCCAAGGCGGTAATTGGACCGACGCCAGGGACCGTCATGAGCAGCCGACACGTCGCGTCTTCCCGGATCGTCCGAGTAAGCGCGCGATCCAGCCTGACCATTTGGGCACGCATGGTGCTGCGCGCGTCGAGAAGCGGTTCAATAGCAGTCAGCAGGGCTGGCTCGCGCCGGCACAATTCGAGCACGCGTTCGGCATAGCGATTACGGTGGACCTTGCCGAGCTTCAGACCCTGAACGCGCATAAGCCCGCGAATGGTATTCTCGATCTGGAGCATCGTCGACATGAGTTGCCCGCGGCCGACAAGGATGGCGCGCTGAAATTGAGCGGCACGGCTTTTGACATGGACAGCCTTGTAGTGCCCGAGACGCATCATCGCCGCGATACCGCGGGCGTCATTGCGATCGGTCTTGTTGGGGCGCGTGGATAGAAAGCGTTGTGCATGTCGGGTTTCAAGGCAACGCACATCGAAGCCGGCACCCACCAACCCGCCATGGATCCATTCCGAAAGTGGGCAAGCTTCAATGCCGACCAGGGCTATCTGTTCGCGCCACCCCGCGAGCTTTGTGGCCAAGGAATCCGGGTCGGAAAGTGTCGATCCCTCCGCAACCGTGGCGCCGGTGTCATCGACCACGCAGAACGCGGTCTGCCTGAGCGATACATCCAAACCTACGAACATCGTCATCGGGGCCTCCTGGTGATTATGACCAGGTCGCTACCTTAGATGAGGCGCGATCAGACCCGATTATCCCAGCTG
>Ga0065165_1003586_pt1 | contig 10698 bp, 7 predicted proteins | sample AraplaMF_Cvi_mMF_FD_63813 | JGI IMG/M metagenome (GOLD analysis project Ga0065165, IMG submission 63813) | Arabidopsis root microbial communities from the University of North Carolina, USA - plate scrape MF_Cvi_mMF (version 2) (version 3) | ecosystem: Host-associated > Plants > Roots > Endosphere... | reverse complement strand
CTCGATCGGCGGCGCCATCGCGGCCCTGCTCCTCACCGGCAAGCAGCTGACCACGCCGGTGTGGATCGGCATCCTGATGCTGATGGGCATCGTCACCAAGAACGCGATCATGCTGGTGGAATTCGCGATCGAAGCCATCCACGCCGGCAAGCCGCGCGACGAGGCCATGATCGACGCCGGCATGAAGCGCGCCCGCCCGATCGTGATGACCACGATCGCGATGGCTGCGGGCATGATGCCGAGCGCACTCGCGGTCGGCGCCGGCGGCGAGTTCCGCTCACCGATGGCGCTCGCGGTGATCGGCGGCCTGATCTTCTCGACCATCCTGTCGCTGGTGTTCGTGCCCGCGATGTTCATGGTGATGGACGATCTCGGCGCCCTGATTTGGCGCTTCGCCAAGCGGCTGATCGTGCACAGCGAGGACGCGGAGGCGGACGCTCATCACGGAGCGGCAGCCGCGCAGGCGGGGGCAGCGCCGAAAAACGTCATTCACCCGGCGGCGGAGTAGTCGCGATGTCAGAAGCTCAGGACGTACCTGGACGTGACGCCGCCCATGAGCCTGACATCGCGGAAGACGTTCTTCGCTACGAGATGTTCAAGCGCACTCGTCAAGCGGTCCCGCTTGAGGCCGTCAAAGCTTGGGTGTCCAGTTGGGGCTCTTCTGACGAGTTACCGCGCCCCGACGCGAATGATGTGCGGGGCTAGCGACCCCTACTCGTTCCGCGCGATCGCGGTCAGCTTGGTCATGTTCCTGAGCAAGATGCGGCCGCGCTGCAGATCCAAGATCGCCTCCTTGCGCCAGGCCTGCAGCTGACGGTTGACGCTTTCGCGGGCGGCACCGACGAAGACACCGAGCTGCTCCTGCGAGATGTGCACCTCGGAACCGAAATCGGCGGCGAGCGCGCAGAGCCGCCGCGCCAGGCGTACCGGCAGCGGCTGCAGCATGGACTCCTCCATGCGCTCGCTCTGCCAGCGGATGCGCTGGCACAGCAATGCGATGATCTTGATCGCGACCTTCGGCTCGCGTTCGAGGAAGGCGAGAAAATCTTCGCGCCGCAGCACGAACAATTCGCTGGCCTCGCCCGCGGTCGCGTCCGCGGTGCGGTTCTGGCCGTCGAGCACCGCGACCTCGCCGAACAGGTCGCCAGGTCCCATGAAATTCAGCGTCAGCCGGCTGCCGTCGGAGGCGCCGGTCTCGATGCGGACCTGGCCGCGGCGCACGCCGAACAGCGCGTCCCCGGGATCGCCCTTCTGGAACAGCACCTCGCCGTTGCCCAGATGCTGGGTGTGACAGAGATTGGACAACCGCTGGAGCTCGTCTGTCCCGAGATCCGCGAACATGGCGTTCATCTTCAGAATGACCGCAAATTCGGCCTGCTTGCTCATTTCAATGTCCTTGTGAACGTCAGGTCAGTTTTCTTGTCAGTCGCCTCGGGCAAATCGCTTGAAACCATCACCGGCAGGATCGCGTAAAACCGCGTCGAGGAAGTGTGTCATAAGTCACATAACTTTGCAGCACCCCCTGACTATTTTTACGCGCTTGGAGCCGCTTCCTGTCCGGGGATAAACTCGGACGCGAAGGATGGTCAGCCGGCGGGATTCGACGCCGTTTGTCCGCCGTTGGAAAGTCGAGATGAGAGCCATGAAATTCGCCGGCGCCGCTTTGGCCGCCGTCATCGTCGTGATCGCACTCTTGCTGGTGATCGGGATCCCGTCGGGATTCCTGACCTCGACCATCGCCTCGCGGGTCGAGAGCGCCACCGGCTATCGGCTGTCGATCGACGGCACCACCAAGATCAGCCTGTGGCCGACGTTGAACGTCACCTTGAACGACCTCGCGCTTGCCGATCCCCGCGATCGCAGCGGCATCACGCGCCTCACTATCGACAGCGTGCAGGCCGACATGTCGCTCTCCAGCGTATGGTCGGGCCGCCCCGCGATCAGCGAACTCGTCGTCACCCGTCCCGTGATCTACCAGCCGCTGCTGCGTGAGCGGCTGCCGAATGCTGGAACGTCCTCGAAGCCGCCCCTCGCGCTCGACGCCGGTGGCGCGACCATCGACCGCGTCAGGATCAACGACGGCGAAGTCGCATTCTCCCGCGTGCGTGACCGTGTCGACGGCCGCATCAGCGCCATCAACGCCGACGCGGTCATTGGCCGCGATCACAAGGTCAATGTCACCGGCACCGCGCGCGTCGGCGACCACCCGACCAAGTTCGACATCAAGGCAACCACGCCGGCTGCGCCCGGCGATCGGCCGACGGTCCGGGTGGATTTCGCCATCGACATGCCCAGCGTGCTGAAATCGCAACTCACCGGTCATGCCGAGATGCGGATGAACGGCGACGTCGTGATGATCAACGGTGTGAATGGCCGGCTCGGCGACGGCGCATTCAACGGCTGGGCCTCGGTCGACATCGCGAGCAAGCCGCTGGTGAAGGTCGACCTCGACTTCCAGCGGCTGGCTGTACCGCTGGCGAAGACGCCGGAGGGCGCGTCCGGACAGCCCTGGAGCAATGCGCCGATCGACGTCTCCGGGCTCAACTACGTCGATGCGCAAGTGAGGATCTCCGCGAACGAGGCCGCGATCGGCGATACGCGCATCGCGCCGCTGGCGCTCGACGCAAAACTCGCCGGCGGCGTGCTGAAGGCCGGCACCGCCAATCTCGGCGCCTATGGCGGCCAGGTTTCGGGCGAGGTGATCCTGGATGCGACCACCGGCGCGCCGAGCTTTGCGATGCATTCCGATCTCGTCGGCGTGCGCGCGCTGCCGCTGCTGCAGGGTCTTGCCGAATTCGACCGCATCGACGGCAAGCTGCAGGCCAAGCTCGCCTTGCGCAGCGCCGGAACCAGCCAGCGCGCGTTGATGGCGAACATGCAGGGCACTGCCTTTGTCAATTTCCAGGACGGCGCCATCCGCGGCATCAACGTCGCACAGATGATCCGCTCGCTGACATCGGGCACGCTGTCCGGCTGGCAGGACAACCAGAGCGCCGGTCAGGAGCAGAGCACGGATCTGTCGCAGCTCTCGGCCTCGTTCCGCATCGACAAGGGCCAGGCGGTGACGACCGACCTCAACCTGATCGGGCCGCTGGTGCGCGTCACCGGCGCCGGCACCATCGCGCTCGACACCAAGATGATGGGTTTTCGCGTCGAGCCGAAGCTGGTGATGACGACCGAAGGCCAGGGCCGCGCCAACGAGCCGGTCGGCTTCGGCATTCCCGTGATGATCACCGGCCCCTGGTCGCAGCCGAAGATCTACCCCGACATGGCCGGCATGCTGGACAATCCCGATGCCGCCTATGCCAAGCTGCGCGAGATGGGCAAGGGCCTGTTCGGTCCTGACGGCGCCGGGCTCGGCAACATCCTGGGCAGCCTTGGCAGCAATCTCGGCAATCTCGGTCTCGGCGGCACCACCGCGCCGAGCGGCGGCAATGCGCCCGGAAACGCCAATCCGCCGACCCAGCAGCCGGGCCAGAACGATCTGCTCGGCGGCCCGCTGGGAGCGGCGATCGGCAATTTGATTCAGCAGGGGCTCTCCAATGGCGCGGGAAGCAGCACCGGCGCCGCGCCAGGCAGCGGCCGCAGCCGCAGCCTGCCGGCCACGCCCTCCGCACCGGCGCCGCAGGCTTCGCCCGCGCCGCCAGCCATGGACGACCCGCCGGTCGCGCAGCAGGACAGTCAGCCAATGAACGATGTGCTGCGGCAACTTTTCAACCGGTGATGGGCGGATTGGCGAGTTCGGCTCCACGGCCATCCGCTTACACCAGCCGCCCCGCTTCCGGCTTCCTCCGAACGGAGGAGGCAGGGGCAATCCGTCCCTTTCTGCCTGCCACGGCGAGTAACCACGCCGGCTGCCCGGCGGCCCTTTGGCCCGAATTGTGATAGAAGGACCCCGCAGCGCCGGCGTCGATGGCGGCGCGAGAGGATCGGGATGGCAGGAGCGAACGACAAGAGACGGTTTCTGCGCGAGGGCCTGTTCGCCAAATACGTCGTCTCCCTCGTCGGCCTCGTCGTGTTCGTCCTCGCCGTCAACGGTGCGATGGAGACCTGGATCTCCTACCGCGCCACCAGGACGCAGCTCACCGACGGCCTGGAGGACAAGGCGCAAGGCACCGCGCGGCGGATCGAGCAGTCGATCTCGGAGCTCGATCGCCAGATCAGCTGGGTGACGCGGGCAAGCCAGGACACGCTCGAGAAGCGTCGCGCCGACTACGCATCGCTGCTGCACCAGGTCGCGGTCGTCAACCAGCTGTTCCAGCTCAACGGCGAGGGCCGCGAGGTGCTGCGCGTCTCGCGCCAGTCGACCACGACCGGCAGCAACGCCGACCTCTCCCGCGACATGCGCTTCACCGAGACGGTCGCCCGCGGCGTCAGCTATGCGCCGGCCTGGTTCGCCGACCGGACACCCTTGATGTCGATCTCGGTGGCGCATTCCGGCTTCAATGCCGGCGTCACCGTGGCGGAGATCGATCTCAGCTTTCTCTCCGATTTCCTGTCCGACGCGCAGGTCGGCAAGGCCGCCTTTGCCTATGTGGTCGATCCGCGCGGCCGCGTGCTGGCGACGTCGTCGAAAGGGCCCGATGTCGGCAAGGATCTGTCGAAGCTGCCGCAGGTCGCGGCCGCGATCGCGCCCGGCCACGAGGGCGACAATTCGGGCACCGATTTCAACGGCCATGCAGTGATGAGCGCCGCGAGCACCGTGCCGAAGCTCGGCTGGAGCGTGCTGTTCGAGCAGCCGACCACGCAGGCCCTGATGCCGATCCGCGACCAGCTGGTGCGTATCGCCCTGCTGATCGGCATGGGCCTGATGGTCGCGATCCTCGCCGGCACGCTGCTGGCACGCCGCATGATCATCCCGATCACGGCGCTGCGCGACGGCGCGCACAAGCTCGGCGAGGGCGATTTCAGCCACCGCATCGACGTGCACACCTCGGACGAGCTGGAGGACCTCGCCAGCCAGTTCAACAGCATGGCCGACCAGATCCAGGAGACCTATTCGAACCTCGAGACCAAGGTCGAGGAGCGCACGCGCGATCTGGCGCAGTCGATCAACGAGCTGAAAGTGCTGGAGGAGGTCGGCCGCGCCGTCGCCTCCTCGCTCGATCTCAACGCGGTGCTGCCGACGATCGCCGCGCGCGCGATCGAGATCACCCATGCCGACGCGGTGCTGATCTACGGCTTCGACGCCGAGCAGCACCGCTTCAACCTGATCGAGGCTGACGGCATCGACAAATCCGCCGACGGCGCGCATGTGAGCATCGACGAAGGCGAGAACATCCTGAGCGATGCCGCCGGGAGCGGCGAGCCGATCGCGCTTGCCGATCTCGATCAGGCCGCCGAGCAGCCGCTGCGCGAGGCCGCGATCGCTGCCGGCTTCGGCTCGGTGCTGGTCGTGCCGCTGGTCGACCAGCAGGGCACGCTCGGCTCGCTGGTGGTGCTGCGCCGTCCCAGTGGCGAGTTCGCGCCCAGCGTCATCGGCCTGATGCGCACCTTCGCCAACCAGGCGGTGCTGGCGATGCGCAATGCGCGCCTGTTCAGCGAGGTCGATCACAAGGGCCGCGAGCTGGAGGCGGCGAACGGGACCGTGCGCGCCCAGGCCGACAAGCTCAAGCAGCAGACCGAGCAGCTCAAGGACTGGAACAAGTCGCTGGAGGAACGCGTCAAGACCCAGCTCGGCGAGATCGAGCGCATCCGCAAACTCGAGCGCTTCCTGGCACCGCAGGTGGCACAATTGATCGCCTCCTCCGACAGCCCCGAAGGACTGCTCACCAGCCAGCGCCGCGAGGTGACGGTGGTGTTCTGCGATCTGCGCGGCTTCACCGCGTTCACCGAAGCGACCGAGCCGGAAGAGGCGATGAACGTGCTGCGCGAATATCATGCCGCGCTCGGCAAGCTGATCTTCAAATACGAGGGCACGCTCGACAAATATGCCGGCGACGGCGTGATGATCCTGTTCAACGCGCCGATCCAGTTCGAGGACCACACCAAGCGCGCCGTGAAGATGGCGGTGGAGATGCGCGACACCATCGGCCCGCTCACCGAGCGCTGGCGCAACCGCGGACACAGCCTCGGCTTCGGCATCGGCATCGCGGTCGGCTATGCCACGCTCGGCCAGGTCGGCTTCGAGCAGCGGCTGGAATATGCCGCGATCGGCAGCGTCACCAACCTCGCCTCGCGCCTTTGCGGCGAGGCCAAGCCGAACCAGATCGTGGTCAGCCGCCGCGTCTACGGCATCGTCGAGCCCTGGGTCGAGGCCCGCGCGCTCGACGATCTCCAGCTCAAGGGTTTTAACCACCCCGTGCTGGCGATGGAGATTTTGAGCTGGCGCGAGGAAGTCGAGAACGTGATCGATGCGTCGGTAGCGCGGCGAAGGGGATAGTTGCCTTGACGGTTCAGTAGCCCGGATGGAGCGAAGCGAAATCCGGGTCGTGCGACCAGCGACGACAATCCCGGATTGCGCTTCGCTCCATCCGGGCTACGGGCCCTTGTATCGCTCACCGACAACGTTTCGCGATCCCGCGGCGGATTGCGCCCGGGTTTTGCGTGGGTCACAGCGCCCTTCGAAGTGGAAGGGCGCAGGGAAGACCGGGCACCGGCTGGCACCCGCAAGACCCCTGTGCATGAGTGCGTGATAGTCGCTCACAGGGGAGAAACAGGTGTAGCCGAATGCCCGGCCTTCCCTGCGCGATGGTTGAAACGGCTTATGTCGCGCTCTCGCCGGTGAGACGATTTCCCGTTGCCACCGTCGCCTTGCAGCTTTCATCGGATGCGCCGTCCGGTCGGACATCGCACCGCTGCAAGACTTGACGCCGGAATGTCGGGCGTCACGACCACACGATTTTGCCGTACGTAGGCAGCGCCGTCGTACACGCGCCCGCTGATCGCTCACGGGGACTACCCGCCCTGCGACCGCACCTGGCGCCGACACCGCCCGCGTCCACCGCCCCTCACCCCACGGACCCTGACGATCGCGATCCGTCCCTTACCATGGGATGAGTTGAGAGGCAGCATAGGGTGTGTCGTTTTTCTTGTAAAGCGAAATTTGGATTATTCGAAGGAGAGGCGAGAGCAGGCCTTCTCATAATATCGAAAACAACCCCATGCACAGTAGACGCGGCCAGGCGGATCAAGGGGTTAGGGAACGCGATTCTTGGCGGCCAAGGCTTAACCGACCGCATGCGCTGCTCGGAAAGAAACGCTGGCAAGGTCGCGAAGTGAGGAATGGACCGCAGCCGCCATTCGGCGCGGTGGTCTCCTCTCGAGCGGTCGCCCTCTTCCTTGGTCTCGGCAGCAGCCATGCTTTCGCCGGTGATCACTTGCTCGGTGAGTTATAGAGTGGTGCATTGTCTCATCCGGGGATGATCAATGACCCTGAACTTCCGGAATGATTGGCTGCGCAACTTCTTCGTAGAGGATACGAGGTCACGAAAGGTCCCCGCAGATCTGGAAGCGCGGCTGTTTCGCAAGATCCAGTTGATCGACGACGCGACGACGGACCGCGACCTGAGATCGCCGCCCAGCAATCATTTCGAGAAACTGCGCGGCCATCTTGACGGCTTTCATTCGATCCGCGTCAATGACCAGAGGCGGCTGGTGTTTCGCTGGAACGGCGCCCGCGGCGAGGCAACCGACCTCTATCTCGACGACCACGGCAACAGGTGATCCATGCTGATGACGAAGCGCAAGCCGGCCACGGTCGGCGAAATCCTCACCGAGGAATTCATGAAGCCGATGGGCCTGACCCAGGGCGCGCTGGCCGAGGCCATGGGCGTGCAGCGCAAGCACGTCAACGAACTCTGCAACGACCGCCGCAACGTCACCGCGGCCACCGCGCTGATTCTGGCGCGCGTGTTCGGCAACAGCCCGGACTTCTGGCTGAACGTGCAGCGGCGGACCGATTTGTGGGAGGCGATGCATTCGGCGCGCGATCGCAAGCGGATCGAACGGGCGCGCCCCCTGACGTCGGCAGCGTGACACACACAGCGAGCTTTACAGCAAACCGGATGACTGGGCGGCGGCGCATCCAATTGGGCTCCCCGAACCCCATCCCCATTCCCCGCGACTAACCCTCGCCTCAACGGCGAGGCGATTCCGATGGAGAGACCCGTGGCGTTTGCCTTGCCTTCGCGCGCTTATGATCTGCAGATGCTCGACCGTCCGGCCGACCGGGCGTGCGATCAGGGCTGGGTGTATGGGCTGCCGCCGGGCATCTCGAGCGAGCAATGGCCGCTCGATCCCGTCACCGGCTATCCGCTGATGCATGGTTTTACGCTGCTGCTGCCGGAAGATTATCGCGTGCATGGCGAGGACATCGTCGCATTGTCGTTCTTCGGCACCCCGGCTGATCACACCGACGGCGGCGCGACCGATACCCCCGAGATCCGCGAGGCCGTGATGGCGCGGCCGTCGCATCCCCGTCTGTCGCGCATGACCGACATCCTCGACTACGAATTTGCCGCGCTGTTGCTGACCAGAAGCGAGTACGAAGGCGCGTTCGCGACACCGCCGGCGCCGCTGGCGCTGGCGACGGCGGAGCGTCCGCGCTGGCTCGATGTCGGCGGCGCCAGCGCTTTCTACGGGGCCGCCGCGCCCTTTGCGCAGAAAATGTTCGCGGGCCCTCCGCGCGCCGATCTGACGGAGAACCTCGGAATCGCCCTGGTGCCGCGCGCGACCGATCCCAATGCCGGCAAGGCCCCGCAGGACCCGCACTTTCCGCGCACCCCGCCGAGCGACTATCAGCCCTATTATTACTTTGTCGGCGGCGTCCCGAGCCCCGAGAATTACCGCCTGCACGACTGGGCCAGGGATCACGCGCGCGATCATCTCGGCGGCACCATGCGGCCGTGCCAGGCCGTGCCGGAGATGAGCCCGTTCTACATCGAGTTCGAGGAATATCTCGGCGGCTACAATTTCGGCACTGGCAACGCGCAGCTCGACTTCAAGGAGATGAAGTTCGACTGGGCGTGCGGGTGATCGCGCCGAGCGTGCCACGCCCGCAAAAGCTCAACCAGCGCGCGGCAAAAAAATCGATTTTCGATTTTCTGTTGACCTCGGCGCGGGCCCTTGCGATCATCATTCCATGGGTCCGCTTCAGTTCGACATGTCCGGGAGCCCGGGCGACGGTCCGCGCAGCCTGACATCGGCGCTGCATGAGAGGCTGCGCGCCGACATTCTGGCGACGCGGCTGCTGCCGGGGCAGAAGCTGCATATTGCCGGCCTCGCCAAGCAGTTCTCCGTGAGCCTTGCCGCCGTGCGCGAGGCGCTGTCGCGGCTCGTTGCCGACGGCCTGGTGCAGGCCTCGGACCAGCGCGGTTTTCGCGTCAGCCCGGTGTCGCTGGCCGATCTTGCCGATGTCACGCAAACCAGGATCGATATTGAGGGGCTCGCGCTGCGCCGCTCGATCGAGCGGGGCGACGAAGCCTGGCTCGGCTCGGTGAAGTCGGCGTGGTCGGATCTAAAAGCCGTTCCCTATCGCTACCCCGATGATCCCACGGTGCATTACGAGGAATGGGTGATCCGTCACCGCATCTTCCATCGTGCGCTGGTCAACGCCTGCGGCTCGCCATGGCTGCTCGGCTTTCGCGACGTGCTGCACGAGCAGAGCGAGCGCTATCGCCGTCTGTCAATCCGTCGCGAGGTCGGCGCCAAGCCGCGCGACGTCGAGGCTGAGCATCAGGCGATCGTCGCGGCCGTCCTCAAGCGCGATGCCGACGCGTCGGTTCGCGCCCTGTCGAAGCATTTCGGCATCACCAAGGAGTTCGTCGAGCTCGCCGCCTCGCGCATTGCGGAGGTGAGCCGCACGATTTGACGATCCGGAACAATCCGGCACGTAAAAAAACAGAACCGGGAGAGAACAATGAAGATCAATCGACGCCACGCGTTTATGTCGCTGGTTGCCGCCACCATGCTGGCCGGCCCTGCGAGCGCCGCCGACACCATCCGCGTCGGCCTGCCTACCAAGACCTACTGGCCGACGACGATCGCCGAGACGGCGGTGCGTCAAAAGCTGTTCGAGAAGGAAGGCATCCAGGCGGAGCTGACCATCTATCGCAGCGGCGCCGAGACCTTCGAGGGCATGGCCGCGGGCGCGGCCGACATCATCCTCGATCCGCCCTCGCTGGTCTCCGCCGGGCGCAAGAAGGGCGTGATGTCGCGCATCGTCGCCAACGCCGCGATGGGCAATTTCGGCTGGCAGCTGATGGTGCCAGTGAAATCGACGCTGGAGGTCAAGGACCTCAACGGCAAGAAGGTGGCGATCACCGCGGCCGGCTCCGGCTCGGACCTGCTGGCGCTGTGGACCATCCAGGACAAGAAGATCGATTTTACGCGCGTGCCCGTCGGCGGCGGCGGACTGGTGCCGAACCTGCTCGCCGGCAATGTCGAGGCGGCCGTGGTCTATTCGCCGCTGAGCTTCCAGATCGCGAAATCCGGCGAGGCCAAGACCATCCTCGACTATTCGGCCGCGGTGCCGCCGAATCTCACCGCAGGGTGGATCGTGCTCGACAAGCTCGCCGAGGCCAAGCCCCAGCTGGTGCAGAAGGCGGTGAACGCGCTCTATGGCGCGGTCGCGTTCATGCGTGCCAACCGCGACGTCACGGTCAAGCTGATCGCCGAGCTCTACGAAATGCCGCCGGAGATCGCCGGCCTGGAATACGACAACACGATCATGAAGCTCGAGACCAGCGGCGACATGGG
>Ga0065165_1003585_pt1 | contig 10701 bp, 11 predicted proteins | sample AraplaMF_Cvi_mMF_FD_63813 | JGI IMG/M metagenome (GOLD analysis project Ga0065165, IMG submission 63813) | Arabidopsis root microbial communities from the University of North Carolina, USA - plate scrape MF_Cvi_mMF (version 2) (version 3) | ecosystem: Host-associated > Plants > Roots >... | reverse complement strand
GGCAGCGCCGCGAACAGCTCGCCGAAGCGCGGTCCCTTGATCGGTTCCGGCTTCGCGCGCCTCAGGCTGCCGCGCGCGAAGACCATGGCGCGTAGAATTCGGCGAGCATCTCGAGCACGATCTTGGGATCGGCCTGCTTGTTCACATTGTTCCTGAACTCGGCCGATCCGTGGATGCCCTTGGTGTACCAGCCGATATGCTTGCGCATCATGTTGACGCCGACTTCGTTGCCGTAATGGCTGAGCGTGTCGACATAATGCTCTACGATGACGCCATATTGCTCGTCGAGCGAGGGCTCGGCCCGCGCGGGCTGGCCGGTCAGCGCATCCATCACCTGGCGCAGGATCCACGGACGGCCATAGGCACCACGGCCGATCATCACCCCGTCGGCGCCCGACTGCGCCAGCGCGGTCCGCGCGTCCTCGATCTCGCAGATGTCGCCATTGGCGATCACCGGGATCGACACCGCGTCCTTCACACTGCGGATGAAGCCCCAGTCGGCACTGCCCTTGTACATCTGGTTGCGGGTGCGGCCGTGCACCGTGATCATCTTCGCGCCGAGATCCTCGGCGATATGCGCGAGCTCAGGCGCGTTCAGGCTGTCATGGCACCAGCCCATCCGCATCTTGACGGTGACCGGCACGCTGACGGCCTTGACGCACGCCTCGATCAGCGAGGCGGCGAGCTTGAGGTCGCGCATCAGCGCCGAGCCGGCGTCGCCGCTGGTCACTTTCCGCACCGGGCAGCCCATGTTGATGTCGACGATCGCGGCGCCGCGGTCCTCGCTGAGCTTGGCCGCCTCGGCCATCTCATGCGGCGTGCAGCCCACGAGCTGCATCGACACCGGATCCTCGATCGGATCCCAGGCGAATTTCTGGAGCGACTGGCGCGTCTCGCGGATCGCCGCCTGGCTCGCGACCATCTCGGTGACGTTGAGGCCCGAGCCATAGCGCCGCACGACTCGCCGGAACGGCAAGTCGGTGACGCCGGTCATCGGTGCGAGCAGCACCGGGGCTTCGACCCGAACGGGGCCGATCTGGATGGGGGCGAGTTCGCGCATGATCTGCCTGAAAAATAGGCAGCGACGCCTAGCGGCACAAGCCCGGATTGGCAAGGCAGGGCTTCCCCGCTACCCGCGGGCGCATGGGAAAGACCGCCGCACTGATCGTCGCCGCCGGGCAAGGCGTCCGGGCCGGAAGCGTCATACCCAAGCAATTCGCGTCGCTCGCCGGCAAGCCGATGCTCGCGCACAGCTATGCGGCGTTGGCGTCGCACCCGGCGATCGACGAAGTGCTGGTGGTGATCGGCGATGGCCAGCAGGCGGCACTAAGGGGGGCTGTAGGCGATGTCCGCCACGTTCTCGGCGGCGCCAGCCGTCGCGAGTCGGTGGCGAACGGGCTCGCCGCGATCGTCGCCGACCGCGTGCTGATCCACGACGCCGCCCGCCCCTTTCTGCCGCGCGCCGTGATCGACGCACTGCTCGCCGCGCTGGATAGTCACGAGGGGGCGCTCCCTGCCCTCCCCGTCGCCGATACGCTCGCCCGGGGCGGCGATGCGCTCGGCGAAACGGTGCCGCGCGACGGACTCGTCCGCGTCCAGACGCCGCAGGCTTTCCGCACCGCGACGATCCGCGCCGCCCACGCCGCCTGGCCCGCCGACCGCGAGGCCACCGACGACGCGCAGATGGTCCGCGCGCTCGGCCACGCCGTCGCGCTCGTTCCCGGAGACATCCAGCTGGAAAAGATCACCCACCCCGCCGATTTCGCCGCCGCCGAGGCGCGGCACGCCGCGAGCATGCGCGTGCGCACCGCACAGGGTTATGACGTCCACCGCTTCGCCGAGGGCGAGGAACTGTGGCTTGGTGGCGTGCAGGTTCCGCACAGCCGCGGGCTCTCGGGGCACAGCGATGCGGACGTCGTGCTCCACGCGATCACCGACGCGTTGCTCGGCACGATCGGCGCCGGCGATATCGGCATGCACTTCCCGCCGAGCGATCCGCAATGGCGCGGCGCCGCGTCGGCGCGCTTCCTCGAGCATGCCGCCGGGCTGCTCGCGGCGCGGGGCGGCGCGATCGACTTCATCGACGTGACGATCATCTGCGAGGCGCCCAAGATCGGTCCGCACCGTGACGCGATCCGCGCGAGCATCGCCGCGATCCTCGGCCTTCGCGAGTCGCAGGTCAGCGTCAAGGCGACCACCACCGAGCGGCTCGGCTTCACCGGTCGCGGCGAAGGCATGGCTGCGCAGGCGATTGCGACCGTCCGAGTGCCTGCGGACAACGCCTGACTCGCCATCGAAACATCTCGGTGGCAGAGGCGAGTCCATGGATACGATTCTCCCGACCAAGCTGGTCGACGCCGCGCGGAAAGTGCTCGAGGCCAATCGCGCCGCTGGGCGCAAGATCGCCGTGGCGGAAAGCTGCACCGGCGGTCTGGTCAGCGCCGCGCTGACCGAGATCCCCGGCTCGTCCGACGTGTTCGAGGCCGGCTTCGTCACCTATTCGAACGAAGCCAAGACCGAAGTGCTCAAGGTCAGCACCGACGTGCTCGAGACCTTCGGCTCGGTGTCGATCGCAGTGGCGTGGAGCATGGCGCAGGGCGCGCTCAAGCGCAGCAACGCCGATGTCGCGGTGGCGATCACCGGAATCGCCGGCCCCGATGGCGGCAGCGAGAAGAAGCCGGTCGGCACCGTCGTCTTCGCCCAGGCCGAGCGTGGCGCCGATCCGCAGCACATCGTCGCCGATGCGCGCCATTTCGAGGACAATGGCCGTGCCGGCGTGCGCCTTCAGGCGGCGTTGTGCGCGCTCGAACTGCTGATGCCGGGCGAACCCCCGGCGGACCTGCCGGAAGCGACCGCCTAGGCCCCGCGACCATCTGCAGCGATTGCACTGCCTGCCGGCTGCGCTAGTCTGTCGGCATGCGACCCTGGCTTCCCGTCCTTCTCACCGCCGCGCTGTGCGGCTGCATGTCGCCCGCGCAGCAGCGTGCCCGCGACTTCGTCGAATCGGACGCGCGATCGGACGGCGCGAACGCGGCGGCGGATCGATGCGGCGGCACCGCCGTCCTAATCGAAGGCCGAACGGGCTATTCGCACAACGATTATCGCTGCGCGCCGCGGCAGAGCGCGCTGGTCGACGGCATCGATCGCCTCGCCGACATGCCCTCGGGATCGGTGAAGGTTTCCGACGTCGCGCTGGCGCTCGACCGCAGCTTCGAGCATGTCGTCAGAAAGGACGGTTTCGGCGAGCTGTACGTCGCCGGCACGGTCGATGCGCCGCTTTACACCCAACTCTACATTCTGCCCGATCAGGAGTTCCGGCTCGAGATCGCGCGTGCCCATAGCGAGCACATCGCCGACTGGCGCAGCCGCCTGCTCGAAAAGGGTTGGGCCGATGCCGGAACCATCCGACATCCGTTCGTCCAGGACGCCTTCTACAAGAACGGAAAGCAGATCCGTCTGGAGCACAATACCGACACGATCCGGTCCATCGTCGTCCTCGGCCTGAACGTATCGAAGACGCTATGAGCCGTATCGGCTAGGCCGCACTCTGCGCGCCGGCATCGCCATAGAGCCGCGCCGCACGCTCCTCGAAGGCGTTGATCATCTTCCGGAGCGCGCGATCGAACACCTGCCCCGCGAGCATCTCGAACACCCGGTTCTTGAACGCGAAATCGACGCAGAAATCGACGAGACAGCCCCCCTGCCCGTCGCTGCGGAACTTCCAGTCGTTGTTGAGGTGCTTGAGCGGCCCTTCGAGATAGTCGACGCGGATATGCCCGGGCCGCTGCTTCTCGACGCGCGAGGTGAAGCTCTCGCGCAGCCCCTTGAACCCGACGATCAGGTCCGCGACCATCTGGGTGTCGCTGTTCGAGCGCACCCGCACTGCCGAGACCCAGGGCAGGAACTCGCCATAGCGGCCGACATCCGCGACCAGATCGAACATCTGCTCCGGCGTATAGGGCAGCGCGCGCGTCTCGCTATGCTTGGGCATCGCGCCTAGTTCGTCACCCCGGCGAAAGCCGGGGTCTCGTAGTGAGACGCCGTGCGCTTGCGGCCCGAGGTCCCGGCTTTCGCCGGGATGACGGAATGAATCATCCCGTCACCTTTGCCAGCTTGGCGGCGCGGGCGTCGCGCATCTTTGCGAAATCGTCGCCGGCGTGATAGCTCGACCGGGTCAGCGGCGACGAGGCGACCAGCAGGAAACCCTTCGCACGGGCGATCGCGCCGTACGATCCGAACGCCTGCGGTGTGACGAACTCGGCGACCTTGGCATGGCGCGGGGTCGGCTGGAGATACTGGCCCATCGTCAGGAAATCGATATCGGCGCTGCGCATGTCGTCCATCACCTGGTGGACTTCCAGACGCTCCTCGCCGAGCCCGAGCATGATGCCCGACTTGGTGAAGATCGACGGGTCGAGCCGCTTGACCGTCTCGAGCAGCCGCAGCGATGCGTAATAGCGCGCGCCCGGGCGGATCGTCGGATAGAGTCGCGGCACCGTCTCGAGATTGTGGTTGTAGACGTCGGGACGCGCCGCGACGATCATCTCGACCGCCGCCTCGTGCTTGTTGCGGAAATCGGGCGTGAGGATCTCGATCGTGGTCGTGGGGTTCGACTTGCGGATCGCCTCGATCACCTTGACGAACTGCTTGGCGCCGCCGTCGGGCAAGTCATCGCGATCGACCGAGGTGATCACGATATGCTCCAGCCCCATCTGCGCCGCCGCGTCCGCCACGTTCTGCGGCTCCATCGGATCGACCGCGCGCGGCATGCCGGTCTTGACGTTGCAGAAGGCGCAGGCGCGGGTGCAGGTGTCGCCGAGGATCATCACCGTCGCGTGCTTCTTCGACCAGCACTCGCCGATATTCGGGCAGGCGGCTTCCTCGCACACCGTGGTCAGGCTCTTCGAGCGCATCAGCGCGCGCGTCGCGGCAAAGCCTTCCGAGGTCGGCGCCTTGACGCGGATCCAGTCGGGCTTCCGCACGCGCTCCGGGCGCGGCAGCGGGGACATCTCGTTCATGAGCGCCAGATAGCGATGCACGCGTGCACGCACAACAACCGTGCGCGCAACTCTGGTTGCAACCGGCAAACGCGCAGGGCTTCGCAAACGCCGCGGAAGCGGTATGGAAGCGGCCATGACCGATTTCACCGACCTGCTCGACGGCTATCAGCGCTTCCGCACCAGTGAATATCGCCGCCATCGCGATCGATGGTCCGGCCTCAGCGAGGGTCAGAACCCGCGCGTGATGGTGATCGCCTGCTCGGACAGCCGAGTCGATCCGGCCCAGGTCTTCGACACCGTCCCGGGCGAGATCTTCGTCGTCCGCAACGTCGCCAATCTGGTGCCGACCTTCGAGGACGATGCGAGCCGCCACGGCGTCTCCGCCGCGCTCGAATTCGCCGTCACCCAGCTCGAAGTGCCCGAGATCGTGGTGATGGGCCACGGCGCCTGCGGCGGCGTCGCCGCATCGCTGTCGCAGCGCTTCAAGGGCGCGCCGAACGGCCAGGGCGGCTTCATCGCCCACTGGGTCGATATGCTCGACGAGGCGCGCGAGCGGATCGTCGCCGCGCACGGCACGGGACCGGAGGCGGTCCACGCGCTCGAACTGGAGACGGTGCGCGTCTCGCTGGTCAACCTGCTGACCTTCCCCTTCGTCGCCGAGCGGGTCGCCGCGGGTACGCTCAAGCTGCACGGCGCCTATTTCGCGATTCGCGACGGCGTGCTCCACGTGATGGACGAAGACGGCACCTTCGCTCCCGCATGATGCTTAGGTCGATCCTGCTCGCCGCGGCGGCGTTCGGCGCGACGCCCGCTTATGCCTGCTCGCCGATTCCCGGTTATCGCGTGCCGAGCAATTATGAGCTGATCGAGAAGGCCGATCTGGTCGTGCTGGCGCGTGTCGCCTCGGGGCCGGCGCTCGAGGCGCTCACGGACGGCGATTGGGGCAAGGCGCGGGTCCGGCTCGAGCCGATCCGCGCGATCAAGGGCACGCTACCCGCCACTCCCCTTGGGGTGGCCGGCTATGTATCGCAGGGTGGCGAAGCGGTACCGCGCTTCCCCACTCCGCTGCACGTCGCACACCCCAGCGCGTTCATGGGCGCCTGTGTGCGCCAGCAATATGCCGTCGGCGCGCTGGTCGTTGCCGCGTTCCAGCGGGACGGCAAGCAATGGTACCAGCAAGGCTCGCCTTTTGCCCGCTCGGTCGAGGACGTAGAAGGCATGCAGGGCACCTGGGTGCGCGCCGCCGACAGCTATGCCCGGATCGCGGCCCTGCCTGCGCGCGACCGCCGCGCGGCGTTGGAGGCCGAGGCGAAACGCCTGCTCGCGCTGAACGACGACAATGCCGCGCCGGCGATCGCCGCGGACATGCTGGAAGCGCGCGACAGGCTGCCGGACTAGGCTAGAGCCCCAGCGCCTTCTTCGCCACCTTCTCGACCTCGGGATCGAGCGGCGGCGGCTCCATCGGCACCCTCGCCTCCAACGCATCGGCGATCGCCGTCAGCGCCGCGATCCGCGCCGCCTTCTTGTCGTTGCCGTCGATCACGATCCAGCGCGCATGCTTGGTGTCGGTGCGCTCGAACATCTCGGCCATCGCCTCGAGATAGTCCGCCCGCTTCGCCCGGTTGCGGTAATCGTCGAGCCCGGTCTTCCAGCGCTTCCAGGGATGCGCCAGACGGTCGCGGAGCCGTTGGTCCTGCGTCGCCTGCGTCACATGGACGAAGACCTTGACCAGGGTCGCGCCGGCCTCGACCTGCTGCGCCTCGAAATCGTTGATCTCGTCATAGCCACGCTGCCAGTCGGGCTTCTTGGCAAAGCCCTCGACGCGCTCTACCAGTACGCGACCGTACCAGCTGCGGTCGAACACCGCGATATTGTGCTGCGCCGGGAGCCGCCGCCAGAAGCGCCACAGGAAATGGTGTGCGAGTTCCTCGGGGGTCGGCGCCGAGATCGGCCAGACCTCGAAATAGCGGGGGTCCCAGCCGGCCGTAAGCCGCTGGATGACGCCGCCCTTTCCCGCCGCATCCCAGCCCTCGAACACGATGATCGCGCGGCGCTTGTGCACGATATGCGCATAGTGGATGTGGCTGAGCCGCTTCTGGAGCTTCTTCAGCGCCTTCTTGTAATGCCCGTCAAAGGGCGCGCCGCGTTCATAGTCGCTGAGATCGATCGCCATCCGGCCTCCTGTCGGGCACGAACGTACAGCGGCTCCGCGCGATCCCGCAATCAGCAGGCGACGACGTTGACCGCGAGCCCGCCCTGCGCGGTCTCCTTGTACTTCGAGCGCATGTCCTCGCCGGTCTGGCGCATCGTCTCGATCACCGCGTCCAGGCTGACGATGTGGCTGCCGTCGCCGTGCATCGCCAGATAGGCGGCATTGATCGCCTTGATCGCGCCCATCGTGTTGCGCTCGATGCAGGGGATCTGGACGAGGCCGCCGATCGGATCGCAAGTGAGGCCGAGATTATGCTCCATGCCGATCTCGGCGGCGTTCTCGATCTGGGCGTTGGTCGCGCCGAGCGCCGCGGCGAGCCCGGCCGCGGCCATCGAGCAGGCGACGCCGACTTCGCCCTGGCACCCCATCTCTGCGGCCGAGATCGAGGCCCGCTTCTTGTAGAGGAAGCCGATCGCCGCTGCGGTGAGCAGGAAGGTTCGCGATCCCGCCGGCGTCGGTGACGCGCAGAAGGTCTCGTAATAGCGCAGCACCGCCGGGATCACCCCCGCCGCGCCATTGGTCGGCGCGGTGACGACGCGCCCGCCCGCCGCATTCTCCTCGTTCACGGCGAGCGCCCACAGGCTCACCCAGTCGAACACCAGTGAGGGATCGCTGCGCGGTCCGCGGGCAATGAGGCGCTGGTGCAGGTCGCGCGCGCGCCGCCTGACCTTGAGCCCGCCGGGCAATTCCCCTTCCCCGCGCACGCCGCGATCGATGCATGCCGACATCGCCGCACGCAGGCTGTCGACAAAGGCGTCGGTCTCGGCATCGTCCCGCCACGCCGCTTCGTTGGCGCGGACGATGTCGGCGATCGAGGCGCGCTGCTCCTCCGCGACGGCGAGCAGTTCGGCGGCGGACGTGAAGGCGAAGGGCAATTTGACGTTGCTCTGCGGCGGCTCGCACCCGCCCTCGACGATCGCGCCGCCCCCGATCGAGTAGAAGAAGGTCTCCCACGGCTCGCCTTCGGCATAATGCGCGACGAAGCGCATGCCGTTGGGGTGCGCGGGGAGGAAGCGGTCGTTGCGGAAGACGAGGTGGCGGCCCTCGACGAACGGCACCGCGACATGGCCGCCGAGCGCGAGCTGCTGCTCGGCCTGGATCGTCGCGACGATCGTCGCGACGGCGTCGGGATCGACCGCCTCGGGCCGGTAGCCGGCGAGGCCGAGCATCACCGCCACGTCGGTGGCATGGCCGCGCCCGGTCAGCGCGAGCGATCCGAACAGCTCGCACGAAACCGAAACCGGCGTCCCGCGATCGAGCGCCGCCTCGGCAAAGGCGCAGGCCGCGCGCATCGGCCCGACGGTGTGCGAGCTCGACGGACCGATGCCGATCGTGAACAGATCGGCCAGGCCGATCGTCGCCTCGGCCCGGGCGCGCGCCCGTGCGCTGTTCTCGTCGGACATTCTCGCTCCTGCCCCGGCTCTGGCGACCGGTTTGGTTTCCGTTGTTACCAACGGGCCCTAGCGGCTCTCACCCGGCGATGGGAGCGGAATCTGGCTGGCTCCCGGCCCGACAGGAAGGGGACCCGCGCCGACCGGCGGAGTTGCAATGTAGGATTTCGCCTGCTTGGGTTCGCGACTGGCCAAGGTTTGCTACTCCTCGATTCGGCGAGGATGCAAAGCCCGGCCGGACATGCGGATAGTGTGACCTTAGTGTGACCTTCCAGGCCCGATGCGGGCCGCTGAACGTCGAAACGCTCTCCCCTCCCTTGGCAGGGAGGGGTATCAAAGCGCTCAGCCCGCCGCGGGATCGACGATGCCGTCGGTGCCCTTCTTGGCGAGATCGGCCGCCACCTGCGGAGCGAGGCGGATGTTGAGCTCCTTGAGCTGCTTCTCGCTGACGAAGCTCGGCGCCTGCATCATCAGGTCCTCGGCCTTCTGCGTCATAGGGAAGACGATGACCTCGCGGATGTTGGGCTCGTCGGCGAGCAGCATCACGATGCGGTCGACGCCCGGGGCCGAACCGCCGTGCGGCGGCGCGCCGAACTTGAACGCGTTGATCATGCCGGCGAAGTTGGTGTCGACATCGGCCTGGGTATAGCCGGCGATCTCGAACGCCTTGTACATGATCTCGGGGCGGTGGTTCCGGATCGCGCCCGAGCTGAGCTCCACGCCGTTGCAGACGATGTCGTACTGGAACGCCAGGATGTCGAGCGGGTCCTTGGTCTCCAGCGCCTCGAGCTCGCCCTGCGGCATGCTGAAGGGATTGTGGCTGAAGTCGATCTTGCCGGTGTCCTCGTCCGCCTCGAACATCGGGAAGTCGACGATCCAGCAGAATTCGAAGCGGCTCGCATCGATCAGTCCGAGCTGGTCGGCGGCGCGGGTGCGCGCGAGGCCGGCGAGCTTGGCGGCCTGCGCTTCCTTGCCCGCGGCGAAGAAGATGCCGTCGTTCGGGCCGAGACCCATCGCGTCGGCGATCGCCTTCATGCCTTCCTGGCCATGGTTGTTGGCGATCGGGCCGCCGAACACGCCGTCCTTCTGCGTCGCATAGCCGAGGCCGGGGAAGCCTTCGCTCTGCGCCCAGCTGTTCATGTCGTCGAAGAATTTGCGGCTCTTCTCGTGCGTGCCCGGCGCCGGGACCGCGCGGACGACATCGCCCGCTTCGACCATCGAGGCGAAGCGGCCGAAGCCCGAGCCCTTGAACTGCTCGGTGACGTCGGTGATCAGCAGCGGGTTGCGCAGGTCGGGCTTGTCGTTGCCGTATTTGAGCATCGATTCGCGGTACGGGATGCGCTTGAACGGCAGCGGCGAGACGCTGCGCCCCTTGCCTTCCCAATCGGCGAATTCCTCGAACACGCCGTGGAGCACCGGCTCGATCGCGGCGAACACGTCGTCCTGGGTGACATAGCTCATCTCGAAATCGAGCTGGTAGAACTCGCCCGGGCTACGGTCGGCACGCGCGTCCTCGTCGCGGAAGCACGGAGCGATCTGGAAATAGCGGTCGAAGCCGGCGACCATCAGCAGCTGCTTGAACATCTGCGGCGCCTGCGGAAGCGCGTAGAACTTGCCCGGATGGACGCGGCTGGGGACCAGATAGTCGCGCGCGCCCTCGGGGCTCGACGCGGTCAGGATCGGGGTCTGGAACTCGGTGAAGCCCTGGTCGATCATCCGGCGGCGCAGCGACGCGATGACGTTCGAGCGCAGCAGGATGTTCTTGTGCAGCCGCTCGCGGCGCAGATCGAGGAAGCGATAGCGCAGGCGGATGTCCTCGGGATATTCGGCCTCGCCGAACACCGGCAGCGGCAGTTCCTGCGCCTGGCTCTGGACGGTCACCTGCGCCGCGCGGACCTCGATCTCGCCGGTCGGCAGGTTGGGGTTCACCACGCTGGCGTCGCGCGCGATCACCTTGCCGGTCACCGTGATCACCGATTCGCTGCGCAGCGACTCGATCACCGCGAAAGCGGGGCCGCTGACGTCGTTGACGATCTGGGTGATGCCGTAATGGTCGCGGAGATCGATGAAGACGAGGTCGCCGTGATCGCGCTTGCGG
>Ga0065165_1003584_pt1 | contig 10702 bp, 15 predicted proteins | sample AraplaMF_Cvi_mMF_FD_63813 | JGI IMG/M metagenome (GOLD analysis project Ga0065165, IMG submission 63813) | Arabidopsis root microbial communities from the University of North Carolina, USA - plate scrape MF_Cvi_mMF (version 2) (version 3) | ecosystem: Host-associated > Plants > Roots >... | reverse complement strand
GATTCGATACCCCCTGCGCAAACGTCGTGCTTGAACTCATACAAAAAAGGGTTAAAACGTACTTAATTCGGTGCATAAAATTGGTTAGCGCTTCTAAGACCAACATAGCACAGAAAACGTGACCTCTTTTAGCTTTTTTGACGAACGTCTGTTTACCGGGGGCGTTTACAACTTTTTTTCCTTACGCATCATGCTCAAGAACGCCGGGGTAATTCCCAAATAACTCGCAATATGTTTCTGAGCAATGCGCTTCTCTAACCCGGGATAGCGCTTACGAAACTCCAGGTACCGCTCCTCTGCGCTTTTAGACAGGTTCGAGGTAATCCGCTGTTGATACAGGTCGAAGCCGTTCTGCGTGAGAATCCGGAAAAAGCGTTCAAATTTCGGGATCGTTAAAAATAGCTCTTCCAGCAACGGCAGGGTTATGCAATAAACCTCGCTATCTTCCAGCGCCTGTAATGTATTGGCCGCGGGCTTCTGCTTAAAGAAGCTGACCACATCTACTGCCCACCAGTTTTCCGGGTAAAAACAAATATTATGTTCAAGTCCCGCGTTATCGGTATAGAACATTCTCAGGCTTCCGGAATTCACAAAGTACAGGTATTTGCCAACATCGCCCGACGGCAGTAAAACTGCTCGCTTATGAACAACCCTCTTTTGCCAGAACGAAAGCACTTGCTCCTGTTCAGCAGGGGCAAGTGCTATGTGCAGGGCAAAATTATTCAAAATCAGTTCAGACATTCCGCAAAGATACGCGTTATAGCGCACTTCTGCGTGTCATGAACAATTTGAGATCGGCCGTAGCCGCCTCGCGTAATGGATTGGCCAGCGCGTGATAAACGCTACTCGTAGCGATCGCTTTAAACGCCTCAGCGCTGGGATATTCCACCAAAACTACGGCATCCCACACTTCACCCGCTTCCGCCACGACATTGGCAATAACATCGCTCACCAACACCACATTAACACCGGTAATGCCCAATTGCTTTACCACGTCGTTAAACGCTGGAACATATTCTTCCAGATAAATCCGTTTGTCTTTAAACCGTACAAGGTTAAGCATTACAACGGGCCCCTGCCCTTCTTCAATTTCCGGTAAGTTGATCATCATACAGTATTCATTTAGAGATTTCATGCTTTCACGGCACATCACGGCCGCAGCAGAACAAAAGTAGAGGACCGTTCCCGGAAGAAAATTCAACTAGTTGAAGGTTTTCAAATACCCCTCCAAATTCTTCAAAACCTTTACCGACAAACGCTTCTTAGCCTCAGCGGTAGAGCCGGAGCTAAACGGATACACAATAATCCTGTCGGTATGCTGAAACGCGTCGAGGTTACTGCCGGCGCCTTCCAAATCGAATATGGCGAAGGATCGTGCGTCGCGCTTCAACCAGTGTAGTAAGGCTGCAGTGTCGTAGGTGGGGCCGAGCGAGGTGTTGATAAAAATGGAATCTGCTTTCTTTATGGCAAAGATGGACTCGGTCATCAGCAAGGTGTGCTTGGGCAAATGCGTGGTAATGATATCGCAGCGGGCCACAAGAGTTTCGAGAGGCATGTAGTGAATGCCTTCGGCGGCAAGCGCAGGCTTGGGTGTGCGGCTATAATAGAATACCTCCATACCGAAATGGAGTGCCGTTCCGGCGACCATCAGCCCGAGCGTGCCCAGACCAATAATACCGATAGACTTGCCCTTTAACTCATGGGTTTGCTCGCGCCATTTGTATTTACCATAGCCTTTAAACAAGGCGATTACCTGCGAGAATATGAACTCTACAGTACCTTCGTCGCCATAGTCTTTTACTCCCTTTACGGTAATGCCCAGTTGTTCGGCGGCTTCGATATCCACATTCGCGGCTTTTTTGTCGTATAGGCTGCAGCACATCCCGATGTATTTTAACGACGTTGCCTTTCGAAGGATCGCTTCAGTGATGGTGCTTCGCCAGCTCACCAACACACAGTCTGCGGTGCCAATTCTCCGGCTGATCTCTTCGGCGCTATCGGGCACATCATCGTATACGTCCATCGGCTGGCGGGAGTACGTGCCGATGGTCTCCAGTTCGGGCTGGGTAAGACCGCAGCTATCGATGATTACTATTTTGAAGAACTTCATAACCTAAAGATAACGTCTTTCTTTCGCCGATCCGCCTAGGCCACCTTACGCATACTTTCTCTGATCTTCTCGCGGTGCTGCCAGCCCCAGGTTGTAAGCTCGCGTAGTACATTCTTTAACGTGCGGCTGTAGTCGGTTGCCTCGTATACAATCGTTACCGGTGTGGTGGGATATACGTTGCGTTTTATAAACTCGTTTTGTTCCAGATCTTTCAACTCTTTGGCCAGGATCTTTGGCGATATGCCGGCTATCTCCTGCTGGATTTCGCCAAACCGTTTCGAGGATTGTACAAGGCATAAAATCAGCGGTAACTTCCATTTGCCTCCCAGCACGTACAACGCGTCGGCTATATACTTCAGGGAGTTTGCACACTCCTCTTTGTCGGGAATATTCTCTTCTGCCATCATTTCTCAAAGTTAGCGACTTTCCCGAACGAAAGCACTTTCCTTTGGGTAAGGACCGTCTTTTCGACGTACACGCCGCATACTTTTGTACACGAGAATTGATCGGAATCTAATCGCAAATCATTATGAAACGTATTCTTCATTTAACATCGAGCATCCAGGGAGAGGCGTCGTACAGCACGAAACTGAGCAAGGCCATTGTTGAAAAGGCAATCGGAAAGTACCCGGGCAGCAGCGTGGAGGCCGTAAACCTGATTGACCCCGAAGTGCCACACATCAACCCTACCCTGCTGAGTGCCATGTTTACCCCTGGCGATAAGCTAACGGCCGAGGCCCGGGAAGTGCTACGCTACTCAGACCAGGCCGTACGCCAGGTGATGGACGCCGACATTATCGTGATCGGTGCCGCGCTGTACAACTACACCATACATACGGCTCTGAAGGCGTGGATCGACCACATCACGCGTGCCGGCATTACGTTCGGCTATAGCGAGAACGGACCGGTTGGCCTGATCACAGGCAAAAAGGTATACGTGGCCATGTCGTCTGGCGGTGTGTATTCGGAAGGCCCCGGCATGGCCAACGACTTTGTGGCGCCTTACCTGAAAGCCTTTCTGGGCTTGCTGGGTATGACCGATGTAACGGTGTTCCGTGCCGAGGGTATAAAACTACCGGCACTCAGGGAACACGCCCTGGAGAAAGGCATTGCCAGCATCGTGATCGACTAACGGCGGGATAAGCTATACCTAACGTATCCCCTAAACAAATACAGCCGGACAACAGGCCAACGCGGTATTTGTTTCAGGGGAATGCGTTATGTTCGCTGCAAACAAAGAATAAGTACATATCTTTGCGCTCTATAAATCCTTAACCATGAAAGGCAAAAAGAGCGCCCCGAAAATGAAGTGCCCCCGAAAAGTTAGACACTTTTTGGGGGCACTTTTTTATGGACAAAAGAATCAAATACAGTTTAAAACAGAAGCTATCCGCTGTTCGCGGTATTATTGATGGTAGGGAGTCTTGTTTATCGGCAGCAATAAGAATTGGCTGCAATAAAAGTATGATTCAACGTTGGTTAAGGCTATACAAGAGTCACGGGGCTAAAGGACTGACCATCAGAACTGGGCGTTATGATGGAGCCTTTAAACTCAGGGTGATCCGTTATCTATTGAAAAACAATGTATCTTTAATTCAAGCTGCGGCAATCTTTGCAGTACCCAGTCATTCAGTTGTTTGTAAATGGTTAAAGATTTATCAAAACTGCGGGGCTGGTGGTTTACTCAAAGAAACTAGAAGCAGAAAAGCAACTTCAATAGACCGAAAGAAGGTGACAAAGCGTAAAATTGATAAGTCAAAATCTCCGGAAGAAATGATAGCTGCTCTTCAGAAAGAGCTGGAATATCTACGTGCTGAAAATGCATTTCTAAAAAAGTTAGAAGCCTTAACTCAACAAGAAGAAGCCAGCCAAGCAAAAAGCAAGCGGCAAAAGCCATCCAAGAGTTAAGGCGATACTATAGTCAAGATTTACTGCTAAAAGCAGCCGATATGGCTCGGAGCACATTTTACTACTACGTACAGCAATCTAATGCCCCCGATAAAAATAGTCTAGTTAGGACTACCATTATTGAGATTTACCATCAACACAAGGGGAGATATGGATACCGTCGTATTGCCATGGCTCTAAAGCAACGGGGTATGATTATAAATCACAAAAGGGTTGCTCGAATTATGGATGAATGTGGACTCAAAAGTCTCGTAAGAATAAAAAAATATAAGTCCTACAAAGGGCAGTATGGGAAAATAGCCAAGAATCTATTGAAACGTAACTTTAAAGCCAGAAAGCCTAATCAGAAGTGGGTCACAGATGTAACAGAGTTCTCTGTGGCCGGAGAAAAACTTTATTTATCACCTATACTCGACCTTTATAACGGAGAGATCATTAGTTACAACATCTCACAAAGACCTACTTTTGAGCAGACTATGGACATGGTTAAGAAGGCGTTAAATAAACTTCCTCCTCAAGCCAAGCCTGTACTCCACTCTGACCAGGGATGGCAATATCAAATGCCTGGATATAGGAACTTATTGAATCATCATAAAATAAGGCAAAGCATGTCCAGAAAGGGAAATTGTCTGGACAACGCCGTAATGGAAAACTTTTTTGGTATTCTAAAGTCGGAACTCTTTTATTTACAAAAGTTTAAATCTGTTAGCTGTTTGCAACGAGAGATAGTTACTTATATCGATTATTACAATAACGAACGAATCAAACAAAAATTAAACGGCCTGAGTCCGGTACAATACCGAAATCAAGCCGCTTAATTTTGAAAACCGTCTAACCTTTAGGGGTCACTTCAAAAAGGCATCAAAATCTGCTAAGAAAACGCCCGCTAAAAAGGCTGCAGCCCCTGCAAAGAAGAGCACCCTGAAAAAGGTATCAACGCCTGCCAAAAAGAGCTCGCTTAAAAAAGTAGCAGCGCCTGCGAAGAAGGGCACCGTGAAGAAGGTGTCGGCACCTGTTAAAAAGGCTGTATCGAAAAAGGTCGCGACCACTGCCGGCAAGCGTTCCGTTAAGAAATCATCTGCCCCGGCCAAGAAGAGTGCAGCTAAAAAAGCAGCCCCGGCCAGCAAGAGCCAGGCTCCCGACCTGAAAGGCTTGCTGGATGCACCGTTCTGGCTGGAGGCCTTCCAAAACAACATGAATATCTACCTCGAACTGAGCGACGAAAATCCGTTCAAGGCCGATATCGTGGACGAAATGGAAGACTGCCTGAAGCAGGCTTTGAAACTCGATCCCAATTATGTACCTGCACTGATATTGCTTGCAGCATTCCGGCTAGACTTTAACGAAAAGCTGAACGAAGCCATGAAAGCCCTGCAAAAGGCTGACAAGCTCTCTCCCGGAAACAAAAAAGTACGCACGCTGATGCAACGCTGCGAAAAGGCTATCAACGCCGCCGCTACAGCCAAGACAAACGTTCCTAAAAAAGCTGCAACTCCGGCTAAAAAGAGCGCCGCTAAAAAAACTGCTAACGCCGAAGAAGAAGAGTAGCCCCTGCGGAAGAACAAGAACAGTCGAGTACGCTATCGCTCCTGCCCCGTTGCCCATGGCGAATATGGGCGACGATTACAAGCCGATGCCGAAGACCGGTTAGCGTAACGGGTAATATAAAAGCCCTTCCGATCACCCATCGCGAAGGGCTTTTTCTTTATGCAGCCCGTATATCGAATTTGCCTGAACCGCCCCCTTTCTGTTACTTTGCAAAAAAGACCAACCAGTATCTTTTCATGAAGAAAGCAGAGGCAACCCGGCTTACCATTTTACAAAAGGCTTTTGAACTGATCTATGCCAAGGGTTATCAAACCACCAGCATAGACGATATTCTTGCAGTAACCCAGGTAACCAAGGGAGCCTTCTACTACCATTTCAAAAACAAAGACGAAATGGGGATCGCCATTATTAATGAGCTGATGAAGCCGGCCCTGACCAGCAGCTTTATCATACCGTTGCAAAAGCACGAGAATCCGCTCGATGCTATTTATAACCTGATGTATCACCTGTTGATGAAGAACGATTTCTTGAAAGTAGAATATGGTTGCCCGGCCGCGAATTTCACCCAGGAGATGACGCCCTGGAATAACGATTTCAGCAATGCGTTAAACGAGATCACCCAGCAATGGACGAAGATGATGGTGGCCGCTCTTGACAAAGGAAAGAAAAACGGACTCGTAAAGAAAGACACCAATACCCGACAGGTAACGATGTTTGTTATGTCCGGATACTGGGGCATACGAAATTTTGGTAAGCTGGAAAATAGTAAGAGGGCATATCTGCCGTATTTAAAGGAATTGAAAAGCTATCTGGATACACTCCGATAATTTTTTTACCCAAAAACATACCAGTTAGTATGTTTTTATATCTTTGCACCGAACCAATCACAAAAGCGGTGTATCAGACTCTTACATTTTACCACAACTTTACACGCTGGCTTGTACTGGCCAGCCTGCTATTCGCTATCTACAGGGCATACAAAGGCTACTACTCAAAAGCGCCGTTCACAAAAACAGACAATGCCGTACGCCACTGGACTGCCACGATTGCACACATTCAACTAACCCTCGGGCTGATACTCTATCATTACAGCCCCATCACCAAATACTTTACGAGTCACTTCCGCCAGGCCATAACGAATTTCGATATAACCTTCTTCGGGTTGGTACATAGTACATTGATGGTAACCGCCATCGTATTCATAACAATCGGATCGGCAAAAGCCAGGCGAAAACCAACCGATGCAGCGAAGTTCAAAGCCATGCTGGTATGGTTCTCCATCGCACTGGTCATCATCTTTATTGCTATTCCCTGGCCTTTTTCACCGCTGGCGAGCAGACCCTATTTTAGATAATACATTGTATACACTACCTTCTCAGAACATCATTCCGTAACTTCTATGAAAATCATCGTCATCACGCTGGCAGCGTTGGGTATACTTTATGTAGGATACCGCACATATCGGTTTATGACGCTCTCTGACGGACTCGGTACAAGGATCGCCAACGGTGCGATTATACTGGACGTTCGGACGGAGCGGGAATACGAGACCGGCCATATTCCGGGTTCCGTTAACATTTCGTTAGGAACGATTCGTGAGCGCTATACAGAACTCGATTCCAGCAAGACCTATATTACAACATGTTCGCATGGCTTGCGGAGTGTAAAAGTCGAAGCCCTGCTGCGCGAACGTGGCTTCAAACATGTATATAACGGCGGTGCGTGGACGGACCTCGAAAAGATTGTAAACGAAAAAAAGCCAATGCGATGATCTTCATTTTCTAAACGAGTGTATCGACTCTCGACGATCTGAGAACACTCCGCCCCCTACTCGACCGGCACCTGCAACGCGCCCACTGGAACTTCGACCTGGACGACTGCGATAAAGTTTTACGTATCGATAGCCCAATAGATATTACTCCACTGGCTATCAGGTTACTTAACGATAACGGTTACGCTTGTGAGGAACTTATCGACTGATTCGTCGGTTTGAAAAAGAACTGCGATTTCTCGTATCTTTGATCGACACAGATAACGAGGACAAACGCCTGTTCTAACAAGAAGATGATGAAAAAGATACTCCTGGCCGTGTTACTCGTAGTTCTGGCCGCCGGAGCCTACATGGCAAAAACATGGATCGTTGCTGACAAGGCCGATGAATTACGCAAAACAGAAATACCTACCGGCGGGCGTCTGCAGAATGGAGACATAATATTCCAGACGTCTGCCTCCGCACAAAGCAAAGCGATTCAGCTCGCCACAAACTCCCCCTACAGCCACATGGGAATTATCTACGAAGAAGCCGGGAGATTCTTTGTCTATGAAGCCGTTCAACCGGTAAAACTAACAAAACTTAACGACTGGATTAAACGCGGACAAGATTCCCATTACGTGGTAAAGCGTCTTAAGGATAGCGAAGAACTGTTGACCGAAGAGAATCTTGCCCGAATGAAAGCCGCCGGAGAAAAATATAAAGGCAAAAACTACGACCTCTATTTTGACTGGTCTAACGACCGGATGTATTGCTCGGAACTGGTCTGGAAAATATACAAGGAAGCACTCGGTATTGAGATTGGTTCCCTGCAACAATTGAAAGACTTCGACCTCGACAACCCTGTTGTAAAAAGTAAACTACAAGAGCGTTACGGCAGCAAAATCCCCCTGCGCGAAAAGGTGATCTCGCCCGCCGCCATGTTCGACTCCGATATGCTGATTACTATAAAAGAGAACTAAGCAACGCCAGGATCAAATCGTTTCCAGTTTCCTTCTGAAATAACGTCTACGACACCATTGTTTACTTTGATTGCCGTCTGATCGTCTATAACATACGATGGCACCGTGAGTGTGGCGGCCAGCTTCTCAAGGTTAGCCAAAGCGTTGTGGGGGAACCACGGATGGTCCAGGTGCGGATGTATCGCGAAATCAAGAAAACCCAGGCACTTGTCGCTGTCAGCAGGTAGTGTGTGATTACCGTAGGTGGTTCCATAACGGGTCATTATCATACTCCCGGCACTTAACCCAAGGTATACCGTATTGCGCAGCAGCAACGGCAGCTGATCTGCCAGGCCAGATTGCCGCATCCAGTACGACAGGTACTGACAGTCGCCGCCACCCACCAGCAACACGTCTGTCTCCTGAAGCTTCGGTAGCCAAAGTTCCGGTTTTATACTCGGCAAGGCGGTAAGTTCCAGCACACCCAACGACTTCCACCCGGCATTACAAAACGGGTCTCCTATTGATCCGCCGATCATCCTGATAGCGATATCCCCACCGTTTGGAATTGCATAGATGGCTGTGGGTATAAACAGGGCGCTGGCCTCTGATACCGGTTTGCCCAGAAGCTCTTCCAGCGCTTTATGAATACTCGGATTGCTTATGCCGGCAGAGGTGAGAAGAAGTTTCATTCATGAATCGGTTTATATTCAAGGATCAAAATACCGCCCTCGATGGTGCGTGCGTGTTTGAGTTCGAATTTCTTTAGCTCCCGGTTATCGTCGAATATCCGTAGGCCACCGCCGATGGTTACGGGGTAAACTATGAGCCGCAGTTCATCAACCAGGTTGTGGTGTAACAACGATTTAACCAGTGTGGCGCTGCCATACACGAGTATGTCGCCGCCGCTGGTTTGCTTCAATGCTGCAATATCTTTTGCTACGTCGCGAACAAGGTGGCAATTGTTCCAGCCTACCTGTTGCAAGGTCTTGGATACGACATATTTCGGTAACTGATTGATCCTGTCGGCAAACCCGGCTCCGGATTGTCCTGGCCAGTATGCGGCGAATAACTCATACTGCTTTCGGCCCAGCAGTAAAGCATCTACCGCGGCAAGCTCATCGACTTTATACTTCCCTCCTTCCGGAGCGCGATAGCCAGCCTGCCAGCCGCCGTTTGGGTGCGGCGTTTCGTCGCCGCCCGGTGCTTCTATAACACCGTCCAGCGACATGAACTCAGTAACAATGATTCTACGCATGGTCGTTATTTTTTGTAAAGCTACTATCCACGGGCAGGCTAAACGAGGGCGGGAAATGACATTCAACGGGGGCAAATGCGTCGTTTCACCATTAAGGGTTAACGAAATACAAGCGTTCCGAATTTATAATAGTTGTGAAAATTCAGGCCTGTGTTCTTCCACGTCCATGTTGTATAGCCCTCGTCGTGATCCACACGATAGAAGTTGCCACGCCACCGCGTGCCGGGTTGTGGTATTTTACGTATAAGCGAACCCATTACCTTGTATGAAATAAAGAATTCGGCACGCCACCGCGTTACAGTAGCCATACTTTTCTTCTCGCCCCCTTCTACGTGAGTGGCATGCTGTATCAGCTTCTTATCTTCATAGCGCACCGGCATGCCCTGATATCGCCCGGTGCTATGCGACACTTTTACCGGCCACTGGTAGTTGAGTGGCGAAATCTCATATTCGAAATATACTGTCTGCGTGGTGTCGGGCCATAGAAAAACTTCCAGTACATCTTCCCGGAAGAGCGGTTCGTAATCTTTATCGTAGGTAACGCTCAGCTTACGGTCGGCACAGTCGAATAGAAAATACAGCCCCTTGTCTGAATACAGGGCTTTCATGCGGGTGGCGAGAGGCTTACCCGGTGCTTCCCGCACCGGCAGTGTTACCCAACTGGTGGCGTTCCAGGCTGCCGCGCGACCGTCGCCGGTAACGGTGAAGTCAGCGGTTTTAACCAGGAACAGGTGCGATGTGTCTGGTGTGGAATGTGTTTGTTGGGCCATCAGGCGGAAAGTGCCGAGACATAAAAGGATAATAATGAAGTGTCTGATCGCTGTGGTGTTTGAGGTAATGCACAATATACACGAAAATCCCCGCAACGGTGCGGGGATTGTGATGAAGTGTATCAGCGCTTATCTGAACACGCGATCAGGCATGATAAGACAAATTATCGCTGCTCAATATCCATCTGTTTCAGCAGGCCGTCCTGAATAACGTATACATGCGTTACTTTCCCATCGAACAATATGTTGCCCTCCAAATCCTTTACCAGCTGATCGACTTCTACCTCAAACGTGCCGTTATCCCGCTCACGGAAACCTACCGGGGTTACCATCGGGTTTATTTCCGCCCATTGCCGTTGCCAATACGCTCTTACCTCCGGGTGGCCGGTGGCATAG
>Ga0065165_1003583_pt1 | contig 10704 bp, 9 predicted proteins | sample AraplaMF_Cvi_mMF_FD_63813 | JGI IMG/M metagenome (GOLD analysis project Ga0065165, IMG submission 63813) | Arabidopsis root microbial communities from the University of North Carolina, USA - plate scrape MF_Cvi_mMF (version 2) (version 3) | ecosystem: Host-associated > Plants > Roots > Endosphere... | reverse complement strand
ACGCCCGTCGCCGGTGATGGTCGCGCCGGCCACGCCGGCGGTGCCGGCGAACAGCGGGCCCAGCGGCTTGACCATCACGTCCTCGCGGCCGAGCACGTCGTGCACCAGGCAGCCCAGGCGCTGGTGGCCGATATGCAGCACCACCACGTGGCGGCCCGCCGTCGGCGCGGCCGCCGACCATGCGGCCAGGTCGCCCAGCGGCAGCGCGCGGTCGCGGTGCGCGGCGATCAGGCTGCCGTCGAGCAGGCGGTCCTGCCCGGCGGAGAGTTCGAATACTTCGTCCACGTTGCTCAGCGGCATCGCGAACAGGCGCGCGCCGACGCGCACCATCAGCACGCGCACGATCGCCAGCGTCAGCGGCACGGTCAGCTCAAGCTCGCTGCCCTGCCCCAGCTTCGAGCGCACCTGCAAGGTGCCGCCCAGTTCCGCCACGCGCGTCTTGACCACGTCCATGCCGACGCCGCGGCCGGAGATGTCGGACACCTGCGCGGCGGTGCTGAAGCCTGGGCGGAAAATCAATTCCAGGCATTCGGTCTCGGACAGGCGCGCGGCCTGCGCCGCGTCGATCACGCCCTTCTCCACCGCCTTGCGGCGCAGGATGTCCGGATCCATGCCGCGGCCGTCGTCGGCCACCACGATCACGATGCGCTCGCCGCGCTGGCTGGCCGCGAGGCGCACGCGGCCCTTGCGCGGCTTGCCGGCGCTTTCGCGCACGTCCGGCGTTTCCAGGCCGTGGTCGACCGCGTTGCGCAGCAGGTGAATCAGCGGATCGGCCAGCGCCTCGACCAGGCTGCGGTCCAGGTCGGTGTCCTCGCCTTCCAGCACCAGCTCGATCTCCTTGCCGAGCTGGCGGGCCAGATCGCGCACGATGCGCGGGAAGCGCTGGAACAAGCGGCCCACCGGCTGCATGCGCATGCCGAGCACGGCGCCCTGCAGTTCGTCGGCCACGCGATCGAGTTCGCCGGCCGCGGTGTTGAACGGTTCGTCGCCGCTACTGGCGGCGAGGCTCAGCAATCGATTGCGCACCAGCACCAGTTCGCCGGCGCGGTTGACCAGCGCATCGAGGCGGCCGGTGTCCACGCGCACGGTGGCTTCCGGCGGCGGCGCGGCCTTTGCCGCGGCTTTGGCCGGCGCGGGCGCTGCGGCAGCCTTCGCCGCGGCGCCGGGTGCGGCGCCCTTGCCATGCAGGCTGTCGAGCAGCGCTTCGAACTCGCTGTCGTCGATGGTGCCGGCCGACGGCTGCACCGGCGCGCCGGGCGCCTTGCCCTTGCCGTGCAGGTTGTCCAGCAGGTTTTCGAACTCGGCGTCGTCGATCGTCTCGGACGCCGGCGGCTGCACCGGTGCACCCGGCGCGCCGCCCATGCCGTAGAGACTGTCGAGCAGCGCCTCGAATTCACTGTCGTCGATGGTGCCGCTCTCCTCCGCCGCCGGCGCGGGGGCCGGCACGGGGGCAGGCGCCGGAGCCGGCGCTCGTGCCGCATGCGGCTGCAGCCGCACCAGCAGCGCCGCGGGCGCCACCGGCATGTCGCCGGACGCGGCGAGCGCGGCCATCATCGCGTTGACCAGGTCCAGCGCTTCCAGCAATGCGTCCATCCGCGCCGCATCGATCAGCACGTGGCCGGCGCGCGCTTCGTTGAGCAGGTCCTCGGCGTGATGGCACAGCTGCACCATCGGGTCGATGCCGAGGAAGCCCGCGCCGCCCTTCACCGTGTGGAAGGCGCGGAACACCGCATTGAGCAGTTCGGCGTCGCGCGGCGCTTCCTCCAGCGCCACCAGCTGTTCGCCCAGGCGCTGCACCAGTTCCCCGGCCTCGACCAGGAAATCGTCGCGCAGCTCGCTGTCGAGTGACGGATCCATCGGAACCCCGCGCTCAGAAACCGAATTCGCTGAGCAGGCGGTCCGCCTCGTCCTGGCTGTTCACCTTGGCCGCGGCCACCGGCGCTTCGCCGCCGGCCAGCGCGCCGGTGAGGCGCACCAGTTCCAGCAGCGAGGATTCCACGCTGCCGATAAAGGTGGACACTTTCTTGATGCGCTGGCCGGACAGGTCCTGCCACGACTGCGCCATCACCATGTCCGACAGCCCTTCGCGGCACTGCCCGGCAAACTGCCGCGCCTGCGTCGCCAGCTCCGCCGCTTCGCCGCCGCCGGCCAGCACGGCATCGGCGCTGCTTTCCAGCGCGCTGGCCTGCGGGCGCATGCGCTCGGCGAAATCGATGCTGCGATGGGCGGCCTTGGCGCTCATCTCCAGCACGTCGTGCAGATGCTGGCGCGCGTCGGCCACGCTGCCGGGCACGCCTTCCTGGGCCAGCTCGCCGCCGAGGCGGCGCACGGCTTCGTGCAGGTCGCGGGCCAAGAGGCCCAGCGCGCGGAACAGGTGCTGCTCGCGCTGGCGCACCATGGTGTCCAGCGCCAGCTCGAAGGCGGCGCCGTCGGGGCTGGCCAGCAGCTCCTGCACTTCCTGCGGCAACGCCGCGCTCATGGGGGTAATCATCACGGCGCTCATGCGCTTGCTCCTTGCGCGGCGAGCCGCTCGAAGATCTTGTCCAGCTTTTCCTTCAGCGTGACCGCGGTGAAGGGCTTGACGATGTAACCGTTCACGCCGGCCTGGGCGGCGGCGATGATCTGGTCGCGGTTGTTCTCGGCGGTGACCATCAGCACCGGCAGGCCTTTCAGCGCGGGCTCGGCGCGGATCGCGCGCAGCAGGTCGATGCCGGTCATGTTCGGCATGTTCCAGTCGGTCACCACCATGTCGAACGACTGCTGCTTGAGCACCGCCATGGCATTGACGCCGTCGTCGGCTTCCTGGATCAGCGCATTGGTGAAGCCCAGCTCCACCAGCAGGTTGCGCACGATGCGCCGCATGGTGGAGAAGTCGTCCACCACGAGGATTTTCATGTTCTTGTCCAACGTCGGCTCCAGGGGTCCTAGTGGGGTTTGAGGGGTCTGGTTCGGAGCTCAGCGCGTCGCCGCGGCCGCGGACTTCGTGCCGCCGCGGCGCCCGCCGCCGGCGCCCTTGGCGTCTTCGGCTTCGCGCCAACCGGTCATCCGTGCACGCAACCGGATCAGCGCCTGCCCATGGATCTGGCACACCCGCGATTCCGTCACGCCGAGCACGGCGCCGATCTCCTTCAAATTCAGTTCCTGCTCGTAGTACAGCGACATCACCAGCTGCTCGCGCTCCGGCAACCCGCCGATCGCCTCCACCAGCGCCCCGCGCATGCCTTCCTGCTCGAAGCGGTCCTGCGGCCCCAGGCCTTCCTGGTCGGCCACGTCGAGCGCGGCGCCGTCCTCGTCGTCCTCCGGCGCGGAGAGGCTGAGCAGGCGCGCGCTGGCCGCGTCGGCCAGGATCTGGTGGTACTCCTGCGCGTCGATGCCCAGCCGCCGGATGACCTCGGCGTCGGTGGCGTCGGCGCCCGTTTCGTTCTCGATCTGGCGCACCACCTCCGAGACTTCGCGCAACTTGCGGTGCACCGAGCGCGGCGTCCAATCGGTCTTGCGCAGCTCGTCCAGCATGGCGCCGCGGATGCGGATGCCCGCATAGGTCTCGAAGCTGGCCATGCGGTCGGTCGCATAGTTCCGCGCCGCTTCCAGCAGGCCGATCATGCCGGCCTGCACCAGGTCGTCCACGTCCACGCTGGGCGGCAGCCGGCCCATCAGGTGATAGGCGATACGGCGCACCAGCGGAGCGTGCCGGCGCACCATCTCCTCCGTGCTTTCGCGTTGCAGTTGCAGATATTCGGAAGCCACGCTCATCTCACACCCCCCTCGCGTACCGGGTCCGGCGCCATGGCGACCTGCCCTCCAAAAAAGGCGATGCGGTCGCGACCCGTGCGCAGGGGTTCTCCCCATGTATCGACCGCACCCGCCATTTGCTTGAATCCCCGTGCGGACCGGCTGGCCGGCCACAGATCCACCACCGCGCCCTGGCGGCGGATGGCCTGGCGCAGGTGTTCGTCGTAAGGAACCGCGCCCATGAAATCCAGCGCCACGTCCAGAAACCGGTCGCACACGCGGGCCAGCTTCTCGTACAGCTGCCGCGCCTCGCCGGCGTGGCGCACCATGTTGGCCACCACGTGGAAGCGCCGCACGCAGAAGTCGCGGCTGAGCACCTTGGTCAGCGCGTAGGCGTCGGTGAGCGAGGCCGGCTCGTCGCAGACCACCAGCACCACGTCGTCGGCCGCCGCGGCGAACATCACCACGTTGTCGGCCACGCCGGCGGCGGTGTCCACGATCAGGAATTCCGGCGGATCGGGCAGTTCGTCGAAAGCGCGGATCACCGCGGCGTGCTCGCGCGTATCCAGCTGGGCCAGGCGGCGCGCGCCGGAGCCGGCCGGGATCACCTTCAGCCCGTGCGGCGCCGGCAGCATCAATTCGCCGAGCGAGCAGCTGCCGTCCAGCAGGTGGCCGATATGCCGCGACGGCTGCAGGCCGAGCAGCACGTCCAGGTTGGCCAGGCCCAGGTCCGCATCCAGCAGCGCCACCTCGCGCCCGGCCATGGCCAGCGACATGCCGAGGTTCACCGCCACGGTGGACTTGCCCACGCCGCCCTTGCCGCCGGCCACGGCGATCGCGCGGCAGCGGCGCGGCGGCGCGGCGGGCAGCGAATGGCCCGCGCCTGCGGAGAGCGGGCGCACGTCATCGTTGCCGGAAGAATGAAAAGCCGAGAACAGATTGCTCAGGCCCCAGGCCTGGTCCATCGCCAGCGTGGTCATCGTGCACCCGCCACGGCCAGGCCGAAGCGCTCGGCCATATAGCCTTCGTCCACCGCCGGCGCATTGCCCTTGAGCACCTGCGCGGCGCGGCAGACCAGCACGCGCGCATCGGCGGTGGCGAGGTCTTCGGGCACGCGCTGGCCGTCGGTGGTGTAGTCCAGCGGCAGCCGGTGGCGGATCAGCGCGGACAGCGCGCCGCCCAGGCTGGGCGCTTCGTCGAGCTTGGTGAGGATGCACGCCTGCGGCTGCTGCGGCAGGAAGGCGCGCACCATGTCGTCGATCGCCTGCGCCTGCGCATTGGCGGCCAGCACCAGGCAGGTGCGCAGTTCGCCGGCGGCGCGCAGCAGTTGCATCTGCTGCTCCAGGCGCGGATCGCTGCCGGCCACGCCGGCGGTGTCGACCAGCACCACGCGGCGGCCGCGCAGCACGTCGAGCACTTCGCGCAGGCTTTCGGCATCGTGCGCGGGAAACACGCGGGTGCCGAGCAGGCGGCCGTAGTGCTCCAGCTGCGCGGCGGCGCCGATGCGGTAGTTGTCGGTGCTGACCAGGGCCACCTGCGAAGCGCCATGGCGCAGCACGGCGCGCGCGGCGAGCTTGGCGATGGTGGTGGTCTTGCCCACGCCGGTCGGTCCGACCAGGGCCACCACGCCGCCGCTGGCGGCGACGTCGTAGCCGGTGACGGCGAGGCTGCGGCTGAGCACGCCCAGCGGCAGATAGCGCGCCTGGTCGGCGCTGAGGCGGTCGGGCAGTTCGTCGGCGAGGCGGCGCGCCACGTCCGGCTCGATGCCGATGCGCGTCATGTCGCGCAGCACGCGGCCGCGCAGCGGATGGCGGCGTTGCAGGTCGTTCCATGCGAGCGAAGCCATCTGAGATTCCAGCAGTTCGCGCAGGCTGCCGAGCTCGGCGCGCATGCGCGCGGTGTCGAGCGCGGCCTGCTCCACCATCGGATGCAGCGGGGCCGGTTCGGCGGGTGCGGCGGCGGGTTCGGGTTTTGCCGCGATGACCGGTGCGGCGGCGACGGGCGCGGCAACCGGCGCTACCGGTGCACGCTGCGCGGGCGCGGCAACGGGAGCCACCGGCGCGGGCGCCGGCGCACGCCGCGGCTTGGGCGGCAGCACCGGCGGTTCCGCCGCGCGCTCGCGCACGATGCGCACTTCGGTCGGCAACGGTTCGCCCGAGCGCGCGGCCTCGCGCACCAGGGATTCGTCGTAGTCGACAGCGGCGATGATCTCCACGCCCTCGTCGAGACGGCGCGTGGAAAGAATGACCGCGTCGGGGCCTTGTTCCTCGCGCACTTCGCGCATGGCCTGGCGCATGTCGGGCGCTACGAAACGCTTTATTTTCATGAAAAGGTTTTCCTTGCGCCCGGGGAATAGGGAATAGGGAATAGGGAATAGGCAAGCCGCGCTGTTTGCCGGCAAGTCGACCATGAGTTTTTCACTACCTGCGGGCGCAACACGCACAAGTCGCGGCAGCCTTGCTTTTCCGATTCTCTATTCCCCATTCCCTATTCCCCCACTCAACGTCCCAGCGCCTGCACCAAACGCACCCGACGGTTGTCGGGCACCTCGTTGTAAGCCAGTACGTGCAGGTTCTGTGCCACGTGGCGGGTGAAGCGCGCGAGCCACGGCCGCAGCTGCGGCGCGACCAGCAGCACGGCCGGTTCGCCGCCCATTTCCTGGCGGCGCGCGGCGTCGGCGACGCCGCTCTGCAGGCGGTCGGCCAGGCCCGGTTCCACCGCGGCGCCCGCCACGCCGCCATTGGCCAGCGAACCGAGCAGGATCTGCTCCAGTTCCGGCGCCAGCGTGATGACCGGGATCTCGGTGCCCAGGCCGGCGATCTCCTGCACGATCTGGCGGCCCAGCGCCACGCGCACGGCGGCGGTGAGCGCGCCGGGATCCTGACTCTGGCCCGCGTGTTCCGCCAAGGATTCGACGATGGAACGCATGTTGCGGATCGGCACCCGCTCGGCCAGCAGGTTCTGCAGCACCTTCACCACCACGCCCAGCGACATGCGCTTGGGCACCAGGTCTTCCACCAGCTTCGGCGCGGCGGCGGCGAGGCGGTCCAGCAGCTGCTGCACGTCCTGGTGGCTGAGCAGTTCGTGCGCGTGGCCCTGCAGGATGTGCGACAGATGCGTGGCCACCACGGTGGCGGGGTCGACCACGGTGTAGCCCAGCGCCTGCGCGTTGTCGCGCTGGCCGGATTCGATCCACACCGCTTCCAGGCCGAAGGCCGGATCGCGCGTGGCAATGCCTTGCAAGCTGCCGTGCACGCGGCCGGGATTGATCGCCAGCAGGCGCTCGTTGTGCACCTCGGCCTCGCCCATCGGCACGCCCATCAGGGTGATGCGATAGGTGTTGGGGCCCAGGTCGAGGTTGTCGCGGATGTGCACCGGCGGGACCAGGAAGCCCAGCTCCTGCGACAGCTTGCGGCGCACCGACTTGATCCGCCCCATCAGCTCGCCGCCCTGGTTCTTGTCCACCAGCGGGATCAGGCGATAACCCACTTCCAGGCCCACAGGATCGACGCCGGCGACATCTTCCCAGCCCAGCTCCAGGCGCTCGGCCGGCGCCGCGGCGGGCGCGGCTTCGGCGATGGCTTCCTCGGCCAGCCTGGCGCGCGTCTCGCGCTCGCGCTTGAGCATCATCCACGCGGAGCCGCCGCAGATCGCGCCCAGCAGCAGGAAGGCGATGTTCGGCATGCCGGGCACCAGGCCCATCACGCCCAGCACCACGCCGGCCACCGCCAGCGCGCGCGGCTGGCCGAACACCTGGCCGAGCACCTGCTTGCCCATGTCCTGGGCGCGCGAGACGCGGGTGACGATCACCGCGGTGGCGATCGACAGCATCAGCGCCGGCACCTGCGCGACAAGGCCGTCGCCGATGGTGAGCAAGGTGTAGGTCTTGGCCGCGTCGCCGGCGCTGAGGCCGTGCTGCATCACGCCGACGAAGAAGCCGCCGACGATATTGATCACCAGGATCAGGATGCCCGCCGTGGCGTCGCCGCGCACGAACTTGGAGGCGCCGTCCATCGAGCCGTAGAAGTCCGCTTCCTCGCGCACTTCCTGGCGGCGCTCGCGCGCCTGTTCCTGAGTGAGCAGGCCGGCGTTGAGGTCGGCGTCGATCGCCATCTGCTTGCCGGGCATGGCGTCCAGGGTGAAGCGCGCGGTCACTTCGGACACGCGCGTGGCGCCCTTGGTCACCACCACGAAGTTGATGATGGTGAGGATGGCGAACACCACCAGGCCCACCGCGAAATTGCCGCCGATGACGAATTCGCCGAAGGCCTCGATCACCTTGCCCGCCGCGCCCGGGCCGTTATGCCCGTGCAGCAGCACCACGCGGGTGGAGGCGATGTTCAGCGCCAGGCGCAGCAGGGTGGCCATCAGCACCACGGTGGGAAACGCGGCGAATTCCAGCGGCCGCATCACGTAGATCACCGCCAGCAGGATCACCAGCGACAGCGCGATGTTGAAGCTGAACAGCATGTCCAGCAGGAACGGCGGCATCGGCAGCATCACCATCGCCAGCGCGGCCAGCATCACGATGGGCGCACCGGCCCCGCGGCGGGTGATCTGCTTGAAGGTGTCGAACGCGCTTGCGCTTGCGGCAGCCATGGAGCGGTGTCCTGGAAAGAATCAGCGGTAAGGGCCGAGCAGGTCCGGATCGACCTGCGGCGAAGGAGGCACGGGCGGCGCGTCGCCATGCGCGACGGCCTGGCGCAGCTGGAACACATAGGCCAGCACCTGCGCCACGGCGACGTAGAGCGCGGCGGGAATCTCGCGGCCGAGTTCCGTGGTGGCGTAGAGAGCACGCGCCAGCGGCGGCGCTTCCACCATCGGGATGCGGTGCCCGGCGGCGACCTGGCGGATCTGCATGGCCAGCACGTCGGCGCCCTTGGCGACCACGCGCGGCGCGCGCATGCGGCTCTCGTCGTATTTCAGCGCCACGGCGAAGTGGGTGGGGTTGGTCACCACCACGTCGGCCTTGGGCAGTTCCTGCATCATGCGGCGGCGCGCCAGCTGGTGCTGCACCTGGCGGATGCGGCCCTTCAGTTCCGGATTGCCTTCGCTTTCCTTGTTCTCGTCGCGCAGCTCCTGCTTGGTCATGCGCAGGCGGCGGCCGTGGTCGTAGCGCTGGTAGGCCGCATCGATGCCGCCGATCAGCGCCAGCATGGTGCCGAACAGCAGCGCGGCATGACCCAGCTGCGACAGCGACAGCGCGATGCCTGCGCCGACCGTGCCGCGCCCGGTGGCCTGCATGGCGTCCTGCCGGTGCCACAGGAACCAGGCCAGCGAGGCGCCGATAAACACCAGCTTGAGCAGCGATTTCGCCAGTTCCACCGCGCCGCGCATCGATACAAGACGACCGAGGCCGGCGATGGGATCGAGCCGGTCGAATTTCGGCTCGAGCGCCTGCGCACTGAAACTGAGGCCGCCCAGCAGCAAAGGGGCGGCGAACGTGGCCAACATCGTCGCCACCGCGACCGGCGTGATCAGGGCCATTGCTTCGCGCAACGCGGCAGCGAGCACGCGCGCGGGCAGCTCGCCGGAGAACAGCGCTTCGCGGCTGTAGCCGAAGCCGAGTTCGTAGACGCGCTTGGCGTGGACGAACGCGCGCTCACCGCCGCTCATCAGTGCGGCGACACCCGCCAGCACCACCAGGGCGCCCGACAGATCGCGCGAACGCGGAACGTCGCCCTTCTCCCGCGCTTCGCGCAGGCGTTTTTCCGATGGTTTTTCGGTGCGTTCCTGGTCGTCGCTCTCGGACACGTCAGGCTCCCATCCTTATTGACCCAGCAGCTCGCGCATCACAGACCACGCGCTTTCCTCCAGCGAGCCGAACGCCCCTGGCAACGCGCGCAACGACAACCACAAGGCGATAAAGCCCAGGCACAAGGTGATCGGAAAACCCACCGCGAACAGATTCATCGACGGCGCCGCGCGGCTGATCGCGCCGAAGCCCATGTTCACCACCAGCAGCGCCGTCATCGCCGGCAGGGCGACGCGCACGGCGCCGGAAAACAACTGGCCACCGAACACCGCCACCGCATGCAGCCCGTCCGGCGAGATCGCCCCGGTGCCCGGTGGCAGCGTGCGGAAGCTTTCGGCCAGCAATGCGATCAGGCGCAAATGGCCGTCCATCGCCAGGAACAGCAAGGTCACCAGCAGCAGATAGAACTGGTTGAGCACCGGCGAGCTGCCGCCGCCCTGCGGGTTCACCACTTCGGCGAACCCTAAGCTCATGCTCTGCGCCACCAGCTGCCCGCCGAACGCCACCGCCTCGAAGGTCAGCCGCAGCACGAAACCCACCGACGCGCCGATCAGCAGCTGCCCCGCCATGGTGGCGATGCCGCCGGCGCTCATCGGGTCGATCCGCGCCGGCGCCAGCGGCGCCAGCACCATGGTCAGCAGCATGATCAGGCCGACGCGGATGCGCGCCGGCAATACCGTGGCGCCGAACACCGGCGCCACCAGGAACAGGCCGGCCACGCGGCCCATCGCCCACAGCACGCTGCCGAGCAGGATCGACAGCTGGGCGAGATCCAGCGTGGTCACCGCACCGCTCCGGGCAATCCTTCGATCAGGTGCCGGGTGAACTGCACCAGGGTGCGCAGCATCCACGGCCCCGTGATCAGCGCGACCAGCGCCATCGCGATCAGCTTCGGGATGAAGCTCAAGGTCATTTCATTGATCTGCGTCGCCGCCTGGATCACGCCGACCAGCACACCGACCGTCAGCGCGGTAAGCAGCAAAGGGGCGGCGACGAGCATCGCGACGTAGAGTGCGTGCTGGCCGAATTCGATGACGGACTCGGGGGTCATGCGCTGGTCCTCCGCTTCTGCCCCCTCTCCCCTCCGGGGAGAGGGTTGGAGTGAGGGGCCGGGCGGAGCGAGATGTTGAGGGCCTGCCGCGGAGTGCAGCTCGCACGTACCAGCCCTGTGGCGAGCCCCGCCCCCTCACCCCGGCCCTCTCCCCGGAGGGGAGAGG
>Ga0065165_1003582_pt1 | contig 10705 bp, 11 predicted proteins | sample AraplaMF_Cvi_mMF_FD_63813 | JGI IMG/M metagenome (GOLD analysis project Ga0065165, IMG submission 63813) | Arabidopsis root microbial communities from the University of North Carolina, USA - plate scrape MF_Cvi_mMF (version 2) (version 3) | ecosystem: Host-associated > Plants > Roots >... | reverse complement strand
GCGCGGTGAATACATTTTCTATGCGGGGGCTGTCGGTGATGTTCTTTGGGTTGTCGGTCAGAAGGATATTTTCCGCTTCGATGGGAATGAGTGGGAGCGGATTGAGCATCCTGATCTTTAGAACAAGGCATCTGTTGCCCACCGGTGTGGCTGATGCTCGTCCCGATGGAGCAGCGGCATGAGCATCCCGCGCGACAATTATGTTGGCGAGCCCGACTATCCCACGCCCTGGACGACGAAGCAGCCGCGCGAAGGTTTGCGTGATCTTGACGAGGCAAAGATCGTCTCGCTATCGCCGGATGTATGCCTGACGCCGGTCGGCTCCTCGGTTGTTTCCATCCCGTACCCGATCGTCGACTATTGCGGGCACGACAAAGACTACACGCCATCTGTCCGCTTTACCGGCAAGAAGGCAATGGCCCTGCGGTCCTGTACGACCCACGTCCACGGCGATGCACCGGGAACGAAAAAGGGATTCAAATCCGGTACTGTGGGAAATGTCTGCGAGCCGATCGGGCATGCCGACCAGGTGCGCGCCGAGGGTTCTCACGTCATCCGGCATCTCGACCGCTTCTGGATGAACAATCGGAATACCCAGGGCGAAGCGATCTTCGTGCGTGGGACTGAGACCTATGATCCGCCTGCGGATGACGATCCTATAATGGGATCATTGGCAGCCCAGAAGCCGATACAGCTTGCGTTTGATGCCACTTCCCCTGAAGGGCAGAGGTTGTTACGTGAATTCATGGCGCGGCAGGCAGAGCAAGGCGCGACACAGCCTAAAAGCGGTTCCTCGCTTGGACGCAAAGGTAATTTTGGCCGTCCCATTCCGGGCGGTGGATTAGCTGGAGCCGCAATTGCTCTCGGAGAGATACAAAATCAATATTACGCTGGCAGCAGACTTTGGCGCTTGCGAAATAGCCTTGAAGAACAAGGTACAGTGGTCGATCCGAGCAATCGCCGTGAACTTCAGGCGCTGTCAAATTATTCCGAAAATCTTGGTGGAACCAGCTTCATAAAGCGAAATTTCTTCGCGCCGATGACGGAGGACGAGGCTCTCAATCAACTGAAAATGGAGCTGCAAGAAGTTAGGAAACAAGAAGCGCGAGAAGCGACAGAAGCCGTCCTGAACTCTAAAAGGCTTGAAGCGGCCGTTGGTCAAGGTGTCCGGGTAGATGTCGATGAGGGTGAATGGCCATGTATTGTTGGCCCCTACAAATATGTCGAGACGATCTGCCCGGGCGAGGCGCATCATATCATTCCGGATATGGTATATCGTCTGGGCACGGCTCCGGAAACGCAGACAGAAAAAGAGTCCACCGCCGGGCGTATTCCCAATTCGCCTACCTATAATCAGGGACAGGCTATTTGCCTGTCGCCAGGCATGCACAGAACGGACGACGATGCCGTTCACAAGTCGCTCAATCCGGCTCTCGCGAGTTTGGGACAGAACTATAACCCTCAGGGAACGGCTCCGCTTGGTAAAATCAGAGATGAGGCACACAAGGCGATTGATCGGATCGAGGGGCTGCCCGAGAAATGTAAAAAAATGGCAAAGGATGCGGCGGACGCGCAAGTTAATATCAAATTTAGGCAACCTGGCCGCACTACGCTACGACCTCCCCGATTGCCGGGCGGACAAGGTGTAATCGATGTCCTAAAAGCCGGCACTTATTGAGGTAAGAAATATGAAACCGTACGATCCCCTACGCCTTGATCGAGCCCTTGCTCTGGGGAAAGACACGTTCTGCGTCGTGTTCAGCGGCAAGGATTATGAGGATATGTATTCCTACGTCCTGGTTCACGAAGGTGGGTTGGAACAGCCATGGTCCCGTTCCGACGTCCCGCGTAAGATCGATGATCTTGCCGGTAGAATTGGAGAGAATGGACGGCCGATCATCTATGCTCTCAGCGATGAAGGCGATGTTTATACGCTGCCCATGGGCAAGGACTCCTCGCATCGTAAAATAGTCGGCGCTGGCGTCTATTCCGACGATGCGACCGATCTTGGATACGTCAATTCCATCGCCCTGATTGGGGATGCGCTGTTCATAACCGGCTATCACTCGCAGCTTTATCGTCTGGTCGAGAACGACATAGCCTGGTTCCACAAGGAAAAGCTGCCGCAAGCACCAGAAACATACGATTACCTCGTTTTCGGCAATCTGAATGGCTGGACCGAGAGCGATCTCTATATGAATGTGACCTATTCGCCGACAAGCACAAACAGGGAATTAACGGACGAAGAAGAGGAGGAGATGGGGCGCCTCTACCTAGCCGGCCGAAATGAAGAGGCCGCAGCCATTCGACGAGCCTCGGAGGGCTCAAGCCGTGTCCTGGAAGGCCGTCTTTATCATTGGAACGGGCAAGAATGGCGGATCATAGTCAAACCGCGCTCGGGGAAGTATTATCCAGAGCCAGCTACGCTTTCGGACATTTTCATCGAGTCCCCAGAGAAGGTCTGGGCCGTCGGCGGTAATGGCGTCATTTTGTGCGGGAATGCCGAACATGGCTTTCGGGATGTTTCTTTCAAGGGAAACAATGAAAAGCTGCATTCGATTACGAAATTCAAGGATCGGATGGTGATAGCCTCAGACTACGCTTTGCATTGGTTCGACGGACATCTGCTGTCGCCTTTGAAACCCGTCATTGATCCGAGCATCAATCGCAACATTCCGAACCCGCTCAAAGTCCAGGCCGTCGATGATGTCTTGTATTACTTCGATTCAAAACATGGCGTTCACACCTTCGACGGTGATCGCTGGACAGATATCGAAATTCCGCCTGAGTTGCTGGAACGCGATTTCAAAGGGGTGCCGCCTAAATCTCGATGACCGACGCCCCTGACGACGACGAAGATCTCGAGGAGCTTTACGGAGCAGGGAAGCCGTCGCTTTACGCTGCAGGCATGGCGGATGACCGGTATTTTGCGCTTTTGGTCGGCGGTCCGCGCTGGGCAAAGATGGCGGCGACAAAGGATCGCCCTGACCATATCGAGCGGCTGATGAGCATCTGGAGCCAATATGTCTGCTACACCTCGGCGCCCCTTACAGGAAATACTGGATGAATTCGGACCACTTAAAGATGGTATGACGGTTTCTGCTTCGCAGGCCGTGGGCTATCGCGGGAAGCTGCCTGATGCCATGGTTGATTTCTGGGTTGAGCATGGTCGCGGGCAATGGCGCGACGGACTTTTCTGGATCTGCGATCCCGAGCCGATCATGCCTGTTCTGCATACGCTGTTTGCAGGCGATCCGGAATTCGACGTCGCGAGAATGGTGCCCTTCATGCGGGATGCATTCGGCGAAGTCAGCGTCTGGCATCCGAAATTCAAGCTGATCACGCTCAAGATGAATCTCGGCACCGTCACGACCACCGACATTACCATCCACGTCATTGAGGGCATACCCCCCCTTCGACGATGATATGGCGGTAGCTGCCGCCGTGGACGCCAGCGTTTTCGATGGTCGTGGCTGGGTGGATGCTACATCAGGCAAGCCCGTTTTCGATGCGGTGCGTCGGCGTCTCGGGCCGATCAGCGCTGATCAGGTCTACACCATGGTCCCGCATTTCCGCCTTGGCGGCGATGGCGCTGCCAAGGATTTTTCAATCGGCGGCTTCATCGAATATCTGGGCGTGCTGTCGCAGATAGGATCCTTTACGCTCGAACGCTATATCGATCCGAAGCAGGGTGGTCGAGGACCCTTTGGACATCTCGAAGCTGTTCGTACGATCGGACATGAATTTCTGATCAACAGGAACACACCATGACCGACACCGAGGCAAAGCTCTTGCGAACATTCATCGCCGACGAAAACGAAGCCTTTGCCGATCGGCGGCAGGGGAAGTTCTGGCCTGCCAATCATCATCGGATCAGGCCCTTGGCGACCAAAGCTTCCGGGCTGCTCGATCCGAACGAGCAAATCGATTTCTATTTTCATTTCATGCGCGTTGCCGGCGGAGCCCCTTCGGTCGGAGAGAAGGACATGCCGCTGCTGGTCGAGGCCTACCGGCGCATGCTGCCCTTTCTCGATCTTGGCGGCGTCATTGCGATGTCGCGGCGGCATCAACTGCTGTTCGTCTTCGGTTTCGACGATGCCGGCGTCCTGCCGAGCGGCGAGACGATCTCGGCCAAGGCGCTGAAGGCGCGCCTCAGGCTCATTGCGCAGGTCGGCAATTATACGACGATGCCCGCCCAGCGCGACAAGAAGGCAAAGTTTGTTCCCTTCGCTGATGAGGCGGTGCGCATTCTCGAAACTTTCCGGCATCTGGGCTATCGCCACGATCGGCGCTACGGCGAAGATCTCTACGACGTCACCAATCTTCGCTTCTGGGGCATGGCGTTCATCTGCCTGCTCAACAAGGCGACCCGTGCCGATCTCGTTGCCGATATGGTCGAGGGCAAATACGATCTTATGCGGCGGGTCGAGCAGCTGGCGATCCTGCACCGCTATGTCGAGGCGGTTCTGCCGGATGCGGAGGCCGACGAGGAGCGTTTTCGTTTGCTGGCGCAGCAGCTCAACGACATCGAGCTTGCGCGCCGCAATGCCACCGAATCCGTCGCTCTGGCGCAGAGGCTGGAGCTGCCGTTCAGCGACGATGAGGACTGGGAGATCCATATTGCGGTGCCACTGCGCGGCGCCGAAGGCCATCCGCTGATCGCCAAGAACGTTGTGCGATTGCATATCCGCCCGAACCCTGACTGGCAGTGGGAGCTGAACGCGCGCATCGCCGAGCGCGGAGAATTCTCGGAAAGCGAAAAGAAGAACTACCGGAACGATCTCGGTTTTCCCCTTCTTGGGCGCGGAAATCTGCATGCCTTTCCGACATGGCTGAGACAGCTGCGTGAGCAGAACGGCCTGGATTTCGACACCGGCGCTGCCGACATTCGTGTGGGCCGCAAGCGGGCGGCGGCCAAACGGATCACCCAATGGTTGGTGAACTGAACTCGCATCGATCGCGATAGTGGCAACTGCAAGGATGACCCATCGTAGCGCTTTTCAACGAGAGTGGCGGAGGGGGCTCACCGGACCCAACTTGCGCTGGACAGTCGCAAATAACATGACTATGGAGCTCATGTTATTTATCCTGCCACCTCCGGCGCTCCGAGTGCCAAGGGGCCGGAGTGCCAGTCAAAGGAGTGATCCATGTCCAGCCGTCTCAAGGCTTTTTCCGCCTTGGCAATGTCCCTGTCGTTTTTCCTGCCGGCAACGCTGCATGCCGAAAGTTCGTTAGTCGATCACCGCGGAAAAACCATCACTTTCGAGAAACCACCGGAACGGGTGGTCACGATCGTTCGCTCCGCGCCGATCATCTATCGCGCCGTGGATGAGAAGGCGGACAATATCGCCGGCATGAACAAGGATTCGCTCACGCGTTATTTCACCAAGGGCATCTATGCCGAGATGCTGCCCGAAATGGCGAAGATCAATGCCAGCGCCGCCCAGGATGGTTTCGTGCCGAATGTCGAGGCGATCCTGGCGCAGAAGCCGGACGCGGTCATTCAGTGGAACCATAGTGAAAAGCTCATTGAGCCCCTGGAGCGCGCCGGCCTCACCGTCGTCGCCTGGCGGTGCTGCACCGAGCAGGACCGGCTCGACTATATCTCGCTGACCGGCGCCATGACCGGCCGCAACGACCGCGCCCAGGCGATCCTGAAGGCGCAGGCCGACACGTTGAAGACACTCGACGGCAAGGTCGCCAAGCTCGACAAATCGGCCTTTCCCTCCGTCCTGCATATCGACAAGGTGGCCGATCAGATCCAGGTCATCGCCAACGGTTCGCAGAACCTCTCGCTCAGCGGCGTGACCAATCCGGCGGCCGACAAATCGGGTGAATGGTGGCGCACCGTCGATTTCGAACAGCTGCTGGTCTGGAACCCCGACATCATAGTCATTCCCGCCTATGCGACCGACCTCAATCCGAAGGATTTCTTCGACAACCCGGTCCTTGCCAATCTCAAGGCGGTCAAGGAGAAGCGCGTCTACAAACAGCCGGTCTTTGCCCGCACGCCCGATGCGCCGGAGATCTTCCTGACGTCTGAATGGCTGGCCGCCGTTGCTCATGGCGCCGATTTCGCGCCGGATTTTCGAAAGCAGATCCGCGACGTCTACCAGCTGATCTACGGCGCCGAACTGACGGACGATCAGTTGAAGGCGATCATTGAATCCGAAAGCAATGCGCCGGCGGACAAGTATGTCGAACTCTTCGGCTGAGCCCCGCGCCAGCGTGGCCGCGCTAGGCTTGGCAGGGCGGAAACTGGCTTCGGTTTCCGTCCTTCCCGTTCTGATCGGCCTGCTGGTCGCAACCGTGCTCTATTCGGTAACGATCGGCCGCTACGACCTGTCGGTCCGGGATGTCGCCTATATCCTGATCGACAACGTCCACCCGCTGGTCACGCCCTATTGGGATCCGGTGCAGGAGGTGGTGGTCGAGCAGGTCCGCCTACCGCGCATCATAGCGGCCGTCATCATCGGCTTCGGCCTGTCCATTTCGGGCGCGGCGCTACAGGGCCTCTTCCGCAATCCGCTGGTGGATCCCGGCATCATCGGCGTGACGTCGGGGGCCGGTTTCGGCGGGACGCTGGCGATCCTCATCGGATTGCAGGGCTATCTTCTGTTGAGCATGGCGTTCCTCTTCGGCATCGCCAGCATTTTTCTCGTCAAGCTGTTGTCGACGGTGCGCGGGCGCACGAGCATGCTGACGCTGGTTCTGGCGGGCGTCGTCATATCGGCCTTCTTTTCGGCGGCGATCTCAATTGCCAAGCTGCTGGCCGATCCCTTCCAGAAACTGCCGGCCATCACCTATTGGCTGATGGGCAGCATCGCCTCCAGCAGCTATTGGGACGTTCTTCTGATGACGGTGGCGGTGGTGCCGTCCGCCATGGCGATCTATCTCCTGCGCTTCCAGATCAACATCATGTCGCTCGGCGAGGAAAAGGCGAGGGCGCTCGGCACGAAGGTGGTGCTGGTGCAATGGATCATCCTGCTTGCGTCGGCGCTGATTTCGGCGGGCGTGGTTGCGACATCGGGCATCATCGGCTGGGTCGGCCTCGTCATCCCGCATGTCGCCCGCGCGCTCGTCGGCGCCGATCATCAACGGCTGCTGCCGGTCTCCGGCGTCATCGGCGCGATCTATCTGCTGATGGTCGACAATCTCGCGCGCACGGTGAGCACGGCCGAGATCCCGCTCGGCATCATCACCGCGCTGATCGGGGTTCCCGTTTTCGCGGTGATCCTGCGCCGCCTGCATGCCAAGGGAGGCTGGTCCAGTGATTGAGGCAAGCGATCTCACCGTCGAGCGCGGCGGCAAAACCATCCTCAGCAATTACAGCCTCAGCCTGGAGCGCGGGCGGATTCTGGCCGTGCTCGGCGCCAATGGCGTCGGCAAGACGACGCTGATCAATACGCTGATCGGCGTCATCAAGCCGAAGTCGGGGCGGCTTTCGATCGGCGGGCAGGTGGGTTTCGTGCCGCAGCTCTTCGAAGTGCCGTTTTCCTATTCCGCTCTCGATATCGTCCTGATGGGAAGGGCGCGCCACCTCGGCCTGTTCGGTTCGCCGGGCAGGAGGGATTATGAGCTGGCGCGGCACTATTTCCACATGCTCGCTATCGAACATCTCGAACCGCAGGCCTTCAATTCGTTGAGCGGCGGCCAGCGCCAGCTTGTCATGATCGCTCAGGCGTTGGCATCGGAATGTGAGCTCCTGATTCTCGACGAACCCTGCGCGGCACTCGACTACAAGAACCAGGACAAGGTTCTGTGCCTGCTCGAGCAGCTCAGGGACAGGCATGGCATGACCATCGCCTTTTCCACCCACATGCCGCAGCACGCGGTGGAGATTGCCAGCGATGTCCTGCTGATGACCAGCGGCAGCAGCTATGTCTGCGGCCCGACTGCGGATGCGCTCAGCGCCGGAAATCTGAGCGACCTCTACGACCTGCCGATCGCGCGCGCCGATTTCGATGGGCTCGCCAAACACACCTATGCGCCCGTGTTCCGGCATGAGGGAGCCCGTTTCGATGGCTGAAGCAATAAGGCCCGGAAAAGGCATCGCCTATATCCATTGGGGCAATAGCTGGCAGCTGCGCAGCTTCCAGGATTTCCGTCACTATATCGACGATCTCATCTACATCAACGATCTGCCCAGGCTCGACCTGTCGTCCTACGCCGCCGTGGTCATGCCGGATGCGATGGATGCGGCGGCACCGCAGCCGCATGCAGAGCAGCTGAACGCCTATCTCCACGGCGGCGGTTTTCTCGTCGTCTGCCTGCAGGGGCATGCCGACTGGATCGATATTCCAGGGTTGGAATGGACGCCGGGAAATTGCCGCGATTGGCTGTGGTGGACGAAGGGCGAAAGACTGGAGGTCAGCCTCTCCGAGCCGCACCACCCGATCACCGAAAGCATGCCGCTCTCGCATATGAGCTGGCACTGGGGCGGCTCCTACAATGTTCCTGAAGGCGCGCGCTCGATCCTCGAGATCGACGATGGGCGCGGCAGCCTGTTTCTCGATTTTCCCGCGCTGCCGGGCGGCGGGCGTTTGCTGCTCGCAACGCTGGACCCCCATTCGCACAACGGCCAGCGCTTCATGCCGGCGACCACGCGTTTTCTGCGCTCCTTCTATCCCTGGCTGAACCGCGAGCTCGGCATCGAGCGGCCCGCGAGAAATCGCTTCACCTATCTGCAATGCTCGCACGTCCCGTCGGAGTGGCATCCCGACGGGCTGGAGGAAAGCCTCCGGCACACCGGTTTCGAGACATTGTTCGCTCCGCTTTATCAGCTCGGTCCCGACCTTCTCGACGGCACGGATACGCTCTACATTCCAAGCAGCCATGACGAGTTCTTCCTCAAGAGCCGGGCGAACGATCTCCTGGCATTTCTGGAGCGCGGTGGAGACCTGATCATCGCGGCCGAACCGTGCCAGCCGTGGCTGCCCTTCATGGCGCCGTTCCATGCCGTGCCGCCGCGTCCCTTCGCCAACATCAAAGTCCGCCTGCGCGACGACCGCTTCGGCATCTTCTCCGATCTCGGCGACGGCTTCGACGCGTGGAAGGGAATTTTCGGCCAATATGCGCGCGGCTGGACCGACCCGCCGCCCGGAGCGATCTGGCTGACCGATATCGGCCCCGAGCACGATCCGAAGCCGGCGGACTGGATATGGCAATATCCGACCCGGACCGGCCGCGGCGGATATGTCTTCATGCACAATGGCGACAACATGACCCGCTATCCCGACCGTGGCCCGAAAAAGGAAGCGCTGCTTGCCAATATCGCCGTCGCCCTGAGAAAGCTCTCCATCGGCGAGCTTCTCTTTTAGCAGCAGTGGGGAGAAGGCACGAAAGCCGGCCTGCGCGCTGCAAGCGACCGGCCAATAGTCAAAACACGTCTATTCTGTCCGTTCTGCGCGAGAAAATACGGGGGCTGCGGGGTGCCGAAGGATTTTCTTAAACGTTGCCGCCTTGGATGGGATCGCTGTCTGTCAACGGATGATACCGGCTCGGTCACAGGCGGCAGCGGCGCAATTGTTCGGCATGCAAACGGGAATAAGACATGATCCATGGCATTTGCGCTCTGATGATTCACCACGGGTCTCATGCCCGTGGCGCGTTGCGCTAAGGTTCGGTGCGCATGGTCGAGACAACCAACAGCTCCGGACGGAATAAAGCGCATCAGGATCGAGCTGATCATCCCGACACCGGCGAGGCGGTCACGGATTTCGCAGATCAGAAAGCCAGATTCTGCGCCGAAATCGCGGCATTGGCCAATGCTGCCATGAACGGGGATCTCCGACGGCGAATGAACGCCGACTACGCGGATCCGGATCTTCGTCGTTCGGCTGTCATCCTCAATGAGCTGATTTCGTCGATCGACGGCAACCTGTCCGATTTCAACGATGCAATGGCCGCTTTTGCCCAGGGAGATCTCCGCATCAGCGTGCGGGCCAAGCACCGCGGCGCATTTGGACAATTGCAGAAGAACTTCAATCTGGCCGTGGCCACGATCCGCTCGGTGCTGGGAGAGCAAGGTTCAGAACGGTTCACGGATAAGGCGACAAAATTCGGCCGGATGCTGACCGCTTTCCGATCGAAGGGGGGTGCTTTCGGAGTGCGGATCCCCGACGAAGATGCGCAGCCAATTCCCTCGCCGCCCCACGATCTCTGGCTGAAGCTTGCCGACGCCCTGGACGACTTCTCGATCTGAACGGTCGCCGTGGCGCCGGTATGCCGACCGTTCGCCGGGCTGACCGCACCGCAATGCAATAGAGCGTCGCGTCTCCGACAGGACGCTCTATCGCTTCGCCGGTGATGCCTCTCAGCCTCAGAAAGGATAGTGCTGGGCGGAATCCTCTACCGTGATCCAGCGCAGGTCGGTGAATTCGGCGATTGCCGCCTTGCCGCCGAAGCGGCCGTAGCCGCTGCCTTTGACGCCGCCGAAGGGCATTTGCGCCTCGTCATGCAGCGTCGGGCCGTTGACGTGGCAGATGCCGGATTCGATGCGCGCCGCAACCGACATTGCCCGCTGGATGTCACGGCTGAAGACGGCGGAGGACAGGCCGTACTCGGTGTCGTTGGCGATGCGGATGGCTTCCTCCTCACCGGCAACACGAATGATCGGCTTGACCGGACCGAAGGATTCCTCCGCATAGACCCGCATCTCGGGCGTGACGTGATCGAGCAGCGTCGCCTCGACCACGGTGCCCGA
>Ga0065165_1003580_pt1 | contig 10710 bp, 10 predicted proteins | sample AraplaMF_Cvi_mMF_FD_63813 | JGI IMG/M metagenome (GOLD analysis project Ga0065165, IMG submission 63813) | Arabidopsis root microbial communities from the University of North Carolina, USA - plate scrape MF_Cvi_mMF (version 2) (version 3) | ecosystem: Host-associated > Plants > Roots >... | reverse complement strand
TGCAGCCGGCCTTCGCCGAATTGCGGGATCAGCTTGCGCATCACCCGGTCGCGCTTGACGAGGTGCCGGCACGCCTCGTCCCAGTACTCGGGAGTGACGGAGCGCACCACGGATCAGGCCTTCATCCAGGTCGTGCCTTGCGCGGAGTCCTGGAGCACGATGCCTTGCGCCAGCAGGTTCTGGCGGATGCTGTCGGCCAGCGCGAAATCGCGCGCCTTCTTCGCATCGGCCCGGGCCTGGATCTGCGCCTGGATCGCGGCGTCGTCGAGCTGGCTGCCGGCCTGCAGGTAGCTGCGCGCGTTCTGCTGCAGCAGCCCGAGCGTCGCGGCCAGTCCCTTGAACAGCGCTGCCTGCTGCGGCGAGCGGCTCTTGTTCAGCTCGGTCGCGAGCTCGAACAGCACCGCCACCGCCTCGGGCGTGTTGAAGTCCTCGTTCATCGCGGCGCGGAAGCGCGCGGCCTGCGGCTGCGTCCAGTCGACCGCGATCTCGGGCACGTCGAGGTCGACCAGCGCGGTGTAGAGCCGGCGCAGCGCGTTGCGCGCGTCGTCGAGGTTGGCGGTGCCGAAATTCAACGGGCTGCGGTACTGCGTGCGCAGCATGAAGAAGCGGATCGTCTCGCCGTCGTAGCGCTTCAGCACGTCGCGGATCGTGAAGAAGTTGCCGAGCGACTTCGACATCTTCTCGTTTTCGCCCTGGTCGTTGACGACGTTCAGGAAGCCGTTGTGCATCCACACGTTGACGAAGGGCCGGCCGGTCGCGCCCTCGCTCTGCGCGATCTCGTTCTCGTGGTGCGGGAACTGCAGGTCCATGCCGCCGCCGTGGATGTCGAAGTGCTCGCCGAGCAGCGCGCAGCTCATCGCCGAGCATTCGATGTGCCAGCCCGGCCGGCCAGCGCCGAATTCGCTCGCCCACTTGGCGTCGTCGGGCTCGGCGGGCTTGGCCGATTTCCACAGCACGAAGTCGAGCGGGTCTTCCTTGCCGTCCAGCACGGCCACGCGCTCGCCGGCGCGCAGCTGGTCGAGCGACTTGCCCGAGAGCTTGCCGTAGCCGTCGAACTTGCGCACCGCATAGTTCACGTCGCCGCTCGGCGCGCGGTAGGCGTAGCCCTTGCGCTCGAGCGTGGCGATCATCTCCAGCATCTGCGGCACGTACTGGGTGGCACGCGGCTCGTGCGTAGGCGGCAGGATGCCGAGCGCGGCCACGTCTTCGTGCATCGCGGCCGTCATCTCGTCGGTGAGCTGGCGGATCGGGATGTTGCGTTCGAGCGCGCGCTTGATGATCTTGTCGTCGATGTCGGTGATGTTGCGCACGTACGTGACCTGGTAGCCGAGCGTGCGCATCCAGCGCGCGGCGACGTCGAAGGCCATCATGAAGCGCGCATGGCCGACGTGGCACAGGTCGTAGATCGTCATGCCGCACACATACATGCGCACGTGGTTCGGTTCGATCGGCGTGAACACCTCGGTCTGGCGCGACAAGGTGTTGAAGATGCTCAGGGTCATCGGCGGAGTGCTGCAGTGGAACCGCTCATAGGGCCTGGCCAGCGGGCAGTGTCCGGCGGCGCATCGCGCCGGCCGGTGCCGCACACCCGGGGTGTAGCGAGGGTCGAAGGGCTTGCAGCCACGGGGCTGCTATACAATTTTCGCAGTATAGCGGGCCGTTTCCGCACACCGTTGCGCCCCGCCGGCGCCCGCCAACGTCGTCCATCCACCAACCTCGCGGCCCCCAGATGACTCCACGCCTTTCGCTCGTCGCCCTGGCCGTCTTCGCCGCGCTTGCAACCGGCACCGCCCGGGCCGACGAGTACGGCGATGTCGACGGCCTGCTGGGCGCGGGCCGGCTGGCCGAGGCGAACCAGAAGGCCGACCAGTTCCTGTCCGCGAAGCCGAAGGACGCGCGCATGCGCTTCCTCAAGGGCCTGGTGCTGTCGGAGCAAGGCAAGTCGAACGACGCGATCGCGGTGTTCGTCAAGCTGACCGAAGACCACCCCGAGCTGCCCGAGCCGCACAACAACCTCGCGGTGCTGTACAGCAAGCAAGGCCAGTACGACCAGGCGCGGCGTTCGCTCGAAGCGGCGATCCGCACGAACCCGAGCTACGCGACCGCCTACGAGAACCTCGGCGACGTGTACGCGAAGCTGGCGAGCCAGGCCTATTCGCGTGCGCTGCAGATCGACGGCGGCAGCACCGCGAAGGTCAGCCCGAAGCTCGCGATGATCCGCGACCTGTTCTCGCCGATGACGCGCTCGGAGCCGCAGGTGGCGGTTGCCGCCAAGCCGGCACCCGCGCCTGCGCCCGCGCCGGCACCGGTGGTTGCCGCGGCGCCGAAGCCGGCTGCCGCTGCGGCGCCCGCACCCGTCCCCGCGCCTGCGCCGGCCCCGGTGGCGGTGACACCGCCTGCGCCGGTCCCCACGACCAAGCCTGCCCCGGAACCGGCCGCCACGCCGGCACCGGCCACCGCCAGCGAAGACGCGAAGGACGTGCAAGCCGCCGCACTCGCCTGGGCCGCCGCCTGGGCGCGCAAGGACATGGACGCCTACTTCGCGTCCTACACCCCCGACTTCAACGGCGGCAAGACGCGCGCCGCCTGGGAGGCCGAACGCCGCGCCCGCATCACCGGCAAGCGCAGCATCACCGTCACGCTGAGCGACTTCGACATCCGGGTGCAAGGCGACAAGGCCGTCCTGCAGGCACGCCAGGCCTACAGCGCCGATGCGTTGAAGGTGTCCAGTCGCAAGCGGCTCGACCTGGTGCGCGTCTCCGGCCGCTGGCTGATCCAGAAGGAAAGCACCGGTTCGTGACCCGACGCCTGCGTGAGTGGTGCCGCCGCGCGGCGCTGCCTGTGTGCCTGGCGCTGCCGTGGGCGGCAGGCGTGGCGCTGGCCGCACCGCGCGCACCGGCCGCGCTGAAACCCGCGGTGGCGCGCAGCGGCCTGCCGTCGGCGCCGGCCTCGCCCGAGGCACGGCTGATCGAGGTCTACCAGCTGATCCGCGACGGCGATGCCCGCACCGCGCTCGCGCGCGCCGAGGCGCTGACGCGCGACGTGCCGAACTTCCAGCTCGCGCAGCTGGTCCATGGCGACCTGCTGCTCGCCCGCCGCCAGCCGCTCGACGCGATGGGTGCCGCGCCGCCCGAACTGGCCGCGTCGTCGCCCGACCAGCTCGCGCAGCTGCGCCAGGAGGCCACGCTGCGGCTGGCGGCGCTCACCGAGCGGCCGCCGGCCGATGCGCTGCCGCGCCAGTTCACCGACATCCCGCCCAGCACCCGGCATGCGATCGCCGTCGACGCGAGCCGCTCCCGCCTGTACCTGTTCGCGAACGACGCGAAAGGCCTGCACCTGGTCGCCGACCACTATGTCTCGCTCGGCCGGCTGGGGGTCGACAAGAAGGAGCAAGGCGACCAGCGCACGCCGCTCGGCGCCTACTTCATCACCAGCCGGCTGACGAACCAGCAGGTCGCCGACTTCTACGGCCCGGGCGCGCTGACGCTGAACTACCCGAACGAATACGACCGCCGGCGCGGCAAGACCGGTGGCGGCATCTGGCTGCACGGCGTGCCGCCGGCCAACTTCGCGCGCGGCCCGCAGACCACCGACGGCTGCGTGGTGCTGGCCAACCCGGACCTGCTGCGGCTGCTGCGCGAGGTGTCGCCGCGGCGCACGCCGGTCGTGATCGCACCGAAGATCGAATGGGTGGCGCGCGCTCAGGTCGAGCAGGAACGAATCGCGGCGCATGCGATGGTCGAGCAGTGGCGCATCGCGCGCTCGCAGGGCGACGTGCGCAAGCTGCTGAGCTTCTACTCGCCGCAGTTCCAGAGCGGTACCGCCGACCTCGCGCAGTGGTCGGAGATGGTCGACAAGGAACTGCAGGCCACGCGCGGCCGCAGCGCCGAGCTGAAGGAGATGTCGATCCTCTCGTGGCGCGACGCCGGCGAGGTGCTGATCGTCACGTTCGGCGAGGTGCTGAGCGGCCAGTTGACCGGCCCGTTGAAGCGCCAGTACTGGGGCAAGGAAAGTGGACAATGGAAAATATTCTTCGAAGGAGTGATCTCGTGAAAACCCTCAAGTCATGGATGCCGCTGATGGCAGCCGGCGTCGTCGGCATCGCCGGCCTGACGAGCAGCATGGCGGCATTCGCCCAGAAGGTGAAGCTCGCCACCTCGCTCGGCGACATCGTCGTCGAGGTCGATGCCGCGAAGGCGCCGAAGTCGGCCGCCAACTTCCTGCAGTACGTGAAGGACGGGCACTACAACGGCACGGTGTTCCACCGCGTCATTCCCGACTTCATGATCCAGGGCGGCGGCATGACGCCCGACCTGAAGGAAAAGCCGACCCGCGCGCCGATCCCGCTGGAAGCGCGCAACGGCCTCGACAACACGCGCGGCACCGTCGCGATGGCCCGCACGATGGACCCGAATTCGGCCACCTCGCAGTTCTTCATCAACGTGAAGGACAACGCCTTCCTGAACGCCGCGCAATCGCGCGACGGCAACGGCTATGCGGTGTTCGGCAAGGTCGTCTCGGGCATGGACGTGGTCGACAAGATCCGCGCCGTGCAGACCGGCAGCAAGGGACCGTACCAGGACGTGCCGGTCCAACCCGTCATCATCAAGCAAGCCACGCTGGAGAAATAACATGAGCAAACTCGTCGACCTGGTCACCAACCACGGCACCATCCGCGTCGAACTCGACGACGCCAAGGCGCCGTTGTCGGTCAAGAACTTCCTCTCGTACGTCGAGAAGGGACACTACGCCGGCACGGTGTTCCACCGCGTCATCAAGGGCTTCATGATCCAGGGCGGCGGCTTCGAGCCCGGCATGAAGCAGAAGCCGACCGATGCGCAGATCCAGAACGAGGCCGGCAACGGCCTGAAGAACGACCACTACACGCTCGCGATGGCGCGTACCAGCGTGCCGCATTCGGCCACCGCGCAGTTCTTCATCAACGCGACCGACAACGACTTCCTGAACTTCAAGTCCGAGACGCCGTCCGGCTGGGGCTATGCGGTGTTCGGCAAGGTCGTCGCCGGCCAGGACATCGTCGACAAGATCGAGCAGGTGAAGACCGGCAACAAGGGCGGCCACAGCGATGTGCCGACCGAAGACGTCGTGATCCTCGAAGCCAAGGTGGTCTGAGCCCCGGGCTCACCCACCTCGAGCGCTCACCGCCCGCCACAACCTGCAGTACGGGGTTCCATGTCGCGCCAGACCGCCGTTGCACCGCCACCGTTGCCCAGCCTCTGGGAGTACATGGCGCCGACCGACTGGCGCAGCGTGGATTTCATCTCCGACCTGCACCTGAGCGCCGACACGCCGCGCACCTTCGACGCCTGGTCGGCCTACCTGCGCACGACCGACGCCGACGCTGTGTTCATCCTCGGCGACCTGTTCGAGGTGTGGGCCGGCGACGACAGCCGCCACGACGAGTTCGAGGCGCGCTGCGCCAACGAACTGGCCGAGGCGGCGTGCCGGCGCACGGTGGGCTTCATGGCGGGCAACCGCGACTTCCTGGTCGGGCTCGACATGCTGCGCGATTGCGGCGTGCTCGCGCTGCCCGACCCGACGGTGCTGCAGGCCTTCGGGCAACGCGTGCTGCTGACGCACGGCGACGCGCTGTGCCTGGACGACACCAAGTACCAGCAGTTCCGCGCGTTGGTGCGCAGCGAGGCCTGGCAGCAGGATTTCCTCGCGAAGCCGCTCGACGAGCGCCGTCGCTTTGCGCGGGCGGTGCGCAACGAGAGCGAGCAGCTCAAGCGCAGCAACCCGGCCCCGATGGACTGGGCCGATGTCGACGGCGCGGCCGCGGTGCGCTGGCTGCATGAAGCCGGCGCGACGACGATGGTGCACGGCCACACGCACCACCCGGGCAGCGAGCCGCTGGCGCCAGGCATGCTGCGCCACGTGCTGAGCGACTGGGAACTCGACCACCCGCCGCACCGCGCCGAGGTGCTGCGGCTGAGTGCGCGCGGCTTCAGGCGCATCACGCCCCCCGGCGTGGCGCTCGCCTGAGCGGCCGTGCTGGGGCGGCTGGTCTCGGCTTGGCAGGCGTGGCGCGAGCGCCGCACGCTGGCGCGCCGGCCAATTCCCGATGCACTGTGGCACGAGACGATGGCACGCTATCCGTTCCTCGGCGATCTCGATGAGGCCGACGCCGCGCAGCTGCGCCGCTTCGCAACGCTGTTCCTCGCCGACAAGCAGTTCCACGGCACGCACGGCGTGGTCGTCAGCGATGCGATGGCGGTCGCGATCGCCGCGCAGGCCTGCCTGCCGGTGCTGCGGCTCGGGCTCGGCTGGTACGACGGCTTCGTGCTGATCGTCGTGCACCCCGACGAGATGCTCGCGAAGCGCGAGGTGGTCGACGACGACGGCATCGTGCACGAGTACGAAGAAGCGCTGTCCGGCGAGGCGCCCGGCGCCGGGCCGATGACGCTGTCATGGCGCGACGTCGCGGAGGCGCAGGAGAACCCGGAAGATGGCAGCGGCTGGGCCTACAACGTCGTGATCCACGAGTTCGCGCACGTCATCGACATGCGCGACGGCCGCTCCGACGGCATCCCGCCGCTGCCGAGCCGCGAGGCGCATCGGCGCTGGCGCGAGGTGATGCCGGCCAGCTACGAGCGCTTCTGCGCCGAGGTCGACCGCGACGACGACATCTTCATGGACCCCTACGCTGCCGAGGGCCCCGACGAGTTCTTCGCAGTGGCCTGCGAGACCTTCTTCGTCGCGCCGCTCGACCTGCAGGCCTGGGATGCGCCGCTGTACGCACTGCTGCGCGACTTCTTCGAGCAGGATCCGGCGGCGCGATTTCCGGTGGCGTGACGGCCGGTTGAATGAAAAACGGGGCCCGAAGGCCCCGTCGTCTCGCGACTTGCAGACCGAAGGATCAGGCCGTCGCCGGCTCGGCCTTCGGCTTGTCGATCTTCTTCGATGGCTGGATGTCGAGCACCGTCTTGCCGTCTGCATCGACGTCGACCGTCAGGCGGCCACCGTCGACCAGGCTGCCGAACAGCAGCTCGTCGGCCAGCGCACGGCGGATCGTGTCCTGGATCAGGCGCTGCATCGGCCGCGCACCCATCAGCGGGTCGAACCCCTTCTTCGCCAGCAGCTTGCGCAGCCCGTCGGTGAAGGTGACCTCGACCTTCTTCTCCTGCAGCTGGCTCTCCAGTTGCAGCAGGAACTTGTCGACCACCCGCATGATGATCTCTTCGTCCAACGCGCGGAAGCTCACCGTGGCGTCGAGGCGATTGCGGAACTCCGGCGTGAACAGGCGCTTGATGTCGGCCATCTCGTCGCCCTGCTCGCGGGCGTTCGTGAAGCCGATCGTCGACTTGTTCATCGTCTCCGCACCCGCATTCGTCGTCATGATGATGATGACGTTGCGGAAGTCGGCCTTGCGCCCGTTGTTGTCGGTCAGCGTGCCGTGATCCATCACCTGCAGCAGCACATTGAAGACGTCCGGGTGCGCCTTCTCGATCTCGTCGAGCAGCAGCACCGCATGCGGCTTCTTCGTGATCGCCTCGGTCAGCAAGCCGCCCTGGTCGAAGCCGACATAGCCCGGAGGTGCACCGATCAGGCGGCTGACCGCGTGGCGCTCCATGTACTCGCTCATGTCGAAGCGGATCAACTCGATGCCCAGGATGAACGCCAGCTGCTTCGCGACCTCGGTCTTGCCGACGCCTGTCGGGCCGCTGAACAGGAACGAACCGATCGGCTTGTCGGGCTTGCCCAGGCCGGAACGCGCCATCTTGATGGCTGCCGCAATGGCCTCGACCGCCGGCTCCTGGCCGAACACCACGCTGTTCAGGTCGCGGTCCAGCGTCTTGAGCTTCGAGCGGTCATCGCTCGACACGCTGGTCGGCGGGATGCGCGCGATCTTCGCGACGATCTCCTCGACCTCGTTGCGGGTGATGGTCTTCTTCTGCTTGCTCTTCGGCAGGATGCGCTGCGCGGCACCGGCTTCGTCGATCACGTCGATCGCCTTGTCGGGCAGGTGGCGGTCGTTGATGAACTTCGCCGACAGCTCGGCCGCGGCCTGCAGCGCGCCCAGCGCGTACTTGACGCTGTGGTGCTCTTCGAAGCGCGACTTCAGGCCCTTCAGGATCTCGATCGTCTGCTCGACCGACGGCTCGACCACATCGACCTTCTGGAAGCGCCGGGACAGCGCCGCATCCTTCTCGAAGATGCCGCGGTATTCCGTGAAGGTGGTCGCACCAATGCACTTCATTGCACCCGAGCTGAGCGCCGGCTTCAGCAGGTTGCTGGCGTCCAGCGTGCCGCCCGACGCCGCACCGGCACCGATCAGCGTGTGGATCTCGTCGATGAACAGCACCGCGTTCGGCTGGTCCTTCAGGTGCTTCAGCACGCTCTTCAGGCGCTGCTCGAAATCGCCGCGGTACTTGGTGCCGGCCAGCAGTGCGCCCATGTCGAGCGAGTACACGTTGGCATCGGCCAGGATCTCCGGCACGTCGCCCTGGGTGATGCGCCAGGCCAGGCCTTCGGCGATAGCCGTCTTGCCGACACCGGCTTCACCGACCAGCAGCGGGTTGTTCTTGCGGCGGCGGCACAGGATCTGGATCACGCGCTCGACTTCGAGCTCGCGGCCGATCAGCGGATCGATCTTGCCGTCGCGCGCCATCTGGTTCAGGTTCTGCGTGAACTGGTCGAGCGGCGAGCCCTTGCCTTCGCCTTCGTCCTTCTCGCCTTCGGCATTCGCGCCGCCGTCGCTCGGCTTGGCCGGCTCCGGCGGATCGGTCTTCTTGATGCCGTGCGCGATGAAGTTGACGACGTCGAGCCGCGTCACGCCCTGCTGGTGCAGGTAGTAGACCGCGTGCGAGTCCTTCTCGCCGAAGATCGCGACCAGCACGTTGGCGCCGGTCACTTCCTTCTTGCCGCTTCCAGTGGACTGCACGTGCATGATCGCGCGCTGGATCACGCGCTGGAATCCCAGCGTGGGCTGCGTGTCGACCTCTTCGGCCCCGCCGACGGTCGGCGTGTTTTCCTTGATGAACTGCGCCAGGCTCTTGCGCAGGTCGTCGATGTTGGCCGAGCACGCTCGCAGGACCTCTGCGGCGGACGGGTTGTCGAGCAGCGCCATCAGCAGGTGCTCGACGGTGATGAATTCGTGGCGCTGCTGGCGCGCCTCGACGAACGCCATGTGCAGGCTGACTTCAAGCTCTTGCGCAATCATGCGGCCTCCATAATGCATTGCAACGGGTGGCCACCCCGACGGGCAGCGGCCAGCACCAATTCGACCTTGGTTGCAGCGACGTCCTTCGTATAGACGCCGCAGACTCCGCGGCCCTCTTTGTGAACCTTGAGCATGATCTGCGTCGCGGTTTCGAGGTCGCGCTGGAAATACTCCTGAAGCACCATCACGACAAACTCCATCGGTGTGTAGTCGTCGTTGAGCAGTACCACCTGGTACATGCGCGGCGGCTCTGTCTTCGCGGCCTGCCTTTCGGCCACAACCGCTCCCTGCCCGTCATCGGGTGTCGGCCGCTTCAGCGGCTCTGGCGGTGTCGGTTTTTCCTCTGGCATGGAACCATTCTATAGAGTTGATTTTCGCAGTGCTCACCCGAACCGATATTGCGACATCCGAACGAACTGCAAGGGCCGGAAATGCATCACGACGTGCCCATTGTTCTACGACACGGCTGCGCATGGAATGCATTTGGTTGCATGGCCCTGAACCATGGTTTGCCGTGCCTTGACAGTCACCAAGGTGGCGCACAAAATTCTTCGCTCACAGGGATAGGAGACCAATATGGCCCAGAAGTTGTTCGGAACCGTGAAGTGGTTCAATGATGCGAAGGGATTCGGCTTCATTGAACCGGAAGGGGGTGGCGAGGATGTGTTCGCACATTTTTCGGCCATCCAGAGTGAAGGCTTTCGCACGCTCAAGCAGGGCGGCCGCGTGAGCTACGAAGTGGTGCAAGGCCCGAAAGGCCAGCTCGCGCAGAACATCTCTGCGCTCGACGCACCCGAGACGACCCCGCACCGCCGCAGTTCTGTCGGTGTGACGGAGTCCTCAGCTGCTGCAGCCTAGGGCGTAGGGCACGCGCCGCGCAAGCGGCGTGGAAGAACGCGCCGCGCGGGCGGCGTGGAAGAACGTGCGCCGCGCAGGCGGCGCGTGGCCTGCGGTTGCCGTTGCCACTTCGGTGGTCGGTGACCGTTGCCGTCGACGCACCTCGTATGGCCCACGTGGCCCGGCGCATCGCCTGGTGCGGAAAGCCTTCATCGGCTTCCCGAACCAGACGGCTCCGGGCCGTCTTCATTGTGGCTGGGCGTAGCGCGCGACGGATCAGGCCCAATGCAGCGCCCAACGAAAAACCCCTTGCTCCACGCAGGAACAAGGGGCTCGCAGATCCTTGCCGGGGCCAAAGCCGCCAGCGGACGATCACATGAGGATCACATGTGGTCGATCATCACTTGGCCGAAGCCCGAGCACGACACCTGGGTCGCGCCGTCCATCAGGCGCGCGAAGTCGTACGTGACCTTCTTCGACAGGATCGACTTCTCCATCGAGCTGATGATCAGGTTCGCCGCTTCGCTCCAGCCCATGTGGCGCAGCATCATCTCGGCCGACAGGATCTCGGAACCCGGGTTCACGTAGTCCTTGCCGGCGTACTTCGGGGCCGTGCCGTGGGTGGCTTCGAACATGGCGACCGAGTCGCTCAGGTTCGCACCCGGGGCGATGCCGATGCCGCCGACCTG
>Ga0065165_1003578_pt1 | contig 10719 bp, 7 predicted proteins | sample AraplaMF_Cvi_mMF_FD_63813 | JGI IMG/M metagenome (GOLD analysis project Ga0065165, IMG submission 63813) | Arabidopsis root microbial communities from the University of North Carolina, USA - plate scrape MF_Cvi_mMF (version 2) (version 3) | ecosystem: Host-associated > Plants > Roots > Endosphere... | reverse complement strand
CATGCCAGTCGTTGCCACGTATAGACCGCACCTGCGTGATGAGCTGGTCGAAGGGTTCGAATGTCTTTCGCGAAAGCAGGGTAGAGAAGACCAGGTGGAGCGCTGTGCCCAGCAGACCAAAGAAAATAAGCATCCTGCCGAGTGTACGGAGCTGATCGGCGCCGTTTTCGTTCAATCCCGAAACCAGGATCACAAAGTCTCCTTCGTTGTCCTGGTAATAAAACGACAGGTAGGAGCGGGGACCGATGTTGAAGAACTGCTTCCCGTCTTTTACGGTCCGGTTAATGATATCGGCCGATACCTCGTGTTTGATGGAATCATGGAGGTGCAGTGTACTGTCTGCCTTGTAGAGCTGTATAGACGCGTTGGATACTTTTTTAAATTCTTCTTCAATACGCCGGTGGGTTTTCGCGTTAACCTCATCCTTTTCGAGGTAGAACATGGCTGAGAGCCGGGCAATGCTAAGCAACTCCTGCTGATACGTTCGTTGAATGTAGTAGCGCGACAGGAGATAGGTACCCACGGTAACGAACAACATGGTAACGATAAACAACAGGGTAGACCGGTACGAGAGTTTCTTTTTAAGACTCATGTGCCGTGTCTTTTAACATGTATCCGGTACCCCGGATCGTATGGATGAGCGGATGGCTGAAGTTACGGTCTATCTTTTTACGCAGAAAATTCATATATACATCTACCGTATTCGTGTTCGATTCAAAGTCTACATTCCATACGGATTGTGCTATCAGCGTTCGCGATAGTGCCTTCTCGCGGTTGCGCATCAGGAACAATAGCAGCTTGTACTCCAGCGGTGAGAGCTCCAGTTTGACATCGTCGCGGAAGGCAGACTTTTCGTCGGTGTTGATCGTTATCCCACCGTAGGACTGGAACTCCGGTACGCCTTTTACAAACTCCATACGCCGAAGTTGCGCTTCGATTCGTGCCAGAAGTTCTTCAAAAAGAAACGGTTTGCCCAGATAATCGTCCGCTCCGGCTTTCAGGCCTTCCACCTTTTCAGCAGAGTTATCGAGCGCGCTAAGCATGATGACGGGCGAAATGATCTTTCGTTTGCGCAGCAGCTTACAGACTTCAAGCCCCGAAATATCCGGCAGCATCACATCGAGTATAATGACGTCGAAAGCAAAAGACATCGCCTCATCGATACCCGCTGCGCCGGTAGTACTTGTGGTTACCGTGTACGAGTGTTCTTTTAATCCCCGGGCTACAAATGCAACAACTTGAGGATCGTCTTCAACAAAGAGTATGTTAGCCATGATCGGACGTTTCGGTTTTGAATATCGCCGTACACGGATGCGGCGATTTGAAAAAGAGATCGGGAAATAAAGATACGTAAAACCGGTATGCCTGCGTATACACACCCGGTTAACGGAAAAAAGGAGCGGAAGATTTTCGGTCTTCGCAGCTCCTTCTTACGATTGCCCCCCAGGCAACTCGATTTCCAGATCGATTTTACAGGTACAAAGTTGCGCTTTAAAGATTAAAATATGATTAAAGCGACGTTAAAATACCCTTTAAATTACATCTCTCAGGCATCGTGACGCAGGCTCGCGTCTCTGCGGTAAGCCCAGTAGAAAATCTGCGGCAGTACGGTTAGCGACAGCAGCATGCAGATAATAAGGCCACCCACAATCATAATGGCAAGTGGCTTTTGTATTTCAGAGCCCATACCGCTCGACAACGCTGCGGGTAACAGCCCCAACGATCCCATAAGCGCAATCATTACGATAGGGCGGATACGACTGGCTACACCGGAAGCAATGGCTTCTTTTAACGCCATGCGCTGGTTGAGATTTTCGCGGATCACACCAATGAGCACAATACCATCGATCGTGGCCACACCGAAGAGAATAATGAACCCAATGCCCGCCGAGATTCCGAATACCGTGCCCGTGGCCCAGAGCGAGGCAAAGCCACCGATAAAGGCAAACGGCAACGTAACGGCAGAGATCAGCATATCTTTCAGGTTTCCCTTGAAGTTCATATACAGCAGGAACATGATGAGCAGCAGCGACACCGGTACGATAAGTGCCAGCTGGCGTGTAGCCCGCTCTTTGCTCTCGAACTCTCCGGCCCATTGTATTGTATTGTGGTCGGGCAACGTAACGTTTTGCGAAACCTTTTGCTGTGCTTCGGCAATGGTGCTGCCCAGGTCGCGGCCTTCTACACTAAAACCCACCGCAATGTAGCGGCTGCCGCCATCGCGGTATATAAAGGCAGGACCTGTCATATAGCTTATCGTCGAGATTTCGCGCAGCGGCACCTTTTGCGAATTGTCTTTCGACGGAATCAGAATCTCGCCGATTTTAATCTCGTCGTCGCGGTATTGTTTATCGAAACGAATCCGCACGTCGAACATCCGTTCATTCTCGTAGAAGGTCGTTGCCGCTCTGCCGCCGATAGTCATTTCTACTACCGCCTGTGCATCGGCAATGTCTATGCCGTAGCGGGCCATCTGGTTATCGTGCAGACGGATACGCAACTCCGGAAGCCCCATGTTGCGGAATACGTTCACATCTTCAATACCCTCTACATCCTTAATTACCGCTGCAACCTGATCGGCATACTGTTCCAGCTCCGGCAGATCGTTACCGAATATCTTTATAACCGAAGAAGACTTCACACCAGCCACATACTCTTCCACATTATCCTGAATGGGTTGACTGAAGCCAAACACCACACCGGGGTAGGCCTGCAGCATCGTCCGGATTTCGGCAATCACTTCGTCCTTGGTCACCTTACGTTCCCAGGTCTCTGCCGCGTGGAGTTGAATGTGAAACTCGATGTTGAAAAAGCCCGTAGGTTCCGTGCCATCGCTCGGGCGGCCTACCTGGTTCAATACAAACTTCACTTCCGGGATTAACCGGATTTGGTTTCGTATCTCTTTGGCAAGCTTCGCCGTTTGGTTGATGTTGACACTGTTGGGCAGTGTGGCGCGAACATATACGGATCCTTCATTCAGCTTGGGTAAGAACTCCGAACCATAGAAGGCAAACCGCACAGCGCAAATACTGAGCAGTCCAAAGAAGATCGTCAGCGTGGCCCGTTTGTACCGGGCACTCAGGGTATACAGTTTGAATAGCGTTGACCGGAAGAACAACGAAATTTTGTTCTCCTTCTCGTCTATATTTTTCGTAAGCAGTACCTTGGCCATGGCCGGCACGTATGTTAAGCTCAACAACAGCGAGCCCAGCAGCGCATAACCCAATGTGTAGGCCAGGGGAGAGAACATCTTTCCTTCTACTTTCCGGAACGAGAAGATGGGCATCAGCGCCACAATCAGGATCAGTAAGGCGAAGAAAATATAGGTGGCCACACTGCTGGCGCTTTTCTTGATAAGGCCCAGCTTACTCATGCGGTTAAAGTTCTTCATACCCACATGGTGAGCTTTGGTAGCCATGGCCACAAACACCGTCTCTACAATAACCAGTGTTCCTTCCAACAGCAGGCCGAAGTCCAGCGAGCCCATTGAAATGAGGTTTGCCGGTAGCCCCTGAAGGCGCAGCATGATCAGCGCGAATAGAAAGGCGAGCGGAATAACCGAAGCCACAATAACGGTAGACCTCCAGTTGTACAGAAAGATGAATACAATAACCGATACCAGTATAATGCCCTCGGCGAGATTTTTGGTTACCGTGCTTACCGTGGTATTTACCAGCTCCGTTCGATCGATGAACGGCTCGATCTTCACATCCTTTGGCAGAACCCGCGTGTTTAGCTCGTCGATCTTCACCTTCAGTCGTTCAATAACATCGCTGGGATTCTCGCCGCGTAACATCAATACAATACCCTGCACCAGGTCGTCCTGGTCTTGTAACCCTACCATACCCAGCCGCGGCTTGGCCGATACCTCTACCTGCGCAACATGCTTCACCAGAATGGGTACACCGCCCTTTACTTCAATGAGAATGTTTTCGATGTCGTCAATGCTTTCCAGCAGACCCACGCCGCGTACCACATACGCCTGATCGCCCCGCTCAATCACATCGCCGCCAACGTTCATATTACTCTTCGATACCGCTTCGTATACATCCAGCGGCGAGAGGTCGTAGTTGGCCAGTTCAGTAGGGTTGATCTTGATTTCGTAGATTTTTTCTTCACCACCGAACGTAATAACGTCGGCAATGCCGGGCACTGAAACCATCTCGCGGCTAATCAGCCAATCCTGTATCGCGGTGAGTTCTTTAATAGGACGTTCGCTCCGGATGACATAGCGAAAAATTTCGCCTGTAGCGCCAGACGGTGGCTCGATCTCGGCAAAGGCGCCTTCGGGCAGATCTACCTTCTGTATCCGGTTCGAGGCATACTGCTGCGCATAGAAGTCGTTGACGTCGTCTTCAAACGTCACGGTTACCACCGACAGGCCGAACAACGAGATAGACCGCACACCCGATTTTTTGGGTATCGTGTTAAGTTCCCGCATCACGGGAAGTGTAATAAACTTCTCGATCTCTTCGGCGCTTCGTCCGGGCCACTGGGTAATGATCCGCGCACGGGTATTCGTTACATCGGGATACGCCTCGATAGGCGTATGGATGTAGCTGTAAATACCCGCAGCAACAAGCAGACCCGTAAGAAAGAAAACGATAATGGAGTTCTTCAGCGAGAACGCCACGATCTGTTCAACAAATTTGTGCATGGTAATTAATGGTTGATCCGGTTGAAAATGAGCAACTGATTTTTAGAGATCACCTTTTCGTTTTCCTTCAGGCCTTCACGGATGAACAAGGTCTCGTTATTGCTCGCCATCACATCCACCTTACGCACCTCCATATTGCAATCGTCGTGGTACACCACCACATAGTTTTCGTTGTCGGAAAAGATCAGCTCCGAGGCAGGGATGCTCACAGCTTCCTCGTTATGTCTTTTTATTGCCGTAATATCCGTAAGCATGCCGGGCTTGAACTTCAGGTCCGTATTCTTCAGAACAATACGGGCCTTCAACACCTTGGCAGACTCGTCGAGGGTTTGCGAGAGTACCGAAATTTTGCCTGTAAAGATCTCATCCGGGTACGACGTTGTCCGTATTTCCACGTCCATACCTTCGGTAATGGTCTGTAAATTCGAGGCGTATACATTGGCCATAACCCAGATGTTATCCAGGTTCGAAATGGTGAACAGCGCGTCGTCGTCATCTGCCGTAATCTGCATACCCGGAGCAATGTTCTTTAGCGTAACAATACCGGAGGCCGGAGCCTTGATTTGAAACACGTCTTTGGTATTGCTGGCGCTGTAGAGATTACGTGTGCCCGATACCTTTGACTTTTGCGCATGAAGGATATCGAGTTCACTTTGCGCCTCGTTCAACTCCTTTTCGGAGGCGAGGCCATCGGTAAACATGATCTTTACCGCGTGAAGCCGGGTTTGTGCCACCTTGATCTGCGACTCCAGGCTTTGCAACTCGGCGTTCAGTGATCCATATTCAACGCTGCTGATATCGGCCAGAATCTGGCCTTTCTTCACGTGTTGGCCAAGCGAAAAGTACGTGTTCGCCACAATACCGCTGAACAGACTTTTGAATACAACCACATTGTCGCGGTTGGCCTCCACCGTGCCGGTAAGGTGCACGCGTTCGGTGATCTGCTGCCGGGTGGCAACAAAAAAGTCGAGACTCTTTTTAAACGATTCTTCCAGGCAATAGGTATCGGGTTGTGCCGCTTCTTTGGGCTGTTCGCTGGAGCAACCCAGCGCCAGTAAAACAGAAAAAACGATGATAGATGATTTATAGTAAGCCATGGTTGGTGTAATTATAGATCGCTTCCGATTAAATAGTTTAACTCCTCCTTCTGCTGTACAATGTTGTTCACAATGTTGTAATAGCGTTCTTTGCTTTCGCGAAACGATTCGTAGTAGTCGAGAAACTGCAAAAGGCTGATGTTGTGCTCGGAGAAGTTTCTGCCGATGGCAACCGTCATCTGGTCGAGTTTTTCGATATAGTCTTTATCGATTGCATCATAGAACCGGATCGACTCGTTCAGGTCGGTCCAGTGCTTGACAATCGCATTGGTCAGTTCAGAGGCCGTGTTTTTCTGAAGTAGGGTGGTCTTCTCTACTTCGTATCGCGCCGCACGGATGTTTCCTTTGTTACGGTTAAACACGGGCAGATCCATCGATGCGCCTACCCCGAGGAAGTTTCGCATGGTGCTTCCGTTACGGTCATAGTTTGCGATAAGGTTGACGTCGGGAACCCGGTTGGCCCGCTCGATTGCCAGTTGAGTTTCGCTGATCTTTACCTGGTGCTGTGCGGCCCGCATACGTGGATTCTCTGCCGACATCGCGACCAGCTCATTCAGCGTCTTGCTTTTGAGGCCCGTGATGGTTTCGGTAGAAACGCTGTCGGTAATAACGATATAGCTTTTGGGGTCCACGTACATCAGCGTCTTGAGCGTCTTCTGGTTCTCGCTCATCGTTTCGCCCAGTGCGGTGATCTCGCTCTTGAGCGAAATGTATAATGCCTTGAGCCGGAACAATTCAGCCTGCGATGTGTAGCCGGCTTTACGCTGTGACTCCTGGGCATTGAGCAGACGGGTTATTTCGTGTACCTGGATTTGCCAGCTGCGTTGAACCGTTTGCAGATACCGTATTTCGGAGACCGTTTGCCGTAGTTCCGTTCGAAGTGCCTGGAGAAGATCCATAAACAGCATCTCGGCCAGTTCCTTGTTCTGTGTTTCAAGAGCAATATTCTTCCGTCGTTTACCGGCCGTATAGACCAGTTGTTCGATCTGCATCGCGAAGTTCCGGTCACGCCAGAAGTCCCCAAAAAGAGGTGGAATATTATCCGTGGTGGAATTCTTGTAGAGCTGTAGCTCGTCCAGCGTAAACGTTGGGTTAGGCCATGCTTTGGCTTGTAAGATCTTTGCTTCGGCCTGGTTTATGTTCAGCCGCTCCGCCAGCAATGGCAGGTTATTCTTCAGGAAATAAGCCTCCGCATCGGCAGAGGTAAACCGCAGCGTATCCTGGTCCTGGGCCGAAAGCGTTGCTGTCTGGAGTAGTGCGAACGAAACCGCAAGAAACAGCGAAAGACGTCGTATCATGGTGATAGAACTTTAACAGATTTACTGCAAAGCTACCGGGGGCAGATTAAAGGACTCTTGAGCAAATATTAAAGTTTGCTTAAAGCCGCCCGCACCAGGAGTGTAGAAGCAATGGTACATAAGTTACTCAACCGACAGATTTTCAGTGGTCGAAGCAACCCTGTGTCATAAATACGCATCTCTCAATTAAGCCCGGTCTTTACCGTAGGGCAAATGAAATGTATGCTTCCATAGAAAAAATATTTCAGCTTTTTATACATTTACGCCGCACGGCTGAATGCGTTTAGCCTCACGCTATGGCGACCGGAGGTAGTATTTGATGCCGAACGGATTTCGGGGAGAAATAGATTGATCGGATGGCATGGTTTATTAGTCGTTTTTAGACCGCCTTATCTGGTATAGCGAAACGGATTTCCGTATTTTAGAGAACCAGGTCGGGTAAATCACTTTTTTATACCTATAACCAATCGTGAATGTTTGAATCTCTTTTTGGCGCAGAGAAAATATCTTTGCATTCGGCGGGCAATCTTGAACAAAATGCACCGAATATCATTATCTGGGCGGCTCCCGTCATGTTTTTCTTTGTTTTATTGGAGTATGTCGTTTCACGGTGGCAGAACAGGAAGTATTACAATAAAGCCGATTCGATTGGTGCAACCCTCGTAGGCCTGGGCAATGTTGTTATCGGGTTGTTTCTAAAGACCGTCATACTTACCATTCTGATCGTGATTTATAACTGGGTTCCATGGCGCATGCATTTGAACTGGTACACCTTCCTGCCGTGCTATATCCTGTTCGACTTTTGTAGTTACTGGGCACACAACATGTCGCACCGCCTTCGCTTCTTATGGGCCACGCACGTGGCGCACCATAGTAGTGAGAATTATAACCTCACCGTATCCTTCCGGTTAAGCTGGGTGCAATACATCAAGATCATATTCTTTCTTCCTGTGTCCTTCATCGGATTCCATCCCATCATCATTTTTGTAACCAATCAAATCGCCGTGCTGTTCCAGTTCTGGGTACACACCGAATACATACGAAAGCTTCATCCAGCTATTGAGTACCTGTTTGCCACACCTTCGAATCACCGGGTACACCATGGCTCGCAGGAGCGATACATCAATAAGAACTACGGCGCCACATTTATCATCTGGGATCGTATCTTTGGAACCTTCCAGGAAGAAGACGAGAAACCGGTCTATGGCCTTACCCATAACATAGATCGCAAACACGATCCAATCCATATCAACTTTCACGAGTATGTCGATATAGCCAAAGATGTAAAAACAGCCCGTAACTGGAAAGAAGCGCTGTTTTATATATTTGGTGATCCTGGCGATATTGACCAGTATAAAAAGAGAAAAGCACGGGTGGCGATAGAAGAAGACGCCGAACGTGTATTGGAGGGGGATCTCGCGAAATAAGCGATTCTCTGTGGAGTATTACGGAGTATGCTGATACAGGATTTAATTACATCGATACTGGCTTTCGCATCTACAAACATCGACGATATCTTTATCCTGACGTTGTTCTACGGATCAACAAAGATCAGGTCATCCACCATCATCGTCGGGCAGTACGTGGGTATCAGTACTCTTTTTGTAGTCTCACTACTGGCCAGTTACATCGGCAACTTTATCGACCAACGCTATATCGGAATATTGGGTGTGTTTCCAATTTTCCTCGCCATCCGGCACGTCATGGCGCTGCTCAAGTCCAGCCGCGAGCAAGACGAAGCCGTGGACGTTAAAGCCGCGACTGTTTGGGCGGTAGCCGGTGTAACCATAGCCAACGGTGCGGATAACATTGGCGTATACGTGCCGTTATTGACCACCATGACCACCGTAGCGAAGATTCAGATGGCCGCCGTATTTCTGGTCATGACCTACGGCTGGTGTTGGGTAGGGAAGTATCTCGCGTCTCGCCCCATGGTAGCCCGCCAACTTGAAACGTACGGGCATGTAATCATGCCCCTGGTGCTTTTCCTGCTTGGTGTCTTCATCTTACTTGAAAGCAACACATTCGACCTATTAATCGAATAGCGCATTTACTACAATCATGAACCGTCCATACTATAGAACACTTCTGGCCATACCGGCACTGTTGCTCGGTGCCTGTAAACAATCGCCATCACAACCCATACAGGCATCGCCCGAAAAGGAAAAGGTATCCGCCGCAATCACCGTAAGAGATGTTTGGAAACTACCCGATGAATTATTTGAAATTTCAGGCAATGTCTGGGCAGGTCCCAACCGCATGGCCTGCATCGACGATAACACCGGAACTATATACTTCTACAACCTTTCGTCACGGCACATCGATGACCGTATCGTGTTTACCGGCCCCGGCGATTTTGAAGCAATCGCCAAAGTTGGAGACCTGTACTACGCGTTACGGAGTGATGGTATGTTGTACAAAGTCCAGCGCAAGGGAAAAGACAAGCCCGTAGTCCAGATCATAGACTTACCTCTTGAGCAGCGCAATGACACCGAATCGATGTTTTACGACGCCGCGCACAATCGCCTGCTAATCGGCGTAAAAGAGAAAGATCCGACCGACGATTCGCGTAAAGGAATTTATTCCTTTGATCTGAAAACAAACACCATGACGTTAACACCGGTTATTCAGATCGAAGAGCAGGAGAAAACCACAAAAGGAGGGAAGAAGGCTGAGGATAAAAAGAAAGAGAAGAAAGCTGCTGCGAAGCTCAAACCGTCTGAGATTGCCCTACACCCTGCCACAGGCGAACTGTACATTCTGAACGGCCCGAAGGCAACGCTGGTTATTGCCGAACCTACCGGTAAAGTGAAACAAACCATTTCCCTTGATAAAACAATTTTCCCTCAGCCCGAAGGCATGTGTTTCTCCGATACGGGAGATTTTTACATCTCAAGCGAAGGCTCAAAGGGTGGGAGTGGGGTGATTGCGCACGTGGTAGTCAACTAAACGGCCTCATAAAAGTAAAGCGCTGCCCTTCTCGGAGCAGCGCTTACGTTATCAAAGTCAAACACCTTTCTTATTTCGAGGCAGATACAAAGATCTTACCCACGTCTACTTTTCTACCGCCCTGAATAACGTGGTATATGTAGAGTTCGCCGGGGTGAAACACACCCTGATACATTTCATTAGCCCACGCGCCGGCAAAGATCTGGCGTCCTGCGCTGTTGTATACCACCAGTGCGTAGTCGGTACCTTCGTACGTCTTGTTGTTGAAGTTGAAGCCATCTTCGGTAGACGTTGCAGCGATCGTTTCGTCAGCTGCTTGTTCAGTCGCTTCGTTCTCCAGTTGAGCGACTTCGCGGGCGGTTGTTGTTCCGGTTGTTACGTCGGTGATCACCAACCATCCGATGTAGCCGAAGTTCATCGCGCTGCCGGATTGTTTGCGGGCCGAGACACCAATCTTACCGCTGCCATCCGGTGTGAGGTTGGCGTACTCAACTTGCAGCGAAGCGTTGTTGGTAACCAGGAGCGTCTTAACGTTGGCACCGTTGATGCGGTATTCGAATGTTCCGTACTGGTCGGTAGTACCGGCACCGCTGGCACGTGAAGCGCCCATTTGCAGCGTATACTTGTGTGTAGGGTTCAGGCCGCTGATCATGATGTTGTCTTTCTGTACCACACCGTTTACCGTAGCGCCGTATGCGGCGTTGTAGTTGAACCAGTT
>Ga0065165_1003577_pt1 | contig 10726 bp, 8 predicted proteins | sample AraplaMF_Cvi_mMF_FD_63813 | JGI IMG/M metagenome (GOLD analysis project Ga0065165, IMG submission 63813) | Arabidopsis root microbial communities from the University of North Carolina, USA - plate scrape MF_Cvi_mMF (version 2) (version 3) | ecosystem: Host-associated > Plants > Roots > Endosphere... | reverse complement strand
CATTCCCGGACCAGCTGGCGGACGTCGATGCGGAGGAATTCTTTCGCGTCGTCAATGCCGCGCGGCCCGGTTTCATCCGGGTCGAGGCGGACGAGCTGACCTACGACCTTCACATCATGCTGCGTTCTGAAATCGAGGCGGGGCTGATTGCTGGCGAGATCCGGGTCAAGGATCTGCCGGACCTCTGGCGTGAGAAGATGACGCAGGCGCTCGGCCTCGACGTTCCGGATGACCGCCTCGGCGTGCTGCAGGACGTGCATTGGTCGTCGGGAATGGTCGGATCGTTTCCGACCTACACGATCGGCAACATCATGTCGTCGCAGTTCTTTGCTGCGGCATGCCGCGAGAAAGCGGTGGCAAGCGGCCTGGATACGGGCGACTACAGCCCGTTGAAGACATGGCTCAACACGAACGTTCATCAGCACGGCCGCTCGAAGAGCCCAAATGAGCTGCTCGTGGATGCGACCGGCAGCGACCTGTCAACCGCCGCGTACATCGCTGACCTGACGCGCAAGGTCGAGGAGATGGCTTCTTAGAACGCGGGGCGCGCGCCCGGAGGCCACGCCGCCCAATGTCAGTGGACGCTCGGCGTCCTAACGACAGTGGCGAAATCCTCCGCAACGAGTTCGCTGATGGCAATCAGTACCTCTTCGGGAGAAAAGCCGGACGCGATGGCCGATTTGACCAGATCCTGCAGGTCGGGTTCGACAACGTCACGGCAGTCTTCCAGCCGTTCGTCCGAAACCGTCAGTGAATAGAGCTCTTCCATCATGGTTATCCTTGGTTGAGTCGAGTTGGACTAGCGAACGGTCCGTTTCCTGGCGGGTGCAGCGATCAAGCCCTCGCGAATGGCGGTCTTGCGAGCAAGCTTGCGATGCCTTGCGACCGCCTGCGCATGTTCGCGCACTCGCCGCTCGGAGGGTTTTTCATAGGCGCGGCGCTGCCGCAGTTCGCGAAACAGGCCTTCGCGCTGCATCTTCTTCTTGAGCACACGAAGTGCCTGGTCGACATTGTTGTCTCTTACGAGGACTTGCATCTGCTTCTCCTTTCTTCAATAGCTCAGCCGATATTTTCGGCGATCAGCGCCTTGATCTCGCGGCGTGTCAGAAGACAGGGATCGGGCTTCCAGCTCCGCGGTACGGGCTTGGGAGGCGCGGCACGTTCGGTGATGTTTGCCGCCGCACGGGCGGCTGCACTGGTCTTGTCGTTCAATGGAAATCCTTCCGCTTGACGCGGTCTGCGACGACTGCCGGCTTGAACGCAGTTCTGCGTCAGCTCAGAAACAGTCCTCGTGGTGTGGGGTATGACGCTTAAGATAGGAACACGATGCGGCAATTCAATGACTTTGCTAAATCTCTGACATCCCACTGGTTGCGCAGTCGGAACTAGCTATTTATCAAGCTACATTCGAGCCATAGGAACGCAGGGAGGAACGATCGAATGGGACGACGGTATGAAGTGCCGCTTTTGGTCGCGACCCTGTTTGCGTCCTCCGCACTTGCCCAGGATACCAACAAACCGATCGTCAATCCGGGCACGCCCGTTCCCGAATGCCGCCAGCGGGTGAATATCGATCGCAACGGCGAGCTTCCCGGCTACAAGGCGTCTTGGGACGGGGTGGATGTCTGCCTGCCCTTCACGCCGACCAACCAGCTGCTTCCGCGGGGCATCTCGCCGGACGATTTTTACGTCGGCGAGTTCTCCGACGAACGGATCCGGCAGAAATGGCAGGTCTGCAAGGCCGATCCAGCCTGCCAGGAAAAGACGCTGACGGCAGCCCGGGGGTTTGCCCAGTATGAGCCGCTCGATACCGGGACGGTCGACAAATCGGGCGCACTGGACGCGGACGGAAGCGTTGACCTGCACCAGATCCGTCGTCCCGCCTACTTCGGCAAGCCGGAATACGCGGAGCCTGTCGCCGAGAGCGACCCGAACACCTACATCGTCGAATTCACCGTGCCGCATGACAGCTTCGAGACCCGTCTGCTGAAGCTCGACGGTGATATCAAGCTGCGTGGCTGGTATATGAAGGGTGCAGGCGTCGCCGGTGCGGACGGCAAGAAGCAGCGCTCGCTCATCATCATGAACAACGGCGGCGGCGGCGAGCTGACCGCGATTGACGACCCGCGCACACCGCCGTTTTCCGTCGACGAGGCGACCGGGACCTACACCGCGGCCAAAGCGGACGCGCTGACCGAGGAACCGGGCATGCGCCATTGGCGCGGCTTCCTGCGAGCCTTCAATGCAAGCGGCTTCGACGTGCTCATCACGGACAGGCGCGGCAACGGCATTTCCGGTGGCCGGAACGGCTTCAACACCGCCGAACAGGCAAATGATATGTTCCGGGAGCTCGACCAGCTCGATTCCGGCAAGGGACTGCGGATCCTCGCACCAGACGGCAAGGAAATCGCGGGAGACGCTGCGGCAAAACTCCTGCTCGACGGCCAGTCGGCGAAAGAAGTACCCACCGTGGTGGGAGGCTATTCCCGCGGCTCCTATGCCACCCAGTGGTTCATGCACAAGAACTTCGTCGAGGACTGTAATTACGATATCCCGGAAAAACCCTGCAAGGGTGCCCGTGGACTGGACAACATCAAGGGTGCCATCCTCTACGGCCCGAACTCGGCAGGCCTCGGCTATCGCCTCGCCGGTCACGATCTGGTCGAAGGCGCGCTGCGGCTTGAGTTCAACACGACCTACTATCCGGATTCCGGCGTCTTTGCCCATGTCGACGCATGGCCGGCCCTGCAGATCGTCAAGGGAACCTGGGATTATGTCGAGGGCCTGGAAGGCTCCTTTGCAACCTACCAGAGGGCGAAGGGCCTGAAGGACATCTCGGTCTTTCTCGGCCCCCACATCCTTCAAACCCAGGACCCGAACAATATGGCGTTCGCTGCAGGACGGATGGTCGCCTTCGCGACCGCTGCTGTTCTCGGCAGCAAGGAAGTTCCAGGCGCCGTCAATCCGAAGGATCTGAAGGCGCTCGTTACCTCCGTACCGCACCAGTGGGAGCTTTCGAGCAAGCCGCGCAACTGAGACGTCTCGCCGAAAACCTTCGGGCGCCAGGGAGCCCGGCCGACAGCCCTTCAGCGAACGGCTGCCGACCTGCCCCCCGGTGGCGCAGGCAGCCCCCCTCCCGTGGGATCGCCGGCGCTCTTCCAGACTAGCGGGCGAGGAAGACCGGTACGTTGAAGTCGCGAATGACAGAAGCCGTGACGCCGCCGAAGACCCGCTCGCGAAGCCTCGAGTGACCGTAGGCGCCCATGACCATCATGTCGCAGCCGGTTTCCAGCGCATGTTGGCGCAGCACGTCTTCGGTCCTCCGCTCGCCGCTGGCGAGCTGCTCCACCGTGACGTTGACATCGTGGCGGGAGAGGAAGGTCGCGATGTCGGCACCCGGCTCTCCACCGTTGCGGCCATAGCCGACATCCGGATCGACCAGGACCACCCGCACGGTTTCCGCTCCCGTGAGAAGCGGCATGGCCGCCTTGGCCGCGCTCGCCGCTTCCGGGCGCGAGTTCCATGCGAGCAAAACGTTCTTCGGCATCAGGCTGGGCTTTCTCGCTTTGGGGAACAGCAGGACAGGCGTATGCGCGCCGAACACCGCACCGGCGACCAGCACGTTTCGCAAGGCAGCGTCGGCGCGCAACCCGGCTCCCGCAACGACCACATCCGCATAGACCGCCCGCAGTGCGACGCTGCCTTCGAGAATGAACCGGTCGTCGTAGATGTGGTCGACATCGCAGTGAATGCCGTTTTGGCGGCAGGCTTCCTCGACCTTCTCCCGCACCGCCACGAGTGCCTTGATATCGGCCTGACGCTCGTCGAGCCAAGCCGTTGCGACCGGATAATCGGCCCCCATCGGAGACAAAGCAGCGCCCAGGACGAGCACCGAAAGGTGGGCGTCGCGCTCGGCCGCGAGGGAGGCCGCCTGTTCGATGTCCGACACCGGGTCGGTGCCACCGATCACGGCCAATACCGTTGGGAATGACATCGGAATGGCTCCTTTTCTGTTGGATCGCGTCGTCGGGCCTTTTGCCCAAAAGACACGCTACAGGTGTGAGCACGCGTTGCGATGATCTTTGTCAATCGGGGTCGGAAGCGGTACGCGCCGTCAGGCCGACAGGATCTGCCTGCGTTCGCGCATGAAGGCGATCGCCTCGTCCTGCGGCATCGCCTTGCCGAATATGTATCCCTGGCCGATGTCGCATCCCTGCCCCAGGAAGTAGGCAAGCTGCGCGTTTTCCTCGATGCCCTCGACGGTGGTCTTGAGGTTGAGACTGCGGCTGAGGCCAAGGATTGCATCGACGATCTTGGTGTTCTTGTCGTTGCCGACGCAGCTGGACACGAAGCTCTTGTCGATCTTGATCTTGTCGAAGCGGAAGCGCGCCAGCTGCGACAGGCTGGAATAGCCGGTTCCGAAGTCGTCCAGCGCCACCTGTATGCCGGCCGCATGAAGCTGCTCGATGGTCGAGGCGGCAAGCTCCGGGTCGCCGATCAGGGCGTTTTCGGTAATTTCGATTTCGAGCCGCGACGGCGGAAGCCCGGTTTCCGCGAGGATGTTCAGGATACGGTTGGGCAGCAGCCTGTCCTCGATCTGTACCGGCGAAACATTGAAGGAAAGCAGCAGTGGCTCGCTCCACGACTGGGCGTCGCGGCATGCATGCGCCAGCAACTGCTCGAACAGTATGGTGATCAGCCCTGTTTCCTCGGCAACAGCGATGAACTCTTGCGGCGAGATGAAGGTACCCTCGGCGTTGCACCAGCGGGCCAGGGCTTCAAAGCCGCAGAGCTCGGCGCTCTTCAGTCCGATCAGCGGCTGATAGTAGGGGACGATCGCCTCGCGCTCGATAGCGCGGCGCAGTTCGCCCTCGAGCTTGGCGCGCTGCGCCACCTTTTCCTGCATATCGGGATGGAAAAGCGCCTGCTGGTTGTGGCCGCGTGCCTTGGCCTCGTAGAGTGCGATGTCGGAGCGGTGGCGGACTTCCTCGAGCGACGTGCCGTGCTCGGGCATGCGCGCGTAGCCGATGCTGGCGCCGACCTGCGTCGGCAACGCATCGATACGCACCGGCCGCGACACCGAGTGGATCAGCAACTGAGCGAACAGCTGTTCTTTTTCGGGCGGCAGGTTGCGCGCCACCGCCACGAATTCGTCGCCACCGAAGCGGAAGACGCATTCATGATCGGCCAGCGAGCAGATGCGGCGGGACACTTCCTTCAGCAGCGCGTCGCCACCCTGGTGACCGAGGAGATCGTTGACCTTCTTGAAGCCGTCGAGGTCGATCGAGAATACGGTCGCGGTCTGGCTCTCGACCTCGCCGGCTGCCGTCTCATGGCCAGCCGAGGCCACGGCCTGTGGCAGGGCGAAGCGATCGAAGGCATAGCGGTTGGGCAATTTGGTCAGGTGATCGTGGGTGGCGATGTGGTCCGCCGCGTCAAACGCTCGTCGGCGGCTGTCCATCTCGTCGCGCATGTCGAAGATACGCAGGGCCGAATAGCCGAAACTGGAGATGCCAAGCACGATCAGCGAGATCACGATGACGTCCGCATTGCCGACGCTCAACAGCTGTGCAAAGGCAAACACGTGATTGCGGAAGGCGAAGAAGCCGAGCCAGAGCAGCACCCCCCAGCCCGTGACCTGGAAAAGCTGGCGTCCAGCCCTGTTTTTCAGAAAATCCACCACGCAGGCCTCCATCTCCGCAGCATTTTCTATCAGGGCGATCTAAAGGATAAGTTACTGTCGCATTCGTTGCACGAAAGACCGCAGGAGCTGACGTTCCGCAAGCGCAGTCGGCTGCTCTGGGTCAGAACGGCCTGTATGGAACCGATGCATCGGCGATCATTGCGGGGCCGGGCGTGTTCGGCGGCAGTAGTTCTCCCTGCGCCCAGACCCTCTTCAACTCCTCGAGCCCGACGCCCGCGACGTTGACGTCGATATCGGTTCCCGTGCCGGGCACGCGGTAGGGACATTTTTGTGCCGAGCAGTTCACCGAAGAGGAGAATTGCCAGAGCAGGTAGTTCGACCAGCTGCCGATCGGAAAGACGCCGGACACGTCGGGTCGGTAGCGGGCATACCAGATCGGCAGCCGCGACAGCAGCGGGTAGTCCTTGGCCCGCGCCGCCACGTAGCGCGCCACGTTGTGATTGGTGTAGAGGACCGGATACCGCCCCGTCCTGACCTTGACGTGCCGGACAAAGATCTCCGCATCTTCGAGCGACATGAACTTGTCGCCGAGGTCCTCGATATCCAGGACCATGAGATCATCGGGGGCAGGCTGGGCGTAGTCCAGGAAGTGGTTGGCCTGATCGATCGGATTGCCCGGGCGCGCCAGATGATAGGCGCCCCACAGCAGGCCCGCGCCTCGCGCCACCAACCTTCGCGTCTGGTACAGCTCGCGGCTCACCGCATATTTGCGCCACATGGTCTTGCAATGCGCAAACGTGTCACCGGCATGCTTGTCGGTGCAGGTGTAGCTTTCCGGCAGGCCGTCCGACGCCTTGTGAATAAAGCCGGCGATCCGCTTGTCTGTGAGAAGCGCTGTCCAGTCGATGGCGTTGAGTTCGTAGGCGTCGACCACCAGGGGCGCGGCAGGATCGGTCCAGGGCTGCGTCTCCCCTGCGCCCGCCGACCGACCTTCGGTTACAAGAAAAACCGCGGCAGCCAGAAGAGCAAAAGAGAATCGCGTCAACCTGTCCATCCAGCGAGAGTGGACAATTAACATTAAGCAGGTGTTAAGCATGATGCTCTCGGCTCGATCGCGGCAGCCCGCCTCGGCAGGCGATCAGATACGATTTTGCGTCTATGCCGCGAAAAAGGCTCTTTGCGGCAGCACGGATAGGCATCGCCAGGCGGAGAGGAATGACTGCCGGAGCTACGACGGCCCGCCTCTCCCAGCGTCATGGAGCCGATTGCTCCTGCCCCGCTATTGACGCCCGTCCCCCTGCCCTGCAAATCTGGCGGCTCAAACCGAACTGATTTCCGGCCGCATTTCTTCCTATCCGTTTTCATATCAGGCGCTGCAATGACCGAATTCCGTACATCCGTCCTTTACCGTCTCCTGTCCTGGGTCATGTGGCCGGGTATCTTCTGCGCGGGCCTGACGGGCGCCTATTTCGCATTTCAGTCCTCAGCGCCGCTCCTGTGGTTCAACGTCGTCTATTTTTCCGTCGTTGCGATGATCGCCCTGTTCGAACGCCTGATGCCCTACGAGCAAAGCTGGCTTGCGCACGACGGCGAAACTTTCAACGACGTCGCCCATACGCTGCTGAACAAGGGGGGCGTACAGATCGCCGCTGCCATCGGCGCCTCATTCCCTATTGCTGTCGCCACCTTCGCGCAGCCGGTCCTGGTATCTCCGGTGCATCTGTGGCCGGATCACTGGCCGATGGTGTTCCAGGCGCTGCTTGGCCTGGTCATCGCAGAATTCGGGCTCTATTTCGCGCACCGACTGGCCCACGAACACCTGAGCCTGTGGCGCTTTCATGCGCTGCATCACAGCGTCCAGCGTCTCTGGGTGGTCAACACCGGCCGCTTTCATTTCATGGATTCGCTGATCAAGATCGGGCTGAGCCAGATCCCCCTCTACCTCCTCGGCGCGCCCCTCCCGGTCTTCCTCTGGATCGGCGCCGTTACGGCCTTCGTCGGCCTTCTCACCCATTGCAACATGGATGTGCGGACCGGGCCGCTGGACTGGATCCTCAGCACGCCGCGGCTGCACCGCTGGCACCATTCCCGCGTTCTGGCCGAGGGCAACACCAACTACGGCGAAAACCTCGTGCTGTGGGACCAGGTGTTTGGCACCTATTACAATCCGCCGCGCCCGTCCTCCACCGATATCGGCATCACGGGACGGGTCGCGAGCAGCTTCTGGGGCCAGGTCGTTCAACCCTTCTCGACGCGAGGCTACCGACAGATCATCGGGCGAAAGCCGAAGGAACTGCAGGCGGAGACAATCCCCGGCTCATCGAGCGAGGCTCTGCCGTCGCTGCTGATGCCCACGGCGCAGACCCGGACCGAATGACGGGAGACGGCAAAACGCCATCTTCCATCCCTCCTCAGCGCTACGTTTCAAGAGGCTAACGGCACCGACCGGCTTCGGTCAGCGCGGCGCTTATCCCGGATAACGAAAATGTGTAGCTGGTCTCCGTGCCGCGCTTGGACACCGCTTCGAGCGTCATGGAGCTTCCGGATTTCAATGCCGCGACAAGGGCTGCATCGCGGCTCTCCTCGGCAGTCCATCCACCATTGCCGCGTGCGGTCAGCAGGAACCGCTGGCCGTTGACGGTCGCCCGCATCTGGGAACCCTCCTTCAGATCGTAACCCATGATCGCCTGCGGAAAATAGCCGGCGCCGGAGGGTTTTGGCGCGACAAGAAAGAAATTGTCGCCATGCTGGACGCTGGCCGGACGCGCATCCTGCGCCATGGTCAGGACATAGCAGGTCCGAGATCCGTTGCTGCGATAGGAATAGACGCCCCAATCCTCGAATTTCTTCACCATGCTCGGGCTGGGCGACGGCTGGGCGATCGCGGTCGTGGCGAAGCCGGCGCCGAGCGCGAGTGCAGTGAGTATGGCGAGTTTGAAAGACATAGTGCCTCCTTGATCGGACGGGGGAATGCGACCTGGAAGCCGGCCGCTGGGGCCTTATTGGAAAATCTGAGGGCTAACGTAAAGTTAACGCGCAAGGCCAGCGCCCTGAAACGGGCCGGCAAACGGACATTTTCAGGGCCGAATGTGAGCGCCGGCGCAGGCAGCTCCTCCTACGTGACAGGGTGTCACGAGCGCCATGCCCCGGCGATGTCACAATGCAGTCACGATGGCGTTAGCGAGCGCCGGACCACGGGCCCGGTCGATTGACCTATATCCTACTCCGCCGCCTCAAGCCTGACGCCCGCCGCATCCGCAGACACCCTGACCGGCACGGATTTGCCCGCGGGAACCTTGCTGCCCTCGGCATGCTGTTCAAGGGGCACCAGAACGTTGCACTCCGGATAGTAGGCACCACAGCAGCCAGCCGGAATATCGTAGGCGACGACACGAAGCCCCGAGAGGCTGCGCGGCACATTGTCGGACGTTGCCGTCTGCAACGTGACATTCTGCCCTTCGACAAGCCCGAAGCGGCGGATATCGGCAGGGTTCATGAAGACGATCATCCGGGTGCCTTCGACACCGCGGAAACGGTCGCTGTAGCCATAGACCGTGGTGTTGAACTGATCGTTGCTGCGCAAGGTCATCAGCCGCATCACGTCCGGTTGGTCGCCGGTATCGAAGCTGGCGGACAGCGCTTTCGGCACCTTGAAGTTGGCCTTGCCGGTATCGGTCTTCCACTTTCGGACGTTCGCGCCCAGCGGTCTCTCAAACCCACCCGGCGTCCACATTCTCTCGTTGAAGCTTTTGAAGATGTCGGGGTAGGTGGCCTCGATCGCATCCCGCACCTTGCCGTAATCCGCAACCCATTCGTCCCACGGCACGCGTGCATTGGGCGCAAGCGATGCCTTTGCTACTTCCGCGACAATCTTTGCTTCGGACAGGAGGTGCTTGCTGATGGGATGAGCGCGCCCCTTGGATGCGTGGACGCAGGCGGTCGAATCTTCGATGGTCACGACCTGTTGCCCGCTGGCCTGCATATCGACCTCGATGCGCCCGAGGCATGGCAGGAGGTAGGCGACATCGCCGTTGAAGAGATGGTTCCGATTGAGCTTGGTGGCGATCTGCACGGTCAACCGCATGCGCGGCCAGGCGTCCTCCATCAGGCTTGTTTCCGGTACGGCCCTCAGGAAATTGCCGCCAAGCCCGACAAAGCCGCGAATATCACCATCGATGATGGCACGGCAGGCGTCGACCGTCGTCAGCCCCTCCTCGCGCGGCGGTTCGAACCCGTACATCTCGGCCAGCCTTTCGAGCGGCACGAGGTGGGGCTTTTCGGTGATTCCGACCGTGCGCTGGCCTTGGACGTTGGAATGGCCACGGACCGGGCAAATGCCGGCTCCGGGCCTGCCGATATTGCCGCGCAGCAGGAGCAGGTTGACCAGCGTCTGGACGCTGCTGACGCCGTGCTTGTGCTGAGTCAGACCCATGCCGTAGACGCCCATCACCGCCTTCGACTGGGCATAGATGGCGGCGGCCTCTTCAAGGTCGGCGCGCTTCAGCCCGGACTCGGCCTCCAGCGCATCCCAGGACTGTTGTTCGCAAAACAGCCGGAAATCGTCGAGACCATGACAGTGCTCGGCGAGGAATCCGTGATCGAGGATTCCGCCGGACGCCTCCTCTCTTTCGAACAGGGATTTGCACATGCCGGTCATCGCCGCGATGTCACCGCCTGACCGAACCTGATAGTAGCGGTGGCTGATCTTCGTTTCCGACCGGGTCAGCATCTCGACCGGGCTCTGCGGATTGGTAAAGCGTTCGAGCCCTCGCTCGCGGAGCGGGTTGAATGTCACGATCACGCAGCCGCGCTTGGCCGCCTCCTGCAGCTGGTGCAGCATGCGCGGGGCGTTCGACCCGGGATTGTGACCGAAGAAGAAGATCGCGTCCGCATGATCGAAATCGGACAGGCGGACAGAGCCCACCGGCTGTCCGATCACCTCCGGCAAGGCCACGGACGTGGTCTCGTGGCACATGTTGGAACTGTCCGGCAGATTGTTGTTGCCGTAAAGCCGCGCCAACAGCTGGTACATGTAAGAGGTTTCGAGCGACGCGCGGCCGGAGGCGTAGAAGATTGTCTTCA
>Ga0065165_1003576_pt1 | contig 10729 bp, 10 predicted proteins | sample AraplaMF_Cvi_mMF_FD_63813 | JGI IMG/M metagenome (GOLD analysis project Ga0065165, IMG submission 63813) | Arabidopsis root microbial communities from the University of North Carolina, USA - plate scrape MF_Cvi_mMF (version 2) (version 3) | ecosystem: Host-associated > Plants > Roots >... | reverse complement strand
AAGGTTGTCGCCAGAATGCAGAAGAAGTTCCTGCATCTTCCTGCGTCCGTATCGCAAGGAATGGGTTCATGCGCGAGTAAACCTCGCGCCTGCGCGTATCCCTAAACTCGGCGTTCCGGGGGAAGCCGATGAATGCGCATGTCTCGACGTGCGGCCAGCAGCGATCAGCTTCGAGGAACATCGACATGCCCGACACGCCGGCGAACGTACTGGACTTCCTGCCCAAGGAAGAGCACGCGGCGATCCGCGCGGGGCGCAGCAGCTACGACTGCACTGCTGGCATCCAGAAGGCCATCGACGGTTCGCGCCGCGTGCTGATTCCCGCGGGCGTCTATCCGGTGAAGCAGATCAACCTGCGCTCGGGGCTGGAGCTGTACGGCGAGGGCGCCTCGAGCGAGCTGCGCTCCTTCGACGATACGCTGGCCTCCGAATTCATGCTGGCCACCTACATCAAGGACGGCGGTACGCCGCGCGCGGCCGACAATATGCGCGACATCCACCTGCACGACCTGAAGCTCAACGGCCGCGTGGGCGAGTTCGGCTACGCGCAGTACTACTACCTGCTGGCGGTGAACGCCACCTCGGACCTGACCGTGGAGCGGATGACCTTCTTCGGCTTCCGCGGCGACGGCATGTACGTGGGCTCGGGCACCAAGTCCAACACCGAGCGGCACAACGAGCGGGTCACCGTGCGCGACTGCATCTTCGACGGCGCGGTGAAGGACAACCGCAACGGCCTTTCGATCATCGACTGCGACGGCCTGCTGGTGGAGAACTGCACCTTCCGCAATATCGGCAATGCCAAGCTGTCGCGCTCGGTGGGCGGTATCGATTTCGAGCCGGATCACGACTTCAGCGTGTACCGCAACGTGACCATACGGCGCTGCAACTTCATCGACATCGACACGGTGAACACCGCCGGCATCACCTTCTTCAACGGCCACCAGAAGGGCGGCAACATCGGTAACTGGCAGGTGCTGGATTGCCAGTTCCGCAATTGCTACTGGGGCATCGACAGCTCGACCCGGCCCAAGACCGCGGCCGACACGCCGGACAACCTCACCGTGCGCAACTGCCATTTCCTCAATTCGGTGCGCACCGACCTGGCGATCAAGGGCCTGAGCGGCGCGCGCGTGATGGGCTGCATCTTCGAGCGCTCGCCCCCGGGCAACGGGCCGGGCGGCGACGCGATCCGGCTGGGCGACATGGCGTCGGCGCGCAGCCGCAATGCGGTGAATGCGGTGATCACCGGCAATACGTTTATCGGGGTCCGTCCGCAGATGGGTGCGATCGGCGTACTTGGGGTGAGCGGACTGGTGGTGGCCGGCAATACCTTCAGCGATATCTACGGCACCTGCATCAATTTTTCCGAAGACGAATCGGCCGACAGCGCGCGGCATATCGGTTCGGTGGTGATCTCGGGCAATACGGTGCGGCGCACGCGCACGCTTGCCACGGGCAGGCCGGTGCCGATGGCCTTCCTGAGCACCGGCAAGAAGCTGCAGCTGAGCAAGGGCGACGTGCGGCTGGATGCGCAATCGTTCGAGTACGACAACAAGGTGGATGCCGGCGTACCGCGGGTGGCGAATGGGGCGGCGGTGGAGTTCGGCGGCAAGCGTTGACGTAGGTTGGGGTGACAACCCCAACACCGCCCACTTCATGCGCCCCGCAACGTTGGGGTTGTCACCCCAACCTACGCCCAGCCGCGCAGTCGATAGACCCACAAGCCGATGTATTCGTGCAAGGTGTGCGAGGCATCCCACAGCACCGCACGCCGCGGTTCCCATTCGCTGCCTGGCGCACGCACGGGTGGCAGCAGTGCGGGCGCGGGAATCACATGCAGCCCTTGCTTCTCGAAGCTCGCCGCGGCACGTGGCATATGCTCGGGCGAGGTGACCAGCAATACGGTATGCGCGCCGTCGCCGCGCAGGATCGCCGCGGAATTGCGCGCGTTCTCGTAGGTGGTATGGCTTGAAGTCTCCAGGCGCACCGCGGAGGAGGGCACGCCCTGGCGCTCCAGCATCGCGGCCATGCGCTTGGCGTCGTTCTCGCCGGAAAGCACCACCAGCGGCGCCCGGCTCGCGCGAAACAGCAGGTAGCCGAAGCCGACGCGGCTGTTGGCGATGGCGTCGCCGCTTTCATCGCGCCAGCTGTCCTTCTCGTCAGCCAGCGCTTCGCCGCCCAGCACCACGATGGCATCCGCCCTGGGGTAGTCCACCGCGGGCTGCGTGGCGTACTGGCCTTGCAGGCAGCGCTGCAGTCCGTGCGCGAACGCGGGCGTCGCGCACAGCAGCAGCCATAGCGGCGCGAGCGCGGCGATGCCCAGGCCCAGCCGATAGCGCCGCAGCACGATGCACAGCAGGGCGATGGCGCCGAGCAGCCACGCCTGGGTGATCGGGTGGCTGATGCTCAGGTTGGCCAGGTCGAACACGTACATGGCGCGGCGGAGGCGCTGGCCTGCGCCCCCGTCACTGCCCGCGCTGCTGCACCGCCTGGCTGGCGGCGATGGTGGAGCGGCGCGTGGTGCACACGATGTAGGTCAGCAGCAGGAAGCCGAACAGGCCCAGGCTGGCGAGCTGGCCGTAGTCGTGGATCAGGTGGCCGATAAAGGCCAGCAGGATCGAGGCGATCACCAGCACCAGCAAGGTCATGCGCGGACTCAGGCCGGTGCGCAGCAGGATGTGGTGGATATGGCCGCGGTCCGGCTTGAACGGCGACTGGTGGTTGCGCATGCGGCGGCACATCACCGCGAGCGTGTCGAGCGCGGGCAGGGCCACGCACCACAGCACGTCGGTGGGCAGCAGGTCAGAACCCGGGCTCTGGCTAAGGTCGATCAGCGCCCAGCCGAGCAGATAGCCCAGCACCGTGCTGCCGGCATCGCCCATGAAGATCTTCCGGCCGAACAGGCCGAGGTTGGCGGCGAGGTAGGGAATCATCGCCGCGCCGAGCATGGCGATCAGAACCGTGACACCCAGCGTGACGCCACCGTGATGGAACGCAAAGATCGAACCGATGCCGACCAGGCCCATGCTGCCGGACAAGCCGTCGATGCCGTCCATCATGTTGAACGCGTTGAGCAGTCCGATCACCGCGATGAGGGTGACCGGGATGCCGAGCGGGCCCAGCTGAAGCTGAACGCCGTTGAGCGTACCCAGCGAACGGATATAGACGTCTGTACTGCCAATCATCACGAACACGGCCAGGGTCTGCACGATCAGGCGCGTGCGCACGCTGAGCTCGTGGCGGTCGTCCAGCGAGCCCATGATGGTGAGGCCCGCGGCCGTGGTCAGCAGCATGCGGCTCATCTGCGTGGCGTCGCCGTACCACCAGGCGCCGACGAAGACGCCGCAGAACATCGCCAGGCCGCCTACCAGCGGCACGCTGCCCTGGTGCTGCTTACGGTCGCTGGGGCGGTCCAGCAGGCCGAGCGGCTCCGCCAGGCGGCGCAGAACGACAATCGCCACGGCAGAGGTGAACAAAGCCGCAGCGCAGGCGAGCATCGTTCTTGTGTCTTGCATATCGTGGCTTCCTCGGGGCAATCCAGTGGGGATGGCTCGCGTCGAATGGAGCGTCACGCGTCGCCTATCATCGCTCGCTTCTGCGAAGCGGTGATGACAAGAAGCTGATCGAGCGAGTCGCAACAGCGAAAAGCTTGCGCGACATCACGAACCCGCGACGGAGATGAGCCAGATGTATCGAAGCTCTTCGCGGCGAAGGGCAACTCTAAGCGATGTAAGTGAACGTCCAGTAGATTTTTCTCAATGTGGGTTGGTGTTGGTTCAGTCATTCACGCACGAACGAAGCTACAGTCCAGTCGCTTCACTCTCCGCATCTCCGCCATCACGCGACGCACCGAAGAGGATGCTCATGAAACTTCTTGCCGCTTCCATCGCAGCGACCTCCGCCCTGCTTCTGGCCAGCACCGCTTTCGCGCAGAACGCGCAGAACGCACAGCAGCAGCCGACCACCGTGAACCAGCTCATCGATCAGCAGCAGGCCAAGCCCGCGACGCCGGCGCAGCTGATCTCGCCCAAGAGCGCCAAGGGCGCCGCGCACGGCAGCATGAAGGCCAGCCATGCGGGTCCGGGTGCGGCAGCCGCAGCGGCCGTTGCAGGCACCGGCGGCACCGGTACGGGCGGCACGGGTACCGGCGGCACCGGCACCACGGGCACCACGGGTACGCATTGATTAGTTCTTAACGACGCGTTCGCATAAACGAACGCGTCGCTCGGCCTGCAGCCCGCGCGGCACGCAGGCCGGCACGTCTCACGTCATCGGTAGGGGGCCGAGGATCCAAGTTCGCCGCACCGCCGGCGTTCGCGATAATCGAAGGGCTCTACGGATGAACAAGCGACGGGCATTGTTGTTGGCATGTGCCGCCCTGACCCTGCACGGCTGTTTCTGGGCTCCAGGCCAGCACATGAGCGCGACCGACTTCTCGCGCCAAGGCTCGATCGACGCGGCTCGCTATCAGCTGGTGCCGATCACGCCGAAATTGCTGGCGATGGACAAAGCCTCCAATCCGCTGGCCACCCTTCCCGACGAGTTGCGCAACTACCAGCCGGAGGCTTACCGCATCGGCGTGGGCGACTCGCTCTACATCACCGTGTGGGACCACCCTGAGCTCACATCGCCCGCGGGTTCGCAGCAGCTGCCCAGCGCGAACGGCCGCGTGGTGCGCGCCGACGGCACGCTGTTCTATCCCTACGTCGGCGTGGTCAAGGCTTCCGGCAAGACGGTGGAAGAACTGCGCGTGGAGATCTCGCAGCGCCTGGCCAAGTACGTGCAGGATCCGCAGGTCGACATGAGCGTGATCAGCTACGGCGCGCAGCGCATCACCATGCGCGGCGCCTTCGTCAAGACCGATCCGCTGCCGGTGACGGTGACGCCGCTGAGCCTTGCGCAGGCGGTGGGCACGGCGCAGATCAATACCGACCAGGCCGATCTCTCCGGCCTGGTGCTGTCGCGCGACGGACGCGATTACCACCTGGATCTCGACGCGCTCGCGCGCAATCACCAGCTGGGCGATGTGTGGCTCAAGCCCGGCGATCAGATCTTCCTTCCCTATGCGGATCGCAAGGAGGTCTACGTGGTGGGCGAGGTGACGCGTCCGGCGGCTTTGCCGTTCAAGACCAGCGACATGAGCCTGTCGCAGGCGCTGGGCAAAGCCGGTGGATTGAACGAGACCACCTCCAAGGGCAATGCGGTCTACGTGATCCGCGGCGTGGAGGACATGGAGAAGTCGCCCGCCACGATCTACCAGCTCGACGCGAAATCGCCCGCGGCATTCGCGATGGCTTCGCAGTTCTCCGTGCATCCCGGCGACGTGGTGTTCGTGGGCCCTGCCGGCGTGACGCGCTGGAACCGCTTCCTCTCGCAGCTGCTGCCGCTGTCCGGCATCGTGACCAACGCGGCTTCGGCTAAGAACGACCTCACCAATTGAGGTATGCGCACATGACGAGCTTCCCGTGGCGAGCTTCGCTCCGCCTCGCGGCCCTGGCGGCTGCGAGTTGGATCGTCGCCGGCTGCACTGACGTATCGCTGGGAAGCGTGGATACGATCCGCCAAGCCGTCGGCGGCGGCACCGAGGTGCATCCCACCGCGGCGTCGGTGGCGGCCGAGCCGTATTACCAGCTGCAGGTGAATGCACCGGGCGGCGAGGCGATCCTGCTGCTGGCCAGCGTGCAGGGCGGCTTGGAAAGCTGGTACGGGCACGATGGGCAGGCGGTATTCCTGCGCAACGGCGTGCTGGTGCGGACGGTGGGACTGGAGGCGAATCTCGATCACGTCGCCTTCGACGGCGGCAATCCGTTCGCGTCGGGCCTGCAGCACGTGCAGGCGCCGATCGAGTACCGCCGCGTGCTGGACTGGTCGCCGGGTTATCGCTACGGCATCACCGCGGTTGCGCAGCTCGAACCGAAGGGTGTCGAGAGCGTGGACATCCTCGGCCAGGTGCGCCAGCTGCGCCGCTACGACGAGCACGTGCGCGCCGACGGCGGCGGCTTCGACGTGACGAACCGCTACTGGGTCGATCCCGCCGACGGTTTTATCTGGAAGAGCCGGCAGCATGTCGCGCCCGGCCAGGCGCTGGAGCTGATCCAGCTGCGCCCGTACCGCGAGGCGCGAACGTGAGGGTCTCCTGCCTGCCCGGATGGCTGCTGTGCCTGTTCGTGGGCGTTGCCTGGCCGATCCATGCGATGGCGGTATCCGTCAGCGTTTCCGGACAGGTCGATCGGCCGGGTGTGCAGTCCTTGAACGGCAATGCGCGCCTGGGCGATGCGGCGACGGCGGCGCAGGTGCGGCCCGAGGCCTATGTGCTCGGCGCGAGCTGGACGCAGAAGTCCAGGCAGTTGGAGCAGATGCGTTTGCAGGCTGGCTTGCTGTATGAGCTGGGCGCAGTGGCGGACCAGGCCAGGCGCGAAGGCAATGCGCCGCTCGCTGAATTGAGCGCGAAGCTGCGGCAATGGCTGCAGGCGATGCCGGTGACCGGACGCCGCGTGGTGCGCACGCTCGATCCCGGCGCGCTCTATGCGGACGATGCGGACGACCTGCCGCTGGAAGACGGCGACACGCTGGACTATCCGCAACGTCCTTCGACGGTACGCGTGGTCGGCGCGGTGCGGAAATCCTGCGAGCTGCCGCACGTGGCGCTGCAGGATGCGCGGAAGTACGTCAAGGCCTGCGCCACGCAGATGGCCGATCGCGATTTCCTCTATGTGATCCAGCCGGACGGCAAGGTGTTCGAGCTGGGCATCGCGCTGTGGAACGAAAGCGCGCCGATGGTGCTGGCGCCCGGCGCCATCGTCTACGTGCCGCTCGACAGCCGCCTCACGGCCGGCGCGGCCGATGCCGTGTTCGGCCGCGAGATGGCGGACTTCATCGCCACCCAGCCGCTGGATGGCGGGGTGCTGCCATGACCGCTCGCCTCAGCTGGCGCAGCGGATGCGTGATGTTGCCGGCCAGCCTGCTGCTGTCGCAATGCATCGTCGGCGCCTTGCATGCGCAGTCGGCACCGGGCTATACGCGCAACGATTACGGCGAAGTCGGCCTGATCCAGACGCCGACGGCGCGCATGGCGGACGAAGGCGACCTGGCTTTCACCGCATCGCGCACGTATCCGTACACGCACTACAACCTCTCGCTGCAGCCGCTGCCGTGGATCGAAGGCACGTTCCGCTACTCGTCGGTGAGCAACCGCCTGTACGGACCGGTGGGCCTGAGCGGGCACCAGAGCTACAAAGACAAATCGATCGACCTGAAGCTGCGCCTGTGGGACGAGACGCGCTGGCGCCCCGCGGTGGCGGTGGGCGGACGCGATATCGGCGGCACCGGCCTGTTCGGCAGCGAATACGTGGTGGCGAGCAAGCGCTTCGGGCCGGTCGACGTCACCGCCGGCCTGGCCTGGGGCAACATGGGTGCGCGCGGCGATATCAAGAGCCCGCTCGGCTGGGCCTGGAGCGGTTTCGACAACCGCGCCGGCAATACCAATCAGCAGGGCGGCGAATTCAATACGCTGCGTTACTTCCGCGGACCGGCGGCATTTATCGGCGGCATCGAATACCAGACGCCGCTGGACAAGCTGCGCCTGAAGGTCGAGCTGGACGGCAACAACTACAAGCACGAAGGGCTGGGCAACAAGTTCAAGCAGCGCTCGCCGATCAATGTCGCGGCGATGTACCGGGTCAACGACAACGTCGATCTGTCGCTCGGTTTCGAGCGCGGCGACAAGGTCATGGCCACGCTTACGCTGCACACCAACCTGGCTAAACATTTCGAGCCGCGCAAGACCGACGATCCCGCGCCCGAGCCGGTGCGCGGACTGGCCACCACGCCCGATCCACCGCAGGGCGCGGCGGCCATGGAGCGCAAGGCGCCGGAGCAGCTGGACTGGGACGAGCTGGCCAAGGCGCTGGGCCAGAACGCGGGCATCGACGTCTCCAGCATCGGCCGGCGCGGTTCCGAACTGGTGGTGCATGGCGAGCCGCGCGCGTATTTCTATCCCAGCCGCACGCTGGGCCGCACCGCGCGCATTCTCGACAACCGCGTGGACCAGAGCATCGACTGGTTCACCGTGGGCGAAGAGAACTACGGCATGCCGCTGGCGGAGCAGAGCATCCATCGCCCGCGCTTTATCGACGCGCTGGATCACCGCATCGACATGCAGGAGCTGCGCCGCAGCGCGGAGCAGAATCCGCCGGGGCAGCAGGACGAGGTGACGCTCTACACCAAGCCGCCGAAGCGTTTCGACGGCGGCGTGTCGCTGGGCTACCAGCAGAGCCTGGGCGGGCCGAACGCGTTCGTGCTGTACCAGTTCACCGCCAACGGCAACGCGACGTATCGCTTCTCGCGCAATCTGTGGTGGGACGGCGTGGTGAGCGCGAACCTGCTCAACAACTACGACAAGTTCACCTACACCGCGCCCAGCCTGCTGCCGCGCGTGCGCACCAATATCCGCCAGTACCTCACCACCTCCGACGTGACCATGCCGAACTTCCAGCTCACCGGCACCAAGGTGCTGGGGCCGGATCTGTTCGGCATGGCGTATGGCGGCATGCTGGAATCCATGTACGCGGGCGTGGGCGGCGAAGTGCTGTACCGGCCGTATGGCGAGCGCTGGGCGTTCGGCGTCGATATGAACTGGGTGCGCCAGCGCGGCTTCCGCCAGGACTTCGCGCTGCGCGGCTACAAGACGGTGACGGGCAACGCCACGCTGTACTTCAATACCGGCTTCCACGACGTCACCATCGCCGCCAGCGTGGGCCGCTATCTGGCCAAGGACTATGGCGTCACCGTCGACGTGTCGCGCGAGTTCGACAACGGCGTGCGCATGGGCGCCTACGCCACCATCACCAACAAGTCCGGCACGCAGACGGGCGAGGGCAGTTTCGACAAGGGCATTTATTTCTCGATCCCGTTCGACCTGCTGCTGCCGCACTCCAGCCGCTCGCGCGCCAGCTTCATGTGGGAGCCGCTGCTGCGCGACGGCGGCGCGCGCTTGTACCGGCGCTATAACCTTTACGACATGACCAGCGACCGCGACCCGGATCTGTTCGAGAAGAACCTGGAGAAGTCGCTGGACTGACGGGCCGGACGGCCGGGCATGGATGGAAGGCGCCGCCGCGTGGTTTACTGGGCGGCCCTTTCATCCAGGAGATTCATATGTCCACGGTTACGCTCAAAGGCAATCCGGTCCAGGTCGATGGCCGCTTTCTTAAGACTGGCGACAAGGCGCCGGCATTTACGCTGGTTGCCAAGGATCTGTCGAACGTGGCGCTGTCCTCGTTCGCCGGCAAGCGCAAGGTACTGAATATTTTTCCCAGCATCGACACGCCGACTTGCGCCACCTCGGTGCGCCGCTTCAACGAGCAGGCCGCCACGCTGCAGGACGCGGTGGTGCTGTGCATCTCGGCCGACCTGCCGTTCGCGCAGGCGCGCTTCTGCGGCGCGGAAGGCCTGGAGAACGTGGTGACGCTGTCCACCCTGCGCGGCGCGGAATTCCTGCGCGACTACGGCGTGGCGCTGGCCTCGGGCCCGCTGGCCGGCCTGGCCGCGCGCGCGGTGGTGGTGCTGGACCAGAACGACAAGGTGCTGCATGCGGAACTGGTGAGCGAGATTGCGCACGAGCCGGATTACGATGCGGCGTTGAAGGTACTCTGACGTACGCAGCCCGTAGGTTGGGGTGAGCCGCAGGCGAACCCCAACCTACGCCGATCGTTTATTGATTGACGATGGGAATGCCGAGCGGCTTGGCCCCTCGGCGTTCCTGCAGTCCCAGCCCCATGCGCAGGCTGCCGCCGATGCGTTCGGCATTGCCGATGATCCGCGCGGCCGGTGCTTCCTCGAACAGCTCGCGCACCGTCTCCCGCCACAGCCCCAGCCAGCGGTCGAAATGCTCGCCGCGGATGCCGGCTTGCTGGCGATGCACCGACATCGGCGAGCCGCGATAGGTCTGCGTGCCTAAGGTGACCGACGACCAGAACGACACCAGGATGCGCTTGTGATCGTCCCAGTCGTGCACGGCGGCGTTGAAGACCGGGCCCAGCGCCGGGTCGGCGCGCACCTTGTCGTAGAAGCAGTCGATCAGGGTGGCGAGGCTGCGTTCGTCGATGGAGGCGTGGCGTTCCATGCCTGGCATGATAAATCGCCGCCCTGGCGGCAGCCGTGCGGCAAGTCGACGCAAAGAAAAAGCCGGGCAAGGCCCGGCTTTTTCCGTTCAACAGGGCACTGGCGCTTACTTCGCGGCCATCAGCGCCTTGGTCATGTCGAGCATGCGGTTGGAGAAACCCCACTCGTTGTCGTACCAGCTCAGCACCTTGACCAGGGTGCCTTCCATCACGCGGGTCTGGGTGGAGTCGTAGGTGGACGAGGCCGGGTTGTGGTTGAAGTCCACCGACACCAGCGGCTTGTTGTTCACCGCCAGGATGCCCTTGAGCTTGCCGTTGGCGGCTTCGTTGACGATGGCGTCGATCTCTTCGTGGCTGGTCGCGCGCTTGGCCACGAAGGTCAGGTCGACCACCGACACGTTGATGGTCGGCACGCGCATGGCGAAGCCGTCCAGCTTGCCGTTGAGTTCCGGCAGCACCAGGCCCACCGCGGCGGCGGCGCCGGTCTTGGTCGGGATCTGGCTCATGGTGGCCGAGCGGGCGCGGCGCAGGTCCTTGTGATAGACGTCGGTCAGGACCTGGTCGTTGGTGTAGGCGTGGATGGTGGTCATCAGGCCGTGCACGAT
>Ga0065165_1003575_pt1 | contig 10739 bp, 8 predicted proteins | sample AraplaMF_Cvi_mMF_FD_63813 | JGI IMG/M metagenome (GOLD analysis project Ga0065165, IMG submission 63813) | Arabidopsis root microbial communities from the University of North Carolina, USA - plate scrape MF_Cvi_mMF (version 2) (version 3) | ecosystem: Host-associated > Plants > Roots > Endosphere... | reverse complement strand
CATAGACACCGCGTTGCTTTCTATGCAGCATACATGCCCGACCAACATCCCTATGGGCAAACAGAAACTGATTATAAAAGATATTCATTCCATTCACTTTCCAACAGAAGTAGCGCGAAGCCTCGGCCTGAACATAATGAACCGACATTTCAAGCACACTTCCAACGACGACAAAATACAACTCTTAAAAGAAGTGCTGGCCAACCCCGCTGACTACTACGCACACGAAGCACTGGGTATACTGGCACAAAAGCTTATCGGTCCGCCGACAGACACAACAACCCGCGAAGTGTTCGAGTTGCTCGACGAGCCCCGACCCTTCGAAGTGTTTGGCAGCAAACATGTAGAGCACAACGCCATCCACCAAATGTCGGTAGCCATGCGTTTGCCGGTAGCCGTACGTGGCGCACTCATGCCCGACGCACACCCGGGCTATGGATTACCCATCGGCGGCGTACTCGCAACCGAGCAGGCCGTTGTCCCCTACGCCGTAGGTATGGACATTGGTTGTCGCATGGCGCTCAGTATACTCGATCTGCCCGGCAGCTTTGTAGAACACAACGCTTACGCGTTAAAGAAAGCACTTCAGGCCCACACACACTTCGGTAATGAAGGTGGGCTTGATGAAAGGCAGGATCATGAAGTATTAGAACATCCGGACTTTAAGCTCACCGAACTGCTGCGTCGTCTGCACGGTAAAGCTATCCGGCAGCTGGGCAGCTCCGGTTCAGGCAACCACTTTGTAGAGTTCGGCATCGTAGAGCTTACAGCCGACAACACGTTCGGGCTACCGGCGTCAAAGTATGCCGCGATACTCTCGCACTCCGGCTCACGAAGCCTGGGCGCCAACGTCGCGCAGCACTACACCCGCATCGCCATGGCGCGCTGCAAACTGCCAGGCGAAGCAAAGTCACTGGCGTGGCTCGACATGCGCAGTGCCGAAGGTCAGGAATACTGGCTGTCGATGAACCTGGCCGGTGCGTATGCTCAGGCCTGTCACGATCGTATCCACGCAAACCTGCACCGTGCGCTCGGCGTAAAAGCCCTGTACACCGTAGAGAACCACCACAACTTCGCCTGGAAAGAAACCCTCGACGACGGACGCGAATACATCGTTCATCGCAAAGGCGCAACACCGGCCGCCAAAGGAGTATACGGCATAATACCGGGCAGCATGATTGCTCCGGGCTATATCGTACGGGGTCTCGGCAACAGCGTCGCGCTGAACTCGGCGGCACACGGCGCAGGCCGTAAATTCTCGCGTCTCAAAGCACGCGAGACCACCACCATGAGCGCGCTGAAAAAGCAACTGCAGTCCGAAAAAGTAACGCTCATCGGCGGCAGCACCGAAGAGTCGCCACACGCCTATAAAGACATAAACCTGGTGATGAAAAGCCAGGGCACATTGGTAGCGGTAGAAGGAACCTTTCTGCCCAAAGTAGTACGCATGGATAAAGAATGATGTATGAAACCTAACGAATACGATCATCTTTTCCCCAAAAGGCCTCCGGTCCGCCCGCCGTCGCAAGCGGGCAATGTATGACGATCGCGATAAGCAGTTGATCGGCTTATACCGGGAACTGCAAACGCTTCGGAAGGCTGCTCGGGCAACGGCCTGGATACCGCTCGACCATCCTTATCAGCGCGGCTGGGCACGTGTCTTTGTTTTGCGCGACGATGTGAAGCGCGAACCCAAAGCCGCGTTCTATCAGGGCATACTCGATAAGATCAACACCCGGCAGTGGAGTTACCGCAAGGACTTTAAACGGAAGAAGCGTCGCCACGGTAAAAAGTGCTACGAGGTGCGTGATCAGTCACTGGACGGTGTTTCCGAATGGAAGTTCCACAGCAGCGCCTTTACCGATGCTGAGCGGCAATGCTTTGTATGTGTAAGCATGCCCTTCGGCCGGGTCGAAGTAGTGCGATATCATTTTATCGAGCCGTGGCGTTTTGTATTACATACACGGCCCAACATGGTCACGCACGTGCGCGTTCAAAACACCCAGATCGAAAGCCGCCTGGCCTACATTGAAACAATCTTCGATCAGCGGCAGTACTGGCCCCACACCTGCAAACTGCTCGACGGATCGAAATGGAATGGACACACCCCCTCCGACGTAGACTTTAAGCGGATAAAATCCCTTCCGATTCCGGACGATGATTACGACGCATCATGGACCATCACACTAACCCTCCCGCCACAACGGGAGGTTTTTTCATTTATAACACCCCGTACCCCCGAAATTTTCCAATCCGATTCTACTGCGCAAAAAGAATGCGCAGGTATACTCTACCTTTGGATTCGAAATCAGACTATCGAAAACGATGCTCTTACAGATAACAACAACCCATACACCGGCCACAGACCTCAGCTTCCTGCTGCACAAGCACCCGGACAAGCTTCAGGCCGTAGATTTGTCGTATGGAACAGTCCATATTTTCTACCCCGAGGCCACGGCAGAACGCTGTACCGCCGCGCTACTGCTCGAAATAGACCCCATAGGGCTGGTGCGCAACGCCCAGCACCATACGCCGGAAATGTTTTCGCTTGGCCAGTACGTTAACGATCGCCCCTACGTTGCATCGTCGTTTCTAAGCGTGGCCATAACCAAGACCTTATCCACCGCGCTCAACGGCACCTGCAAAGCCCGGCCCGAGTTGGTCGATACCGTAATGCCCTTTACCGTAGCCATTTCGGTACTGCCGGCAAGAGGTGGCGACAAACTCATCCGTCGCCTGTTCGAACCGTTAGGCTACACCGTAGCCCTGCAGGCCCTGGAACTCGATCCGGCGTTTGCCGGGTGGGGCATGAGCAAGTACTTTTCGGTAACCCTCAACAACAACACAACGCTCAAAGCGCTGCTGTCGCACCTGTATGTACTCGTGCCCGTGCTGGACAACGAAAAGCACTACTGGGTTAACCGCGAAGAAGTAGAGAAGTTATTGGCGAAAGGCGAAGGCTGGTTAAAAGATCATCCGGAGAAAGAACAGATAACCCGCCGTTACCTGCGCAACATCTCCGGCCTGGCCCGCACCGCGCTGAGTCGGATGGTAGAAGAAGAGGGCGACGCTGCCGACGATACCGAAGAGCCTGTGGTAGACATTGCAAAAGAAACCCTCCACACCCAACGCCTCAACGCCGTAGCCGCGGAGCTTGTGGCCTCCGGCGCAAAACGTGTACTCGATCTGGGCTGTGGCGAAGGCAAACTGTTAAAGTTACTGCTGCGCGAAAAGCAGTTTACGTATATGCTTGGCGTTGACGTATCGTATCGCTCCATCGTGCTCGCCATGAAGCGCCTCCAGTTCGATGACATGCCGCCGCTTAAACGGCAGCGCATAGACCTCGTACAGGGCTCGCTCACATACCGCGATCAGCGTTTGCACGGCTATGATGCCGCAGCCATCGTAGAAGTCATCGAACACCTTGACCTCGACCGCCTCCAGGCATTCGAACGTGTGGTGTTCGAGTCGGCGCGCCCCGGCACCGTAGTGCTCACCACACCCAACCGCGAATACAACGTAGTATACGAATCGATGGACGCAGACCAGTTCCGCCACACAGACCATCGCTTTGAATGGACCCGGGCCGAGTTTGAAACCTGGGCAGCAACCGTGGCAGAACGCTACGGCTATACCGTACAGTATAAGCCCATAGGCGAAGAACATGAAACCGTTGGTGCCCCCTCACAGATGGGAATATTTACCCGTTTAGATGCAGTGGCCGCAACAATAGAAACCGAATAACATGACAGAATTAAGAATACCTGAGCTTTCATTGGTAACCCTGGTAGGTGTATCGGGTTCCGGAAAGTCTACGTTTGCACGAAAGCATTTTAAAGAAACCGAGATCCTGTCGTCAGACCGCTGCCGTGCTTTGGTATCAGACGATGAGAACAACCAGGCCGCGACAAACGATGCCTTCGACGTTCTGAAATATATTGCCGCCAAGCGTTTAAAGAGCGGGCTGCTCACCGTAATAGATGCCACCAACGTGCAGCCTGAATCACGCGCCACATTTGTCAGCCTCGCCAGAGAATACCACTGCATCCCTGTAGCCATCGTACTCGATCTACCGGAAGATGTCTGTGCAGAACGTAATGCGGCACGCGGAGACCGTACCTTCGGCAAACATGTATTGTTTCAACAGCGGTCGCAGTTGCGGCGCTCATTGCGCAAGCTTAAAAAAGAAGGCTTCCGCCATATTCACGTCCTGCGCTCCGTCGAAGAGATCGATGCCGTAGATCAGATAACGCGCGAGAAATTATACAACGACAAGCGCGAAGTAAAAGGCCCGTTCGACATCATCGGCGATGTGCACGGCTGCTTTACCGAACTCATGGAATTGCTCACAACATTGGGATACACCGTAAACCGTGCTCCGGAAGATAGTACAAGCTACGGTTTCAGTATTACAGCACCCGCCGGACGAACCGCCGTGTTTGTAGGCGACCTCGTAGACCGTGGCCCCGACTCACCATCGGTACTACGCCTCGTCATGAGTATGGTAAAGCAAGGCGTGGCATATTGCGTGCCCGGCAACCACGACATGAAGCTGCATAAATACCTCATTGGAAAAGATGTACAGCTCAAACACGGCCTGGAAAAAACGGCAGCGCAGTTGAAAGACGAAGACCCTCGCTTCATAAGCGACCTGCGCGACTTCTTAGACAGCCTCGTAAGCCACTATATATTTGACGGCGGACGATTAGCCGTGGCACACGCCGGCATAAAAGAATCCATGCAGGGACGCGGCAGCGGTGCCGTGCGCACATTCTGCATGTATGGCGAAACCACCGGTGAGACAGACGAGTTCGGCCTACCCGTTCGGTACAACTGGGCGCTAGACTACCGCGGCAAAGCCATGGTAGTGTATGGACACACACCTGTGCCGCGCGCACAATGGCTGAACCATACCATCGACATCGACACCGGTTGTGTATTCGGCGGAAGCCTCACCGCATTGCGCTATCCCGAAGAAGAACTGGTATCGGTAAAAGCGCACGAGGTCTACCACGAGCCGTCACGCCCCATCGATTTCGATAAAACGGAGGAAGGCCTTACCGACCAGCAGTGGCAGGACGATCTACCCGACCTCGACGATGTAATGGGCAAGCGTATCATCGCCACGCGCCTGCGCAACAGCGTTACCGTGCCGGCAGAAAACACCGCCCCCGCGCTGGAAGTTATGAGCCGGTTCGCACTGCACCCCAAGTGGCTTATCTACCTGCCGCCCACCATGTCGCCGGCAGAGACCAGCGCACTGCCCGACTACCTCGAACACCCGGCAGAAGTGTTTCAACACTACCGCAGCCAGGGAATCGAAACCGTAGTCTGCGAAGAAAAACACATGGGCTCACGGGCCGTGCTCATCATCGGTCGCGATGCCACCGTAATACACCAACGCTTCGGTATAGAAAGCGGCGCAATAGGAATATGTTATACCCGCACCGGGCGTAACTTCTTTAACGATGCCAACATCGAAACAGAATTCCTCACGCGCGTGCAACAGGCCATTACCACGGCAGGGCTGTGGGAAACGCTCAATACCGACTGGATCTGTCTCGATGCCGAACTGATGCCCTGGTCGGCCAAAGCGCAGGCCCTTATAAAAGACCAGTACGCTTCCGTAGGAGCGGCAGCCACACAATCGCTGCGCGACGCCGTAACCGTGCTGGAACAGGCCCAGGTACGTAACCTCGACGGCATGGCCGAGCTGCTTACCCGCTTCACCGCAAAGCAGCAGGCCATAGGCCACTACCGTGAAGCCTACCGGCAATACTGCTGGCCCGTTCAATCGGTCGACGATTTTGTACTGGCACCGTTCCACATTCTGGCAACCGAAGGAGCCGTGCACGTAGACAAAGACCACGCCTGGCATTTGAATACGCTGCGCACACTGGCCGATGCCGACACAAAGTTGTTCAGAGCCACCGCGCACCGCATCGTATCACTCGCCGATGAGCAACACGTGCAGGAAGCAACCGACTGGTGGCTGGCCCTTACACAAGCCGGCGGCGAAGGCATGGTCGTTAAGCCGTACCACTTCGTAGACAAAGGCAAAAAGGGCCTTGTACAGCCGGCTATAAAATGCCGTGGACGTGAATACCTGCGCATCATCTACGGGCCGGAATACACGGCACCAGAGAACATGACCCGCCTCAAACAGCGCAGCCTTGGCGGTAAACGCTCACTGGCATTGCGTGAATTTGCCCTGGGCATTGAAGCGCTCGAACGTTTTGTACAGCGCGAGCCCCTGCGTAAAGTACACGAATGTGTCTTTGGCGTACTCGCCCTCGAAAGCGAAGCCATCGACCCAAGATTATAAATACCGTTCCGGCACAGACATACTGCGCCGGAACTTTGTTCCATCCTTTAAGTGGTTTTTGAATGATAACGTTTAACGATTTACACGAGCATACCCAACACCTCCTCTTTAAAGGCATCAGCGGCAGCCAGGCATACGGCCTTGCATTGCCACACTCTGATGTCGACATGAAAGGCGTCTTTGTATTGCCACAAAAAGAATTCTATGGCCTGCAGTATACCGACCAGTTGAATAACGAATCCAACGACCTCGTATATTACGAACTAAAGAAGTTTGTAGACCTGCTGGTAAAGAACAATCCCAACATACTCGAACTACTCAGCACACCCGACGATTGTGTGCTATATCGCCATGCCGTCATGAACCAGCTGCAGCCCGCCAGGTTTCTGTCGCGGCTGTGCAACCAAACCTTTGCCGGCTATGCTTCGGCACAGATCAAAAAAGCCCGTGGGCTGAACAAGAAAATTGTAAATCCCGTAGATCGCCAGCGAAAGTATGTGGCAGACTTCTGCTATGTAGTGCACGGGCAGGGTTCTACGCCGCTTAAACACTGGCTCTCCCTGAACAACTATCAGCAGAGCGACTGCGGCCTCGTACGCATCGATCACATGCGCGACGTATATGCATTGTTTCATGCCGGCCAGTTCGCCGTACCCGTAGCCATGCAAGGTATAGACTCCGGCGAAACGGCAAACGACGTAGTGTTAACCTCCGTTCCGGCGGGTGTTAACCCACTCGCCGTAATGAGCTTCAACAAAGACGGCTACTCCAGGTATTGCCGCGAGTACAAAGACTACTGGGAGTGGGTAGAGAAGCGCAACGCCGAACGCTACGACAACACGGTAAGCCACGGCAAGAACTACGATGCCAAAAACATGATGCATGTATTCCGGCTGTTAAATATGGCCGAAGACATTGCCCGTTATAAACAGGTTAACGTTCGGCGTGCCGAGCGTGAGTGGCTCTTACGCGTCCGGGCAGGTGAGTTCCTGTACGAAGATCTGGTAGCACAAGCAGAAGAACACATACAGCGCATTGACGAGCTATTTAACGTATCGGACCTTCCCGACCAGCCAGACGTACAACACGCCGAGGCTGTACTCGTGTCCATGCGCGAGGCGTTCTATGCCGGTGCTTAAGGCTGCACCGGCAGCCAGCTTGCATTAGCATGCGCGGGACTGGAAAACTCGGGCCGGCAGGGCAAATCGAGAAACGGATACGTAACCTTGGATAAGAACAACCCATGCGGATACGCCAGGTTAGCGCGCTCGGGCGGCTCAGGGGTTATAAGATACTGTTCAAACGCGTCCACGCTAAGTTCACGTCTTCCAATCAGCAAAAGCTTACCGGTAACGAGCCGGATCATCTTACTTAAGAAACGGTTTGCCGAAATATGAATGCGTAAACGGTCACCGTTAGCCGAGGCGTATAGTTGGGCCTTGGTAATCGAGCAGCGTGTTGTGCGGCTTTTATCAGGCGCCTTACAGAAAGCGCGGTAGTCGGTATACTTCGGCAGGAGCGACAGTGCTGCTTGCATACTGCTCAGGTCCAGATCACGCGAGATGTACAACGAACTGACGCCGCTCAGAAACGGGTCCTTATACGTGTGAATAAAGTAATCGTACGCCCGGGCGGTAGCGTGAAAGCGTGCGTGCGCGTCGGCCTCCATCGGAATTATATCGAAAATGGCAATATCGTCCGGAAGCGTCTTGTTGAGGCGAAACAGCAGGTCGTAATCCCACGTCACGTCCAGGTCCACATGAAAAAAGAACTGGCTGGCGTGTACACCCGCATCCGTTCGGCCACAGCCAAAAATCGCGATCGGGGTTTTCAACACCCGTGCCAGGGTCGTCTCCAGCACCTGCTGCAAGCTTACAATATCCGGGAAGCGCTGCCACCCACTATACTGGCTTCCGTTATACCCGATGTGAAAGAAGTATCTCAAGATTGAACAGTTATTCCCCTGCAGACAGCAGTTTACGGGCTTTCATGTGCGAAAATAACAAAGGGAGTTGTATATTTATAGTTGCCACGCCGAGGTTTTGCCCCAGCCGACCGTGTTGGCAGTATTGTTTGAAGCATAATCACGTTATGAAGCGATATAAAAATCTTGGAGGAAATGGTGGCATCCGTCGGTACGACCTGGGCCCCGATTTCATTGTATTGGAATTTACAGACGGTTCGCAATACGAATACACCTACGAGCGTCCCGGCGAACGCCATGTACAACAAATGATGGCGCGTGCCGAAGCCGGTAGGGGGCTAACTACCTACATCAACCAGCACATTCGCCAGGACTACGCCCGAAAGCTCAGGTAATCGCGTTGCGGTGGCCCGGGGCTGGTATAATTTTTTAAACCCTACAGATCTGAATGGTACTTTAACCCCCTGTCGTATGGTTTACGAAATAAAAAGCAATACAACCCTGTTCGAGATCGATAGAACTGAAATCGTGGACATTTCGGCTGGCGATGTGCTCCAGGCAAAATCGTTTCCGCAATGCCACTATACGTGGACCCAACAGGACAGCCAGTTTGTTGAAAGCAACCCCGACGCCAGGCTATTTCTGCAAATCGAGCGCTCGAAAGATGCCTATAAAGGTGTGGGCCTCATGGTCGTACCCCCGCACGAATAACCTTCGTGCCGGTCACGCCCCGTGCAGTTTAGCCATAGCCCGCACCGGAAATGTGCCCGCTCCCTTGAACTTGGGCGGAACGGCGCTGAACAAGAACCGGTCAGGTGGAAGAAGCTGTAAATTACAGAGGTGTTCCACAATCAGGATCTCGGCACCCAGTAATGTGGTATGAACCGGCCGGCTATTGCCGGTTGTGTTGTCTATGTTGTGAGAATCTATGCCCACCAGCTTTACCTGGCAGTCGCGTAAGTATTCCGCCGCATCGGCGGTAAGGTACGGATGGTTTTCGTAATAGATCGGCGTGTTCCAATGGTCGGCCCAGCCGGTATGAATCAGTACCGCTCGGTTTCGAACCTCATAGCCTTGTAAATGTTCCCTTGTAATAGCGAGTGTCTCCGTATACGGAATTGAAATGCAGGTGCCTTCCAGGTCGGTAAACGCCTCCAGCGTAACTTCAGACAGATCTTTGCCGTGTTCAAACCGGTGAAACGGGCAGTCAATGTATGTGCCGGTATTGGTTACCATCTCGATCTTGCCAATCTGAAACGTCGTGCCTTCCGCATACCGCGATTCCGAATCTTTCCGGCTCAGGTAATCACAGATAATGGGAGCAGGCAACCCTTTATACGTAACCAACCCGTTTTCTATCGTATGGCTCAGGTCGATGTACAGACTGGCCACCGGAGTGTTAACCGGCTTGCGTTTATGCGGCTCCGTAATGATAGTCTTGTTCAATATGCGGGTTTCGCCCACCATAAGCAGCCGCATATCGGCCACAATATAGTCGGCCAGTTCCCTGTCACTGATCGTGTCGCCGGCAATATCCAGACGAAAGCCTTCGCCCTTTACACTGCCGCCGTTGGTAAAATAGATTTCGAAGTCGAAGCTTACGCGTTTTTCCATGATGCGATGTTTACAAGTTCAAAAGTAATGGCCGTGGTGTCGTACAGCACTTGATCCAGATCAAGACGCATTAATCTTTTCCGCGCGGATGCGGCTCAACGTTTCAGGCTGTATCCCAAGATACGATGCAATGTGATTCAACGGTACCCGTTCCTCCAACGTAGGGTATTGCGCCAGTAACGAAAGATAGCGTGTGCGGGCATCGTCTTTCAGAAACGAGCTCTCACGCTTACACTTCTTAATAAACTCCGTCTCGAACATATACTTGCCCAGCGCATACCAGTTTGGATCGCGCAGATACATCTCATCCAGCAAAGCTTTCGGAATAATGAAGATAATACAGGGCTCAAGAGCTTGCACCGTTAACTGCGTAATACTATGTTGTAAATAGCTGGTAAAAGCCGAGGCAAACGTATTGTCAAGAAAGAACTCGGTGTTAAGCTCACGGCCGTCCTTTTGCAGAAAGGTTCGCAGCACCCCCGTCTCCACATAAGCCACAAAGTCGCAAATGTCTCCTTCGTTAATAAGAATCTCCCTCGCCGCAAGCTCACGTCGCGAAACATGCGAAAGAAAATAGGTCACGTCGTCCGGCGACACGTTCGGAACAAGTGATGTAATAGTTTGGCGTAACGAATGCGGCATAATACATTGCAAAGACTGCAAGGTATTGTTCTCTTTGTATCGTACAAAGGCCTACCGGAATATGTTTTTGAAGCGCTGCCTGTTAAAAGACTTGTTTTACGCGGTTCCAGAATCTGCGGAGTGCCCCAGGTTGCGTATAGACTGCGTCAAAAAAACCAAGGACGTCGGGCTCCAGAGATACTTCAATGTCGGGGATGTGATTGGGATAAAGAGCAATCTCTTGCGTTCTGTATC
>Ga0065165_1003574_pt1 | contig 10740 bp, 12 predicted proteins | sample AraplaMF_Cvi_mMF_FD_63813 | JGI IMG/M metagenome (GOLD analysis project Ga0065165, IMG submission 63813) | Arabidopsis root microbial communities from the University of North Carolina, USA - plate scrape MF_Cvi_mMF (version 2) (version 3) | ecosystem: Host-associated > Plants > Roots >... | reverse complement strand
AGACGCCCGGCTCATGCCGGGCGTCTTGCTTTCCGACGTGCGCTTGATTGTTGCGAGCCTCTCAACAGCTCGTTCGTGTCCGAGTCATTTATCGGAAAGGCACCGGGGCCTAACCTTCAGCCATCGGCAAACGAAGCCGGCCTCAGACCCCAGACACCCCGATCCATCGCTCTCTCAGAGGAACCATCATGACCGCCACCAAGACCCTGATCGCTTCTGCCCTGATCGCCCTGTCGACCGCCGCCGTGCCAGCCTTCGCGCAGAGCTACAGCCACCTCGATCCGATCACGCAAGGCCAGAAGACTCGCGCCGAAGTGCTGGCCGATCTGGAGATCTACCGCGAGTCCGGCCTCGCCGCCGTCGACCGCACCGAGGACTTCAGCCTGAACGCCGGCCAACGCGCCAAGGCGCAGGCCCGCTACGCAGAGATGAAGGCTTCGCCGACGTACGCGGCTCTGGTTCAACGCTACGCCGCCAAGGAAGCCAAGGGCGCCGCGACCGAAGGCGTCGCCGCCCGCTGAGCTCCGGACGCCCGGGCTGAGAAGCCCGATGCATTGAACGCCGGGAGGACACCGTCCTGTCGGCGTTCTCGCTTGTGGTTGGCCGAATCGGCGATCTGGGCGCGACGGCTGGTCAGCCGTCCATGCACTTCACGCCGTTGCGGCGCGGGTTCGTCGCTCAGCACTCGAAACGCGAGGCCTCGATGACGACACTGACTCCATCGACACAGCAAACGCCCCTCAGGAGATCGACATGAACGCCACCCGCCTCAGCATCACTTCCGCCACCAGCACCACCGTCAAGGCCGTCGCCTTCGGTGCCGTCGCGGCGCTGGCCCTGGGTCTCGGGATCGCTCATGCGCAGGGTCAGCGCGAGATGCGCGCTTCGATCGTCACGCTGGATCCGGTGGTGATCACCGTCAAGCGCGAGCAACTGCCGACCGTCTACATCACTGGCCGTCGCAGCGCCGACGCCGTCGGCACGCAAGTCGCCTCGGCCGAGTGAACGTCCCAGGTTGCGCTGTTTCGGTGGAGCGATCCACGGACTGACGCCCTTCGGCAGACCTTCGGCTCGCTCCCATGCAGGACGCCCGGCTCATGCCGGGCGTCCTGCTTTTTGGGTGAGCGCCCCACGCGGGGCAGGGCGTCAGGCCGAGGTTCAGTGATGGGACGCGCGCGCCGCCGCGTTGCGCTTGCGCGTCGCCGCGGCCTTCTTCGCGGACGCGGAACGCTCCGCCGCCGTACGGCTGGCCGCCGCCTTGCCGCCCAGGTGCCCGCCCTTGCGGGAGGGCTCATGGTTCTCGGCGTGGCCGCGGCCCGAGCCGGACTTCTTCCCGCCGCCGGTCTCCTTGTTGACCGTCGCCCAGGCGCGGCGCTCGGCCTCGCCCTTGGGAACGCCGCGATCCTCATAGCCGCTCTCGATGTGCTCGGCCTGCCGCTTCTGCTTGTCCGTGTAGGACGACTTGTCGCCTCTGGGCATGATGCTCTCCAGTCCTGATCAATGTCGTGGACGGCCGGCCCTTCCGGGCCCGCCGGCCGCATGAACCCGCAAGTTCACGAGTTCATGGGGTCATGGGGCCATGCGCCTCACTTCATGCGCACCTCGCCGGTCTCGCCGAGATCGGTGGGCGGCTTGCCGGTGACGGCCGACTTCGCCATCGCGTAGAGCTGCATCAGCTTGGACGATTTCACGTCCCAGTAGCTGGCATGGCTGATGCGCACGCGCACCAGCGCGAGGTCGGGATCGTCGACGCCCTTGGGGAACCATGCCTCCGCGGCCTTGTTCCAGAGCGCCTGGCGCTTGGCCCGGTCCTCGTTGAGTCCCGCCACGCCGGACACCGACACATAGGTGTCGGCGCCCCGGTCCGCGAAGGCGACGTTCACCTCCGCCGACGCGACGATGTCGGCGTACGGCTCGCCGTTGCGGGACATGAAGAACCACAGCGACTCGCCTTCGTCGAGGTCCTGGTTCTGCAGCGTCATCGGGCGTGAGTGCAGGTGCCCGTTCGCGTGGCGCGTGGTGAAGAGGCCGATCTTGATGTCCTTGATCAGGTCCCAGAGCTTCTCGCGTCGTTCGGTGTCGGAAAGGGGCTTGTCGGTCATGGCAGGACTCCTTGGATGAATGCCTCGGAGCAGCAAGCGCCGCTCCCGCCGTCCGCGAGCGCCGCGAGCGCCCCGGACGCGCCCCGGGCATCCGGCTTGCTGTCCAGGCCTGGCTCGGCAACCGATACTCCGGCCTCTTCGCCGCGATACCGCCGCACTCCGAGGTCACCGAGGTCCGACTTGAGCAAGCGCCCATCCCCACCCGCCCTTCCCCCGTCGCCGCCCGCGGCGCGCCCGGCCTTCGTCCAGGTCCGCGGCGCGCGCGAGCACAACCTGAAGAACGTCGATGTCGACGTGCCGCGCGACGCGCTCGTGGTCTTCAGCGGCGTGTCGGGCTCGGGCAAGTCCTCGCTCGCCTTCGGCACGATCTACGCGGAGGCGCAGCGGCGCTATTTCGAATCGGTCGCGCCGTACGCGCGCCGGCTCATCGACCAGGTCGGCGTGCCGGCGGTCGACGCGATCGACGGCCTGCCCCCGGCCGTCGCGCTGCAGCAGCAACGCGGCACGCCGAGCGCGCGTTCGTCCGTCGGCAGCGTCACCGGGCTGTCCTCGCTGCTGCGGATGCTGTATTCGCGCGCCGGCCACTATCCGGCGAAGCAGCCGATGCTCTACGCCGAGGACTTCTCGCCCAACACGCCGCAGGGCGCCTGCCCGCATTGCCACGGCCTGGGACGCGTCTACGAGGCCACCGAGGCCTCGATGGTCCCCGACGACACGCTGACGATCCGCGAGCGCGCCGTCGCCGCCTGGCCGCCGGCCTGGCACGGCCAGAACCTGCGCGACATCCTGGTCACGCTGGGCATCGACGTCGACAAGCCCTGGCGCGCGCTGCCGCGCAAGACGCGCGACTGGATCCTGTTCACCGACGAGCAGCCGACCGTGCCCGTCTATGCCGGCTTCACGCCCGCGGAGACCAGGGACGCGCTGCGCCGCAAGATGGAGCCCAGCTACCAGGGCACCTTCAGCAGCGCGCGGCGCTACGTGATGCACACCTTCGCGACCACGCAGAGCGCGCTGATGAAGCGCCGCGTGTCGCGCTACCTGATCGGCGGCGCCTGCCCGGTCTGCGACGGCAAGCGGCTCAAGCGCGAAGCGCTGTCCGTCACCTTCGGCGGGCTCGACATCGGCGCCCTCGCCCAGTACCCGCTCGCGCAACTGGCGGAACACCTCGGCGATGCGACCATCGACGCCCTCAGCGAAGAGAAGCGCCTCGCCGCGCGGCGCCTCGTGGACGACGTGCTGATGCGACTGCGCCCGCTGCTCACGCTTGGCCTGGGCCACCTGTCGCTGGATCGCGCGACGCCTTCCGTGTCCCCGGGGGAATTGCAGCGGCTGCGGCTGGCGACGCAGATCTGCTCCAACCTGTTCGGTGTCGTCTACGTACTCGACGAGCCGTCCGCCGGCCTGCATCCGGCCGACGGCGAATCGCTGCTGGCGTCGCTGCGCGCGTTGAAGGCGGCCGGCAACTCGGTTTATGTCGTCGAACACGACCTCACGCTGATGCGCGCCGCGGACTGGATCGTCGACGTCGGCCCCGAGGCCGGCGAGCTCGGCGGACGCGTGCTGTACAGCGGCCCGCCCGAGGGCCTGCGCGGGCTCGCGGAGTCGCGCACCGCCGCCTACCTCTTTCCCGAGGCGGGACGTACCGATCAAGGGGCCGGGGCCGCGCCGACGCGCCGCTCGCCCCGGGACTGGCTGCGGCTCGAAGGCATCACGCAGAACAACGTCGTCGACGTGGAGGCCGCCTTCCCGCTGGGCGTGTTCACCGCGGTGACCGGCATCTCCGGTTCCGGCAAGTCCTCGCTGGTGAGCCGCGCGCTGGTGGACCTGGTGGGCGCCCATCTCGGCCACGAGCCCGTCGCCGCCGACGAGGGCGAGGAGCCCGAGACCGACCTCCCCGCGCTGTCGGGCGGCCGCATCGTCGGCGGCGCCGGCACGATCCGGCGCCTGGTCCAGGTCGACCAGAAGCCGATCGGCCGCACGCCGCGCTCCAACCTGGCGACCTACACCGGCCTGTTCGACCACGTCCGCAAGCTCTTCGCCGCGACGCCGGCCGCGCGCGCCCGCAAGTTCGACGCGGGCCGCTTCTCTTTCAACGTCGCCAAGGGCCGCTGCGACACCTGCGAGGGCGAAGGCTTCGTCAGCGTGGAGCTGCTGTTCATGCCCAGCGTCTTCGCGCCCTGCCCCGCGTGCCATGGCGCGCGTTACAACGAGGCGACGCTGAAGATTCGCTACCGGGACCGCAGCATCGCGGACGTGCTCGGCATGACGGTGGACGCCGCGTTCGACTTCTTCGCCGACGAACCCGCGCTGGCGCGGCCGCTGGGGTTGCTCAAGGGCATCGGGCTGGGTTACCTGCGGCTGGGCCAGCCGGCGACCGAGCTGTCCGGCGGCGAGGCGCAGCGCATCAAGCTCGTCACCGAGCTGCAGCGCACGCAGCGCGGCCACACGCTCTACGTGCTGGACGAGCCCACCACCGGCCTGCATCCGTCCGACGTCGACAAGCTGATGCTGCAGTTGCGCGATCTGGTCGAGGCCGGCCACACGGTGGTCGTCGTCGAGCACGAGATGCGCATCGTCGCGGCGGCGGACTGGGTCATCGACCTCGGCCCCGGCGCGGGCGGCGACGGTGGCCGCGTGGTGGCGGCGGGAACGCCCGCAGAGGTGGCATCGCATGCGGACTCCCGCACCGCGCCGCACCTGAAGGCGGCGCTGGCCGACGCCGACGTCGCCAGGGGCTGACGGTCGCTCAGCGACTCGGCTGGAATCCTTCGGGATCGAGCGCGAACCGCCAGGCGCTCGAGCGCTGCAGCGCGTCCTTCAGGTCGCGCGAACTGGGTCGCACCAGCGTCGACAGCTCCTGGCTGAAGAACTCGCAGCCGAGCGCGTGGGCGACGTCGCAGACCACCTCGATGAAGCGGTCCGTCTCGTTGGCGCAGGCATCCAGACGGGCATGCAGTTCGTAGCGTCCGTCGGGGTCGGAGACCATGTCGATGCAGTTGCCCGCGTCGTTGCCGAAGTAGCGCCAGCCCTCGAGCATCGGCGTGCTCGGCCCGACGCGGCTGGCCAGGTAGTGCATGACGTCGGAGCGCGAGGACGGCAGCCACGACGCGGCGGCGCCGCCTTGCGCGAAGGCCAGATCGAATTGCCAGACGGACATGACGGGCGTGGCATGAGTCCGAGGAGACTCGATGCTACGTCCCCGCCCGTGGCCTTGTCATGCTGCGCCGCGGCAACTCGCGGCGGCGCGGCGGCGCGCGGCGATCAGCTCACTGCGGGGCGGCCTCGGGCGCCAGCACGAATTCGAAGGGCCGCAGCAGGCGGTTCACCGCCTCGGCGAACAGCACCGGCGGCCTCGCATCGTCGGCCAGCAGCTGGCTGCGATGCGCGGCCAGCGCGGTGCGCTTGTCGCGGAGCGCGCGCGCGTTGAGCGGCAGGCGGCGGAGTCGATGCCACGGGACGGCGGCGTCGCCCGGCCGGGCCCAATGCCAGGTCCAGATGGGAATCTCGACCAGCGTGGCGCCGGTCAGCCGGGCGGCGCGCGCGCAGGCGCGGCCGGTCGCCTCGTGATCCGGATGGCCGTCGAATCGCCAGGAGGTGAGGATCACGTCGTCGGGCCGCAGGCGCCGGCAGAGCGCCAGCACCAGGTCGTCCTCGTGCTCGCCGATCTGGCCGTCCGGCACGCCCAGGGCATGGACCGGCACGTTCAGGCCAAGCCGCAGCAAGCCCGAGGCGCGCTCGTGACGGCGTTGCACGGCAAGTCGCTGCGGCGTCCAGCGCGTCGATCCGGGGTGGCTGGCTTCACCGTCGGTGACGGCCACGAGTTCGACGGGCGGTGCGGGCGCGCGGTCGGGCGGCAATCCGGCGCGGTGACGCGTGACGAGCAGCGACAACAGCCCGCCGCAGCTCAGGACCTCGTCATCGGGATGCGGGGAGACGACGACGGCGCGACGCCCGGCCGGCACCAGTTCCTCGAGCGAGGTCAGCGGCGCGCCCCAGAGCGGCTGCCATTGCCTCCACGCCCACTCGGGCGTGCCCTCGCCGTCGATGCGGCGCTGGGCGGGCTGCCCCAGCGGCGGCCCTTCCGGCATCTGGCTGGCGGGCAGCCGGGCCTCGCTGGAATCGTGGAACGGTCGGCGATGCGTCAAAGCGTCCATGGCGTGGGGGCTCCTTCCTGGTTTTGCCGTCGCCGGCGACCTGGGACGGTCACATCGGGCATGGCGAAGCAACACCGGCAAATGGGCTGCCAGATGGATGAAACGCTTTGCAACTGACGACGAAACGTCATGCCCCGCTTTCGCGACGCTGTTGTCGCGGTCTCGACGAGCGGACGTTCGGTCTCAACGAGGGGGCGTCGCGTGATCGTCGTGGTATCGACGGGGGCCGTCGGGGTGAACACCGGGATCGTCCGGGTGTTCATGGGGCGCCTGCCCCGGGCTCGGCACGTCAGGCGGAGAACGGTCCTCATCGGCCTTGTGTTCGTCGGAGCGAGGAGCAGGAGGAGGCGCGGCGGGGGAACGAGGGTGTGTCATGCGGAGATCTCCGTGTATTCGGTGGGAACCGGCTTTCACGACGGCCCACCAGGTCGCCAGTCGATGAATCGAAGCGGCAATGAACATGCCCTCCCCGTTCACCGGATCGAGGGCTCGCCCCGCGCCACATGCCCCGCGGCGTGCCAACGGCTGCGTCCGTCCGACGACACCGATCGGCAGGGGGCTTGCCCGGAGTCGCGGCAGCTCGGCCGCGAGGACACCGCCGATTCGACCCGTTACGGGCTGGGCGGCAACCGCATGGGTGGAACTATCGGCTCGCACGACGATCGCGACTCGACCTTGTCGGTGAGCGGGCTCCAGTCCGCCGACGCGTCGGGCACGACGCCGAGCCCCACCTCGAGTGCCTCGGGCCTGTCGGGTTCATCGAGTTCGAGCGGTTCCTCCCTCGGCAAGAAATGAACGGCCTGCCGGAGCACGATTGAAAAGGGAGCCGCACGGGCTCCCTTCTTCCATGTCGCCTCGATCGCTCAGGGCAGGCCTGCCATGGGCATCAGGTTTGCCAAGCCTCTTCATGCCGCGAGCCGGTCCGGCTCGTGTCCCCAGCCCCCTATCGCCAGGAGAAGCCCATGCCATCGACCACCAGCGCAAGCACGACCCGCCGATCGACCGCGCGCCGCACGACGCCAGCCCGTTCGAAGACGCCGGACGCCGTCAGCCTGCTGCGGGCGGATCACAAGCTCGTCGCCGACCTCTTCGACCAGTTCGAGAAGTCGCGTTCCCCTGCGAAGAAGAAGCAGTTGGTGAGCCAGATCTGCCTTGAATTGACGGTGCACGCCCAGGTCGAGGAGGAGATCTTCTACCCGGCCGTCCAGGCTGCCCTGAAGGACAAGGAACTCGTCCCCGAGGCCCGCGTGGAGCATCAGAGCATCAAGGACCTGATCGCTGCCGTGCAGGGCGTGGAGCCCGACGGCGAGGCCTACGACGCGAAGGTCAAGGTCATGAGCGAATGGGTCAAGCATCACGTCAAGGAGGAGCAGAACGAGATGTTCCCCAAGGCGAAGAAGACCAAGCTCGACATGGCCGAGCTGGGTGAGCGGATCCTTCAACGCAAGGAGGAACTGATGGCCGAGGAACAGGCAAGACACTGACCGGCCGCGCGCCACGCCGAGAACAGGAGCATCCATGACTTCCTCCGACAAGGTCGCCTTTCCGAAGCAGTCGCAGCCCTGGCCAGGTCTGGCCAGCCAGATGACGCCCCGCCCCGACCACGGCGAGAAGACCTATGTCGGCCATGGGCGGCTCGCGGGCCGGCGCGCGCTGATCACCGGCGGCGACAGCGGCATCGGCCGCGCCGCCGCCATCGCCTTCGCCCGCGAAGGCGCGGACGTCGCGATCAACTACCTCCCCGACGAGGAGCCCGACGCGCGCGAGGTGATCGAACTGATCCGGGAAGCCGGACGCGAGGCGGTCGCCCTGCCGGGAGACCTGCGCGACGAGGCCTTCTGCCAGCGCCTGGTGGCGCAGGCCGTGCGCGAGCTCGGCGGCCTCGACATCCTGGTCAACAACGCCGCGCGCCAGCAGAGTCACGAGTCGATCCTGGACATCTCCACCGAGCAGTTCGACTGGACCTTCAAGACCAACGTCTACGCGCCGTTCTGGCTCTGCAAGGCGGCGATCCCTCATCTGGCCGAGGGCAGCTCGATCATCAACACCGCCTCCGTCAACTCCTACGACCCGGGTGAAAACCTGCTGGACTACGCGTCCACCAAGGGTGCGATCCTGATCTTCACGAAGGGGCTCGCGAAGCAGCTCGCCAAGCGGGGCATCCGCGTCAACGCGGTCGCGCCCGGCCCGTTCTGGACCCCGCTGCAGGTGTGCGGCGGGCAGACCCAGGAGAAGCTCCAGAGGTTCGGCACCGACACGCCCATGGGCCGCGCGGGCCAGCCCGCCGAACTGGCGGCCGTGTACGTCCTGCTGGCTTCGAAGGAGTCGAGCTATGCCACCGGGCAGGTCTACGGCGCATCGGGCGGGCGCGGGGATCCTTGAACGCGCTGCTCCGTTCGAGCCGCCCCCGCGGGGCGCCGCCTCCCGAGGCAGTGCCGTCGTTCGCACCGACGGGCGCGTGGATTGCTGATCAAGGACTCCACCAACTCCTGGAGCGCCTCATGGCCGTCATGCATCCCTCGCGTCGCCCCGCCCTCTCCGCCATCGCCTCGGTGTCCGTCATGCTGGCGGGCCTGGTCGCGTCGACCGTCGCCGTCGCGCAGGCCGCGGCCCCGACCGCTGCCTCCGCGCCACGCGCGGCCCATGCCGACAGCAGCTTCCTGAAGAACGCCACCGAATCCAACCTGGCGGAGATCGCCGCCGCCAACCTGGCCCTGCAGAAGGGGACCAGTGCCGAGGTCAAGTCCTTCGCCCAGAAGATGATCGACGACCACAAGAAGGCGGATTCGGATGTGCAGAGCCTGGCCGCCTCCAAGGGCGTGAAGCTGCCCACCGAGCCGACGATGGTGGACAAGGGCAAGGCCAAGATCCTCGAGAAGCGCGATGGCACGGGCTTCGACCATGCCTATGCGGAAAACCAGGTCTCGGCCCACAAGGACGCCGTCAAGCTGTTCGAGAAGGCCGCCAAGGACGCCAAGGATGCCGACGTGAAGGCGTGGGCCGCCAAGACGCTGCCGACATTGCAGCACCACCTTCAGGAAGCGCAAGCGCTGGAGGCCGCCACGAAGGCCGCGGACAAGAAGAAGTGACGTGAGGCACGGCAGCCGCCGCCGCGCGCGGGCGGCGCTGCCTCGTCCTATCCCGTCGTGGGCAGCTGCCGTGCGATCGCGCGGATCACGTCCATGAACGCCAGCACGGCCGTGCCGGGAGGCTCGCCTTGCAGCGTGATCAGGCCGAAGTCGGGCATGCGGTTGGGGAGCTCGGACTCGATGCGTGTCAGCAGTCCGCGCCGCACATACTTGTCCACCAGCGCGGCGGGCTGCAGCGACAGCATGTTCGTGCTCTGCATCAGCTCCAGCGCGAACAGGAACGAGGGCGTCTCCACGATCCCCGAGGTGAGCGACAGCCCCGCGCCGCTGAAGATGCCATCGGACACCTTGCGCAGCGCCGTGGACGTCGGGTAGAGGATCCACGGCCAGTTCGACAGCTCCCTCACCCCGGGCCCCTGCGATCCGCGCAGCGGATGGTGCAGGCCCGCGGTGATGCTCAAGCCTTCGCCGGACAGCCGCTCGTACTGGAACTGGTCGCGCTGCGACTCCTCCGTGAACCGCCCGATCATCACGTCGATCTTGCGTTCGGCCAGCCAGACGATCAACTGGTCGCTGCTCTGCTCCAGCACCTTCACCACCAGCAGCGGCCGCAGGCGCTGGAGCTCGGCCACCGCGGCAAGCAGCAGGTGCGCCGCCGATCCCGAGATGGCGCCTATCGTCAGGTGACCGTGACCGCCCTGTTTCAGGTTGCTGAACTCGTCGATGAACCTGCGGTGGCCGTCGAGCGCCGAATGGGCGTAGTTCAAGGTGAAGAGCCCCAGCTCGTTCGGCCGCATGCCGCGGGGCAGCCGGTCGAACAGGCGCGCCTCCAGCATCTCCTCGATGTCCATCAGCACCTTGGTGGCCGCCGGCTGGGTCATGTGCATCTGCTCGGCCGCCAGGCGCAGGTTGCGCGTCTTGCCCAGGATGTCGAGGAACTGCAGATGCCGGAAACGCAGACGCGAGACTTGCGCCAGCGCCAGGGGTTTACCAGAGGTCCCGTTTGAACTCATCAGCATCTGGAATCGATGCTAGCAAAAAAGTCAGTGGACCGTCAGGGGTGGCTCACGTAGCCTGATTCCACCAGAAACGGCCCGACAGAGGACCGGCGGGTCGCGGCCAGGCCGCGGACACCGCAGACAACCATACCGGAGACATCATGCAAATCAGATCACTCGGCTGGGTGGCCGCGCTGTTGTTCGCCTTGACGGGCCCCGCCTCGGCGCAGATCAAGGACCATGTGTTCAAGATCGGCACCGGTCTCAGCGAGGACCATCCGCAGGTCCAGGCGCTCAAGTATTTCGCCGACCAGTTGGCCGCCAAAAGCGGCGGCAAGCTGGTGGCGCGGGTCTACCCCAGCGGCGCGCTGGGCAACGACGTCAGCATGACCTC
>Ga0065165_1003573_pt1 | contig 10740 bp, 10 predicted proteins | sample AraplaMF_Cvi_mMF_FD_63813 | JGI IMG/M metagenome (GOLD analysis project Ga0065165, IMG submission 63813) | Arabidopsis root microbial communities from the University of North Carolina, USA - plate scrape MF_Cvi_mMF (version 2) (version 3) | ecosystem: Host-associated > Plants > Roots >... | reverse complement strand
GATCTCGGCGCCGAAACGGCAGACTTCCCGTTCATCGACAATGGCGCGCCCACCGTTTCCACATCGATCATCGCTTCGGAAAGCTACCTCGCCAAGAACCCGGAACAGGCAAAGGCTTTCGTGGCAGCGAGCCTGAAGGGCTGGTACGCGGCGATCGACGACCCCAAGGCAGCGGTCGCTGCGATGAAGGAGATGTTCCCGGACGCATCCGAAGAACAGGCTCCTGCCCAGCTCGAAGCAACGAAGTACCTGATGTGCGTCAACCGTGCCAAGTTCGTCGGCAAGGCGACACCGGAACAATGGGCCGACACCGTGAGCATTCTTGGAAAGATCGGAATGTTGCCCGCCGGCAAGGAAGCTACGACCTACTACACCTATGACTACCTTCCGCCGGAATCCGACCTTCGCCCCTGCCCCCTGACCTGAGAGATGAAGCTGTCCGCCATGCAAGCATTACAGACAACAAGCCCAAGCAGCGACCTCAGCGGCGTCAGGATTGAGATCGAGGAGGTTGGAAAAAAGTTTGGCGCCTTCGAAGCGCTCCGACCGACGACGATCGATATCAAGCCCGGTGAATTCGTTTCCGTCGTGGGTCCTAGCGGTTGCGGGAAAAGCACGCTGATGCTGATGGTGGCCGGCCTCATGGATCCCTCGAACGGGAAGATCCGTGTCGACGGGAAACCCTTGTCAGGCGCGTTGACGGACGTCGGAATCGCGTTCCAGGACCACCTTCTGCTCGAATTCCGAACAGCCATGGATAACGTCCTTCTGCAGGGCGTTATCCGGGGCCTGCCTCTGGCGCCGGTTCGCAAGCGTGCCGAGGAACTCTTCGAGCGGCTGGGCCTGACGAAGGCGGCGAACCGGTATCCCAGCCAGCTTTCCGGCGGCATGCGCCAGCGCGTATCGCTGGCGCGAGCCCTTGTGTTGAAGCCATCCGTCCTTCTCATGGACGAGCCGTTCGGCGCGCTGGACGCGCTGACCCGTGTGCAGGTTCGTCACGACCTTGAACAGCTCTGGATGGCCGAACGTCCGACCGTTCTCTTCATCACCCACAGCGTAGAAGAAGCGGTTGGTCTGGGCGACCGCGTTCTCGTCATGGCGCCATCGCCCGGTCATGTCGTGGACGAAATCCAGATCGACCTTCCCCGCCCACGCCCGGTATCGCTCGGAGAGGAGCCGGAACTGTCGGCGTTTTCCAAGCGCATCTACGATCACTTCGCGCGCCTCGGGGTTATTCATAGATAATTGCTATCGATTGGAGTGAGCACAGGACTTCATTCGCCTGACGATCCGGCATCTTAGTTTAAGCGGAAATAATTTCCGCTTAAACGGTCCAGCTCACACAAGCTCGTCTTGAACAGCCCGAACCAACGACCCGGCGTTCCAGCTTTAAGAACAAGCTTTAGATCGTTGAAAAAGTGTCTGGCCATTCCTGCGCACCATGGAGAACGCGAAGAATACGGACCGCTGTTTCGCAAACTGCATATGCCACGACGTACGGCGTCCCATTGATAACCAGTTCACGAGTGCCGGCAATTCTGCCAACACGACCGTGCGATGACTGAAAAACGCCGGAGCTAGAGGACTGCCTTCGGCAATTCTCGTCCCATGAATTGCTTTCGAACATTCGAGACCAATGCTCCCATCTACTGCAAAACCCTTGTTAAAGGGCCGCTCCTATCCCCGCCCGCGCTTGGCACTTGCGCCGAGAATCCCGGCACCCTATTCGTGAAACAGTGAAGACGACAAGCATCGATGCGGCGCGCGACTCGGCGAAATTCTATAAGGCTCAGCGAACCGTGATCCAACGTCATGGGATTTACGAACCCTATACGGGCCGCGGTACCGCAAAGGGGTTGGCGCACGGACTGCATAATCTTTGCGATAGTCTGGCGACGCATATCCTCAAGCAGACCGGGTCACGAGAGCAGGCAGGTTATGCCATTCAGGGCACACCGGATGACTTTCAGCAACACCCCGTAGTTGCCTGCCGCAGGACCAGGCGGCGCTCGCGCCGAAAATCGTTGATAAGGTTTGGGACGCGGCATAACAGATCGTTTGAATAGCTGATCCACATCACCCATGCAGATACGGAAACAATGTACGCATCTGGATCGGCACCGCCGGTTGTCCACATTAAGTGGGCATGATCCCTTTGAAGGTGCGACACCGTGATCAACTTTTCGCTCTTTATGATTATCCTTCGGAGATCTTACTTTCCTGAAAGGCGCCTAGTTACAAAACGCAACCACACAATACCCGAACCAATCTTTGCAATGCTGCGTGGCCTCGCTTCACTGATATGACCTTAGCATACACGCTGCGCTTACATACAAATCCACTGGTAGTTCTCTCCCCACAGAGCACGTCTAGAGGAGTGGCGGCAAGTGGAGAAGTTCTCGAGCTTCTTTCGGGCTTGCAATCGCGCCACCGAGCTCGCTGACAATGCGGACTGCCTTTTCCACCATTTCGGCATTATCGCGTGCAAGGCGACCGCGCTCGATATAGACTGCGTCTTCTAGCCCAATCCTCACATGGCCTCCAAGCAGGAAGGATTGCGCCAGCATCGAGAAGGCATGGCGGCCAACACCGAAGGCAGCCCAGTCGCAACCGGGGGGCAGCAGCGACTTCATGTGGACGAGCGTTTCGGGCGTCGATGCCGCGCCATATTTCACGCCGGTCACGATCTGGAACATCGCCGGCGAGGCCAGCGTCTCTTCATCGATCAGATCGCGGGCGAGGTGAATATCGCCGCTGTCGAAGACCTCTAGCTCCGGCCGGGCGCCGGCCGTCCGGATCACCTCTGCCATGATCCGGACGTTTCGCGGTGTATTGATTACCACGGCAGTGCCGGAAAACATCGTGTTGAGATCGAGAGTGGCGATTTCCGGCTTCAGCGCGGCGATATGCTCGACACGCTTTTCCGGCGGCATGATGGTCGAAGCGGGCGCTGCGATACCCGGATGCTCGTCGGTCGGCACATAGCGGCCGCCGGGCCCTGTCGTCAGGTTGATGATGATATCGCTCCCGCTTGCCCTTATCCGCTCGATCACCTCGCGATAGTATTCAAGCTCCATGCTCTGCTTCCCGGTCGCCGGATCGCGCACGTGAACATGGGCGATCGCCGCCCCGGACTTTCCGGCGGCGATGCAGGCATCGGCGATTTGCTCCGGCGTGACCGGCAGGCCCGGATGCTGTTCGCGTGTTGTCAGGTTGCCGGTCACGGCGCAGGTCAGGATGGTGGGTCTCATGATTGTCGGTCTTCCAGGCGTTTACTGAAGTTTGAGCAGCGAGGCGGCATTGTCGCCCACCAGCTTGCGGATGTCCGGCGCGGCGAAACCGAGGTCCAGCAGCGTCTGGACGACGGCCCGAAAACCGGCGAGCGGACGCGGGCTGCCCAGCAGTCCAAGATCCGACGACAGGACCGTGCGATCGACGCCGGCCACCTCGATCAGGTGCGCCAGGTCCTGCGGCGTGAACTTCAGCGACTTGCCCTCGACGAACATGCCGATGGAGTGCTCCATGTGGGCGCCGAGGCCGACGAGTTGACGTATGTCCGCGTCGGTACAGCCGATCACATAGGTCGGGTGATTGACGAGCAGCTTCTTCACGCCTCGCCGGCCCGCCTCTTCGAAGAGAATGTGAAGCTCCTCCGCAGAAAGATGACCGCCCGCAAGAATGATGTCCGCGTCGGCAATAATATCGAGCACCTGCTTGGCATTGTCCGTCAGGGCGCCGTTTGCATCGAGCACGCTGAGCGGCTCGGCGGGCAGCATCTTGCGTGTCGTCTTCGGAAACGTCTTGGTCTGCTTGCCGGCATCGGCCAGATGGTTGGCGGCCGACAGCGTCGGCATCCAGACGATCGCCGCGCCGAGCCCGACCGCGTGATCGACGGCATGCGGATTGATGCCGCCGGAAGCGTTGTTCAGCGCAATGCCTGAAAAAAGCTCGATCCTATCTTCTGGATGGAGCGACTGAAGCATGATCGCGTGCGGCATGCCTACATAGTAATGATCCTTGAACAGTAGTGCCCGAAAACCTGCCTCCACAGCGTCACGCATCGCTTCGCGATGATCGAGGATACGCGGCATGGCCGCCGGTCCGCTATGACAATGCAGATCGACGGCCCCCTTCAGGAGCGCGTCGACTTCCTGAGCGCGTGCCGGCTCTTCGAGTTCGAATGCGCCGTCGTGGCGCGGCAGAAATGATTCTATATTCATCGGATTGACCTCGATTCTAGAAAATTTCCGGGCTTCATGACCGGGCGGGCAGCGGATAATCGTCCGCGTTTAGCACCCAGCCGGGCTTGGCGGAAAAATCGGCGCGCGGCGGGCAGAAGATGTCGACGAGCTGATTGGTGCCGGCGCCGATCGCCTGCGATGTATGGATGACCCTTGGCGGGATCACGGCGACCGACGGCGAGGCGCAGGTCTCGTGATCGTCTTCTCGCCAATGCGCCCTGTCGGTGGTCCAGGGCCATCTCAGGTGATGGATATATTCGCCCGACAGCGCCAGACTGCACTGCTCGAAATCGTCGTGGTCATGCGGCGAAAGCAGCGACGGATCGCGCGGCCCATGCTTCGGCTCGAGGAAATTGACCATGAAGGTCGAACCGCGGAAGATCCGGCCGAACCGGCCGGGCTGCGGCGGGACATCGAGGCTGTAGCTGCGGATGCGGTAGCCGTCCGGCGGCGCCGGCCAGGCGGCCAGCGCCGGGACGTCCGGATTGGGCTCGGCGTAGAGCGCGGCATTCGATGCCTGTTCCAAAAGATCGGTAGCAGCATTGGTAAACAGCCGCACCACGCGACCGCCCTTGGGCAGCCTTATGCTGCTGTCACCCGGCGGAATGAAGGTTAGCGAGTAGCCATCGATCGTCTGCGTCTCGCCACCGGCTTCAACGATTGCCGGCGTTGCTTGATCAGGGATCAACAGGGCATATTCGTCAGGCTGGTTCCCACGTTCGAAGACCGTTTCCGCAACGATCTGGGTGTAAACGAGTACGAAGGTCTGGCCGCGGACGATCCAGGCCTGTTCGGTCCGGTCGTTCTGCTGTGGCGCCTGCTCATAGAACCGGGCATAGGTTGCCGGAAATCCCGGGCCGGCCGCCGGCTTCGAGGGCGTTGGTTGGGCTAGGCCCGCGCGCGGATCGCTCGCGTCATACATGACAGCGTTTCCTTGTCTTGCTTTGATTCTTGTCTCTTGCTTCGATTTCAGGTCTGGCGGGCCAGCGGCCCGAACATGTCCGGGAAAACCGGTTCCCGAACATGCTCTCGTTGTTTTGACGCAAGCCGGTTCCGGGCTTTGCCGAAATTGCTCTAGCTGCGGAAAGCCTGAAGCATCTGCATGCCGGCCTTGCGGATGAACCCCTGATCGGACGAGAGAATGAAGGCTGTCGCGCCCATGGCGGCAAAACTATCGCCTTCCTCACGCGCGCCGGTCATCACCATCACCGGCTTGCCGACCGCCTTGGCTGCCGTGGTGACCCTTTCAACCGCAGACGTCACTTCGGCAGACGAGGAGCTCTTGGCATTGAGTGCCAGCGTCAAGTCGCCGCGACCGACAAAAAAGCCATCGATACCGTCGACGGCGACGATTGCATCGATCTCTTCCAGTGCGGAAGGATCCTCGATCATGGCGATCGTTGTGACCCTGCGGTCGCTTCGGTCGATATAAGGCCAGAGGACGTCGCCGCCGTAGCGGCCGGACCGTCCCGAGGGAGAATAACCGCGTGTCCCATTCCGGTAGCGCGATGCTGCGGCGACCGACTTCGCCTTGGCGACATTCGCCACATGCGGAACAAGAATGCCGTCCGCGCCGCAATCCAGCGCGCTCAGGATCGTCGCCTCCGAAGAGACGCGCACCAGCGCTGCGGTTGCCGCCGCTCTTGCCGCCAGCACGGCGACATCGATCGTGGCCCGATCGAATGGCGCATGCTCCTCGTCGATGACGACGAAGTCGAAGCCGATATCGCCGAGGATTTCCACTGAATGGGAGGTCGGCGTCTTGATGAAGCTTCCGAGCAGGCGCTCGCCAGCCAGCAGGCGCTGGCGAAAGGTCAAGCGGCTCGGTTCGATAATGTCACTCATGATCCAGTCTCACGATTCCATGAACATTTGTGCGGCTATCGGTGTCGGGCGTACCGCGACGCATTGATGCCCAGCGCAAAGCTGCGATGATGAACAGAAGGCCAGCGCAGGCGGCGGGGACAATCATCGCGCCGACGGCCGTTCCGGTCATCTGTGCGACGGACGGCATCAGGTTCTGGGCGATGAAGCCGCCGACAAGGCCGATCGTGTTGATCACCGCTATGCTGGTCGCGCTCCGTGCGCCTTGGAAGAGCCTCGAGGGAAAGTACCAGAAGCACGGAAACAAGATCGAGATACATGGCGCGCCGATGGCGAGCGCCACAAAACGGAGAAGATTGGTGTTGAGCTGAGTTGCGGCCACGAAGGACAGAACGCCGATCAGGGTGATGATCAGTGCTGCCTTGACGATTTTCCTTTCCGTCTGCAGCCGCCGCGGCAGGATGAGCAGCAGCACCGCGGCGATTGCCCAGGGCACGGCGTTCAGCAGGCCATTCTGTGTCCCGGTGACACCAAATCCTTTGATCACCGTCGGAAGCCAATAGATCACGCCGAACAACGAGATGTTGATGAGGATGTAGACGAGCGACATGACCAGCACGGTCGGATCGATCAACGCCCGCAGCGGGTTGGCATGATGGCTGGGGGCCGTGTTGCTGGTCGCAAGCCAGGCTTTTTCCGGGTCCGTCAGAAAATCTGCCTTCGACGGCGTGCTCGGCAGATATTTCAGAACCACGGCAGACAGCAGGACGGGCGGGATACCGGTGACAATGAAGACCCATTGCCAGCCGCTGAAACCCAGCGCTCCGTTGAGATCGAGCAGAGGGCCGGCGATCAGCGCCGACAGCATGTTGCCGAAAGCACTGCCGAGCGTCAACAGGCCGACAGCACGGACACGATGGCGTTCGGGGAACCAGAGCGTCAGATAATATATGATCGCTGGATAGAGCCCGCCTTCGGCTGCACCCAACAGGAAGCGCAGGGCGTAGAACGTCACGCCCGAATGCGAGAAGGCGAGTAGGATTGTCAGCAAACCCCAGGTCAGGGCAATTCGTGCAAACCATAGCCGGGCGCCGAAACGAAACGCGGCAAGCGCGCTCGGCACCTCGACCAGGACATAGCTCAGGAAAAACAGCGACGATCCCAAAGCGAAGCCAGCTTCCGACAGATGCAGTTCGTCAAGCATCTGCAACTTGGCAAAGCCGACATTGGAGCGATCGATGATCGCGCAAAGATAAAGTCCGATCACCATCGGCATGATCCGCCAGGATAGGCGACTTATGACGTCGGTCTCGTCGATTGATTTTGTTATTGGCATTGTGTCCTCCCTTGCACGTGACCGTGCGTCTCCGAAAACCGTTGTTGCAAATTCCTTTCCCGCGCGTCATGACTATTCCCCGACGTTCCGCCTGGTGGAATTTAATATGAGCGATCAGCCGGTTGAATCGGTGCTTCGAGCCTTCGAGATCCTTCGCGAGCTGAATCGCAGCCGGGCGACCTCGGTCAAGGATCTGCATGTGGCGACCGGCTTGCCGAAAGCGACCCTGGTGCGTCTGCTGAAGACCCTCGGCCGGGCCGGCTATGTAACGAACGACCGGCGACAGGGCGGCTATCAGGTCACGTCGAACGTCAAGGCCTTGAGCTGCGGCTACCATCGCGACCCGCTCGTGGTTGAGGCCGCCCGCCCCTGGTCGATTGAATTCACGCGGAAATATCAATGGCCGATCGCCATTGCCACGCTGGAAGACCGGACGGTCGCCGTGCGGTTCAGCACGATTATTGACAGCCCGAATTCGCCTTTCCACGGGACGATCAACCTTCGTCTCGACCTTCTGACGCGGGCGCTCGGGCGCGCCTATCTGGCCTTTTGTCCGGTGGCGGAAAGAGACATGCTGCTGGATCTTCTCGGCGTCGGGGATGCTGTCCGCCGCCAGGATGCGCTCGATATGCTGGGCCGCATTCGCAAGGCGGGATTTGCGCTGCGCGACGCAATGATCGAGCCACGCTCGTCGAACACCATCGCCATGCCGGCCATGCTCGGCGAGAATGTGCTGGCAACGGTCGGCGTTACCTATTTCAAGTCCGCCTATTCGGTGGAGCAGGCGGTCGCCAAATTCCGCGAACCGCTTCACGACCTGTCACAGCGGATCGCCAGTGGCTGCGGCCAGTTGCACGACGACTTTCATTCGGAACAGCAGTAGGCGCCCTGGGACGATAGTTCCGGGGCACCCTTAGGGTTTGAATGTCAGCTCACCCGGCGCATCCGCTGCCCGACTTGGTGCAGTTCGGAGGCGCCGACGCGGAAGCTGCGGATCAGGTTGAGCAGTTCGTCGGTGTCGGTCGCCAGCGCTTCGGCCCATGCGGTGGTTTCTTCCGCTATTGCCGCATTGTGCTAGGTGGCCGCATCTCTTGCTAATGTTACGAAATGCGTAACCGGATCAAGAAGCTCGTAGGGAACATTAAAACGTCCGCTGAGGTTTTCCGATCTTGAGGAGATCACCAGGAGACAGTCATGGACGACGCGGTTGCATTCAACAGACGCAATCTTCTGAAGCTCGGAGCCGCCGGAGCGACGGGAATGGTGCTGTCCACAGCGACAGCGAGAGCTGAAAGCTATCCCCCGCCGACCGAGATCGACACCGGAATTGTCGAAGACGGGAAGGTCACGTTCCCGGAATGGCGCGGCCCCGATGAAACGCCGAGCGGCAACCCATCTGCCCCGTTGCCACCCGAGGAACGCATCGGCTTTGCCGTCGTAGCGCTCGGTCGCCTGAGCCTGGAGGAAATACTACCTGCGTTCGCAAAGACGAAAAAGTCGAAGCTCGTGGCTCTGGTATCCGGAACGCCGGAAAAGCTATCCACCGTCGCCAAGCAATACGGCATCAGCCCGAACGCCTGCTACGACTACGAGGGTTTAGATGCCATCAAGGACAATCCCGACATCAAAGCCGTCTATGTCGTGCTGCCGAACAGCATGCACCGCGAATACGTGGAACGGGCGGCGAAGGCTGGCAAGCACATCCTTTGTGAGAAGCCCATGTCTGTCAGCTCCGCCGATGGACGTGAGATGGTGAAAGTCTGCGACGAACATAACGTCAAGCTGATGATCGCCTACAGAATTCAGTACGAGGCCAACAACCTTTTTCTGGCGGAAAAGGTCCGAAGCCAAGCCTACGGCCGCCTTGTAGGCATGTCGGCCATCAACGTCCAAACCGTCGCCGCGAACGGCGCCGAGCAGTGGCGGCATAAGAAAGCGCTGGCTGGCGGTGGTTCGCTTCCCGATATCGGTCTTTATTGCCTGAATACCGCACGGTTCCTAACGGGCGAAGAACCAGTCGAGGTAATGGCAACGCAGTACAGCCCACCGGACGATCCTCGATACGCCGAAGTCGAGGAAACAGTTTCGTTCACCTTGCGCTTTCCCTCGAACTTCATCGCCAACTGCCTGACGAGCTACGGCGCGCGTGACGACAAGCATCAGCGCCTGAACTTCGAAAAGGCGACGGTCGATATGGCGAACGCCTATAAATACGAAGGCCAGAGCCTGACCGTGACAGAACTGGACGGCGTCAGGTCCGTGCAGAAGAAGGTCGAAATCGCGCCGAACAACCAGTTTGCCGCCGAGATCGACCACATGGCGACGTGCATCATCGAGAACCGCAAGCCCCGAACCCCCGGCGAAGAAGGCGTGCAGGATCACGTGCTGATGGAAGCGATCTACCAGTCCGCTCGCACTGGTGCTCCCGTGCGCCTTGACTCGCCGCCTCGCCTGGATGCCTTCCGAGGTCCGCCCGCTTCCGTCGAACTCTGATGGTCACGGACAGAAGTTAACGGGAGAAACGAACATGGTCTTACGAATGGGTGGTTGCCGTTGCGGCAATGTCAAGTTCTCGGTCGAAGGCGAACCGAGCAGGATAGGAATCTGCCACTGCACCGACTGCAGGCAGGAAAGCGGATCGGCGTTCACCTACTTCGGTGTCTGGCCCGCCGGGCAGTTCAAGAGCGATGGCGAGACGACTGAGCACGAAGGTCGGCGGTTCTGCCCGGCCTGCGGCTCCCGACTTTTTGCCGTCGACGAGCGGGAGGCAGAAATAAAGCTCGGAAGTCTCGAGGATGTGCCGACGGGTCTTGTTCCCACCTACGAGCTCTGGATTAAGCGAAGAGAGCCGTGGTTTCGGCCACTAGACGGCGCGGAGCAGTTCGACGAAGACAGGGCGTGATTTCTGCTACGCGTGATGATGCCTCAGCGGGTAGCCTGTCTATGCAAGCAACTCGGCGAGCTATTGCGTTAGGCCATCCACAGAAATGGCTTGCTGAGGACCTGCATGCCCTTTCGGACTGCCTTCTATCCACCCCTCTGTGACTCGACGTCCCGCCTTGAAAGGCTACGACCCGGCGGATGGCAGGAATTCAGCTCGATACGATCTTCTGTTTCAGCATTGATGCTGAGCGGATCGACATCGAAGGCCACCGGGTCGCCCCGTCGGCCTTGAAACGGGAATTCTGCCCGGGCGACGACCCTTACCGTCAACATCGTATCCGGGCCGGTCAGCTCGACCACATCAATCACGCCCTTGATCGGCGCGTTGTCAGCACCGGACACTTTCAGCTCGTCGGGCCGGACGCCCAGCATACAGTCTCTGGCACGCGAAGCTTC
>Ga0065165_1003572_pt1 | contig 10747 bp, 13 predicted proteins | sample AraplaMF_Cvi_mMF_FD_63813 | JGI IMG/M metagenome (GOLD analysis project Ga0065165, IMG submission 63813) | Arabidopsis root microbial communities from the University of North Carolina, USA - plate scrape MF_Cvi_mMF (version 2) (version 3) | ecosystem: Host-associated > Plants > Roots >... | reverse complement strand
TCAACGAATCCGCCAAACACATCGGTCTGATAACGTTCGCTGGCGATATACGTTATATCCCGTTCACACCTGGGGGCCGGCGTTACACTGCCTCTAAGCTGGAACACCACATAACCCTACGCGGGCATAGAGACGGGACTGCGATTGGCGATGCCGTTCGTTTTGCACAGGCTGCATTACCAGACACCGCTACTCCGAAGAAGCTGGTTATTATCGGCGATGGCTATCATTCAGCCGGCTTTATGAATCCGGCAGCCGCAGCCCATCTTGCCCGTGCAAACAATATCAAGATCTATACAATCGGCATTGGCTACAAAGGAACCGTACCCTACGGCAAAAAACCTGCAACTGGCGAACCATTCATGGTAGCAGAAAGCTTCACCGACATTGTCTATAAAGAAATCTCACAGATCACAGGTGGCACATATTACTGGGCCATGACCGAGCAGCAGGTAACCGAAATACTGAAACATATTTTTATTGAGTAGTGTCTATAGTAACACCAGTGCAACCCCAGCTATATCAACGCCCTATTTCCCCTTCTTAAGCTTCTTTATATCCTCTTCCAGCTCCTTAACTCTATTCCTTCTCAAGACTACCTCGAAAGACTGCCCTAGAAGCGCGAGCAGAAAGCAGCGGATACGTGAGAAGGTGAGCCCCGTCTTCAGCGCATATCGCGTCGCACCCCGCGAATATGAATCCACCCAGCGCAGATATCAATCGCCCGCATTTTTTGACCCCGTTCTGTCTCCTACCTTTCTGCCGCAAGGACCGGAATATTGGCGACATGCTGGCCACTTACATCTTATAAAACAACACTACCATGGCTGAAGAGAAAGAAGAACCTGTCAACCCGATGATGGAAGAAATGAAAAAGCAATGGGCTGCGATGGGCATCGACCCGAACCAGATGCTTTCTTATATGAACAACGCCATGGGCGCGCAGCAAACCATTCAAGACCAGATCAATAAGGCCATGGGCAACAACCCCTTCCTGCAGAATCTGGCGGGTATGGCGGGCGGTCAGGCTCCTGCCGACGACATGCTGAATATGTTCGACGACAGTCCTCAGGTAAAAGAAGACACTGATCTTGCGCCTGCCGAACTCAAGGCTGTGCTCTGCGGAGCAAACATCGCATATGCGCATACCCAATACCTCAACACGCTCTCTACCTATCGCCCAGTCGAAGATATTCTTGAAGGCCTGGAAAATGCCTGGAGCATCAATTCGCGCGAAGATTTGCTGGGAACGCTGGACTGGCTGAACAAGAATGGCCAAAAAGCATATTTCGATATCATCTGGACCAAGCTCAGTACGCTGCCGAAGCCCGAATGGCGCGCCGGTATTAAAAGCCTTGAGCTGCAGGCCATGGCCGACACCAACATCGAGCCTGAGCGCCTCATGACCTATGCTACCCACATTTTGGAAGGGTATCCCGGCCTGCTCAGCCACGGAATTTTGCCAGGGCGAAAACTCCTGATGTCACAGCCTGGGATCTTACCCGCGCCATCAACCTGTGCCGGTTTGGCTTCGACGTAGAGTATCTAACACGCGACGAAGCATTGCAGAAGATACAGGAGCTTGCACAGAAGCTGTACAGCACCTATGATTCTTGGAGGTCATTATCGAATGGCTATGTGACAGGGTTCGCGATGTGGAGTGGCGAAGGTGACGACCTTGACGAACGGATAGCACAGCACGGCGTTTTATTGCAGCATCCGAACAATGTCGGTATCCGCCTTCTTGCCAGGCTTTGATGTATCGTAGTGTTGACCTCCACTGCTCTAAAAAGCTTTAGAAAAGACATAGACGCCCCCGGTGAAGGTTATTAATAAAACTCTATAACCTTCAAGGAAGTCGCAACGACTTAAAAAGCATAGTTCCGCGTAAGTCGCTCAAACCACGTCTTGTCTTGGTCACGAAAGGCATTAACAAGCTCGTCGATGTAGAAGAACCGGGATGTAAAATATCCGAAATTGAAAGAGAGTAAACAATCCGCCTGAGGATCTCCCTTCAGGATGATGGAGTTTGTGTCGAGATTGAGTGATAAGTCCATGGGAGGACGACGCATGTTATAGAAGTTCTTTTCGTACCGGCTGAAGGATAAATCAGACTCAGGTTCAAGCGTGCCGTGAATCCATGTTCCGTCCTGCGTGAACGATGTAGCGCGTACAATCACGCAGGAAGATTCCATAAAAATACAAGTCCTTCCGATAAATCGTTGGAGATCCTCGGCATTGGTATATCTCCCATAGAGTTTTAATGCGATCATTGCTTGAAAATTTCCGAATTTAACGGTAGCCATCTATTTGTGGGTATGATCCCATGAGCTACTAATTATTCCACCACATGCTACTTCTTCGTCCGTAATATCATATTGCGAATAAACATCCTCTGTCCCAGATTTAAGTTGTTTCTCCCAAGCCATACATGAAATCTCAATTAAGTTAGCAGCAACCTCCGCATCCTCACTGCTCCAAATTCCTTATCATGATAAACAAACATTGAATACAACTCCAATCAATGATCTATTTTCTCACCCCCTTCTTAAGCTTCTTTATATCCTCTTCCAGCTCCTTTAAACTCTGCTCCTTCTCAAGAGCACGTTGTGCCTTTTGATATTTCTCAAACTCCTCACCGGACTTCTTCAAGGCCATATCATGGCTTACCTTTCCAGCATGTGTGAGTAGTTCACGGCCGTTCAGTTGTAGAATAGTATCAAGTCGAGCAATCCAATCATTCATATACATCGGTGTATGTTGTTGAGCCATTGTCTCTGCAAATGCCAGATATTGCTCAACCAACAATCCGAGCAGTCGCATCTCATCCTCTGTCAAATAATTTTTAGCAACGCTAACCTCTGACTTCCTGACACCAGCAACCTTTCTTTTATCATAAGACAGCATCCCTAACAGGGGCATAGATGCATCTACCCTCTGTAAATCAACTCTGCCGCCGTCTGCTGACTCGTAGCCCAAAGCAGTTTATTCTGAACAATTTTAAAGAACTCGATGGTCTTCGGATTTTTCGGATCGTAATCAATACTTGTCGTATAAATATCTTTGATCTTCTGATAGAAGAACTTCTCCGATAAGCGTATCTCACGAATGCGCTCCTGAAGCTCCGTAAAATAATTCATCGAACTGCCGGACTTAAAGCGCTCGTCATTCAACACAAATCCCTTTACGATATATTCTTTCAGTCTCTGAGTAGCCCAAATCCGGAATTGTGTGCCTTGACGAGACTTCACACGATAACCAACCGAAATGATCACATCCAGATTATAATGATTAGTATCATACGCTTTACCATCTGAAGCAGTTGTCCGGAAATTCCGGACAACTGAATTTTCCTTCAATTCCTCTTCATGGAAAACATTCCCGATGTGCTCAGAAATGGTCCTTTTGTCTTTCCCAAAAAGTTCACCCATCTGAGCCTGTGTAAGCCATACCGTCTCCTCATCCAAGCGAACATCAATCTTAATACCCCCGTCTTTGCTTACATAAATAAGAAACTCACCATTATTCATCGACTAAAGAATATTTAAATGTATTCAACGGGGTGATGGGATTGCATTCAAAATAACACATAACAAAAAAGGTGACTCAATTTGAATCACCTTCTATTTTTTAGGACTTCCTGCATTTCGCTCTCGCACTCCGCACTCACCCTGTTTTTTGTAGACCAAGGGGGCCGAAACTCGTGCTCTCTGAATCAGGATTTGGCCAGAATTGGCCGGCGATTATCGTAATTTTTTGATCATAATAGATGCATTAGTCGGGTATTCCCACAACCGTTTGGCTACGTCAACCTACTACTGTCTGCATTTTGAAGTTCACTCCGGAAGCCATGAAGACCTTAATATTCCCTCCGCATGCTGCTTGATGATGTCGGGTTGTTTTTTGTCGTCTACAGCAGGTTTTCCCGGAATATCCGATTTAACGGATCGCGATCGGGCTCTTCCTGCCGTTTGGGCGGCAGGGCTTGCTCACACCAGGCAATCTCACGTTCTATATAGGCCGTCAGCGCGGGTATTGCCGGTATGGTATACATCTCGTCCATCGACGCCTTTTGGAGAAGCAGCGGATCGACAATATCATACAGGTCTTTGTCCAGCATGACACGTAGCGCACTAAACGCCACCGGCGGCGCCGCGCCGGTTTCAGCAATCCACCTGCAGGCGAGCAGCGGCCGCAGCGCATAGAAATAACGCTTGATTGGCACGAAGGAGCTTCTCAAGTTTTGCGCCAACACGCCCTTGGCCATATGCAAGTAGTACAGCATGGCCGCGCGCGGTGAGTAGTACATTGGCATGAGGGCTTGTATCTCCTGCAAAAAGTCCTGATCGGCACGATATACCAGGGGCGATTGCAACCACTCGTACAAAGGTGGATTTGATGTCCGGAAAAGCCGCAGGGTTTTCTTTAGCTCCCACCCAGCGATATTGAACACTTCATCTATCGGCACCTCCAGCACGTCACGTCGTTCGTCAATTGACAGATAGAAATCTTTTTTGTGCACATAAAGAAACCGCACATTGTAGCTGCTGTTGGGCGAAGCAAAGCCCCAGGCCCGACTGTCCGATTCGCATGCCAGCAAGATCTTAACATCGAACTCCTGTTCGAGGCTTTGCAGTTTATCTAAGATAATCGTTCTCATATTCGTCCGCCTATTTTGCTATACCCTGCCAAATTAGAAATGGACTACGCATCCTATTTGCGTAGTCCATTAACTGCGGATCTACCGTGAGCTTTTCTTGAGTAACTTACGTTAAATGTATTCGAGGTTCATGAGCAGTAACCGACGAAGATGTGCGAACCAAAACTCTAGAAAGTTAAATCAAAAGTAGCGCGGCGATGGCTCAACTCCCGTCCGCCAGCCATCGGATATGAATTCTCAATTAATCACTTGATAACTGCGTGAACTCCGCACTCACCTCGTTTTTGTAGATCAGGGAGTTCGAAATTCGTGCCTGCTGACGCCTGATTAAATCGTAATTCATCAATTACTCTAGATTCCTAACCATCACAAACAATATCTTGGATAGCTCCTCGCCCTGGATATAAAATCCATTGAACATATTTTCTTCAAGGAAAGCCTCGTCCCGCAACACATCAAGTATAGCTATACACTCAAAAATGGAGCTCCTGGCTATAACATAGAAGTTCCTGCGATCCGCTTTACTGAAGCGGCCTGATCCCTCTGCCAGATTCAAAACAATACTAAAAGAGGCTCTTCGAAGTTGATCCCTGGTCGTGTTATCCAATTTTGTTGCCTTGATGAATTCGCGAACACCGGCGTTGAAGATTTTTGCCTTCTTGTAGACCTCAAGTTTCTCAAACTCGAACATAACGGGATTGGTTTTAAATAATAACAGTTAACAGCTAAACGAGGCAGCGCGAGGAACAGTGCGAGAGCGAAGAAAAAAACAGGGTGAACATCTCTCATCGAAATATTCACCCTGATCTTATGGGTTTTGGATTTCCGCTCTCGCACTCCGCACTCACCCTGTTTTTTGTAGTCCGTAGGGGAATCGAACCCCTGTTACCAGAATGAAAATCTGGTGTCCTAACCCCTAGACGAACGGACCATAATTAAGAAGGCAACACTAAATGTTGCCTTCTTACTTTTTCAGATTTACTGCCCCGCGCTTTCGCACTTCGCATTCACCTGTTTTTAGTAGCGGGGATCAGACTCGAACTGATGACCTTTGGGTTATGAGCCCAACGAGCTACCAACTGCTCCACCCCGCGCTGTAATTGGTGTGCAAAAGTAGATAAGTTCTGTTAAAAAACAAATAACTTTGCACAATTCATTTTATGACTTCATTCAAAGCAGGTTTCGTTTCTATCGTCGGCAAGCCAAATGTAGGCAAGTCTACCCTCGCCAATAAACTCATCGGCGAGAACCTTTCCATCATTTCGGCCAAAGCACAGACTACACGCCACCGAATCATGGGAATCCTCAACTCCCCTGAATATCAGATCGTTTATTCTGATACCCCAGGCATTCTCGAACCCAAATATTCGCTTCACGAAGCCATGATGAGCTTTGTAAAAGTATCGCTCGAAGACGCCGACCTCATCCTTCTGGTCGTCGCGTTAGAAGATAAATTTGAGCCAGAACTTTTTGAAAGATTTCTTTCTATACAGACGCCCATCCTCCTTGTTATAAACAAAATTGACCTCGCAAAAGGTTCGCAGGTCCTCGATAAGGCTACTTATTGGAAAGAAAAATTGCCAAATCTGGCCGGTATCGTATCGTTGTCAGCAAAAACTGGAGAAAATACAGAACAACTTCTTCCGAAAGTTTTGGAATTCATGCCGCAACATCCGGCATATTTTCCAGAAGATGAGTTTACTGACCGTACGGAGCGTTTCTTTGCATCAGAAATTATTCGCGAAAAAATATTTCTCAACTACGAACAGGAAATTCCTTACAGTTGCGAAGTAGGAATTACATCTTTTAAAGAAGAACCTGCAATAATCCGCATCAGTGCAACGATCTTTGTGGAACGTGATTCACAAAAAGGTATCGTGATCGGCAGAGCCGGTAGCTCATTAAAAAAAGTCGGAACCGATGCCCGCAAAGACATGGAAGCATTCTTCAATAAAAAAGTCTTTCTGGAAACACACGTAAAAGTTGCCGGCGACTGGCGAAAAGAAAAATCCAAACTTCGCTACTTCGGCTACATCTCAGAATAAATGACAATCGATTTAATAATACACAACATAAACATTCCGAAAGCACATTCATGGCAAACATTGTAGCAATAGTAGGCAGGCCAAACGTTGGGAAATCCACGCTCTTCAACAGACTCGTGGAGAAACGCCAAGCCATTATGGATAACGTGGCCGGCGTTACCCGCGACCGACATTATGGATATGCCGAGTGGTGCGGAAAGTTTTTTACCGTAATCGACACCGGCGGATACGTTATTGGCTCCGAAGATAAATTCGAATCAGAAATCCGAAAGCAGGTACAGCTAGCAATAGACGAAGCCGCCGCCATCATCTTCATGGTCGACACCCGCAACGGACTCACTGGATTCGACAAAGACTTCGCCAACGTACTGCGCACATCAAAGAAACCCATCTTTATCGCAGCCAATAAAACCGATACTCCAGACAAAGCGATCCTGGCAACCGAGTTCTATGAAATGGGCCTCGACGCAGAGATCTTCCCGGTATCGGCAGAGAACGGCAGCGGAACGGGCGAGCTACTGGACGAAATCATCAAAGTATTCCCTTCAGAAGGGGTAGAAGATCCCGATGCAGGCATTCCCCGCATCGCCATACTCGGCAGACCTAACGTCGGCAAATCATCGTTCCTCAACGCCCTGCTCGGCACAGAACGAAGCATTGTTACCGATGAAGCAGGCACCACACGCGATGCCATTCACTCATACTATAAAATGTATGGCAAAAACTTCATCCTGGTAGACACAGCCGGTGTTCGCAAAAAATCGAAAGTAAAAGAAGACATCGAATTCTATTCCGTACTCCGATCACTCCGCACACTCGAGGAAAGCGACGTCTGCATCGTTGTAATCGATGCCGAACGTGGTATGGAGTCGCAGGACGTAAACATCATCAGCCTGGCACAACGCCAGGGCAAGGGCATGGTTATCATGGTGAACAAGTGGGATCTTATCGAGAAAGACTCGAAAACAGCCGACAAGTTCAAAAAGGACATTCTCGAAAAACTCGCCCCCATCGACTACATTCCGATCATATTCGTTTCCGTATTGAACAAACAGCGGATCTTCCAGGTAATCGAAAAAGCCGTAGAAGTCTACGATAACAAAACCAAGAAGATTCCTACGTCAAAACTCAACGATACCATACTCATGGAGATCCAACGCACTCCACCGCCTTCTATGAAGGGAAAGATGGTTCAGATCAAGTATGTTACACAGGTCAATGCCAGATATCCATCGTTTGCATTCTTCTGTAACCTCCCCCAGTATATAATTGGGTCATATGAGCGCTTCCTGGAAAATAAAATCCGTGAATATTTTGATTTTGAGGGTGTTCCGGTAAGGCTCATCTTCCGAAAAAAATAAAATTTTATTACCTCCGAAGATACGGTGTTATATTACTGCTATATTTGCGGTGAATTTAATAAACCTGTAAACTATGAAAAAACTGATCGCATTAGTAGCCGTTTGCGGCTTTGCAGTCGCTTTCGTTGCCTGTGGTGGCAAGAAAACTGAAGAAGCTTCTACAGTAGATTCTGCTGCTGTAGAAACTCCTGCTGTTACTCCAGCTCCTGCTGATTCAGCTGCTGCTGATTCAACTGCTACAACTACACCTGTAGATTCAGCTGCTCACCACTAATCAATCTGAAAAGATTGTTCAGGAAGGCTTTAGATTTACTAAAGCCTTTTTTTGTTTTCCCCCTATGACAGAAGACAAAGTCCTTTCAATACTCACAACACATATTCCACCCGCTGCCGTACAATACTGTCTCGGCTTGTGGAAAGCCAGTCCATTCGAACTGAAGCTCACCAAATCACGGCAAACCAAAGTAGGCGACTTTACCAGCCGACGTACTAAAAATCACCCCAGGATTACCCTTAACAACGACCTCAACCCATACCTGTTCCTCACAACGTATGTGCATGAGGTAGCACACCTTCACGTATACCTGAAGTTTGGAAACCGCGTAGATCCGCACGGCGACGAGTGGAAAACTGCCTTTACAAACCTCATGACCCCCGTATTATGGGAAACCGTCTTTCCCGATGAAATATTACACGAGCTGCGCCGCCACATGGTATACCCCAAGGCAAGCTCCTTCGCCGATACACAACTCACCAACGCCTTCCGTAAATTCGATAAGAACGCAGACCAGATCATACTCCTCTCCGATCTCCCGGAAGGCAGTACATTCAAACTACAGGGGCGTTACTTCCAGAAAGGAAAGCTGCGCAGAACACGCGTGATATGTAAAGAATTAAAATCCAGAAGAGACTACCTCGTGCCTATAGATGCACAGGTAAGCCACGTTCAGTTAAGCCTCCTCTGAATGAGCGAGTCTACCGTATTGAAAAACGTTACCGGGTGAAGTGACCGCCAGTTATCTATCTGAAGCGTGCCGCCCATATTGATATACTGATCCACATGGAACTTACGGAACTCTTCCTGAACAAACTCCGGAAACGATACCGCCGCAATCCAGCCATCTTCAAGCTCTTCAAACCACTCCTCGTAATACGAATCGTCTGAGCCGTGAAAATTCAGAATATTCTCACCAATTAGAATAAACTTATTGACCCCTTCCTGCTCAAGCAATTCAATAATATTGCGCTTGAATGTCATGATATCGTTGTTCAGTGTATCGTTCCATTCACCGATCAGCTCGATAATCACATAGCCAGCGTCGTAATCGGCATACAGCAGCTTCATATACAACGTCTCCGACCCCATAGAATCCCACGCGGGGTCTATATAATAGCCATAAATCGTTTCAGAATATACGTCGTAGTTGTATTCCTTACCATGAAAAGGAGAGCGCTCGTCCGTAGCCGGATCGTAATACTTAAGCCAGTTGTAATAAGGCTCTATCTCATGCATGATTCTTTCGGCTATCGACGGCTTTACGTACAGACCCATACTTCAACAACAATTGCTCGGCTTCCGCGGCATCAATAGAAAGCTCGTCCATAATCATCCGTGCACCGCGCTCCACAAGCTTCTTATTCGTGAGCTGCATATCTACCATGCGGTTGCCTTTAACGTGCCCCAGCTTGATCATAACCGAAGTTGAAATCATATTCAACACGAGCTTCTGCGCTGTGCCGGCTTTCATACGGGTACTACCGGTAACAAACTCCGGCCCTACCACAACCTCTACCGGGAAATCGGAATGCTTCGCCACCTCCGAGTTCGCATTACAAACAATACAACCCGTAACGATACCGTTGGCACGCGCCTGCTTCAGACCGCCTATAACATACGGCGTACGTCCTGAGGCTGCAATACCGATAAGAACATCCTGTTGATTGATCAGATGCTCACCCTCCAGATCCTTCCACGACTGCAGAGCGTCGTCCTCCGCGTTCTCAACCGCTTTGCGGATCGCGGTATCCCCACCAGCAATAATACCGATAACCCTACCGTGAGGAACACCATAGGTCGGCGGAATCTCCGAAGCATCTACCACACCCAGGCGGCCACTTGTACCCGCCCCGATGTAGAACAGACGACCACCGCCCTGCATCTTCTCTACAATGGCAGAAACCAACGCCTCGATAGCCGGAATAACCTTAGCCACCGACTGCGATACAGTCGCGTCCTCTTGGTTAATATTCACCAGCAGGTCACGAACACTCATGTGTTCCAGGTCCTGATACGACGAAGATGATTCCGTAGTGCTCATAGTACGTTCGGATAGAAATAAATTATGCTAAAAAATCAGGCCAGCCCTTCTATAATCCCTCCCTGGGAACTCGGAAGGGATTAAAGGGACAAGACTTTTAAAGTTCTTTCTGATGATATAAAGTAAGACCGGCAATAGGCCCTTCCAGAATATTCTTAACCGTAATGCCTTTATCGTTTGCTACCTGGCGAAGAACATCGCTAAAGTAAAAACCGATAGACCCCGTAAAGTGTACTTTCAGATTCTGATAATTGGGGTACTTCATCACATTATTCTCGTAAAACTCCGAGAAGGCATCGTATACAAGCTTATAGCAATAGGCGTCGTTAAGATGCTGAAAGATAAAACGCGCAAAGCTCGCCA
>Ga0065165_1003571_pt1 | contig 10748 bp, 10 predicted proteins | sample AraplaMF_Cvi_mMF_FD_63813 | JGI IMG/M metagenome (GOLD analysis project Ga0065165, IMG submission 63813) | Arabidopsis root microbial communities from the University of North Carolina, USA - plate scrape MF_Cvi_mMF (version 2) (version 3) | ecosystem: Host-associated > Plants > Roots >... | reverse complement strand
AAGGTGAGGAAATAGCGCACCGGAATGATGTCGGTGACGACCATCGCGACCAGCGCCACAGCCCACAGCGCGGTGACCGTCTCGAGCACGAGCCACAGGGTGCGCTGCGCACCCTCGGGCGCGCGGCGGCGGAACTGCGGGTTGATCGCAAGGCTCGAATAGCGCTCGACGATCATCTTGCGCGCACCCGGGATGACCAGCGACAGCGGCGCGAACAAAGCGAAGCGCACGATCAGCGCGATCGGCGCGAGCAGCGACGCGACGACGAACATCGGCACCGTCCACGGCTTCATCAGCGCGAGCGGCAGATATTCGGGATCGTCGACCGTGCCGTAGCGGGTGCGGGCATGGTGGAGATTGTGCACGCCCTCATACATGAAGGAGGGCGCCATGGTCGGGATGCCGATGACGAGGTTCCAGAAGATACGGAAGCCCGGCACCGCCGAATGTTTGACGTGGGTCAGCTCGTGGATAAAGCTGCCCGCGCGATAGAGCGCGAATACCGCGACCACGCCCGCCGCGATCGCCCAGCCGAGCGGCGCGACCATCGCCGCGTAGAGCGCGGCATAGCCGATCGCCGCGGAGGCGATCAGGTCAGTATAATAGATCCACGGCTTGGGCGCATGCAGGTCGCGCGACAGTTCGGCGGCCGCGCGCAGCATGGCCTTGTCGTCGGCAATGCGCAGCGTGCCGCGGAGAGCGACCGAGGGGGCGTCGGCTTCGCGCCGATCAATGGCAATCGTGCTACTCATGATAGGGGCCATGCACTGAGATCGTGGCTAGATGTTGGCAGCGAGGCGAAGATGTCGCCCCGTTTCGTCGCTTCGTGGCCGGAGTTCGGCGTGGCGATTGCCGGCACATTAACAATGCTCCATCCCGCTTGACAGAAGGCCCTGCACGCGGGACCTCACGCCAGCTCTCAAACAAGGATTCTCCCTTGGCCCTTTCGGTCCGTCCCGTCGCCGGCAAGCGCGACACCAAGGCTTTCATCGACCTCGCCTATCGCCTCAACGCGAACGACCCCAATTGGGTGCCGCCGCTCAAGGACGAAGTTGCGGCCACGATCGATCCGAAGAAGAATGCCTGGTTCACGCATGCCGAGGGCCAGCTATTCCTCGCCGAGCGCGACGGCAAGCTGGTCGGCCGCATCTCCGCGCATATCGACTTTCTCGCGCTCGAGCAGCCGCCCGAGCAGGGCTTTGGCCCGGGTACGGGCTTCTGGGGCATGTTCGAGGCCGAGGATCAGGAAGTGGCGCACGCCGTGATCCACGCCGCCGAGGATTGGCTGCGCGCCAAGGGCATGACGCGCGCGCTCGGCCCGGTGAGCCTGTCGATCTGGGAAGAGCCCGGCCTGCTGGTCAAGGGCTATGACCATCCGCCGGTAGTGTTGATGGGCCATCATCCCGAGCGCTATCGCGGCTGGATCGAGGGCGAGGGCTATGCCCCGGTCAAGAAGCTCGTCACCTACGACCTCGACATCACGAAGAATTTCCCTCCGATCGTCGAGCGCATCGTCGCGATGGGCGAGAAGAATCCGCGGATCAACATCCGCGAAGTCGACAAGTCCCGCTTCCCCGACGAGGCCAAGATCATCCTCGACATCCTCAACGACGCGTGGAGCGACAATTGGGGCTTCGTGCCGCTGACACAGCCCGAGGTCGACGATGTCGGCAAGAAACTGAAGCCGTTGGTGTTCGAGGAACTGATCCGCATCGCCGAGCTCGACGGCCGGCCGGTGGCTTTCATGATCACGCTTCCCGACATCAACGAACCGGTCAAGCCGCTGAACGGCAACCTGTTCCCGTTCGGCTGGGCCAAATTGCTGTGGTGGCTGCGCAAGCCGACGTGCAACAGCATGCGCGTGCCGCTGATGGGCGTGGTCAAGGAGCTGCAGTCGAGCCGCATGGCGAGCCAGCTCGCCTTCATGATGATCGAATATATCCGTCGCTCGGCGGTCGCCAAATACCGCGCCACGCGCGGCGAGATCGGCTGGATCCTCGAGGACAATCAGGGAATGGTCGCGATCGCCGACGCGATCGATAGCAAGATCAATCGCGAATATCTGGTCTATGCGAAGGATATCGCGGGAGCTTGAGCCCGCTTAATTCCTCCCCGAGCTTGCCCGGGAGGAAGCATGATGCCCACCAGCCCCTAAAACCGCCGCGAGATGCCGGCGTAGAGCTCGAAATCGGGCGCGTCCCGGTTGAGCCCGGCGACCGTGCCGATATCGAGCTGGAGATTGTCGCGCGGCGTCCACGCGAGCGACAGGCCGGCAAGCGCCTGACTCGTCGTGCCCGACGGGTCCTCGTCGCGGGCGAGTTGCAGCTCCGTGGTGAGGTTGAGCTTTTCGGCAAGGTCGAAGCCCAGCCCGACCACGCCGCTGATCGCGAAATGCCGCCCCTGCCCGTCCGCATCGGGCGCCGCGTCGATCTCGGGGGTGAATGCCAGATCGACGGAGCCCGCGGGCACCGCCATCGGCGCCTCGAGACCTGCGCCCCATGTGCCCGCGCCGAGCGGGCCGTTGCCGGTGGGCAATGTCACGAACGGCAACAAGGCGACCGAGCCGCCCTCCCCGTCCGGATGAAGCAGATTGTGGCGCCAGCCGATGCGCACATCGCCGACGCCGCTCGCGTGGCTGGTCGCACCGCTCATGCGGTCGCGAACCGTGCTATGCCCGTAGGCGGTCCAGCCGAGATCGATCTCATCTGCATTGCTCACGCCCAGCCGGAACAGCATGTCGCCGGCGACGACATTGTCGGTGCGCGTATCGGGCTGATTGTCGCGCTGCCAGTCGGCGAGGCCGACCTCGAGCGAAGCATGGCCCGGCGCGATCGTGCAGGGCGTATCGCCCAGCCCGGGGCGCGCGGGACAATAATCGCGCTCTTGTGCGACGGCAGGCAGCGCCCAGAGCAATAGCGATGCGGTGACGAAAGCCCTCAACATGCAATAATCATGGCACGGGTTGCGCCATGGATCACGGTTTTCGGGACATTTTTCATGCAAAGGCGCGCCACGGCTGACCGGTCCGCGGCGCGCCCTTTCCCTTTCCGCGACCACTGCACAAGCCGCGGATGGGATTCTTCAGCGTTTAAGCGTCTCCGGATCGACGCCGGTCTCGTCGATCCATTGCTGGCGGGTCTTGCAGACCTTTTTGGAAATCCGCGAACCGGTGAAGGTCTCGACCTGACAATAGAGCTGCGGCCTGGAGGCCTGGCTCTGCGTCTCGACCGATTGTTCCTTGCCGTTGGTGGTACCGGTCGGATCGAAAGTCGCAGCGGTGGCGGGCATCGCCGCACCTGCGGTCAGCAACGCGGCGAACAGAAGCCCGCGCCGATGGAATTGAACGGTCATCGCCATTTCTCCTTGAAGAGCCGGCCCGCACGCAGAAAGGCGGCGGGCCGGGGTTCAGCCTCAGCGGGCGATGGTCACCGGATCGATGCCGGTGGACTTGATCCATTCCATGCGGGTCTTGCAGACCTTGCGATCGATGATCGTGCCGGTGCTCGCCTGCTGCTTGACGCAATAGCGATTCTTGTCGTTCTCCGGGCTGACTGACGCGGTCTGCGAGCCGCCATTGGTGCCGGCGGTGACGCCGGCCATGCCGGTCTTGGGATCGCTACCCACCGCCTGCGCGGGGGCGACCGATCCGAGAACGAGCGCGCCGGCGGCAAAGGCGGCTGCGAGACGCGCAATACGATTGGCTGCACGATTGGTCATGGCATTACTCCCTTACTTTTCTTGAACCATGCAGGCCCGCGTGCCGCCTGCGACCGTGTTAGTGCATTAGCCATGCCAAACACTGAAATCGTTTGATTTCAATGACTTATCCAACATTAACGTCAGACAACGCGCCAATGTCAGGTCGTTTCGGCCAAGAAATGGGAATGCGCACCAACCGAAAGGCGCGAATCTTTACAAGGGTCGCTCCGGGATAGTCCCGAGGAAGGGATTTCAAGGGCTTGGCAGGTATGCTGGATGCCCGCCGCACAACAAAAAACCCTCCCCCGGCGAAGGGAAGGGCTTTTGGCTCGAAGCTGTCGAGATCCTAGCGGATGCTCACCCAGGTCGGGGCGTGGTCGCTGGGCTTTTCACGGCCGCGATATTCCTTGTCGACGCCCGCACCGAGCATGCGGTCGGCGGCCTGCGGGCTCAGCAGCAGATGGTCGATGCGGAAGCCCTGGTCGCGCGCCCAGCCGTTGGACTTGAGGTCCCAGAAGGTCCAGATGCCGCCTTGCGGGTAGCGGGTACGGAAGCTGTCGGTCCAGCCCTGCGCGAGCAGCGACCGGTAACGCTGGCGCGATTCAGGCTGCATCAGCGCATCGCTGGCCATGGCCCGGACCGAGAAGACGTCGTCGTCATTGGGAATGACGTTGTAATCCCCCGCGAGCACCGCCGGCCGCTCCTCGGCGAGCAGGGCCGCGGCGCGCTCGTGCAGCCGCTCCATCCATTTGAGCTTATAGTCGAATTTCGGGCCCGGTTGCGGGTTGCCATTGGGCAGATAGATCGAGGCGACGACCAGATCGCCGACCTCGCATTCGATGTAACGGCTATGCTCGTCCTCGGGATCGCCCGCCAGTCCGCGCTGGCGCTCGACCGGCTGGACGCCGCGCGCGAGAACCGCGACCCCGTTGAAGCCCTTCTGCCCGTGCCACGCACCGAGATAGCCCGCCGCCTCGACTTCCTTGATCGGCAGCAACTCGTCCGCGCACTTCAACTCCTGAAGGCACACCACATCGGGCTTCTGCTCGTCGAGATATTCGAGGAAGCGTTCGAGGCGCGCCCGGATGCCGTTCACATTGTAGCTGACGATCTTCAAGACGGCGCGCTCAGACCGAGAAGCTCGAGCCGCAACCGCAGCCCGAGGCGGCGTTGGGATTCTCGACCTTGAACGCCGCGCCGCCGAGCGATTCGACATAGTCGACCTCGGCGCCGCGCACGAGATCGAGGCTGATCGCGTCGACGACCAGCTTGACCCCATCGGTCTCGGCGACGCTGTCATCGCTCTCCACCGCATCGGCGAAGCCGAACTTGTAGGTGAAGCCCGAGCATCCGCCGCCCTCGACCGAGAGGCGCAGGATGGCGGGCTTGTTCTGCTTGGCCGCGATCGCCGCGACGCGCGCAGCGGCGGCGGCGGACAGCGAGACCTCGGGATGGGTGACGGTCGTCATGGAGCCGAGATAGTGCGAAGCATGGCGCTCGGCAACGGGTCGGAGGAGAGTGCGGAGGGCGGGGGCCGCCTCATGGACGGCCCCTTCTCCTCTCCTGACCGATAAGCTCAGTCGGCGTTGGCGGGACCGCCAACCGCGTCGAACGATTGCGTGCTCGGGGTGCTGACGACATAGGCGCCGCCCGTCTGCAGGAAGGGGATCGGATTGACGGCATGGCCGTCGACCCGGACCTCGTAATGAAGGTGGCTGCCGGTCGAACGACCGGTCGAGCCCATCAGGCCGATCAGCTGACCGCGCTTCACGCGGGCGTTCGGCTCGACGAGGATCTTCGAAAGGTGGCCGTAGCGCGTCTCGATGCCCTTGCCATGGCCGAGCTCGACGAGGTTGCCGTAGCCGCCGGCGCGGCCGGCGCGCTCGACGATGCCGTCGGCGGTGGCATAGACGGGCGTGCCCAGCGGACCGGGAATGTCGACACCGGCATGCATCGCCGCGGTGCCGCGGAACGGATCGGCGCGGACGCCGAAATTGCTGGTGAAGGTGAGGTTGGCGACCGGCTGGATCGACGGGATCGAGATCGACGCCTGCTGGATCGCGTCGAGCTTCTGCCATGTTAGGAAGAGCGAGCGGAACTGCGCGTCGGCGTTCGCGGTCTCGGCATTGGCGGCGTCGGCGCTGTCGAGCGGCTCATAGGGACCGCCCATCGCGGGGAGCCGGCTGAACCGCTGGGGATCGAGGCCGAGCGCGCGGATATGGTTGGCGGCGGCGGCGAAGCGCGCCTCGCCCACGGCGCGGGCCTTGATCGCGAAGACGAGCTGACGCTGCTCGACCTGACGCAGCGGCTGGATCACTTCCTCGGCGACGGCGCTGGTGCGCGAGTCCGAGGCCGGAAGCGGCTGGGCGAGCTTGGAGCGGTCGCCCTTGCCAGTAGTGACCTGATCGATCAGCGCCTGGCGAGCCTCGACGCGCGCGGCATGGGCCTTGGCGGCTTCCTTCGCAGCGTCGACATCGGCCTGCATCTTCTCGACCTGGCTGCGCATGCGCGCCATCTGCGCCTCGGGCGACATGTCGAGCGCGGCGACACCGCTGAGCGCGCCCGCGGTGGCCTGGGCGACGCCGTAAGCGGAGAAACAGACGGTGATGACGGCGACACCGGCGAGCAGCGCCTGGGTACGACCGGCAACGCTGAAGCGCTTGAGGTCACGGCCGTCGTGGAAAATGAAATCGCGATCCGCGAAAAGTTTGCGGAACCGAGCGGAAAGGTTCGCGTTCTTACTGGTCGAAGCGTTGGCCATTGGTCCCCGGCAACGTTAGACGCAGGCGCGGCGCGACCCGTCGCATGCCTCAAAATTCAAAATTTCCGACTGCAGCCCCTCCGCGCCGGATGCGTAGCGGTTGTTTGACGGAAACTGTCAGCGTTGGGCAAGAGCCGCGTAATATTCCCGCGTCAGACCGGCAGAGTCGCGCGCCGAGTCGTTGAAGGGTGGCTTAATCAGTCCGCGAAAATACTGATCCACCAGCGCCCGCCAGGTCGTTTCGGGCACGATTCGTGCACTTTTGCACGAAGATTCGAACCATTTGGTCCCCGCCCTTACGTGATTCACCTCATCTGCGAGGATGCGCTGGAGGATACGGGCCGTGGCGTCGTCGCCCTGCGCCTGGAAACGCTCGATCGTCACCGGTGTCACGTCGAGCCCGCGCGCCTCGAGCACCATCGGCACCACCGCCAACCGCGCCTTGACGTCATGCGACGTCACTGCCGCCGCATCCCATAATCCGTCATGCGCCGGCATCGCGCCATAATGGCTGCCGAGCTGCGCCAGCCGCCGGCCGAGCAAGGCGAAATGCATCGCCTCGTCGCCGCCGACCGCGAACCAGTCGTCGACGAATTCGCGCGGGAATTCGGCCCCAAACCGGCCCGCCATGTCGAAGGCGAGGTCGATCGCAGCGAACTCGATGTGCGCCAGCGCGTGGATCAGCGCGATCCGCCCGCGCTCCGACCCGCCTTTGCCCCTTTTGGGCATGCGGTTGGGCGGCAGCAGCTCGGGCTTGTCCGGCCGCGCGGGGCGATCGGGCATGGCGACGTCGAATTCGTGCGACAGACGCCCCAGCCGCCAGTCACGCGCGGCAGCGCGAGCGGCCTTTATCTTGACGAGCGGATCGGCGGCGTCGAGCACCGCGCGCGCCGCCCGGGCAACGCTGGTCATGACAGTCCCTTCACCGCCTCCAGCACCTGTTCGGCATGGCCGGGCACGCGGACCTTGCGCCAGGCACGCACGAGCTTGCCCTCGGCGTCGAACAGGAAGGTCGCGCGGTCGATGCCCATATATTTGCGGCCGTAGAGGCTCTTCTCGACCCAGGTGCCGAACGCGCCGAGCGCGCTGTCGTCGGCATCGGTGGCCAGACGGACGCCGAGATCATATTTGGCCGCGAACTTCTGGTGCTTCGCCGGCGTGTCCTTCGAGACGCCGAGCACCTCCGCTCCCGCATCGCGGAACTGCGGCAGCAGCGCGGTGAAGTCCTGCGCCTCGCGCGTACAGCCGGCAGTGTCGTCCTTGGGATAGAAATAGAGCACCAGCGGCGCGCCCAGGAACTGCGCGAGCGGCAGCGGCTGCCCGTCGCTGCCCGACAGTGTCACCGCTGGCAGCGTGTCGCCTTCCTCGATCGCCATGTCAGTCTCCTTTGCCCGCGCGAACCGCCGCCCAGGCTGCGCGCACCTCCTGCCGGGTCGCGGCGAGGCATGCAACCACCGCATGCCAATCGCCGACGCCCACGGCGCGCGCGACCAGTTCCTGCGTCGCCGGCGCCGGCGGCTGGGCGTCGGGCGCGACGAGGCGCAGGGTGACGAGGAGTCGGGTGAGGAAATCGTGGGCCTCACGTAGCGCCGGTGGCGCCAGTCCCTGTTCCGCCAGCAGATCTATGGCACGGCCGAGATCGGGGTCGAAGCCGGCATGGTGGAGCAATTGCGTCGTGTGCACCGCGAATTCGAGATCGACCAGCCCGCCATCGAGCAGCTTGGCGTCGAGCGGGCCGGCGGGCGGTTTGTGCGCGGCCATCTCGGTCCGCATCTTCACCGCATCGGCGAGAATGTCGCGCTCGGGCCGTTCGCCCTGCAGCACGCGGTCGATGATATGGTTTACGGCCTCGCGCGCCGCGGCCGAGCCGTAAACCGGCCGGGCGCGGGTCAGCGCCATATGCTCCCAGGTCCAGGCGCTCTCGCGCTGGTAGCGCTCGAAGGCGTCGAGCGAGACGACCAGCGGCCCCTGCCCGCCCGATGGGCGCAGGCGCACATCCACTTCGTAGAGCGGGCCCGAGGCAGTCGCCACGGACAACGCCGCGGTGATGCGCTGCGCGAGACGGTTATAGTAGGTAACCGCCCCGAGCGGCTTCTCGCCGTCGCTCTCGGCCTGGTAGTCGCCGGTGAAGAGATAGACCAAGTCGAGGTCCGAGGCATGGGTCAGCGCACCGCCGCCCATCCGCCCCAGCGCAAGGATCAGCAGCTCGCTGCCCGGAACATGGCCATGGCGCACCGCGAACTCCTCGACCGTCGCCTGGGCGAGCACGGCGATCGCCGCCCCGGCGACGCGGGCATAGCCGTGCGACACCTCGAGCGGATCGCTGGTCCCCGCGACGATCTGCGTGCCGAGCGCAAAGCGCTTCTCGCCCACCACGCGGCGGACATGATCGAGCATCCACTGATAGTCGCCGCCGCGCTCGCGTTCGGCCATGTCGGCAATCAGCGTGGGCACATCTGCCACCGGTTCCAGCGCGCTCGCGTCGATCAGCCCGTCGAGCAATTCGGTGCGCCGCCCAAGCGCGTCGGCGAGTGTGGGCGCATGGCACAGGATCGCGCTGAGCAGCCGCGCCAGCGCCGGCTGGGCTTCGAGCAGGCGGAAGAAATTGATCGCGCTGGGCAGCCGCGCGAGCATCGCGTCGAAGCGCAGCAAGGTCTTGCCCGGATCGGGCGCGGTGGCGAAGGCAAGGATCAGCCCCGGCAGCACCGCCTCGAGCGCCGCACGCGCGGCAGGGCTGCGCAGCGCCGCATAGCCGCCGCCGCGCCAGCTCTCGACCAGCCGCGCCGCGCCCGCCGCATCGGCAAAGCCGCGCGCGGCGAACTGTCGCTCGAGATCCTCGACCGGCATCGCCGCCGGCGCGGACTCGCTCTCCAGCCCGTCATAGATGCCCCCCACCCGCTCGACATGCGGGCGCAGCATCGCGACCAATGCCGGCCCGTCGGCGAGCCCGTGGAGCCGCGCGACATTGTCGAGCGCGGCGGGATCGGCGGGAAGCAGATGCGTCTGGAGGTCGTTCACCATCTGCGTGCGATGCTCGATCGTGCGCAGGTCGACATAAGCCGCCGCGAGCGCTTCGACATCCTCGCCCGGGATCCAGCCGGCCTCGCCCAGCGCCGCCAGCGCGTCGAGCGTCGCGGGCACGCGCAGCGCCGGATCACGGCCGCCGTGGATGAGCTGGTGGATCTGCGCGAAGAACTCGACCTCGCGAATGCCGCCCCGGCCCTTCTTCAGGTCGAAGCCGGGACCGAAGGCCTGACCCTGGGCGAAATGGTCGCGGATGCGGCGCGAAATGCCGCGGATCTCGCCGATCGTCCCGAAGTCGAGCGCGCGCCGCCACACGAAGGGGCGGATCGCCGCGAGGAATTCCTCGCCCAGCGCCTTGTCGCCTGCCGCAGCGCGGGCACGGATGAACGCGGCGCGCTCCCACGGCAAAGCCTGCGATTCATAGTAACTGATCGCCGCATCGATCGGCAGCGCGATCGGCGTTACCTCGGGAGAAGGCCGGAGGCGCAGGTCGACGCGGCAGACATAGCCGTCGCCGTCGCGGGTCTGTAGCAATTCGACCACGCGGCGGCCGATACGCACCGCCGCTTCCTCGGGCGCCTCGCGCGGGCGCACCGGCAAGGTCCGCGGATCGAACAGCAGGATCGGATCGATGTCCGACGAATAGTTGAGCTCGCGGCTACCCTGTTTGCCAAGCGCCAGCGCGACGAAGCCGCGCGGCTCGGCGTCGGGCGTGCGTTCGAGGATCGCGGCGCGGATCGCCTGGTCGAGCGCGTCGTCGACGAAATCGCTCAGCAACCGAGTCGTTTGGCGGAAATCATAGGTGCCGGAGAGGTCGCCGAGCGCCGTCACCAGCGCTATGCGGCGCCGCGCCAGTCGGAGACGCTGGCCGACCGGAGTTGCGGGTAAACCCGCATAGACCGCTGACCACGGATCGTGCAGGGAATGCTCCAAATCCCCTACGAGTTGCGGCTCGCGGTCGAGCAGCGACGCCAGAAACGGGGCATGGTCGCGCGCACGCTCTATGGCGTCGCTCAGCGCTGCTCTTTCTTGGATATCAGTCATGTTTTGGGGACTTAACCGCGCCAGGCTTGCGACGAGTCAAGCAACAAATATCAATAAGAGCCGTTTTAGGCTCATGGTTCGCTCATCCGCCCGTTGCCAACCCGAGGGTCCGTCGCCCGAGTTCCGCGTTGAAGCGCCGCGTGCCGGCGATGCGATCGGGGGTGCGTTGCGGGGTGCTTTCGAGCGCGATCTGGGATTGCCCGACGACATGGCGGCGATG
>Ga0065165_1003570_pt1 | contig 10748 bp, 9 predicted proteins | sample AraplaMF_Cvi_mMF_FD_63813 | JGI IMG/M metagenome (GOLD analysis project Ga0065165, IMG submission 63813) | Arabidopsis root microbial communities from the University of North Carolina, USA - plate scrape MF_Cvi_mMF (version 2) (version 3) | ecosystem: Host-associated > Plants > Roots > Endosphere... | reverse complement strand
GATAGGGTTCGCTTGGCCGTGAAATGCAGGTCGCGTTCGATCTTGAGGCCGAACAGACCGGCGATGCTGGTCAGCTCGGTGATGCTGACCGATCCAAGCTCGGGAAAGCCCATCCCGAGATCGCACAGCCCGAAAGCCAGATCCGGCTCCTCCGGATCGATCTCGGTCAACAGCCAGGTGGCGTTGCCCCACGGGGTGAAGAGTTTGACCACCGGCTCGAAGTCGATTTCGTCGTCGGTGCCCCGTACCGGTTGCTGCTGGCGACCATTCGCCAGCAGCTGTGAGGTAATCTCTTTGGTGAAGAGCTTCATGTCGGCCCCCTTACGCGTCTGCTTTGGGAGCGCGAAGGACGATGCGGCCGGTGAGCGGCACGGCCTCGAGAACCAGCGTTCCGCCGTCGCCATCTTCGTGCGCGAAGAAGGCGCCGATTTTCGTCCAGAAGCCTTTCTGGCCTTCGCCTTTCGCCTCACTGACCACATAGGCGTGGAAGGAAGGTGTTTTCGGCTCCGGTTTGCTAGGGGTTTGTTTCTTGAAATTCATGGTTCATCTCCTTGGTTGATGGGTTGTTGTCCTGATGGACGGTCCCCAAAGAACACGGCGATGAAGGGCGGTTTGTCCCCCAACACGGGAGACGCTGCAGGCGGCGAATGGAGCGGGCAGGCGAACAGGACAAAGCGTCCGCGCTGTGTAGGAATCCGGTCCAAACTCAAAACCACCACCCACCTGCCGAGATGCGTTGGATTTCGTGCAAACCTGCAAACCGAAGGCGACCGCACACGGACACGCAGACGAGTGGACCCGCGAAAGGTCAGCCGGAATGCGACGGGATCGTCAGAGGCGTGCGGTGTAGGATGCGATGCGGGCTAGGATCTCTTTCAGGCTGGGCCTGCCGTGGTAATACAGGGCCGACGTCCGTTCATATGCGCGTTCGTAAAGCCGGAACGTCTCGGGGTCGGAGAGGCTAAACGCGGGATTGCTGCTGATGTCCTGATTGTCGGCCTTCGGAAAGCGTTTCTGCTTGTGCGCACCATAAGCGTCCGAGCCGAGGAAGGCTTGCACGTCCGGTTGGTCGAGCAGGCAGTAGACGTCGTAATAATGCCGGAGGAAATTGGCGGGGAACTGGCCGGTTTCCTGCTGCTTGCGATATTTGGTGGAGATGGTCTGGAGCTTCTCGACCAGCGTATAGCCGGGCTCGTAGCAGGGGACGGCCAGCGCGCGATTATCGATCAGTTCGACGCGCGATGCCGCGTAATCGTAGGCCCAGGAGCTGATATCCTTGTTGATATTGGGCGCCACCGTGTCGAAGCCAGCTTCGAGCAACACGCCGTCCTTGAGATCCGCTTTCGTGCCGGTGGTCTCGGGGTAGTAGAGGCGAATGCCGCCGCTGCGATAGGTCTCGTTGTCGAATTCGGTATCGCGCTCGATCTTCTGGATACCGTCGATCGTTATCGTCGCGGCCAACCAGTCATAAAAGGCCTTCCGGCTTTCACGATGCGCCGCCTTGTCGTGATTGGGCCCGGTTTTGACCTCCATCGCCTCCGGCGGTTCGATGCGGATATCGATATCCTCCGAGAAGCGGTTGATGATGCGGTATCCTTTCGAGAGCGAGGTGCCCCCCTTCAGCTCGAACGCCATCTCCAGCTGCTGCAGGCCGTACAGGCAGTGCATGATCCAGTAGTCTTTTTCGACCAGCACCGGCTGCACCTTCATCCGGTCAGCGACGATGCGCAGCAGGGACGCAAAATCCTTGTGCCTATGGAGGAAATCAGCTGGCATGCGTATCCGCGGCGAGGGTGTTGAAGAATTTCCGCGTGCGCACCATGCCGTATTCCTTTGCGGCACGGGTGAGGGCGGTGCGATTGCCCTGCAAGGCACGTTCCTTTACGCGGGCCAGCACCTGATCGCGGTCCTCAGCCAACTGGTCGAGATTGTTGACCAGGTCGACCAGCAGGAATTCTTTGGTCAGGGTTTTGGGGAAGGCCGGCTTTTTGCGGAACTCGAACTCGCGGCTGCCCAGCATGAAGTTGCCGTGGCGCTTATGGTTATAGACGACGGTCTTGTTATAGAGCTGCGTCGCGCCGACACCCAGGCTGTTATAGGCATTGGGCGAGGTGATGAGATAACGGTCATCCTTCAGGAAGGCTTCGACGAGCGCGTCGTCCTCAGCAGGGGCTTTGCCGAACGCGGTCTGCTTCGGCCGGTGATAGACGCCGGTCGATAGCTTAGTCAGGTATCCTTCCGCCAGCAGCTGCTGCAGGTGCCGGTCGACAGACGCCGACCATTGGGCGAGATCCTCCCGACGGTAGACCTTTCCGGACCGCAGATGCTTTTTCAGTTCCTGTAACTTCGTCATGGGGTAGCTCCTGCACTCACTATAGCGACATATGGGCGTGAATGCAATTTTTTCCACATTTCATGCAAATTCTTGTGGCGGTGGAGCATCTAGTTAGCTGAAATGATTGAGTTATGTAGGGAAATGTTCCGGAAATTTCTACTACTCGAACAGCGAAAAACCCGGAACTGACTTGCCCTCCGGAAGATCATGGACAATAGCGACGACATGACGTGCCCTCGTCAGGGCGACGTACAGCTTGGCACGCGCCTCTCCCTCCAGCTGGTCCTTTGGATCTTGCAGCCACGACATCATTTTTTCCGTGGGATAGATAACGACGCGGTCAAAACCGAGGCCTTTGGATCGTCCGAACGTAAGTGTGGGTTGATCGGACGCTGCGACCTTGGTGCTGGAACTCCATCGAAGCTGCACCGGCTTGCCCGTTGTGAGGTAGCGAGGCAAGTCCTTGCGCCTGACGATATGAAGCCCTGCATCATCAGGGACCGGCTGACGGCAATGGTCGCAGTCGCATGAAGCGGTCGCTGCCATGGCAGGATAGAGTTTGGAGGACAATGCACAAATAGCAGCGCTATTGCGGTGCGATGTGGCAAGGCTCGCCGTGTCGATCTCGCAGACCACCTTTTTAGGCAGTTTTTCGCGAATGAAGTTCTCGATTCCGCCGTTCCTGTATTTCTCGTAACGGGCTTCCAGATGGGTGAGGTAGGTGACCTGCCTCGGGTCACCTACGAGCACGACATGAGAAGGCGTTTTGAACAAGGCCACCAGGATATCGAGATCGTAGCCAGCAAGATCCTGCACTTCGTCCACGAAAATGAACGGGTAGATGCGTGTGAACCGCTCGAACACCGCGCCGGCGGCCTCCTTGTTGCACCGGATGACCAGCTTCGCCAGTTTGTCGGAATAGACGCGATTGCGGCGATCGAAATAGTAGCGCTGGAACTTGTCCTCTCCCCAGTAAACAGGGAAGCCTCGGTCATTCTTGTAGCGTAATCCCGACCGTTTGGAATCGAGCAGCATGCCGGCGACATCCCACTCGAAAAGCCTGCCCTGAAATGGTTTGATGCCGTGCTCGATCAATAGGCTGAACCATGTCTGGATGTGCACATTGCCGGGGACCGAACCATGGAGTTCGAAGAATTTCCGGCGGATCTCTTCTTCGTTCGATTCCGTATAGGTGGTGATGAGAACGCGTTGCGATGCAACAGCGAGCGCCTGTTTCACGAGATAGGTGGTTTTCCCCGATCCGGCGCCTGCAATCACCAGCTTGTTAAGCCCCGTCATTTGGCGATCGCGTCCAGGATATATTGCGGGTAGGTGATCTTGGTATCCGACGAAAAGACCGTCAGCGCACACTCGGTCTTTCTGCCCAACATGTATTTGTGAAGGTTGTCGAGCGTGTGATCCGTGCCGAACAGCGTGTTGAACAGCTTAAGGCTGTTCGCCTTCAGCAGCTTGGGCTCAAGCGTATTGTAGTTGAAGGCGTTGTCACCAATGACCAGGTCGCCAGTATCGATCTCGGCATCGTAGCAGATCTTGATGTGGTCGATGCCTTCATAATCAGCGTACTTCTTCTTCAGCCTGTCGACATTACCATCGTTGTCTGTGGCGACCACCACGGGGATCTTCAGTGCCTTTGCCAGTTCAAGAAAACGCAGGAATGCCGTGCCCACCGAAATCACATCGATTTCGTCATCGATCGGCAATTTCCTGTCGTTCGCGTCCATGTAGGCTCGCTGGATGATAAGCTCGTCGCAATCCCCTTCAACAAGGATCGACTTTTTCGCCAACACGAGACGCAGGGTGTCATAACCGGGAAGCTTGTGGAAGAAATCGCTGGCCTTCAGCCCTTTGATACGTGTCACCCGCGCTTCGCGCAGCAATATGAGGTGGTCCAGCCCCAGCTTGTTCGCAACAAAGCTGCTGTGGGTAGTGATGATGACCTGCTTGCCACTATTATCCCTGCTGATGTCACTGATGAGCTGGTTAAGCTTGGAGTGCGAGAGATGATTTTCCGGCTCTTCGATCAACAGGACGGTCGCTTCGCTGTTCTTCTTGCTGCTGAGCGCGAGTCTGGTCTTGATGATGCATTGTTCGCCTTTGCCGATATAGTGGAACGGGACATCCTCGATGTAGGTCATGAGGCTGTTTCCCAGGCATTGTGGGACGACATATCGACCGAGATGCTGACATTCTTGCGGCTGATTTTGGCCGCTTCCGCCAACCGTTTGTTGATCGCGTCCACGTGACCGTCTTTTTTGAACGCGTCCTTCAGCTTCCGGTGCGCCTGCGAGACCGCAACTCGTTCCTTCTCGTCGAGGAACTCCCTGACGATGCGCGAAATATACATGTCCGAGCCGCTCTGCACTCTGGTGCTTGTTGAATCGATCAGGGCGGACTTGAGGGGCACGGTCCGCGCGGTCGCGGCCTGTCGGGAGAATTCGAACCACTGGACCTGATAGAATTCCAGCGGGATGGAATTGATCTCTTTGGTCTTCAGCAGTTCGGTATAGGGACCATTATATTTTTGATCGAACTCGATCGTGAAAAGAAGACCGGACAGCTTGTCGTTCTTTTCGGAATTCTTGTTCCCACGGAGATCCTCGAGCACATCCTTATCGCCGGCAAGATGCAGCTCGATCTGGATATCCGGCGGCTGCAGCGGATTTTTCGTCCCGACGCTTTCAAGGTACGCCCGCTCGACGTTGCGATTAAAGAGGTAGGGCGACAGCTCGTTGCGAAGATACTTCCCGTTCAACACGCCGGTCAGGCATAAATGGATGGCTTCGAGAAGGGTCGATTTGCCGGCCTCGTTATTACCGACGATGATGTTGACGCCTTCATTGAGATCGACCTCGAACCAGTCTCCGAAGCACTTGAAGTTCTTGATTTTGACCTTCTCGATATACATCGCTCACCCCATTTTCCCGCGAAGCAACCATAGCTTGTTCATCGAAACGCGGCGAGAAAGAATGCTGAATTGTTCTACAGCCTCCCGTGCAGTCGACCCACTAAGCTGGACCAAAGGCGCTCGACTAAATCGTACCTTTGACGGCAAGATCGCACAGCTTTTCTTTGATCATGAGGATGAGTTCATCGGTATGGGTCAACGCTCGCAGATCATCTGCATTCAGGACTACCAGCCGCCTCCGCTCTGCTTGGGCGCCGGCAATTAGGCTGTGAGCCGCCGTTAGATCTTCGGGTACACCTGTGATTCCATTCGGCGCGAGAAGAATTCCGAAATCCTGTCCGCGATTTCGCATCTTCGTGAGGAACCAGCTGACCTCATTGCTGCTAACACGGGCACTCCAGTTTTTGCATTCAACGAGGATAATGTTCGGAAGAAAGGGAAGCCCTAGAGGGTCGGTGTCATTCCATAAAGCAACGTCGATTTCCTCGGTGTGAAAAGCATTCATTTGATTGCGCCGTGTGACAGCAATGCCCGGCACGAGTCCAAAGAGGTAGCAAATGAGATCCTCTAGCGCTCGTCCTTTCTCGGTCGTCGTAGCTCCGTTGGCACCTGTCGCTAGGTGCGCTTCAATGACAGCGGCGTCAATTGGAGGCATCGCGACCTCTATTATGAACCCTGTCATTCCTCAGATCGGTGACTATGCGCGCGAACGACCGATTTTCCAGCTTTTTGAAGAGCACTTCGAACGAGATCGTCAAGATGGTGGGGGCGACGGACGTAAGTGACTTTCGTGGAATCTCGCTGCCACCATGAATAAGCAGACCCCATTGTGCACCAGCCGCCAAAGAGTGGACTTGGAAGGATCGTAACAGGGATTTTTCGCGTTCCGAATCCCGCCATTGTCCCCTTACTTCAATCAGCAAGGGGTTCCCGACAAATGGCTGCAGTTCGTCTGACCACACGGCGATATCGAACCGATGATCGTCGTGCTTGGACTCTGACAAAGCTTCTAGGCCGCTTTCTCGAAGAGCGTCGGCGACGACACGCTCGACGGCGGCATACTCACGGTCATCGATATAGCGATTGACCTCGTTAAGATAGAAACTTGCCCGTTGACCGAGGCCGGACGTCTGTTGAACTGGAGAGGGAGAGGATTTTGGAGTGGGTGCAGGCGCTGCCAGCAGTTGCTCGAGGGTAAAGCCAAGCGCTTCCTTGTTATTCAGCGGTATACGCAGAATCAAAACGCCTTGAAGGGGTAAAGGCACAAAGCTCTTCGGAGGGGCGATCAATATGGTCTGTTTCTTCAGACCGATTGCCATACCGAGTTCGACCAAAACCCATTGCGAGCGACGTTCGTTAGTAAGCACGCCAATCACAAGATCCGCCTGCTCTATAAGAGAGAAGGTATGGGTTGCCAGATCGGTCGATTGGGGAAAATCATCAGGTATCAGGATATCGATACCTTTATCGGTCAGAGCTGAACGAATAGAGTCGAGATTTGCACCTGGGGGTGCCGAAATGTAGCAAGTCGTAATTCTGTTAGTCACGCGCCCCTCAACTCCCGAGCGTTTTCATCCACACCGTATACGAGCGAAAACGCCTTGCCAATAAGTCGTTATAGTTGAGCTAAATAAGAATTCGTTTGACCTCGTCCAGGCTTACATCATCGCTACGGCGGTCGTAGAGTTGGGTCGTCCGCGTCGAGGAATGGTTGGCCATTCGTGCGGCCTTTTCCAGTGTGCCGCCATTTTTGAGATAGGTCGTGATGCCCGTGCCACGCATGGAATGGTTTCCGACCTTCGTGCCAATCGCTGCGGAAAGGCCGTGACGACGGACACGCTCATATGCGTCGGACTGGTTCATCGGTGTGCGGGTCAATTCGCCCGCGCCGCGCCCCGATCCCCGCCGGATGGTCGGAAATAGAGGTGCCTTCGGCTCCTCTTTGAGGCCGCTGGCTTCAAGCCATTCGATTACGTAGCCCTCGAGCGTGTGGTGGCATGGCATGCTATGTTCCTTGCCACCTTTTTCGTGCAAACGAATCCAGTGGCGGCGCTGCTGGATGACCACATCCTCCACCTTCATACCGGTGACTGCACCGACGCGTCCAAAACTGAACAGCATGGTGGCGATCAACGCACGATCGCGAAGGCCTATCGGGGTAGTAGCATCAATAGCGTTGAGTAGATCCCGCGCCTCATCTGGCGCAAGGACAGGTGTCTTTCCTTTGCGCTGCGAATGTTTCGGCCCGCGTACCGAAGTGGAGGGATTTGATGGGACGATATGTTTGACCACCAGCCAGTCGAAAAGATGGCGAATGGCCGATAGGTTCCGCTTCACCGAAGGGGCGGAATGAGTCCGTGTCGCCAGTTCAATATAGGTCGAGACATGGAGAGAATGGATCTGCGAAAGCGCCGTGATCCCGTGGCCGGCGCACCAGCTGAGGAAGCGATCAATGTCGCTGGAATAGGCACGACGGGTGTGCGGATTGCGGATGGTCGCCGTGAAGAATTCGAGGAAATGAAATTGGGTTTGCGCATCCGCATCGGCTACGATCGCGGCTAGTGACGGCAACGAGATCGGGGTGAGGGCATTCATACATCTCCCTCCTTCTTCCGCTTGGCTGCGTTGGTGCGCGCCTGCGGGAAATATTCGTAGAACTGCGTGCGGCTGACATTCATCCGTTTAGCGATGTCCGCCACGGGAATGGTGCCGGCGGCGAGAAGTGCTTGCGCAACCTCGATGTCGCCGGCGGATAGCTTCGACGGCCGGCCACCTTTACGACCTCTGGCGAGGGCGGCCTTCAGGCCTTCCATCGTCCGTTCACGGTTCAGGTCGAGAAAATATTCCGCCATGGCACCGTGCATCTGCAGGGCGAAGCGACCATGGGCGGTTTCGCTGTCGAACTGTTCCGTGAGGCTTTGGAATTTGACACCGTCGCGACGCAACTCGTCGATCGTGCGCATCATCTCGACAAGTGAGCGTCCAAGCCGGTCCAGTTTCCAAACGACAAGAGAATCATCGGGGCGCAGATAGGCGAGGGCGGCTTCGAGGGCAGGGCGCTTCGTTCCGGCTTTCCCCGACTTCTTCTCCTCGAAGATCTTCTCGCAGCCGGCGCGGTGAAGCGCGTCCTTCTGTAGGTCGAGGTTCTGATCTTGCGTTGAGACGCGTGCGTATCCGATGAGCATGTAAGGATAGTGCCGAAAGACCGTTTTCCGGACAACGGCATGATAGCGTCTTTGACATGGACAGTTGTGGGTAATGTTTGCCAGCTATGCGGCGCCAATAGCGGACAGCGCAATCCCAACGGCAGACATTTAGGCGAAACAATAGGGCTTAGGCGCTGCGCTTGTGAGGGCGTATTTTACAAGTCGTCAACAGCGAAGCCAGACTCCGCGTCACCTTCACCCACTCGCAGTCCATACCTCTCTCGCAGTTCCCGGTCCCACTTGAGCGTATCAAGGATGTAGGACGAGAATACGAGATGGCGGGAGCCCATCGAATAGTGCCATTCTCGAGCATCAAGCGTTGCAAGTTGGTCGGTGGCAATGGACCCGGAACCAAGATAAGCGGTTAGATCGACTGTTTGGAATTCTGCCCCGAGCCAGAACGATAGGCTGTCGTCATTCGCGGCGATCCGACCGCTCCTCAGTACGTTGATCAGTTCGTGTGCTTGCCGGATCGGGTGCCCGTTGAGGTTGGCTCCATGGAACACGCGGTTTGCAATCACGATGCCGGTATGAACAGAGCACGGAAAATCGCCCTTCCAGCCAAGCCTCCGAAACAGTTGCGCCTGGTTCGCCGGAACGGTGAGAATTTCCTGCCGCCTATCGAGCTGCTTCCGTGCACTGCGGATGTGGTCCCAACTGTTGCGCATCTCGTGGACAGAGACGGGATGATAGGCGTTCTTGCACTCGAAAAGGAAGAGCGCGCTGTCGCGCCGCGCAACGATATCCAGCTCTAACAGCTGTCCAGCGACCTTCGCCTTGAAGTCGTTTTCGACCTCGAAGCCTGCGGAACGAAGCGCCTTGGTGACAGAGTGGACCATACGGTCCTTCGGGCCAATCGCGGCCAACCTGAGGCGGTTGGCAACGATGGTGTTGCGCACGAGGTTGGAAACGGCCACCACGTGTGGGGCAACCACGTAGTAGCCACCGACATCTACGAACGGGCGATACTGGAGATCGAGGTGCGGATCTCTGGAATTCATCGTCAAAAGCCCGATGATCTCGCGGCTCTTGTCCTCGTCGCCAAAAATCAGCCGCATCTGCCTAACCATATCACTGTGCGGTATGACCAATAGGGTCGAGGTCAGGTTCAACACTGCGCGCTCGGCTGGATCCTTAAGGTCCGCCAGCCGACGCTGGTAGGCGCAACTGATGAAGTTGAAGTAGCGCTGCACCTTGAACACGTCCATCGACGAGATGCGGTCGGTAATCGGAAAGACGAGGTCATCAAACGTTCCGAAGTTGTCAACGTCCAGCGCCATTAGCATCTGGATCTCATCATGAAACAGAACATCCGTCGCGAAGAGGGCATCAAATAACTCCGGGATCGCGGGAAGCCGCAGAACCAAACGCCTTACGATCTGATCTTTGATCTCGAGCAGATGTTCGAAACCGCCGCGATCAAATCCCGAGTCTATCGCAGCACGGATGGAGATTGCTGGCTTCGTTTTCGCGAAATGGATCTGCCGAACCATCCCTTGAATCTGCTGCTGTATGTACCCAAGGCGGACAGCACGCTCGAGATCTCGGTCAATCGACGAGACCGTAACCGTGTTACCTTCGTAGTCCGCGCGATACGGCAGCCCGTCGATCAACAGCTCCGCCTCCCTAAACTTCGTGAGCCGAATTGCGTCCATCAACAGCCGCTGGTAGACGAGCGCGTTCTTCCCGAAGGCCTCAGTGTCGACCTGGGCGAAGGAAAAGTCGTCGACTGGGAACATCGACGCATAGGTATGCAGTATGAACGAGGCAGCCTCAGCGTATTCCTCGGAGGAGTAACGCCTGGCATCCAGCGAATTAGCCTCCAAGTCGTTGCTCCATTCATGATAGAACAGGCTGTTGACCATAACGAAAACGGTCTTCAGCACAACGGCTCGATGCGCTCGCACCTTTGCCTCGACCTCCGACTTCAAGGTCAGGGCGTTTCGGGCAAGGCGCGACAATGCCTCGACCGATTCGAGGTAGGCGATGCGATCCGGCGACGTGGTCAGAAGGTCGCGAATGTTCAGCACGGCCTTGGCTATCCTGCCGATAAGTGATCCGCTGTATTGGTATCGCGACGCGCGGAGCACACCATCGCGACGAATGCAAGAGATTGCGTGGTCAGGGTCAAGAAAGATCATTGCCAAAGCGGTGGCGATCGCCTCGCGCGGCCGCTTTCCAGTCAGGTGCTCAGCGAGGACCGAGACGTGTGCCTTTACTTCCGCCGAAAGAGCCTTAGTCGCGAGTGGGCGTGCCTCCGCGCGGAGCAATGCCACCATGG
>Ga0065165_1003568_pt1 | contig 10752 bp, 4 predicted proteins | sample AraplaMF_Cvi_mMF_FD_63813 | JGI IMG/M metagenome (GOLD analysis project Ga0065165, IMG submission 63813) | Arabidopsis root microbial communities from the University of North Carolina, USA - plate scrape MF_Cvi_mMF (version 2) (version 3) | ecosystem: Host-associated > Plants > Roots > Endosphere... | reverse complement strand
CATCTGCCTCGGCGCGCAGCTGATCGCGCAGGCGCTGGGTGCGGAGGTGGCATCCACGGGAAAGGTGGAGATCGGTTTCGGTCCGCTCACGTTGACCGACGAAGGCCGCGCTTCCGTGCTCAAGGGGATCGGCACGGTGCCCGTGCTGCATTGGCACGGCGATCAGTTCGCGATCCCGGCCGGCGCGCAGCGCCTGGCGCAGACGCCGGGTTTTCCCCACCAGGCCTTCGCCATCGACCGGCACGTGCTCGGCCTGCAGTTCCATCTGGAAGTGGAAGCCACGCAGTTGGAGCGCTGGCTGATCGGGCATGCGCATGAGCTGGCCGCGCATCGGATCGATCCGAATTCGTTGCGTCGCGATGCAGCGACGCACGGCGCTGAACTCACCCATGCAGCACGCGGCATCTTCGCCGCCTGGCTCGACGGCCTGTGATGATTTCCGCCAATGCCTTGATGATTTTCCCCAGGGCAGCGGCAAGCTCGACGGACAACTAAGCGCCCGGCGTGCATACTCCGGCTCCTCGGCCATCGCACCGCGGCGATGCCATTGCGGAGGACTGAAGGATGAAACGCAAAGCCGGCAATGCACTGCGCTGCGCCATCGTGTTGGGACTGGCCGGCTGGATGGGCCTCGCCATGGCGCAACAGGCGCCCGCCGCGCATCCATGGAGCGATGCGAAACTCTCGCCGGACCAGCGCGCCGACCTGCTGCTGAAGCAGCTCACGCAGGACGACAAGTTCCATTTGATCCGCAGCTACTTTGCCGGCCCGCGCAAGCCGGAAGACAAGCCGGTGCCGCCGGGCTATATCGGCTCCGCTGGCTATATCCCTGCGATCGAACGCTTAGGTATTCCCGCCATCCAGGAAAGCGATGCGGGCCTGGGCGTAGCCAGCTCCGAGCGCATGCGGCCCGGCGACTACGCCACGCCGCTGCCTGCCGGCCCCGTCACCGCCGCCACCTGGGATCCGAAAGCCGCCTTCCGCGGCGGCGCCATGATCGGCGGCGAAGCGCATGCCAAGGGCTTCAACGTGCTGCTGGCCGGCGGCACCAACCTGATGCGCGAGCCGCGCAACGGCCGCAACTTCGAATACGCCGGCGAAGACCCGCTGCTGGCCGGCACCATGGTCGGCGAAGCGATCCGCGGCATCGAAAGCCAGCATGTGGTGTCCACCATCAAGCACTTTGCCTTGAACGACCAAGAGACCGGGCGCACCACGGTGGACGTGCGCATCGGCGAGCAGGCCATGCGCGAATCCGACCTGCTGGCTTTCGAGCTGGCGATCGAGCGCGGCAAGCCCGGCTCGGTGATGTGCTCGTACAACAAGCTCAATGGCGACTGGGCCTGCGAGAACGACTATCTGCTCAACCAGGTGCTGAAGCGCGACTGGAAGTATCCCGGCTTCGTGATGTCCGACTGGGGTGGCGTGCACAGCGCGGCGAAGGCGGTGAATGCGGGGCTGGATCAGGAATCGGCCGCCGAGATCTTCGACAAGCAGATCTACTTCGACGCACCGCTGCGCGACGCACTGGCGAAGGGCGAGGTAAAGCAATCGCGCGTCGACGATATGACGCGGCGCATCCTGCGCAGCTTCTTCGCGGCGGGCGTGTTCGAGCATCCGGCGAAGAAGGCCCCGATCGACGAGAAGGCCAACCTTGCCGTGGCGCGCGAGACGCTGGAGGCGGGCGCGGTGCTGCTGCGCAACCAGAACGCCTTGCTGCCACTCGATGTCGCCAAGCTGGAATCGGTGGCGGTGATCGGCGCGCACGCCGACAAGGGCGTGCTGGCCGGCGGCGGTTCGTCGCTGGTGACGGCCAAGGGCGGCAATGCGGTGCCGGGTTTGAAGCCGACCGATTGGCCGGGCCCCGTGACGTACCACCCGTATGCGCCGCTGAAGGCGCTGCAGTCGATGGCGCCGCAGGCGAAGGTGCAGTTTGCCGGCGGTGAGGACGTTGCCGCCGCAGCGGCGCTGGCGGCGAAGTCGCAGGTGGCCGTGGTGTTCGTGCAGAAATGGGCGGGCGAAGATTTCGACGCGCGCGACCTGTCGCTGCCCGATGGCCAGGACGCCCTGGTCGCCGCGGTTGCCAAAGCCAACCCGCGCACCATCGTGGTGCTGGAGAACGGCAGCCCCGTCGCCATGCCGTGGCTGGAGCAGGCCGGCGCGGTGCTGGAGGTGTGGTATCCCGGCGGCGATGCAGGCAACGGCATTGCCAATATCCTCTCCGGCAAGGTCAATCCCTCCGGCCGCCTGCCGCTGAGCTGGCCCCGCGATGTATCGCAGCTGCCGCGTCCGGAGCTGCCGGGTGCAGGCGGCGGTACGCCGCCGGAGAGCGTGGATTACGCGATCGAAGGTGCGAACGTCGGTTATCGCTGGTACCAGTCGAAGAACATCCAGCCGCTGTTCCCGTTCGGCTATGGGCTGTCGTACACCACGTTCGAGCATGGTGGGCTGAAGGTGGATGCGAAGGGTGGCAAGGTCACTGCCACGGTGACGGTACAAAACACCGGCAAGCGTGCGGGTGCCGATGTGGCCCAGGTCTATGTGCAGGTGCCGGGGACGAAGGTGCGGCGGCTTGCCGGGTTTGCCAAGGTGTTCCTGAAGCCGGGGGAGCAGCGGGTGTTGAGTATTCCCCTGGAGCGGAAGCTGCTGGCGGATTTCGATACGGTGAAGCATGGGTGGGTGGTGCGTGGGGGGGAGTATGTTGTGAGTGAGGGGCGGTCCTCCGCGGATTTGGGCGCACCGGTCGCGACCCAGCTCGCGGGCGATGGCACCAAATAACCAGCGACATGCGGACTGCCTGAATACGCCATGGGCATATTTATCCCGGAGATAACGCCTTTCGACCGCCGGAAGGCGTACCCGCACGAGGCTGCGCGGAAAATTTGAACCCCTCCATTCGGGACTCTTGACCGAATCAGCGCCGCGCTCGCCAAACCGAAATAAATTTCGTTGCGAAGCTTCTTGCGGTCTGCTACTAAATCGTCGCTGCCTCGTCACTCCCGTGAAGCGGCAAAGGGGAAAGGTCATCGCGTCACTCCGTCGTGCCTGAAAAGGTGCGCGATAGACCGTTGCGTCTTGTTGCAGCCATTGCGTCAAGGTGAAGGGGAAAGGGATGACGAGTCGCGATTGGCGCAAGCCGCGCCGCGTTCTGCTGGCTTTTGCTCTGGCTATTTGTTCGTTCCCGGCCTGGTCGCAATCAGCGGCAGTGAAGCCGGAGGACGAGTACAAGAAGAAGATCAAAGTCACTGAAGACATCCAGCCTCTCGGGGAAAACCCCTTTGGCGAAAGCATCAGCCTGTACAACGGTTCGCTTTCCTTCATGCAGACGGACGTGAGTGCGGCAGGCATCGGGCCCTTGCTGCAGCTCAGTCGCTCTTTCCATATCGCCGACGTCGATCCCACCTATTCCTATCAGGAATTCCTGAACAACACATTGGTGGACTGGGGCCTCGATGTTCCGCGCATCGAGACCCTATCGGCCAACTACAAGTGGAGCGACACCGGTGGCCAGCTCCATACGGGCTGGTTCTTTCGCGACAACACGCAGCGATGCTCGATATTGGCCACCGCGCCAGACATTGTCGTTGACACCAAGGCCGGTTTCGAACCGGTGACTTACAGCAGTTCGGACTGGTGGCATGGCTATCAGATGATCATGCCGGGTAGTTCGCAAGATCTGATGAAGCGCGATGCAGGCAATACGCTCGCGCCACAGATGACGGTGCCGGGCACCAGCAGCACATCCTTTCCCATCGTCACCAAGGATCATTGGTCGATCGGCTGTCTGGCACAGACTGCAAATGGGCAACCGGGAGAAGGCTTCTTCGCTGTCTCGCCCGACGGCACGAAATACTGGTTCGACTGGTTCGCATACAAGATCGGCGAATCGATGGTGAGGAATGGCGGCGGCTCGCTGCATCGGCAAGTCGATACGATGCTGGTATCGCGTATCGAGGACCGCTTCGGCAACAGCCTCAGCTATTCCTACGATGCGAATGGCAATCTGACCCAGATTCTCGGTAGCGATGGCCGCAAGCTCACACTCAGCTATGAAGTGTGGCAGCGGCCGGAGAAAGATCCGTTCGGCAATTACTATGCACCGCCTTCTTATCGTCTTCACTCGGCGACGCTGCAGCCAGATTCTCCGAACGCGCGAATCTGGAATTACTCGTACAGCTCAGACCCGCATATTCCCAGGCTGACGGCGGTCACCCAGCCGGACGGATCCAACTGGTCGTTCAATCTTGGCGGGTTCCGTGCGCCCAGCCTCGACAACCTTGCCGGTAGTCCCGAGGTTGGCGGTTGCTTCAGCGTCAACGCATATACGGGGGCGTCCTCGCAAGGCAGCATCACGCATCCGTCGGGGCTCACCGGCACGTTCACCGTGATGAGCCGCGTGCGTGGGCGTTCGTATACACCCAATGTATGCATTCAGAGTCCTTCCGGCGATTTCACGCTGGTGCCCGATGCTTATGTGGTTGCCGCCCTGAGTCAAAAGAAATTCTCTGGCGCAGGAATGGCCGACCAGGTGTGGACCTACGGCTACTCGCCTGCGAATGAGAGCAAGATCGAAGATTGCTCGGCGGGCTGCGCATCGTCGGTATGGACAGACGTCACCGATCCGGCGGGTAAAGGGGTGCGCTACACCTTCAGCAACAAGTACGACTTCACTGATAGCCAGCTGCAGCGGACGGATTTCTATGCGCAGGGCATCGGATCGAACGTGCTGCGGTCGGAGGTGAACACGTATGCGATGTACTCCTCCGGGCCATGGCCCGTGCGCTTTGGCGATGACCCGCAACGGCGACTCAATGACGACCAGCTGGAAACGCAATCGCCGTTGAGCCGGCGAGATATCCAGCAGGATGGAGATACATATACCTGGCTGGCGATCAGCTTCAATGAATATGCCCAGGCCACCACGGTAAAGCGCTTCAACAGCTTCAGCAGCTTCAATATCGATCATCCCGTCCAGGAGCAGACCACCTACCTCAACGACCTTCCGCACTGGGTGCTGGGCCTGCCGGCACAGGTGGACATCACCTATGACGGCAAGACCGAGACCACCGACAAGTACGACTACGACCCGGGCAGCGTGACGCTGTCGCAGCGCTATCGTTTCGGCCAGGCGGTGATGAGTTACACGTTCAACGCCCAGGGCCAGCTGGCGAGCTTTACCGACGGCAACCATCACTCCACCACGCTGGGCAATTACAAGCGGGGTATCCCGCAGTCGATCGGTTATCCGGACAGCACCACGCAGAGCCTGGTGGTGGATGACTTCGGCCAGATCGCCAGCATCACCGACCAGGCGGGCAGCACCACCAGCTACGCCTACGACGCCATCGGGCGCATCCACCGCATCGACTACCCGTCCGGCGACGAAGTGGCTTGGCTGCCCAAGACCTTCGACTACGCCTTCGTCGGCGCCGCGGAGCAGGGCGTGCCGGCGAATCACTGGAGGCGCACCAGCACCAAGGGTAGTGCGGTTACCACCACGTACTTCGACGCGATGCTGCGCCCGGTGCTGAGCCGCACGGCGATCGCCGGCACCAGCATCAATGCGCGCACGGACTACGACTGGAAGGGACAGAAGACCTTTGTGTCCTATCCGGTGAACGGCACGCCGGATCTCGGCACGATCACCGCGGGCACCACCAGCACCTACGACGCCCTGGGCCGCTTGACCCAGACCCAGCAGACCTCCGAGCTGGGCACGCTGACCGCGCTCACGGCGTATCTCTCCGGCGCGCGCAAGCAGGTTACCGATCCCAAGAACAACGTCATCATCACCAGCTACCAGGTGTTCGACCAGCCCGGTTACGACGCGGTGATCCAGGTGCAGGCGCCGGAAGGAATCAACCAGGCCATTACCCGCGACGTGTATGGCAACCCGCTGGCGATCCACCAGTGGGGCAGCGCCAACGGCTTCAGCAACGATGCCACCAAGACACTGGCGTACGACAGCTACCACCGCCTGTGCCGCACCTCGGAGCCGGAGAGCGGCAGCGAGGTGACGGCGTACGACGATGCCAACAATGTGGCGTGGACGGCCGCGGGCCTGAGCATCAGCGGCGATGGCTGCGGTACTGAGCAGGTGGCCGTCGCCGCCCAGACCAAGCGCAGCTACGACACAATGAACCGTGTGTTGAGATTAGACCCACCGGCCGGGACGCAGAACACCGTCTATTCCTACGATCTGCTGGGCAACCTGCAGACCGCCAACTCCGGCGTGACGTACTGGACCGGCTACCGCAACAAACTGGGCCTGCTCACCGGCGAGTCGCTGCAAGTGGCTGGCCAGGACCTGTGGCGCATGGGCTATGCCCACGATGCCTATGGCGCCATCAGCACCATCCAATACCCGGATGGCGAGGCCATCAGCTACGCGCCGGATGCATTGGGCCGGGCTACCCAGGTGGGCAGCTATGCCACCGGCGTGAGTTACTACCCGGATGGCGACGTGGCGTCCTTCACCTTCGGCAATGGCGATTCGTATGCGGTGCAGAAGAACGCGCGCCTGCTGCTGAGCAACTTCACCTATGGCAACGGCGGCACGCTGAAGCTCAGCGAGGACTATGCCTACGACAACAATGGCAACATCACCGCCATCACCGACCTGACCGACGGCACGCGCACCAAGAGCTTCGGCTACGACGCGCTGAACCGCCTGACCCAGGCGCAGGCCAGCCACTTGTGGGGCAGCGAGAGCTACGGCTACGACCCGCTCAACAACATCGCGAGCCGGATCAGCAGCGGCCAGACCTTCACCTACAACTACGACGGCAGCAAGCGCCTGGCCAGCATCACTCAGGGCGGCAGCAACGTCATCACGCTGGGCTACGACAACCGCGGCAACGTCAACAACCGCAACGGCGTGACGCTGAACTTCGACCAGAAGAACCAGCTCACCGATATCCCGGGCTACGACAGCTACCAGTACGACGCCTCCGGGCGGCGCGTGGTGAAGAACCCGACCAGTGGTACCGGCGCGACGTACTACTTCTACACGCAGGCGGGACAGCTCGTGTACGCCTTCGATGCGGGCACGTCCAAGGCCACCAACTATGTGTACCTGGGCAAGAAGCTGATCGCGCGCAACGAGTCGTTGAAGCTCAGCAATCCCGCCGGCATCAGTTTCAGCGCCAACCCCAATGCCGGCAACTACACGGTGAGCTGGACGGCCGTGCCTGGGGCGACGGGTTACAACCTGCAGGTGAGCGCCGATGGCGGCACGACCTGGAATGTCGCCGGCAGTGGCATGTTGACGACCACCAGCCTGGCCGTGATCAACCAGGATGGCGGCAGCTATCTGTACCGCGTGCAGGCCTGTGCCGCGAGCGGCTGCGTCGGCGGATGGACGGTCTCGCAGAACCTGGGCGTAACGCCGGCGGCGCCGGTGATCACGGTGCCGGGCAGCATCGTCAACGGCAACTACACAGTGAGCTGGACGGCGCCGATCTCGGCGACGAGCTACGACGTGCAGGAAGCAGTGAACGGCGGGGCGTGGACATCGATCGCCACCGGCACCACGGCCACCTCGATCAGCCGTCCGGGTACCAGCAGCGGCAGCTACACCTATCAGGTGCAGGCCAAGAACAGCTATGGCACCCGCGGCTGGGTGACGTCCAACGCAGTCACCGTCGACACCACCTACGGCGTGGTGCCGCCGGCACCGGCGAGCCTCACCGTGCCGGCTGCGAGCGCCGACGGCAACGTGAGCTTGAGCTGGGCGGCGGTCAGTCAGATCACGCATTACGTGGTGCAGCAGAGCAGCGACGGTGGCACCAATTGGAGCGGCATCTACGACGGCACCGCCACGACCACATCGCTGAGCGGTCTGGCCAATGGCAGTTACCAGTACCGCGTCGAGGCCTGCAACGCCTACAACTGCAGCGCCTGGCAGAACGGCAGCAATGCCCTGGTGGTGACGCATCCGCCGACCGGCGTGCCAACGCTCACTGCCCCTGCCAACAGCACCAATGGCAGCTTCACCATCAGCTGGACGGCAGTGAGCACGGCCACCAGCTACACGCTGCAGGAGAGCGTCAACGGCGGCGGCACCTGGACGCAGGTGCAGGCCAACGGCAATACCAGCTGGCCGACCAGCGGCCGCGGCAACGGCAATTACAGCTATCGCGTGCAGGCCTGCAACGTGGGCGGTTGTGCGAGCGGATGGAGCAGTACGGGCACGACCACGGTGCTGTTGCCTCCACCTACGCCTACGGGAATTACCGTGCCGGCGACGAGCAACGGCCCCATTCCGGTCAGCTGGAATGCCAGCCCGACCGCAACGCGTTACGACCTGTATCAGAACATCAACAATGCCGGCTGGACGCTGGCGGCCAGCGTCTCTTCCACAAGCGTCACTGTGACGGCGACCACCTCCGGCACTTATCTGTTCTTCGTTGCCGCCTACAACGCCAGCGGCTGGAACGGCGCGGTCAATAACAGCTCCCAGGTCACCGTTACGATTCCGCCCAGCGCTGCACCGAACTTAAGCACGCCCGGAAGCAGCAGCACGGGCAGCTACACGGTGAGTTGGTCCGCCGTGAGCGGTGCGACCTCGTACAACCTGCAGGAGCAGTTGAACGGCGGCGGCTGGACGCAGGTGCAGGCCAGTGGCGCGAGCAGTTGGGGTGCGTCAGGTAGGGGCAATGGCACCTGGGGTTATCGAGTCCAGGGTTGCAACGCAGGCGGTTGCGGTCCGTGGAGCGCTACTGCCAATACGGTGGTCACGCTGATTCCGCCGACACCAACCGGTTTGACGCTCAGCACGTCGGGCGCAGTCAACAAGCCGGTCGTGCATGTGTCGTGGAATGCTTCGACTGGAGCCACTGTTTACAACGTGGAGGAAACCCATCCGCAGGATGGCGTGTTCATTCTGTACAGCGGGCCGAATACGAATACGGGCTCCCAGATCACCGCCGATGGCAGCGTGAAGTTCCGTGTACAGGCTTGTAACTCATCGGGCTGCTCCGCTTGGAGCAACTACGCCAGCGTGTGGCTTGCTTCGGGGGCGTGAGGGAAAAGCGCATGAAAAAAATCTGCCTGATGGCCGCACTATGGATATCGCTGAGTCTCTGCGCTCAAGCAACCACAGTCACGTATATCTATACAGATCCACAGGGCACCCCGTTGGCCGAAGCCGACGCCAGTGGAAATGTCACCGCGACATTCGACTACAGGCCTTATGGCTTGCAAGCACAGGGGGCACCTGCCAATGGGCCGGGCTACACAGGCCACGTAAGTGATCCCGATACGGGATTCATCTACATGCAGGCCCGATTTTATGACGCCTACTCTGGTCGGTTCCTGAGCGTGGATCCTCTCCCAACACAGCCGGGAAACAGCTACTCATTCAATAGGTATCTGTATGCGAACGGGAATCCGCTCCTGTATCTCGATCCGAATGGACGAGCGCCACAACAGTCGCCTCTCATTGAGCTGGACTGGTTTCATAAGTTTTTGAATAAGGCGGTCAACGATGACATCAAGACGCCATTGCGGCCGGCCTATGAAGCAGGCAGCGCGGTTTACGATCACGTGGATAGCGTTGTAGCCATCACCGTCTCAGTGGAGGGCGGTCATAACGTTGGTGGCGGTTACGAATTGAACGTGCTTCATCCGAAGCAGTCGACGGCAAGTCTTTATCCTGTAGCAGTTGGAAGAAATGTAAGCATTGATATCGCCCCCAAAGAGGGCTTCAAATTCAATCTTGTGCAGAATCCGCAGGAGACTACGCCAAAGGTGACGTACAGCGTGGAAGGAGGCGAGTTCCTTCATGGAGGCCTCAGTTTCACGCTGAATCCTGGTGGAACCCTTGAGGTCACCCCAAAAGTTGGACTTGGGGTTGGCACAATGGTTAAGGGGCCCGGGTACACTTTCGATATTTTCAAAGATAAGACCGATAACACGACGAGACAGTAAAATGCCTGGCTCAGATGAAAAGGCGCGGACGTATGGCATTCAAATTGGTGGCGCTCATCATGGCAATTTATATATTGTCGCAACATGCTTTCACCATATTTGTCGCCCGCAGGATGAGCAGGTATGACCCGAATTATTTTAAGGATGTGGACTTTTCGAGCCTGGGGATACGGTTGTCTTTCCGCTTGACAAGGATGCTGTTTGACCCTCACCTTCCGGCCGAAAATTATTCCGCGGGAATGAAAGGGCTTTTGTTGGCGGCAAGAATTGTTTATGCGGGCATAATTCCGCTATTTGTCGTGCTGATGACTATATAGCTCACGAATTGCACTTCTCGCTTATCATCATCACCTATCGAAACTCTCTCCGCTCCGGGGAGAAGATGCCGGCAGGCAGATGAGGGGCGCGTGCTTGCGGTGGTGTTTCTACGCAGGGAAGAAAAGCTTTGGCGCTTGTAATGGCCCTCTGCCTGTCGCTCCGCCCGGCCCCTCACCCCGGCCCTCTCCCCGGAGGGGAGAGGGGGATTGAGAGGGTGTGGCTAGGTTCGTTCTAGGAAGCGTCGCGCTCGTCGTCGGTGATCGAGCACTCTTCACTTCGCACCTGAAATAGCTGCATGCGCAAATGCGCCTGCGTCGCGCAGCGCGCGCCCATTTCGATAAACGCCGCGATGCTTTCCAGCATGGTCGGCAACCGCTGCGCGTTCACGCTGCCACGCTCATCGACGAGTTCCGCCAGAAGCCGGATCGCGTTGTGTGCGTAATGCAGCCACTCGGTCGCATCGTTCAACAACGCATCCGGCCCCGCCTCCGGATCGGAAAAATA
>Ga0065165_1003559_pt1 | contig 10766 bp, 8 predicted proteins | sample AraplaMF_Cvi_mMF_FD_63813 | JGI IMG/M metagenome (GOLD analysis project Ga0065165, IMG submission 63813) | Arabidopsis root microbial communities from the University of North Carolina, USA - plate scrape MF_Cvi_mMF (version 2) (version 3) | ecosystem: Host-associated > Plants > Roots > Endosphere... | reverse complement strand
GCGCTGTCGACGGCGCGGCCGGTGACTTCAGCGGATTGCGCGACCTGACGGCTGATCTCGGTGATGGAGGAGGAGAGCTCTTCGGCGGCGGCCGCAACCGTCTGGACGCGCTGGCTGGCCTCGGTGGCGGCAGAGCCGACGACGGCGGCGCGGCGGTTGGTGCCTTCGGCCGTGGACGACATCGACTTGGCGGTGTTCTCGAGCTCCCCCGAGCCCGAGGCCATCAGGCCGACGAGCTGGCCAACGGAGGCATCGAAGCGGTCGGCGAGCGAGATCAGGGCCTCGCGCTTCTCCTGCTCGCTGCGGGTCTTGATGGCGGCCTGCTCGGCCTCGAGGTTGCGCGCCGTGAGCGCAGTCTGTCTGAGCACTTCGAGGGTCTCGGCCATGCGGCCGATCTCGTCGCCGCGATCGGTTTCTTCGACCGGCTTGTCGATGGCGCCTTCGGAAATCTCCTGCATGCGGTTCTTCTGGCGATCGAGCGCGCCGAGCACGTCACGGGCAATCAGCCAGGACAGCGTCGCCATCAGCAGCATCAGGCCGACGCCGACCGCAGCGAGCTCCAGCGTCAAGGCACGGACGTCGGCGTCGATGTCGTCGACATAAAGGCCGTAGCTGATCGTCGCGTTCCAGGGTACGAATTTGCGCGCGAACACGGTCTTGCGCACCGCCTCGGTCTGACCGGGGCGGGCATAGAGATAGGAGGCCACGCCGCCCTGGGTGTTCTGTGCGGCGTTGATGATCGCATCGGCGATCATGACGCCGTTGGCGTCGACGGCGCCGGTGATCTTGCCTTCGAGCTGTTGATTGGCGCCGTTTACGAGCAGCGAGGTGTCGGAATTGTAGACGACCGGATAGCCCTGGCCGCCGTTGAAAGTCATGCGCCGGCCGCGCATGTGGAACTGGGCCTTGGCCTCGGCCAGCGTCAGCTTGCCGGCCGTGACGTCGTCCTGAACCGACTGGGCCAGGTTGTAGAGCATGTCGACCGCGGTCTTCATCTGCTGGACCCGGTCCTCCATCATGCGGCTCTTGCTGAGGAAGGCCGATACCGCGATGATGGCCGTGACTGTGAGGGCCGCCAGGCAGACCATGCTGGTGAGCTTGGTGCGGATCTTCAGATGGCTCAGCAGCTTCATCACAGTCCCTACGGAATGGTTGTTATTGTCAACATTGGTATCATCAAGTTCTTACCAATCATGAACATGGCCATGCGGCAGCCCGCCGCGCGCGATAGCGTCCGCAGCCTCATGCGCAACTGTGCAGGCAAATCGCCGCGCGCCGGCGCATGCCAGCACTCGTTCCGGAGAAGATCGATCTCAGACTTTGGTGGTCATCGCGCCCGGGCGGAGCGGCCATGAACCGATTCGTTCACCGCCTCATCATGTCCGCGTTGCTCGTCGCGGCCCTCGTCCTCATCTGGAACGTATTGGGCTCGCGGTAGGTGGCGCCGGCAAGCCGCCGACGCCATCCGTTACTTGTGCGTTAATTGCGCGCCTGGGCGCCGTCCGGATGCGCCGCTAGTCCTTGCCCATCGCCGCATCGGCGCTGACCGAGCCGCCGCCGGCAGCCGACAGATAGAGGCAGGCGAAGCAGAACAGGATCGCCGCGGTGCCGCCGTTCAGCAGCGGCAGGAACACCGGCGTCTCGCCCTTGAACATGTGGCCCATGAAGTAGGCGAAAGCCATTTCACCCGAGAGGATGAACGCGGTGAGGCGGGTAAACAGGCCGATCATCAAGAGCGCGCCGAGAACGAGTTCGATCGTACCGGCCGCGTAGATGATCGGCGGGATGTTCGCGAAGTAGGGGAGCACCGGAAACTTGAACAGCTTGGCGACGCCGTACTGGAACAGCAGCAGCCCGGTGATGAAGCGAAACAGGCTCAAGAGAACCGGTTGAAAGCGAGTGAGAAAAGGAAAGTCCATTGGTTTTTGCCCTCCATCCAATGCTGCGACTTGGACCGTATTCAGTTCCACCTCGCAAGACGCCCGCGCCCATTTCGCGCTGACATTTTTGTCATGTCGGACAAAACACCGCAGGCTGCGCTTTCAGCCACGTGCGCTCGACATTTTTCGCGCGCACGGTCGCACCGTGCCCATCCGTAATTTCCCGGTGACGCGAACGCGCTCAGGTTACCTCTGGGAGACCTAGCGTCGCAAGGCGGGGACAATCAGGAATGGAATCATTCCGAGCACCACGCTCGCAAGTGCGAAGGCGAGCAGGGCGTTGTAGCCGTGGGTCGCATCGTGGATCAGGCCGCCGCTCCAGGAGCCGAACGCCGAGCCGAGGCCGCTGCCGATCGAGATGGTGCCGTAGATGGTGCCGACCCGCTTGCCCTGGAAAATCCGCATCGCGGTGGCGCTGATCAGCGGGCCGCGCGAGCCCATCATGCTGCCGAAGCAGACGACGAAGCCGGTGAGCAGAAGGATGTTCGGATAATACTGAAGCAGCCACAGCAGGGCGATGCCGAGGATCGAGATCGCGTAGCTGAGCAGCACCGACGGCCGGCGCCCGATCAACCCGTCGAGCGCGGAGACCCCAAGCATACCGAACACCAGTACGACGCCCGAGAAGCCCCAGGCGGTCGCGGCTTGCAGGGGCGGGAAGCCGGCATCGATCAGATAGGCCACGATCTGGGCCGCGATCGCATACATGCCGACGGCGGTGAAGAAGAAGGTCGAGAACAGCGCCCAGAAGGCGTGGTGGCGCATCGCGCGGAGAAGCGTCCAGCCATTGTCGACGAAATCAGGGTCGGTCTTCTTCACGACATGGGGCGAGCCCGCGGCGAACAATCGCCACGGCAGCAGCATCAGCGGCACCAGCAGGCCCAGAGCTGCGAAGCCGAACAGCTGGTAGGTGTCGCGCCAGCCGATGCGGTCGATCAGGAGCTGCGAGGCCGGCAGCAGGGCCAGCACGCCGCCGCCCATCGCCGAATACACGACCGACATCGCGGTCGGCAGGCGCGGCCCGAACCAGCGGCCGAGCAGGATCGAGTTCGGCACGATGCCGATGAAGGCAACGCCGATGCCGACGCAGAGGCCGATCGAAAGCTGGAACTGCCACAGTTGCTGGGCATGCGCCGCGATCAGGAAGGCCGCGCCGAGCAGCAGCAGCCCGAGCGCATAGACGATGCGCGGTCCGGAATGGTCGAACAGCCGTCCGACGAAGGGAGCAGTGAGGCCGCTCGCGAGCCAGGTGAGCGAGTAGACCGAGACGATCTGCCCGCGGTCCCAGCCGAAGCTTTCCGAGATCGGCTTGAGGAAGACCGTAAAGCTGTCGCCGAGCCCGCGGCCGAGCACGGCCAGCGTGAAGCAGAGCGCGAGCACGGTGAGCGCGATGCGCACGGCACTTTCCGGCGTCGCCGCGGCGCCATCCTTGCTCGCTCCCGCTGTCGTCTTCTGATCCATTGCTCATCAGGGAGCGCGCTCCGGCGCGCCCTGACAAGCATCAAAAGCTCATACGCCTATGCAGGCTTGAGGAGGACGTGCTTCTTCTTGCCGACCGAGACCTTTATTATTCCGTCCTTCAGGTGGGTCTGGGTAAGCGTCGCCGTGGCGCTAGTCACTGTTTCGTCGTTGATTTTGACGCCTCGCGAATCGATGAGGCGGCGAGCCTCACCATTCGATTTTGCGAGTTTGGCTAGCTGAACGGCAATGATTACGGCCAAGCCATCTGACCCAAAGAGGTATTTCTGCTCGTGCTCAGGTATGAGCTCGGTCGGTAGCGTGTCAGCTGCCACGCCTTCCTCAAACGTGCGGCGCGCGGTTTCGGCCGCTTCGTTCGCGGCGTCGCGGCCGTGCAGCAGAGCGGTCGCTTCGGTCGCGAGTACCTTCTTGGCCTCGTTGATCTCGGAGCCGCCGAGCGCCTCGAGCTTCCTGATCTCGGCCATCGGCAGCGTCGTGAACAGCTTCAGGAATTTGCCGACGTCGGCGTCCTCGGTGTTGCGCCAGTATTGCCAGAAATCATACGGCGAGAACTGGTCGGCGTTGAGCCACACCGCGCCCTGCGCGGTCTTGCCCATCTTGGCGCCGGACGCCGTGGTCAGCAGCGGCGTGGTCAGTGCGAACAACTGATGCGTGCCCATGCGGCGGCCGAGATCGACGCCCATGATGATGTTGCCCCACTGGTCCGAGCCGCCCATCTGCAATTTGCAGCCGGTGCGCTTGGCGAGCTCGACGAAATCGTAGGCCTGGCAGACCATGTAATTGAACTCGATGAAGCTCATCTCCTGCTCGCGCTCGAGGCGCAGGCGAACCGAGTCCATCGTCAGCATGCGGTTGACCGAGAAATGCCGGCCGACGTCGCGCAGCATCTCGATCCAGTTCAGCTTGGTCAGCCACTCCGCATTGTCGAGCATGATGGCGTCGCTCTTGCCATCGCCGTATTTCAACACCTTGGCGAACACGCCGCGGATCGATTCCTTGTTGGACTCGATCTCGGCGACGGTGCGGATCGCGCGCGTCTCGTCCTTGCCGGAGGGATCGCCGACCATGGTGGTGCCGCCGCCCATCAGCGTGATCGGCTTGTTGCCGGACTGCTGGAGCCAGTGCAGCATCATCATGGTCAGGTAATTGCCGATATGCAGCGAGCGGGCGGTGCAATCGTAGCCGACATAGGCGGTCGCCTCGCCCTTGGCGGCGAGCGCGTCCAGCCCCTCGAAATCGGAGCATTGGTGGATGAAACCACGTTCCTGCAGCGTGTTGAGGAAATCCGATTTAAATGCAGTCATCTGTCGGCATGCCTGACAATTCTTGGTTTACTGTTTTGGGCGCAATTTAAGGGTCTTAGCTGGGAACTCGATTGCTGCCCGCCACTTGGCGCTGTGGCATTATAAGATGTGTCCCTCTGGCACAAGATCGGCATGCCGGAGGGGTGTTTTGAGGACGCTGGTCCCATGATGTTGACGGCACTCGGTTTGATGAGCGGCACCTCGCTGGACGGGGTGGACGTTGCGCTGATCGAAACCGACGGAAAGCAGGTGAAGGGGTTCGGCCCCTCCGGTTACCGGCCCTACAGTCCGGCCGAGCGCAATCTGCTGCGCCAGGCGCTGAGCGAGGCCGTGCACCTGCCCCAGCGCGATGCCCGGCCGGGCGTTCTGGCCGAGGCCGAGCGCGCGGTGACGCAGGCCCATGCCGAGGCGGTGGCGGCTTTCGTCGCCCAGAACCGGATGAAGCCGGAGGACATCGACATCGTCGGCTTCCACGGCCAGACCGTGCTGCACCGCCCCGAACGGCGGCTGACGGTCCAGATCGGCGATGCGCCGGCGCTGGCGAGAGCCATCCATATCCCCGTGATGCATGATTTCCGCGCCGCCGACGTCGAGGCCGGCGGGCAGGGGGCGCCGTTCGTGCCGGTCTATCACCGCGCGCTGGCAAATTCGCTGGACCGCGAGGGGCCGATCGTCGTGGTCAATATCGGCGGCGTCTCCAACATCACCTATATCGACGGCAACGACACGCTGATCGCCTGCGATACCGGCCCCGGCAACGCGCTGCTCGATGACTTCATGTACCGCACCATGAACCAGGCTTTCGATGCGGAGGGCAAGTTCGCAGCACTCGGCAAGGCCGACGAGACCTGGATCGCGCGGGCGCTGGAGCTGCCGTTCTTCGCAAGCCCGCCGCCGAAATCACTCGATCGCAACGACTTTGCCGCGCTCAAGCTCGGCGATGTCGCGCCGGCCGACGGTGCTGCGACGCTCACGGCCTTCACTGCGGCGGCGATCGCCCGCGTCATCCCGCTATTGCCGCGGCGCCCACGGAGCTGGATTGTCTGCGGCGGCGGCGCCCGCAACCTCACCATGCTGCGGATGCTCAGGGAGCGGGTGGGGTCAGCCACGGTCGAGGCCGCCGAGACGCTCGGCTGGGCCTCCGACGCCATCGAGGCCCAGGCCTTCGGCTTCCTCGCCGCGCGGGCCCTGAAGGGGCTGCCGCTGTCCTATCCGGCCACCACCGGCGTGCCGATGCCGATGACGGGCGGGGTGATCGCGCGGCCGTGAGGTTCAGTCTTCGGTTGATGCATTTGCATGGATCTTGACGAGTTCATGCAAATGCATCTATCTTGGCGGTAGAGCAACCGCGGGGATCGCCGTCATGACGACTTCACTGAAACTCATCAGCCACAAGCTTTGCCCCTACGTGCAGCGCGCCGTAATCGCGCTGAAAGAGAAGGGCGTGCCGTTCGAGCGGATCGACATCGATCTCGCCAACAAGCCCGACTGGTTCCTGAAACTGTCGCCGCTCGGCAAGGTGCCGGTGCTGGTGGTGACGACGGAGAAGGGCGACGTCGCTCTATTCGAGAGCAACGTGATCTGCGAGTACATCGAGGAGACGCAAGGCGGCGCGACACTGCATCCGGCGGATGCATTGAAACGCGCCGAGCACCGGGCCTGGATGGAGTTCGGTTCGGCGATCCTCGGCGATCTCTGGGGCCTGGAAACGACGACGGATCCTGCGACATTCGACAGCAAGCGTCAGGCGATCGCGGCGAAATTCGCACGCGTGGAGGCGGCCCTCGGCGCGGGGCCTTATTTCGCGGGCGACGCGTTCAGCCTGGTCGATGCAGTGTTCGCGCCGGTCTTCCGCTATTTCGACCTGTTCGACGAATTGACCGAGCACCGCATCTTCAGCGATGTGCCGAAGGTCCGCGCCTGGCGAGCGGAGCTGGCGAAGCGTCCCAGCGTGCGCACCGCCGTCGGCGCGGACTATCCGCAATTGCTGCGCGCCTTCCTGGTGCGCCACGACGCGCATCTGCTCAAGCTCGCGGCCTGAGCGAACGCAGATGTCATCGTCTATGGCCTGGCTGATGCTGGTGATCGCAGGCGCGCTCGATGTCGGCTGGGCGATCTCGATGAAATATGCGGAAGGCTACACGCGCGTGGGCTGGAGCATCGCTTCGCTGGTGCTGCTCGCCGCCTTCGTCTTCCTGCTCGGGCGTGCCTTGAAGGTGCTCGAGGTCGGTGTCGCCTATTCGGTGTGGACCGGCATCGGCGCTGCCGGTACCTTCGTCATGGGCGTGGTGCTGTTCGGCGAGACCTTGAGCGCGATGAAGCTTGCGGGCATCGCGCTCGTCTTGATGGGGATCGTCGCGCTCAAGCTGGCTTGAGCGCGCGCCCTCAGCGCACGTTGGCCAGACGCATGTCGAGATAGGCCGTGATGGTTTCCATCAGCGGCTCGAGCTTGGCGTCGAAGAAGTGGTTGGCGCCGGGAATGACCTGCTGGTCGATCACGATGCCCTTCTGCGTCTTCAGCTTCTCGACCAGCGTGTTGACGTCCTTGGGCGGCACCACCGCGTCCTTCTCGCCATGCACGATCAGGCCCGAGGACGGGCAGGGCGCGAGGAACGAGAAGTCGTAGAGGTTGGCGGGCGGCGCGATCGAGATGAAGCCCTCCACTTCGGGGCGGCGCATCAGGAGCTGCATGCCGATCCAGGCGCCGAAGGAGAAGCCGGCGACCCAGCAGGCGCGCGCTTCGGGATTGATGGTCTGCGCCCAGTCGAGCGCTGCCGCCGCATCCGACAACTCGCCGGTGCCGTGGTCGAACGAGCCCTGGCTGCGGCCGACGCCGCGGAAATTGAAGCGCAGCACCGAGAAGCCACGATGCGCGAAGGCGTAGTAGCACTGGTACACGATCTGATGGTTCATCGTGCCGTGGAACTGCGGATGCGGATGCAGGATCATCGCGATCGGCGCATTCTTCTGCTTGGCCGGGTGATAGCGGCCTTCGAGACGGCCGGCGGGGCCAGTGAAAATAACTTCAGGCATGGATGATCTCTTGATTGATCCCTGGACGACGGTCTTCAGCAATCAACCGATTGGGCGGACTTCATCGGCTGTTGTGCCGGCAAAGGCGCGAAGGGAAGGGTGGAGCGGCGCCCTCGGATGATGCGCGAGCGGCGCGCGGTGAACTGACGCGCGCGTTCTAACATGAGGCGAGGGTCAAAAAGCAAGCATCTTGAACATCGCCCAATGGGCTCAAGATGTTAGCGTGTCATGGCCGCGTCATTGTGCGTCGGGGGGCAGGAATCGATGTTGCCAAGCGCTCCGCAGGGGCCCATGTCGGGCGTCCGCGCGGGCCACCCGGGCCGACCCGATAGGTAATATAATACGTCATGCCGAGCCGCGTCTATCTCGACTGGAATGCGACCACGCCGCTGCGCCCCGAGGCGCGCGCGGCGATGCTGGCCGCCTGGGAGTTGATCGGCAATCCCTCCTCGGTTCATGCCGAGGGGCGCGAGGCGCGGCGGCTGGTCGAAGACGCCCGCGCCGTGCTGGCGGGCGCGGTGGGCGCGCTGCCGCGGAATGTCGTCTTCACCTCCGCCGGAACCGAGGCCAATGCGCTGGCGCTGTCACCCGGCCTGCGGGGGCCGTCCGGTCGTCCTGTCGAGCGGCTGCTGGTCTCGGCCGTCGAGCATGCTTCGGTGCTGGCAGGCGGCCGATTCCCGGCCGACAGCATCAGCCATATCCAGGTCACGCGCTCCGGCGTGATCGACCTCGATCATCTCAAGACCCTGCTTGGCGACGGCCGGCCGGCCTTGGTCTCCGTCATGGCGGCCAATAACGAGACGGGTGTGCTCCAGCCGATCGCCGAGGCGGCGCCCATTGTTCATGAGGCCGGTGGCCTCCTGCACGTCGATGCCATCCAGGCACTTGGCAAAATTGCTTTCAATATTAACGAGGTAGGCGCCGACCTTGCGACCTTTTCTGCGCACAAGATCGGCGGCCCCAAGGGCGTTGGCGCACTGGTCGTGGCCGAGGGGATCGCGGAACTGGAGCCGGTGCTGCGGGGCGGCGGGCAGGAGCTGAATCGCCGCGCCGGAACCGAGAATGTCGCAGGCATTGCCGGATTCGGCGCCGCGGTGAGAGAGGCCGTTCAGGCTCTGCCGGAGGATGCGGCACGGATGGCAAGTCTCAGAGATCGCTTGGAAAATGGTGTTCGCGCGATCGCCGGGACGACTATCTTCGCCGACAACGCGAAGCGGTTGCCAAATACCGTTCTGTTCACCGCGCCGGGCCTGAAGGCCGAGACCGCCGTGATCGGTTTCGACCTCGAGGGCATCGCCGTATCGTCCGGCTCGGCCTGTTCCTCAGGCAAGGTCCAGCCGTCTCACGTGCTGTCGGCGATGGGGTTCGATCCCGCCGTCGCCCAGGGAGCGGTGCGTCTCAGTCTGGGCTGGTCCACGGAACCAGATGATATCAACAGGGCGTTAGAGGCTTGGCGAAAGCTCGGTAATACCCTACTTAGAGCCTAAGCGATGAAACACGGCTTGAACCGTTCTAAGCCCGTGCTTTCTGCCAAAAAACATCGTAATACTCGTCCGAGTTTGATCCACCGCGGTCCTTGAAACCGCGAGCGGAGGATAGAATGCCAGCCGTGCAAGAGACGGTCGAGCGCGTGAAGCGCATCGACGTCGATCAGTATCGTTATGGGTTTGAGACCCTGATCGAGTCCGACAAGGCCCCCAAGGGGCTGTCGGAAGAGACCGTCAAGTTCATCTCTACGAAGAAGAACGAACCCGCCTGGATGCTCCAGTGGCGGCTCGAGGCCTATCGCCGCTGGCTGACCATGACCGAGCCGACCTGGGCGCGCGTCGACTATCCCAAGATCGACTTCCAGGATCTTTATTACTACGCGGCGCCGAAGCCGAAGAAGACGGTCTCCTCGCTCGACGAGATCGATCCGGAGATCCTGAAGACCTACGAGAAGCTCGGCATTCCCTTGCGGGAAGTCGCCATGCTTGAAGGCGTCGAGCCCAAGCCCGGCGAAGAGGATCCCACCCGCCGCAAGATCGCGGTCGACGCGGTGTTCGATTCGGTGTCGGTTGCGACCACGTTCAAGGCGGAGCTGAAGAAGGCCGGCGTGATCTTCATGCCGATCTCGGAAGCCATTCGCGAGCATCCCGAGCTGGTCCAGAAGTACCTCGGCTCGGTGGTTCCGACCTCGGACAATTTCTACGCGACGCTGAACTCGGCGGTGTTCTCCGATGGCTCGTTCGTCTACGTGCCGCCGGGCGTGCGCTGCCCGATGGAGCTGTCGACCTATTTCCGCATCAACGAACGCAACACCGGCCAGTTCGAGCGCACGCTGATCATTGCGGACAAGGGCTCCTACGTCTCCTATCTCGAAGGCTGCACCGCGCCGCAGCGCGACGAGAATCAGCTGCACGCCGCCGTGGTCGAGCTCGTCGCGCATGACGACGCCGAGATCAAATATTCGACGGTGCAGAACTGGTATCCCGGCAATTCGGAAGGCAAGGGCGGCATCTACAATTTCGTCACCAAGCGTGGCGACTGCCGTGGCGACCGTTCCAAGATCTCCTGGACCCAGGTCGAGACCGGTTCGGCGATCACCTGGAAGTATCCGAGCTGCATCCTGCGCGGCGACAATTCCAGCGGCGAGTTCTACTCGATCGCCATCTCGAACGGCTACCAGCAGGTCGACTCGGGCACCAAGATGATCCATCTCGGCAAGAACACGTCGAGCCGGATCATCTCCAAGGGTATCGCGGCCGGCAAGTCGCAGAACACCTATCGTGGACTCGTCACCGCGCATCGCAAGGCAACCGGCGCGCGCAATTTCACTGCCTGCGACTCGCTTCTCATCGGCGACAAATGCGGCGCGCACACCGTGCCCTACATCGAAGCCAAGAACTCCTCGGCGACGTTCGAGCACGAGGCGACGACCTCAAAAATCTCCGAGGACGTGCTGTTCTACTGCATCCAGCGCGGGCTTTCGCAGGAGGAGGCCGTCGGCCTCGTCGTCAACGGCTTCGTC